>ENA-UEYL01002476-UEYL01002476.1-human-gut-metagenome-genome-assembly--contig:-NODE-2476-length-13650-cov-4.129301_pt1 | contig 13650 bp, 17 predicted proteins | sample MGYA00242941_ERZ507946 | MGnify/ENA primary metagenome ERZ507946 (study PRJEB26167, sample SAMN06115482) | human gut metagenome | host: Homo sapiens | place: China:Guizhou | collected 2015-03-11...
GTTAACTTTGTGCAACCTGTCCGTTGAAATATACGGTTAACAGTATTATGCTATAACCACAGCAAGGGATAAGAGAGCTGCGACGGACGGACCGGTGACGTGCCGGGTATTCCCTCTACAATCTCTCGATTCCCACACACCACCCCGGTGGGCTGCTTAGTGAAGGCCGGTTCACGATCCGGAGAGCACCAATCTCGCCGCCTGGGTACAAGATGAAAAGGAGGATAACACAATGAGTATCAGCGAAATGGAAAGCAAGGTTCGGGAGCTGCGGCAGATCCAGGCATTGATCGATGAAGCCCAGGCAGAGGCGGAGGCCATCAAGGACTCCATAAAGGCCGCTATGGGCGATTCTGAGACTGTCCAGGCCGGGGAGTATAAAGTCACTTGGAAGTCCGTATCGTCCACCAGGCTGGATGCCGCCGCGCTCCGCAAGGCCCTTCCCGATGTGGCGGAGCAGTTCACCCGGACTACCACCGTCCGCCGGTTCGTGGTGGCGTGATGGAGGTCGTCCTAGTTCTTGCCGGAGCGTGGCAAATCGCATCGTGGCTTTTCGCCATGGTGGATGCCATCGAGGCCCCGACAAAAAAGAAAGCCTCTCCCACGTTGGCAGACGCGAGAGAGGCAAGTGATCCCCAGCAGTGACAAACAACAGGGGGCCGGTTCCATTGTAGCCGGTCCCCGCCGGAAAAGCAAGAAGAAGTAGGGCATGGAAGTCGATATCCGGCCCTGATGATCACAGGAACGAGGCGTCAACGCTTTCTTGTGTGGAAAACTGATACCGATGTCCACATGAGATGCGGAACGTAGAGACTTAGACAGAGAAGAGAGGAGACGGAGGCATGGATCGCGAGACCCTGGTTGTGTACATTTCCCGTATGCTGGAAAGGGCTACTGAGCAGCAGCTGCGGATTGTATATCAGTTCATTTTGTATTTGGCGAAGTGAGAGAGCCGGGGAGCGATTCCCCGGCCCTTTTCTTGCTGTATTCTCCGTGATTCGCCATGAGAAAAGGACTGACCCCATGTGGCATAATCCGGATACCATCGCTCCGGTCTTTCTGCCGGCAGTCAGTCCAGGAGCCGAGATACAGGTCACGGGAGATCCCCGCTACAGGTCGGCCCTGCGTTTATTGTAAACGAGGAACAGGGGGAAGTCAAGAATGGTTCCTCAGCCCGTCCGGCGGAAAAACAGACCGGAATCGTGGGTAGGTTTTCCACAGTGGGATGTGCGCTTTGGGCGGTGTGCGTGATCGTGTTTTTCGTGTTGGTGTGGTACAGGTGTGGTACAGATGCGTTTTTGAGAGTGACGTATCCCTTGTGGCCCTAAGGCGGAGAGGCTGGAAGAATCTCATTCCTCCCAGAAGTGGGGCGCTGTGGATACTTACGATTTCTGCATCGACAGCAGCTATCTGGGCCTGGGCGGCACGGTGGAGCTGATCCAGACCATGGTGGCCCACAAGGAGCATCCCATCCCCAGCCCCACGGAGATCGATCCCACCCAGCAGCAGGAAAAGTGATCAAAATATCAAACGGCGGACTGCACAAGGCAGTCCGCCGTTTTTTTATGTTGGGTCTTGGGCCGAGAGCGGATCGAAAATCTCGTGGAATTTGGCCTGGCTGTAAGCTTCCACGTCGGCGCAATAGCGGTCGTAGGCCGCGAGAAGAGCTACGGCCTCCTCCGTCAGCACGGCGCCGCCGCCATGGCTTCCGCCGATGGTGGACGAGAGCAGCTTGCAGCCGAAGACGGCCTCCGCCGTGCGGATGATGCGCCAGGCCTTGGAGTAAGCCATGCCCATGGAGGCGGCGGCGGAGCGCAGCGAGCGGCACTCGTCCACCTGGTGCAGCAGTGTTGCGATGCCGGGGCCGAAGCAGCGCTGGTTGTCGTCGGAATAGAGCCGGACAGTCAGCTTCAGATGCAGTTCCTTTTCCATGGCGGACCTCCTCCATGCGGCCGCCGGGCGCGGCGCGATGTGATGATAAAGCTATCATAACACACCCCCGGCGCGGTTGCAAACGGGGAGAAGTATGCTATAATCAAAAAAAGACCTGTGGAAAAATCATCCGGCATCTGCCGGAAGAGGAGGATCAGAACTATGGAGAAAGTCAGACTGGGCCGCACGGAGCTGTATGTGACCAAGACCGCCTTCGGCGCGCTGCCCATCCAGCGCATTTCCAAGGCCGATGCGGTGAAGCTGGTGCGCCGGGCCTACGAGGCGGGCATCAACTATTTTGACACGGCCAACATGTACACGGACAGTGAGGAGAAGCTGGGCGCGGCGCTGCACGATGTGCGGCAGAACGTGATCATCTCCACCAAGAGCGGCGGCACGGACAAAAAAACGGTGCTTGCCCACATTGAAGAGAGCCTGCGGCGGATGCAGACGGATTACATCGACCTGTTCCAGTTCCATAACCCCGCCGTGCTGCCGGACCCCAATGACCCGGACGGCCCCTACGCTGCTGCACTGGAGATGCAGCAAAAGGGCTACATCCGCCACATCGGCATCACGAACCACCGGCTCCATGTGGCCCGGGAGTCCATTGAATCCGGTGCCTTTGAGACGCTCCAGTTCCCCTTCTGCTATCTGGCCTCTGGCCAGGACTACGACCTGGTGGAGCGCTGCCGCCAGGCGGACATGGGCTTCATCGCCATGAAGGGCCTCTCCGGCGGTCTTCTCAATAACGCCGAGGCCTGCTACGCCTTTATGCGCCAGTATGACAATGTGGTGCCCATCTGGGGCATCCAGCACGAGTGGGAGCTGGACCAGTGGCTGGAGCTGACAGAGCGTGACCCCGGCATGACGCCGGAGCTGGAGGAGGTCATCCGCAAGGACCGCCAGGAGCTGGCAGGCGAGTTCTGCCGCAGCTGCGGCTACTGCCTGCCCTGCGCCGCCGGCATCGACATTCCCCAGGCGGCCCGCATGTCCGCCCTGCTGCGCCGCTCTCCCTATCAGCCCTATATGAGCGACGAGTGGCACGCCAAGATGCACAAGATCGAAGAGTGCGTCCACTGTGACGCCTGCAAGTCCCGCTGCCCCTACGGCCTGGATACCCCGGCGCTGCTGCAGCGGATGCTGGCGGACTACGACGCGTTCTATGCGGTCCACCACAACGACAAGTAAGGAGAAACTTTCATGCTGTTCAAAAACGATGAGGCCAGCTTGCAGCTGGACGTGTACGCCTATGAATTCCCGCCCGACGGCGGCGACCCCACCAGCGACGACCGCAACTGGCTGGTGCTGCGGGCCACTTGGATCAACGAGGACGGGAACGTGGTCAAGGATTCCAACAGCTGCCTTCTGACCTACGAGCTGCGGGAGATGAACGCCGGACTCAAGGTGCTGGGCGCCGGTATCAAGGACCGCTATGACTCCGCTTTTGTGGAGCCCTATTTCGAGCTCTCCGCTCAGGCAGACGGGAAGAAGTTTTTGGTGGATGTGTCTTTCTATCTGCCCAACACCATGGACGGAGACGACACCGCCGAGATCGAGGTGTCCATGACTGCCGAGGAGCTCAAGGCCCTCACCGGCGAGCTGGACAAGCTGTGCGAGAAATTCCCGGACCGGGCCTGACGGCCGGAAAGGAGGGGGCCGTATGGACTACCGGAAGAGCTACATCCTCCTATGGGTGCTGTTTGCGGCAGCGCTGCTCGTGTGCGCATTTTTGATGTGCGTGACAGGGAGCGAGGGACTGGGCTTTGGCGTTGGAGTCCTGCTGATGGCGGCGGGAATCGTGCAGAGTCTGCTGTTTTTCCACTGCCCCCACTGCGGTGCCCTGTGGGATACCCGGGGCGGCATCCCCGACTATTGCCCCAAGTGCGGGAAAAAGATCAAGGACTAAAAAAAGAAGCCTGCCAGGCGGCAGGCTTCTTTTTATGCTTTTTGAGGAGATGCGGGACGCTTACAGGCTGTTGGCCTGGTCCACCACCTTGCGGATGGCGTCGGCAGCGTCGGCGGGCAGGGCATTGAAGCCGCCCTCGGCGGTGTTGAGCCCCTCCACATAGGAAAGGCGGTCTGCCATGCGGGCCTTCAGCTGGGCGATATAGTCCTTGTCGGAAAGATCGGGCACAAAGCCCTCCCAGGGCAGGATCTCGATATCGGAGAAGGGGCCCCAGGGCTCGAACTGGGCGCGGCCTTCCACGATGGCCTCCAGAATACCCAGAGTGTCCTCCTTCTGCACCTTCTTGCCCATAAAGTCGCCGGTGTTGATGATGTAGCAGGCCACGTCCTTCTCCGCCACCAGCTTTTTGAACTTCTCATAGTCGTTGGCCAGAGGATAGGTGCGGAAGGGGTTGGCGTAGGGCTCCACCACCAGGGCGTTGGGGTCCACACCGGCTTTCAGCCGCTCGGCGTTGGAGCGCTTGGTGGCCAGGGTGGCGCCCATGACGGAGGCCAGGGAGGCGCCCTTGAGCCGCACCACCGGCGGGATGGTGGGATCCTTCATGATCCAGAAGATGGCGTTGACGGGGGAGTCGATCTTATCCACCCGGTTGGGAGACCACAGCTTGGACTTGATGGCCCGGCCGTTGCCGTTGCGGATGTCCTCGGTGACGCAGACGATCTTCCCGTCCGCATCCCGGGTGGCGGAGCAGTTCTGCACGGTGATGAGGTACTTGTTGTCCGGCGCGTCCACGGGATAGTCGGAGGTCTTGTCGAAATAGGTGGGCTCCAGGGCGATGGAGGCGCAGGTGTCCGTGTTGATGATGAAGGAGTCGTCGTGGAGCACCTTGATGTCCGGGTACTTGCCGCCGTGGCGGGCGTGAGTCAGGGTAGACTTGCCGGAGCCGCTGAGGCCGAACACGGCGGAGACGAAATGGCTGCCGTCGGCGAGGGTATACTCCTTCTGGCCGCCGTGGCAGGAGGCGTAGCCGTTGCGGTTGGCGATGGCCCAGGCCAGCGTCAGCGTGCCCTTCTTGTGCTCGCCGAAGTAGCGCATGCCCAGGATGGCGGCGCAGTTGGAGTCGGTGTTGAAGTAGCACAGGCACTTGGGATCGCACACGTCCTCCTGGCCGGGGGCGCCGGTCCACTGGGGATCGGAGAAGATGTACACGTCGGGCTCCGTGCCGCCGCCGATGGGGCGGGAGGATTTGTACATGCGGGTGTACTCATCGGACAGATACTGGAAGTTCAGCATCCAGTTATAGAGGATGTTCTCCTCGCCCTCAGGGATGAGCAGATGGGCCTTGACCATGAACTCCGGGTCCAGGCCGATGTACACTTCCGCGTGGTACATGGTCTTCCAGCGGGTATCGTACACAGCGTCCATGAGGATCTTGTCCAGCGCGGCGCAGTCTACGCCTTCCTTGCCGGCGATGCGCCGGGCGGGGGCATAGCGGCCGGTGATGGAGCCGTCGTTAAACAGAAGCACCCGGGCGTCCGGCTCCAGGCCGAACTCCTCGCCCCGGTAGACGGGCATGTCGGTCACCACGGTGCCGGGAGAGTTTTTTGCCAGCTCGTAAGCTTCACGCAATGTGTTGACCTTGATCACATTGTTGCCGTAAAACGGCGCTTCGATAATGGAGCGGGTTTTGGAAAAACCGACCTTCCCCGCGCCGATTTCATCTCTGGAATAATAGGCCTTCGTGGACATGGACACTCCTCCTGTGATTCTATATTTACACTTTATTATACTGTACCAGGGGGTGGAACACAAGGAAAACCTTTACGTCTCCTCTTTCAGGGCACAAGCCAGGGCGGCGAAGTCCCGGAGCGTCAGCGCCTCGCCCCGGACGGTGGGCGCCAGGCCGCAGCGTTCCATGGCGGACTGTACCTGGGCGCGGGAGAAGCCCGGCAGGGCGGCGGCGAGGCTGTTGGAGAGGGTCTTGCGCCGCAGCAGGAAGGCACCCCGCATGACCTTGAAGAAAAAGTTCTCGTCCTCCACTTCCACGGCGGGGCGGGGGCGGCGGACGCACCGCATGACGGCGGAGGTCACCTTGGGCGGGGGCAAAAAGCGGTCGGCAGGCACATCGAAGAGGTATTCCGGCTCCATGTAATAATGCAGGAACAACGAGAAAGAGCCGCCCTGGGCGGAGCCCTCCGGGGCGCACAGGCGCTGGGCAACCTCTTTTTGGATCATGACGGTGAAGCGCTCAAAGCAGGGCGTCTCCACCAGCTTTTCGAGAATGGGGGTGGTGATGTTGTAGGGCAGGTTGGCGCACACCATGGGCGTGAGCCCCTGAAATTTTTCCGCCGCCAGAGCGGCAAGATCCAGCTTCAGCACGTCGCCGGGGACGATCTCCACATTGGGGTAGGGGGCCATGGTCTCCGCCAGGACCGGCAGCAGGGAGGAGTCCAGCTCCACGGAGACCACTTTGCCTGCCCGCTGGGCAAGCTGGGCGGTCAGGGGGCCGATGCCCGGGCCGATCTCCAGTACGCCGCAGTGTTCGTCGGCGCCGGAGGCTGCCGCGATATCGTATGGCACCTGAGGATCGATGAGGAAATTCTGCCCCATGGACTTGGAAAAATGGAATCCGTGACGCCCCAGCAGGGCGCGGATGGTATCGTAATCACAAAGGTTCATGGCTCTACCGCCTTTCCAAAAGTATATTCAGTATAGCAAAAAAGGTGCCTCTTGGAAAGTCCCGGATGGGCCGCGGTTGCAAAATCTTCCCCGGGACGCTACAATGGCCCTATCTACAAGAAGGGAGTCGACTATGGTCAAAACGATTTTTTTCGATCTGGATAATACGCTGCTGGACTTTGACCGGGCCGAGGCTGTGGCATTGCGCCGGGCGTTGACGGAGGCGGGCGCCCCGGCGGAGGAGGCGGTGCTGGAGCGGTACCATGTGATCAACCGCCGCCAGTGGGAGCTGCTGGAGGACGGCGTCCTCACCCGGGAGCAGGTTCTGGTGGGGCGGTTTGCCCTGCTCTTTGAGGAGCTGGGGCTGGCGCTGGACCCAGCGCAGACCTGCGAGCGGTACGAGACGTATCTGGGCCAGGGACACTGGTTCATCCCCGGAGCGCCGGAGCTGCTGGCGGAGCTTTTCCCCCGGTATGATCTGTATCTTGCCTCCAACGGGGCGGCCTCGGTGCAGCATAGCCGCCTGAAAAGCGCGGACCTTGCCCGGTGGTTCAAGGGCATCTTCATCTCCCAGGAAGTGGGCGCCGACAAGCCCCGTCGGGAGTTTTTCGACCGGGCCTTCGCCTCCATCCCGGGCTTTTCCCGGGAAACGGCCCTCATGGTGGGCGACAGCCTTACCTCCGACATCCGGGGCGGCCGCAACGCCGGCATCCGTACCTGCTGGCTCAACCGCAGCGGTGAAGCGCCCCGACAGGACATCCGGCCGGACTATACCATCACCGACCTTGCCCAGCTGCCGCCGCTGCTGGAGACGCTGTAAAAAAACTTCCCCGGCACCTTTGGGTGCCGGGGAAGAAACATTTTACATGATTTCAGCGGAGGAGCGGATGCTCACTCCAGGATATAGACGGTGCAGCTGCGCCGTCCGAAGTTGATGCACTGCTGATAGGTGTCGTAGTAAAGATCCACCTTGTTGCCGCGCACGCCGGTGTCCTCAGCCACGGCCATGCCGTAGACCACGCTGCCGTCGCTGGCGACGATATACATCTTGGTGCCCAGGGGGATCACGCTCTTGTCCACAGCCACCACGCCTTTGCGGACGGCGGTGCCGGTGGCGGTGTAATTGTCGGCGCCGCCGTAGCCGGAGGTGTAGGCGGTGGCCGTCATGGATTTGGCGCTGGAGAAGTTCAGCGTGGCGCCGGAGGAAAAGACCAGCGTACCGCTGCCGTCGGCGTTTTTCTGCACACTGGAAATGCGGTCATTGGCAGTGACGGTGGTAGCAGCGGTGCCGTACTCGATGATCTCGTTGACGGCGGTACTGTCCACCTCCTCCACGAAGTGACGGGCAACCTGCTCGCCGCCGGACCAGATGACCTCGTAGATGGCGGTGCGCTCGCCGTCGGAACCGGCCTGCACCACACGCTCGGTGCCCTTGGGCAGCTCCGGGTTGGCCACCCGGACGGTCTCATAGGCCACGGTCTCCCGCACCTTGTCGTAATAGGTCAGAGAGTCGGTGATGGTCAGCTCCACGCCGGGACCGGAGAGGTCCACGGCCACCATCTCCAGCGGTGCCGGCTCAATGTGCAGGCGGTTCAGCAGGGAGGAAATGGTCTCCTTGCGGGTCTGGGCGGAGATGATGGAGCCCTGATGGTGGATGGTCACGGTCTGGTCGGCGGCCAGGGTCACGTCGTAGCCCTGGCTGCTGGTGGACACGTAGACCAGCTGGGAAGAGAGATCGGGGATCTCGTCCGTGCTGTCATCCAGCACGATGGCGGCGTCATCCACACCGGTGAAGATGTAGAGGGCGGCGGCATGGCCCATGGCGGCCCAGCTGACAAAGAAGGTCATGGCCAGGCCGGTGACGAACAGGCCCCGGCGTCTCCAGAAATCATGCAGTTTTTTCTGTCGGTTTTGATTGTTCAAAGTGTACCTCCTGAAAAGCTTCGGCATGGCCGGACGCCGGAAAATGGCGGCAGGCCCTGGGTTGTTTTTTTGAGAGAAAACAATTTGTAACTTTTGTTACCGATCAAAAAACTGGAGTCAGTATACACCCGGCACCCACTTTTGTCAAGTTTTCCGGGATCGAAAAGCGGCTTCGTCCCCACTTGTGACGCAAAACGACAGAAATTGAAAGGAAAAATCTGGATTGAAAAACAAAGGGTAACAAAGCGGTAACACATAGATGGGCTGATAAAAACCTGTATTTTTAGTTTAAAAATACGGAGAAAAATCTTCAATTTATAAAAAATAGGCCTGTTTTGTGGATTTTTTCAAAATGTGCAGCGGGCGCGTGGAGACAGCGTCGGAGACAATGGCGCACCGCGGACAGGCTGGGTCAAAAAAAGCTTGCTTCTTCATTAGAAAAAAGGCGGAAAAAGCCCTTGACTTCCCACGGGTCTATGGTATGATTGAGACAGGAAACTAATAAAAAATTTGGTCATCTAAAAATTTTTAGGAGGTCAGTTCATGAAGGATACCATTAAATGGGCGGCCAATCGGATGCCCTCCAGCGACGACCGGCAGCTTTCCGTCATGTCCACGGAGAACGTGGCGAAGGCGCGGGCCTTCCACCGCAGCTTCCCCCAGTATTCCATCACTCCTCTTGCCAAGCTGGACGGCATGGCAAAGAACCTGGGCCTGGGCGGCGTGTACGTCAAGGATGAGTCCTACCGCTTCGGCCTCAACGCATTCAAGGTCCTGGGCGGCTCCTTTGCCATGGGCCGGTACATCGCCCAGCAGATGGGCCGGGATGTGGGCGAGATGACCTATGAATATCTCACCAGCCCCGCTTTCCGTGCCGAGTTTGGCCAGGCCACCTTCTTCACCGCCACCGATGGCAACCATGGCCGCGGCGTTGCCTGGGCGGCCAACAAGCTGGGTCAGAAGGCCGTGGTGCACATGCCCAAGGGCTCCAGCCAGTCCCGCTTTGACAACATTGCCAAGGAAGGCGCCAAGGTCACCATCGAGGAAGTGAACTACGACGACTGTGTGCGCATTGCCGCTGCCGAGGCCGCCGAGACCGAGCACGGCGTAGTGGTGCAGGACACGGCCTGGGAGGGCTATGAGGAGATCCCCGCCTGGATCATGCAGGGCTACGGCACCATGGCCAACGAGGCCGCCGACCAGCTGCGCCAGGTGAGCGTGAACCGTCCCACCCATGTGTTCGTGCAGGCGGGCGTAGGCAGCCTGGCCGGCGCCGTGGTGGGCTACTTCACCAATCTCTTCCCCAACGATCCTCCCAAGTTCGTGGTCATGGAGGCCCGGGCGGCAGACTGCCTGTACCAGGGCGCTGTGGCCGGTGACGGCGAGCCCCGGATCGTGGGCGGCGACCTGCAGACCATCATGGCGGGTCTTGCCTGCGGCGAGCCCAACATCATCTCCTGGGATATCCTGCGCAACCACGTCTCCGCGTTCGTCTCCTGCCCCGACTGGGTCAGCGCCCGCGGCATGCGGATGCTGGGCGCACCGGTGAAGGGCGATCCCCGGGTCATCTCCGGCGAGTCCGGCGCTGTTGGCATGGGACTGCTGTCCACCATCATGCAGGACGAGGAGTACAAAGAGCTGCGGGAGTATCTGGAGCTGGATCAGTCCAGCCAGGTGCTCATGTTCTCCACCGAGGGCGACACGGACCCCGACAAGTACAAGGAAATCGTCTGGGAAGGCCAGTATTGAGCAACAAAAAAGACGGAGCGTATGCTCCGTCTTTTTTTATGCCTGTTCAGAGTCGGATGCAGCGGCGTCCTCTGCCGCCAGCTCCTCCTTGGCCTGGGCCAGGATCTTTCGTTCCGCCTTGGTGGTCAGCTGGCGTTCGTCAAACTGGGCGAACAGGTCCGGCCTGCGGCGCATGGTGCGCTTGTAGCTCTCCTTTTTCCGCCAGGCGGCCACTTTCCCGTGGTCACCGGAGAGCAGGATCTCCGGCACGGCCCGGTCATGCCACACGGCGGGGCGGGAGTACTGGGGATATTCCAGAAGCCCGTTCCAGTGGGACTCCTCCTCGAAGCACTCCGGGTCCGGCAGTACGCCGGGCACCATGCGGCACACAGCGTCCGCCACCGCCATGGCAGGCAGCTCGCCGCCGGTGAGAACGAAGTCGCCCATGCTGATCTCCTCGTCCACGCATTCGTCCAAAAACCGCTGGTCCACGCCCTCGTAATGGCCGCACACCAAGATCAGGTGGTCGTAGCGGTCCTTCAGCTCCCGGGCCACGGTCTGGGTGAACGTGCGGCCGCAGGGGGAGAGGAAGATGGTCCGGCCCGGGCCGTAGGTCTCCACCACATGGGCCCAGCAGCGGTAGAGGGGGTCCGCCTGCATGACGGCGCCCCGGCCGCCGCCGTAGGGATAGTCGTCCACCTGCATCTGCTTGTTGGTGGTAAACTGGCGGATCTGGTGGGCGCGGATGGCGATGTAGCCCCGCTCCTGGGCCCGCCCCAGGATGCTCACGCCGGTGTAGGCGGTCACCGCGTCGGGGAAGAGGGTGAGGATATCAATGTTCATCACTGGCCATTCCCTCCCATACATGCACGTCCATCCGGTTGGCGTCCAGGTCCGTGGAGACGATGAAGGCGCCCGGCACCGCGGGGATCAGGTATTCCCGCTCACCCCGGACGGTGTAGACCTTGTGGGCGGGATAGGATTCCACGGCCACCAGCTCTCCAAGGCGCGCGCCGGTATCGGTGTCGAATACCTCCAGACCCAGCAGCTCATCGTCAAAGTACACACCCTCGGGCAGGTGTGCGTCAGAGCGGCGGATGGAGAGCACCTTGTCCCGCAGGGCCAAAGCGGCGTTCATATCGTCCACGCCGGGAAATTTCATGAGCACGATGTTCTTGTGCACGTGGTTGGCGGTGGGCCGGACGAGCTGGCCGTCCAGCAAAAATGTGGAAAAGCCGGTGAGAAAATGGGGGTCTGCGTCCCGGGGCTGTACCCGCACTTCGCCCCGGATGCCGTGGGCACCCACGATCTTTCCGACTTTGATGGTATCCAGCTTCATGGGGAAGCCTCCTTTTGTTGATAGCAGTAGTATAGCCTCTTTTGCCCGGACAGGCAAGGGGGGCGCTTGCGCCATAGGCGGCGATGTGGTATGCTGAAAACACGCTGAAACCCCACAGGAAAGGAGAAACGCATATGGAGAAGAAAGAGGATATGCTGGCCCAGCTTCACGAGATGGAGAGCGAGGACGAGGAAACGACGTCGGCCGCAGGAAAGAATCTTGTCAGCCGGCTGCTGCGCTTCATGGCCATGGTGCTGTTCATCGGCGGCGCCGTGCTGGGACTTGCCATGTTCTGGATGACGGCGGACTACGCCGGATGGCTCAATGCCGTGATCCAGATGGGGGCCATCTGGGTCAACGCCGCGGTATACGGCGGCTTGCTGCTGGGACTTTCGGAGATCATCCGATTGCTGGAGCGGCGGCCGTGAGGGTCAAAAAGAGAGAGGGGCACAAGGCTCCTCTCTCTTTTCGCGCGTATGCGCGTTAGTCCACAATGTCAACGGAAACCTTTACGCCGGTACGCTGGGCGTAGGAGCGGATCACAGTCCGGATCTCCTTGGCGATGCGGCCCTGGCGGCCGATCACCTTGCCCATGTCGTCGGGGGCGACGCGCAGCTCCAACGTCAGTTCCTGATCGCCCTGGACCTCCGTAACGGAGACGGCGTCGGGATCATCCACAAGGTTTCTGGCGATGTAGAGCAGCAAGTCCTTCATGCTCCGTCCTCCGGATCAGAGGACTTCCACTTTTTTCAGCAGAGCTCTGACGGTGTCGGTGGGCTGGGCGCCGGACTTGATCCAAGCCTGAGCGCGCTCGGTGTCGATCTTGATCTCAGCGGGGGAGACGCAGGGGTTGTAGATGCCGATCTCCTCAATGAAGCGGCCGTCGCGGGGGAAGCGGGAATCGGCCACCACAACACGGTAGAAGGGAGCCTTCTTGGCGCCCATGCGGCGCAGTCTGATCTTAACCATAGTTTGTTACCTCCAAAAAATTTCGTTGTTGAAAAATCTATCTATAAATGCGAGAGCATCTATATCTCAGCGGGAACGCTTTTTGCGGCCAAAGCCCATCTTGGGGCCCCGCATACCGGGGAGACGGCCCCGGGTCATCTGCTTGGTCAGCTGCTGCATCATGTCGAACTGCTTCAAAAGGCGGTTCACGTCCACCACCTGCAGTCCACAGCCGGCAGCGATGCGCTTTTTCCGGCTGGCGCCCAGGATCTGGGGATTCTCCCGCTCCTGAGGCGTCATGGAGAGGATGATGGCCTCCGTGTGGGCCATCTGTTTTTCGTCGATGGTGGCGCCGGAGAGCTGCTTGCCAAGACCGCCGGGCAGCATGCCTGCGATCTGGCTCAGATCGCCCATGCCCCGGATCTGCTGGAGCTGGTCGTAGTAGTCCTGGAGGGTGAAGCTGTTTTTGCGCAGCTTCTCTTCCAGCTTGGCGGCCTGCTTTTCATCGTAGGCCGCCTGGGCCTTTTCGATGAGGGAGAGCATGTCGCCCATGCCCAGGATACGGGAGGCCATCCGGTCGGGATGGAAGGGCTCGATCATATCCAGCTTTTCGCCGGTGCCCACGAATTTGATGGGCTTGCCTGTGGAAGCGCGGATGGAGAGTGCTGCACCGCCGCGGGCGTCGCCGTCCAGCTTGGTGAGCACCACGCCGTCGATGCCCAGCGCCTCGTCAAAGGCGGAGGCGGCGTTGACGGCGTCCTGGCCGGTCATGGCGTCCACCACCAGCAGGATCTCGTTGGGGTGAACGGCGGCTTTCATGCGCTTGAGCTCGTCCATGAGCGCTTCGTCCACATGGAGCCGGCCGGCGGTATCCAGAAACACCATGTCGTTGCCGTGGTCACGGGCATGGCGGATGGCGTGTTCGGCAATGGTCACAGGATCGCCCTGGCCCTCGTCAAAGACGGGCAGATCCAGCTGTCCGCCCACCACCTTGAGCTGTTCGATGGCGGCGGGGCGGTACACGTCGCAGGCGGCCAGCAGCGGCCGCTTGCTCAGCTGCCGGCGCATAAGTCCGGCCAGCTTGGCGGTGGTAGTGGTTTTGCCGGCGCCCTGCAGACCCACCATCATCACAACGGTGGGACCGTTGTTGGCCATGGTCAGCTTGCTGCCGGCACCGCCCATCAGGTTGGTC
>ENA-UEYL01002478-UEYL01002478.1-human-gut-metagenome-genome-assembly--contig:-NODE-2478-length-13644-cov-3.377534_pt1 | contig 13644 bp, 11 predicted proteins | sample MGYA00242941_ERZ507946 | MGnify/ENA primary metagenome ERZ507946 (study PRJEB26167, sample SAMN06115482) | human gut metagenome | host: Homo sapiens | place: China:Guizhou | collected 2015-03-11...
AATTTCAAAACTTGTTAAACAGAATATTAATCTTATGGATGAGACAGGATCTCTGCCCGGAAATCCCGCTCTTCATAACTCAATTCCACCGTTGTCTGCGGGTTATCCTCTACCGGCATCACATTGCGGTTTAATTCCGGAAAAATACCGCTTACAGATTTTCCGCGCTTTCCGTTCTTGCCGACAATCTTCTGAAATTCTTCATTGTACCACAGAATCCTGCCATCTCCGTCTAAAAGCGCATAGGGAATAAACAGCTCTTTCAAGAGCCGCTTCTGGATCTGTCCATACTGGGTTGCAAAAGACACCAGTTCTTTATGCACCACAGGTCTGCTGTAAGTGTAGGCGGCTACGGCTGCCAGTCCGTAGACTGCAGTGGCAATTCCGGCCACAATACCCGCACGCGGATCAATGGCATAGATCACCCCTGTCATCACCGCCAGAAATACCGTCATATACAGCGGCCACCTCATAAATGTTTTTTGCCTTTTATCTCTCTTCATCTCTTATTCCTTAATCATCAGATCATAAATTGCCTTTGTTCATTATACCATCTCATTGACAGAGGGACAAGAGTTAGCTTTTCCTACACTTGCGTAAAAAAACAGACGCCGCATACGCGGCGCCCGAAAAGTTGTTCTTATTCAGCGATGTACGGCATCAGGGAGATATGTCTTGCTCTCTTGATTGCAACAGTCAGAGCTCTCTGATGCTTTGCGCAGTTGCCGGTAATTCTTCTGGGAAGAATCTTACCTCTCTCGGAAACGTATCTCTTTAACTTATTGGTATCCTTGTAATCGATCACATTGTCCTTACCACAGAATACGCAAACTTTCTTTCTTCTGCGCATGCCGCCTCTTCTCCGTGCGGGAGCGTCAGGTCTTTCAGATTTATTGAATGCCATGATGGTTTACCTCCTGTTTGAATATAGAAACTTCTCAAATGCTTCGCATTCGAGAAGCAGCGCAATTTTCCGCGAGCGAAAAATTAAAACGGGAAACATCTCAAACACTTCGTGTCCGAGATGTAGCGCAAAATTTTTGTTTCACAAAAATTTTGCTTAGTTGAACGGCAGCTCCTCGTCGATTCCATCCGGAATGTTCATGAAGCCGTCTGTCGCTGCAGCAGGCTGGGGTCTTGCAGGTGCACTGTTATAACCGCCGCCATTGTAACCCCCATCGTTACCGGCTGCACTGTTCTTGCTCTCTGCAAACTCCTGATCTTCCACAACAACATCAGTCGTATACACTTTGACGCCATCCTTATTGACATAGCTGCCAGTCTGGATTCTGCCGGTCGCCACAATTTTGGTTCCCTTATGGAGATACCGCTCTGCGAACTCTGCGCTCTTGCCGAATGCAACGCATCCGATAAAGTCTGCGGAATTCTCATCGTTATTATTGCGGTTAAATCTCCGATCCACAGCCAGTGTATATCTGGCGATCGCCATAGCGTTGTCTCCCTGGGAATACCGAACCTCGGGATCCCTGGTAAGACGGCCCATAAGAATAACTTTATTCATATTGACTCTCTTTCTTACTTCGTCTCATTCTTGACAACTAAGTATCTCAGTACGTTGTCCATGATGCGAATACGGCTTTCGATCTCTGCAGGTGCAGAAGATTCAGCCTCGAACTGGATGAAGTAATAGAAGCCTTCTTTCATCTTCTGGATCTCGTAAGCGAGTCTCTTCTTGCCCCAGTCATCAACGTTGGTGATGGTGCCGCCAAATCTTTCGATCAGCGCCTTGCACTTGTCAACAACCGCAGCTCTTTCTTCATCTTCGATTTTCGCACTGACAACCACAGCTAATTCGTACTTGTTCATGCTAATTACCTCCTTTTGGTCTCTGGCCCCTTTCCAATAAAAGGAGCAAGGAATATATATCACGGGTATCTATAATACCATGAAATCATATTGCTTTCAAGCTTTTCTTTTAATATCACGCAGATTTTTTTCAACCAGTCTGCGTGCGATCATAATCTGGTGACCGCAGCCTGCACATTTGAGCCGAAAATCCGCTCCGATCCGCAGGACTTCCCATTCCCGGCTGCCGCAGGGATGCTGTTTTTTCAGCGTCACCACATCTCCGACCTGAATATCCATGAAAATCTCCTTATAAGATTCCGTTTTACAGGGAATCAAAAATCTCCCCTATGCTGCCTGTAACGACCAGATCCGCTGCCGAATCCCGCGCCGTAGGCGTCCGGTTAATCAAAACCAGTTTATCGCTACGGTAATAATCAATCAGCCCCGCCGCCGGATAAACGACTAACGAGGTTCCTCCGACAATCAGTACATCCGCATGGCTGATAAAAGAAACCGCTTCTTTCAGCACTTTCTGATTCAGGCTTTCTTCATAGAGTACGACATCCGGTTTGATCACGCCACCGCATTCGCAGTGCGGAACCCCTGTGCTTTCCAGAATTTCATTCTGATCGTAAAACCGCCCGCACTTCATGCAATAATTGCGGAGCGTACTTCCGTGCAGCTCCAACACGGTTTTGCTGCCGGCAGCCTGATGCAATCCATCGATATTCTGCGTGATGACCGCTTTTAGTTTGCCTTCCTTTTCCCACTGGGCAAGCTTTTTATGCGCAGCGTTTGGTTTTGCGTGCGGCGCCAGCATCTTGGCACGGTAAAACCGGTAAAATTCTTCCGGATTCTGCCGAAAAAAGGTATGGCTTAAAATCGTCTCGGGCGGATAACGGTATTCCTGATGGTACAGACCGTCCGTACTGCGAAAATCCGGGATTCCGCTCTCCGTGGACACGCCCGCACCGCCAAAGAAAACGATGTTATCGCTCTGATCAACAATCTCCTTTAGTTTTTTCCATTGCAAATCTGGCATATTTCATATCCTCAACTTTGATATGATCCTGCAGCCACTGCTGCAGATACTCAAACAGATCCTGAATCATGGCGTCCTGCGTACCGAGCGAAAGCTTCGATACCCGATCGGTAAACTCTTCCAGCTTCTGCACGAACATCCGATGCTGTTTCTTCTGTTCTTCGATTCCGCCATAGCCCATCTTTTCCATCAGCTGCTCTTCATGTGTAAAGTGCATCGTCGTGTAATCCTCCAGCCGCTTTAAAAGCTGTCGAATATCCGCACATTTAAACAGCATGTTTTCATCTGCCAAAAGCGCCCCCACCTGGTCTGTCAGATCCAGCAGAACCACATGCTCTGCATCTACTGCTCCTACACCCGTCAGAAAATCTTCTTTGTTCTGTTTCATTCCTGCTTTCTCTCCTGTCATTTTCACGTTCGTTAAGATAGAAAAAGTGTATCATAAACAGCCATAGTTTACAACAAATCTTGCCTCCGGAAAGTGTGCATTTTCAGATACACAGACGTTTTTTCAGCGCATACTCAGTCCATGATGCGATCCCGCATTTTAATTCCCTCCGGCGTCGCGGCAAGACCGCCCTCTCCGGTTTCCCGAAGACATGCCGGCATCGAAATTCCGACCTCCCGCATCGCGTCAATCACCTCATCAGGAGGAATTCTGCTGCGCACTCCGGCAAGCGCCATGTCTGCCGCCGAAAGGGCGACAACCGCGCCGGATACGTTTCGTTTTACGCAGGGTACTTCTACCAACCCTGCTACCGGATCGCATACCAGACCCAGCAGATTTTTCAATGCCATCGCTGCAGCGTGCGCAACTGCCTCTACAGAGCCGCCCCGCAAATGCACCGCACCTCCTGCTGCCATTGCTGATGCTGAGCCGATTTCCGCCTGACAACCGCCCTGCGCGCCCGCAATAAACGCCCGGGATGCGATCACCCCGCCAATGCCGGACGCCACATACAGCGCTTTTGTCATTTCTTCATCCGTATAATGATATTTTTCCTGCATGCTCAGAAAAACTGCCGGCACAACACCGCACGCCCCCGCCGTAGGTGCTGCGACAATCCGTTTCATACAGGCGTTGGACTCTCCCATTTTGACCGCCTTTTCCATCACGCGCCCAAGAAAATCGCCGCAGATCGGCTCTTCCTGCTCCACATAGTGCTCCAGCTTGCCGCCGTCCGTGCCCACCAGTCCACTGCGGGAATGCAGGGTTTCGTCGTAGTCCTGATCCGCCTCTTTCATCGCCTGGTACATGCGCTGCAGCTGTACAAAGGATTCCTCCTGTGCAATCTGCCGCTCCCGGCAGTCATCTTTTTGGATCAGCTCCCAGAAACTGCAGCCTGTCGCTGCAGCTTCCTTGCAGATCTCTTCCAATGAACGATACATATCTTTGCTGCCTCCTATTCTTCCAGACACAGGTAGATTACTTTTTCAATGCCCTCTTCCTGCTCCAGTGCTGCAATCCGCTCCCGCGGCACTTCCTGATCCACTTCGATTACCATAACGGCATGTCCGCCGCGTTCGTCCCGGTACACCTGCATCGTCGCGATATTGATCCCTGCTTCACCCAGACGCGACGTTACTTTTACGATACAGCCCGGCTTGTCCTGGTTGTATACAACCAGTGTCGGAGCTTCCCCGGAAAAATTTGCAGTCAGTCCATCGATCTCGCAGATTCTGATCCGTCCGCCGCCGATCGATGCACCGATCGCTTCCAGCTTTCGCCCGCTTTCTCCGGTCACCTCCAGCCGAACGGAATTCGGATGCGCATTCATAAGGCTGATTCCTTCAAAGGAAAACGAAAGCCCTGCCTTTTTTGCTTCTGCGAAGCTTTCCGGAATCCTTGGGTCGTCCACTGCCAGCCCCAACAGTCCCGCCACAATCGCGCGGTCTGTTCCATGTCCGCGCCCTGTTGCCAGAAAAGAGCCGTGCAGCCCGATTTTTGCATTCACGACCCGTTCTCCCAAAAGCTTTCCCACCGTCTGACCGATCCGCACCGCCCCCGCCGTGTGAGAGCTGGAGGGTCCTACCATCACAGGTCCAACAATATCCAGTATGTTCATAGCTTCTCCATTCCTCAGACACGCTTTTTTTCACAGCTTTCCGCACAGATATGCGCAGGCCTTCAACAGCGTCTCTAATTTTTTTCCTACAATAATATAATAATCCGGCTGCTGCGTACCTTCCATACAAATCTGGTTTCCGTATATGGGCAGGCTGCAGAAGATCACTTCTTTGGACGATGCCGACAAAATGCCATAGCCTCGGTCGGAAATCAGATATGGAAGTTCGTTTTCGACTCCATGGGAGATGCACCGCGCCGTCTTTTCCAGATGGATTCCGCCTTTACCGAGCGCACCTGCTGCATAGAGCCCTTCTCCTTTTTTCCAGTCAAAAAACAGCCTGCTGCGCCCGCCGTTTGGCGCATTTTCGATCAGGCAGCGATCCTGTCTGCTTTCTTCCAGCAAGATTTCGCTGTCCTTATCCAGAAACCGCAGCGCACCTGTCTTTTTGTCCGCAACCACATACATTTCCGGCGTTCGCATCTCCACAAGCGTCGGTTTTTCGCGCATCTGCCAGTTTTTCTCCACCCGGGTGACGGCGATTGCAGGATGCACCGGCGGCATCTCGCCCCGTGAAAAAGTGACGCGCAGAATTCCGCTGCCGACAGGGCTCAAACGGGTCACTCCATAACGACTCTGTAAATACAGACCGTCCTCCTTACGCTGTACCCAGCGAATCGAATGGTCGATCTTCGCATGTCCCGCCGCCCGCAGCTTCGCGGTATCCGGAAGTTCACCGAACGAAAGGACACCTGATGCTGTGCGGGCATGCATATCGCCTGTGACACGCGGCTGTACCGTGCCGTTCACCGTTCTGCCAGATCCCTGTGCAGATTGTCTATTGCCTACAGCTCTGCCAGATCCCTGTGCAGTCTGGCTGTTGCTCCCGTACAGCGACGCCAGCGGATGGAGGGCTTTCTGCGGCTGACCGGAAATAACCGGCTTCTGGCGCGACGTCCAGCCGGCACCAGCAGACGTCGGCCGGGGTGCAGCTGCCGCCGGACGGGCACTGCCCTGTGTTTTTCCATCTGCGCGGCGTGCGTCCGCACTTTCCTGCATCGCACCCGTTCCATATGGCAACGGTGCTTCCTGTCCGCCGGACGGATTCTGCACGATGACGATCTTTTTCTTCGCGCCGGATACTCGCTTTTTGTTCTTTTTCGGAATCGGGTCTGCGATCAGCCCGGTAAGGTTGCCGGTGTGCAGAACCTCCAGCCGGTGCAGTGCTCTTGTCGCCGCGACATACAAAAGCTTCGCGTGTCCATCGTCTATCGGATAGGACTCCCGATCCGGGCTGAGCAGCAGAACCGCATCGAATTCCAGTCCCTTGGTATATTCCACCGGAAATACCATGATTCCTTTTTCAAACGACGCTTTTTCCGGATCCCAGGGCATGACCGGCAGTTCTTTTTGCAGAAGCTCTGCCGTCTCCTGCGCCTGCTTCTGATCCCGGCAGATCACCGCGATGGTGTCAAAGCCCTCTGCCTGCCATCCTTTGCAGATTTTTGCCGCTTCCCGGTACAGATCCCTTCCTGCTGTCTGTCGGATGCCAACCGCTTCGCCATGCCGGATGACCGGCTCTGCCCCATACCCCGGGAACTCTCCGTGCGCCAGGATGTCCGATGCAAAATTTGCGATTTCTACGGTATTTCGATAGCTTTTCCTCAGCACGCAAAAGTTATCCCGCTCTCCGGTCAGCAGGATGTTTTTCACCCCTTCCCAGTCGCTGATACCGTAATCCATACGGATATTCTGGGATACATCCCCCATGACCGTGTAAGTGCAGCTTCTGACGCATTCTTTTAAAACTGCATAGACCATAACACCGAAATCCTGCGCTTCATCCACAACGATATGATGTGCCTCGCTGATGACCTCCGTTTCCCGCATTCTGCGATACAGATAGGCAAGTGCCGCCAGGTCGTACACATCCAGCTCCTCCTGCGGTTCTTCGACGCAGACGCCCTGCTGTTTCTGTTCTGTCAGGAAATCATGATACATCTCATAAACGGATTTTTTCCATTGCCTTGTGCCGAACCTTTTACGCATTGAGCGGCGGATTGCCTTTTTTTCTTCTAAGGTATAGCTGATGCCCTTTCCTAAAAATTCATCCTCCACTTTTCCCATCAAACGCTCCTGCAGCATCAGCACCTTGCTCTGCGCGGACACGGAGGGATTCTGACGGATATAGCGTTCGATCGCCTCACCTGTCATCAAAACCACCATATCCTTCGGGTCATTTTTGCCGCCGCTCTCATCGAACACACCGACACGACCGTCCCGAAGCCCCTCTACAAACTGCTTCCGGTTAAACAACACCGTCGTCCTCGGGATCGTGTTCCACTCCACTCTGCTGCAAAACTTCTGCAGCTTTTCAAACCACGCAAGGGTTCCTCGCACCGCACCGTCTTTCCCGGCATCGCGCACCGGGCAGATGCGGTAGGTTTCGTCCCAGTCCTCATATAAAAGGCGTACAAACAGCTGCTCCATCGTCATCTGTCGGATGCCATACACATCCAGATCCGGCAGGACACCCGTGATATAGTCCAGCAAAATCCGGTTGCTGCCGACGATATAAAAATCCTCCGGCTGAAACCGTTCTTTATAATTGTACAAAATATAAGAAATCCGATGCATCGCCACCGTGGTCTTGCCAGAGCCTGCTACGCCCTGCACGATCATACTGTGATAGGGCGATTTCCGGATAATTTCGTTCTGCTCCTGCTGGATTGTCGCGATGATCTCGCCCAGAACTGCCTTTTTATTTTTTGCAAGATACCGCGTCAGAAGCTCGTCGTTTGCCACGACTTCCGAATCATAGTAGTCGATCAGCTTTGCATCCTCGATCTCATACGTCCGTTTGAGCAAAAGCTCGATCTCCATATGCTGACCATCCGGTACGGGGTAGCTGCATTTTCCCAATCCGTTTTCATAATAGGCATTGGCCACCGGTGCACGCCAGTCTGTCACCATTTGGTGGGTGGTATCCTTTGCGATGCCGCCCCGCCCGATATAGAGAGATTCTTCTTTATTTAATGCCTCGTCATGAAAAACAATTCGCCCGAAGTAGGGCTTTTTCAGCGCCTTTTCATTGCGCTCCAATGCCCGCTTCATATGGGTGTGCATGGTTACGGTATTGTTCAGGATCGTCAGGACTTCCGTATCGTTATCATGATAATGCTCCAGCATTTCATCGATATCCTCCTGCATCTTGGCAACTTCCTGTCCGTATTCCCGCACGTTGTCACGCACGACCCTCAGAGTTTCCGCCAGATAAGCTTCTTCCGCCTTACGGCTTGTATTTCGCTTCATACAGCGCTCCTTTCTACTGTTACTCTGCCTTTAGCTGCCCCTCTATTCTACCTGTTCGCCCGCGCGATTACAACCAAAAGACACTGCTTTGCCGGCTGTCAGGCTGATTTCTTTTTGGATACCTCCTTTGATCCGGACTGTTCTTTTCTGATCGGTTGAGCTGATCAGCGTGCACTCTGTCTTTTCCTCGTCCCATGTAATATCGACGCAGACATTTCCACGCACGCCGAGTCCTTTGACGCTGCCTTTTGTCCAGTGTCCTGGCAGGGCAGGCAGGATCACGATTTCATCCGCATGACTCTGCACTAAAAGCTCTGCAATGCCAGCCGTATAGCCGAAGTTTCCATCCATCTGGAACGGCGGATGGGCACAGAGCAGGTTTGCATACACGCCGCCACGCTCTGACATCTTCGGATCGCGCGGCTCATTTAACCGGAACAAAAGCTTCATCAGCCCGTCGATATGCGTTCCCTCTTCCAGTCTTGCCCACATCAGCATTTTCCATGCCATGCTCCAGCCGGTCGTCTCGTCGCCGCGCTCCGTCAGGCTCTCTTTTACCGCGCTGTAAAGCTCCGGCGTCCGGTTCGTGATTCCCCGTCCCGGATGGAACTCGTACAGATGCGATAAATGCCGGTGATGTGGCTCGGATTCCTCGAACTCTTCATTCCATTCCAGGATTTGTCCCTTGCTGCCGATTTTGGTCGGAACGATCTTCGGCAGGATTTCGCGCACAGACTGTGAAAGCACTGCGTCAGGAAAAACGGCTGCGCTATTGGAATACGCTGTAGCTGTCGAAGCCGACACACTGTCAGCGCCCGCTGCGTCGGACTCACGCTTCAGCGCATCGCAAGCCTCCAGATAATCCCTGAAAAGGTTGCGGATGATCGCCAGCGTATTTTCTGTATACAATCCGATGCTCGTTTTTTTCCCATGGTCGAGGAACATATTTTCCGGAGAAGTTGCCGGGCAGACCGCGTATCCGTCCGGGGTCTTTTCCAGGACGTTATAACAGAACCGTACATTTTCTTCCAGAATCAGGAAAATCTCCCGTAGGTAGTAATTGTTTTTCGTAAACAAATATTCGTCAAACAGGTTTCTGCACATCCATGCCGCACCGAACGGCCAGAATGCCCAGGACGGACTTCCGTCTGCAGGAGACGTCTTACGCCACAAATCCACGTTATGAAAACATGCTGCACCGTCGCAGCCAAAATATGTTTTTGCGGTCTGTTTTCCATTATCCAGAAGCTCGCGGTTCATCCGCACAAGCGGCTCGATCAGCTCATGCAGCCTGCACGGTCCCGTCATCCAGTAGTTCATCTCGGTGTTGATGTTGACCGTATAATCGCTGTGCCACGGCGGCAGCTTTTCGCAGTTCCAGAGTCCCTGCAGGTTTGCAGGCTGACTGCCGGGGCGGGAACAGGAAATCAGCAGATATCGTCCAAAATCAAACACCAGCGATTCCAGTGCAGTATCGTCCGGATCTTTTTCGTACTGCAAAATCCGTTCCCGCAGATCCAGCTGCTCCCTGCCGCTTTCAGGAAGTTCCAGTTCAACCCGGTTAAAAAGCTCCTGATACTCTGCAATATGTTCCTGCTTCAATACTTCAAACGAGCGCTCGCTCCCGTGCAGATCTGTTTCCAACAGCGCTGCCGTATCTGCTCCTTCGGTCTCCGGATGGCGTTCTGCCCCCGCATAGCTGCTGCGCACTGCCAGAAAAATCTCCAGCTCCAGCACATCCTTACAAACAAGTCCGTCCGCCTGCGCCTCGGTCGTTCCGCCTGCTGTGCGTACGCGTCCCCTGCCTTCATAACGCATTCCCATCTCTTCCGGGATTTCCGAAAAAACAAAGGATTCTACTTCTCCCTTGCCGGAGCCGACCGTCCGCAGACTTTTGCCGGGAAGCCGTCCAAACAGCGCAAATCCATCCGTCTCGTACCTCTGCTCTGTTAAAAATCCATTTTCCGCACTTATTTTTACGGTAAACGGTTTTTGTGCACGAATCCGCAGACAAATTTCCTGCGCCGGTGCGCTGGCAAAGCAGGTTTCCTCAAACGCATTATCCCTGTCCCGATACGTCACGTTCACACACGCCGTGTCCAGATCCAGGCTTCTTTCATACGCTGTAATTTCACGCTCTTTTTCAAATGTGAGCACCAGATCGCCGAACGGCTCATAAATCTGCACATCCCGCGCGCCCTTATTGCTCTCTTTCAAAAGCGCGTCCGCCTCCCGGTACCTGCCCTGCTTTGCAAGCTCCCGCGCCTGATCGATCGCATCTTTCGTCATGCCGGTCTGTTCGTCTCCCGGATATCCGCTCCAAAGCGTATCTTCATTGATCCGCAGAAGCTCCACGTCCGTTCCTCCGTAAACAAATGCTCCCAGTCGTCCATTTCCAATCGGGAAAGCCTCCTGCCAGATCGAAGCCGGCGTTGTAAATTTTAAAATTCTCTCTCTTTTCATATCAATCCCCATTCCGCAGGCGCTTTGCGCCGAAGGAACCGCGAGCAGAACATCCAGTTCTGCTCTGCAATCCATAGCTGCTTTGTGACGCCTGCGGCACAAATAGCTGTGTAAAAACAGGACGCCGTGCGGTGCAGGGCGTCCTATTTTCGATTCTATTCACTGTGCTGCCTTACAGCTCCTTTGTCTCGCTGCAGTGTACCTTCAGAACACTGCAGGTCTGTCCGGTCAGCTCGCTGCTTCTGCGATCCGGCTGCTGCATGCCGACGGAAACCTCGTAATCTCCTTCTTCCAGCATAAAGTGTGCGTCCTCGTCATACAGGGCAAACGCTTTGTCAGCCAGCACGATTTCCACTTCTTTTGCCTCGCCGGGCTGCAGGGAAAGCTTCTTCAAGCCTTTGAGCTGCGCGTTCGGTGTATTGTCCCGAAGCGCTTTGACATAAACCTGAATGGTCTGTCCGCCTGCAAATTTTCCGGTATTTTTTACGGAAGTTTTGATTCGAAGCTGTCCGCCTGCCTCGATTTCCATACGATCTGCGCTCGTCTTTCCCTGTTCAAAGGAGGTATAAGAAAGTCCGAAGCCGAAGGGATAAAGCGCTTCCTTTTCCATGTAGCGGTAGGTGCGTCCCTTCATCGCATAGTCAGTGAATTCCGGCAGCTCCTCAGAGGTGCGGTAGAACGTTACCGGCAGCTTGCCCTCCGGGCTGTATTCTCCGAAAATCGCCTCTGCGACAGCTTTTCCGCCTGCCGCGCCGGGATACCATGCCTGCAGAATTGCCTTGCAGTGCGCATCCTCCCATTCCAGCGCCATTGCAGAGCCGGTCATAGATACCAGGATCACGGGCTTTCCGCTGCTATATGCGACCTCAAGCACCTCACGCTGCAGACCGGGGAACAGCAGGTCTTTTTTATCGCCACTTGCAAATTCGTTGCCGGCGTCCCCCTGCTCTCCCTCGATGCTGGAATCCAGTCCCATCACCGCGATAATCACATCGCTGACCTCGCAGACTGCTTTTGCTTCGGAAATCCGGTCGTCCGCCTGTGCCAGTCCACTGGTTCTGTCCTTCCAGAGGTCGCAGGCTTCGGAATAATAAGCCTTTACATCATCCCCGACATAATCCTCAATGCCTTCCAGCACTGTGATATAGCGGGATGCAGTTCCTTCATAGTTGCCCACCAGCGCTTTTCTGGAATCCGCATTCGGACCGATCACGCCGATCGTATGAAGTTTGCTCTTGTCAAGAGGAAGGAAATTGTCCTCATTTTTCAGAAGGACAAGGCTTTTTTGGGAAACGGTCCGGTTCAGCGCCTTGCTGGAAGCAAGATCTACCTGATCGTAACCGATTTTATCCAGTTCTTCCTGTCTCTCATCGCCAAGGATTCCCAGCTTCATCCGACATTCCATCAGGTTTGTCACCGCTTCATCCAGACGCGCTTCATCCACATAGCCTCCGCGCACCGCATCTCTCAAATTCGGGAAAACGCAGCCGCAGTTTAAGTCACAGCCATTGTTCATCGCCATCGTCGCGGATTCCAGCGGCGTCTTGGTAATTTTATGGTTTTCGTGGAAATCCGCAATCGCGCCGCAGTCACTGACAACGTGACCCTTAAATCCCCACTCTTTTCTCAGGATATCCTGCAAAAGCGTCTTGCTTCCGCAGCAGGGCTCGCCATTTGTCCGGTTATAGGCGCCCATCACGGCTTCTACCTTCGCTTCCTGCACACATGCCTTGAATGCCGGCAAATAGGTTTCATACAGATCCTGCTTCGATACGACTGCGTTGAACTCATGTCGAATGCCCTCCGGTCCGGAATGCACCGCAAAATGCTTCGCGCAGGCCGCAGCCTTTAAATGATCCGGGTCTTCGCCCTGCAGACCTTTAATAAAGCCGACCGCCAGACGGGAAGTCAGATATGGATCTTCTCCGTAGGTTTCCTGTCCTCTGCCCCAGCGGGGATCGCGGAACAGATTCACATTCGGTGCCCAGAACGTCAGTCCTTTGTAAATATCGTGGTCGCCCGCTTTCTGCTGTGCGTTATATTTTGCACGTGCCTCGGTCGCGATCACATCGCCGACCTGCTTTAACAGCTCCTCATCAAATGTCGCCGCCATGCCGATTGCCTGCGGAAATACCGTCGCCGTGCCCGCTCTTGCCACACCGTGCAGCGCCTCATTCCACCAGTTATAGGACACAATGCCAAGGCGCTCCACCGCCGGAGCGGTGTAAAGCGTCTGTCCTACTTTTTCTTCCAGATTCATCTGTGCAGCCAGGGCTGCTGCCTTTTCCCTGTATTTACTCATTTTCCTTGCCCTTTCCCATATGCTTTATGCGAACGGATTCTCTGTCGGATACATCATGCCCTTGGGCTGATTGAAGTTTAAGTCCTCTACCGGAACGCCGATGTATTTGAATACCTCGTACAGTGCTTTGCCGTAATGGCCAAAGGCAACTGCGCCGTGATGCGGGAAGTTCTTCTCGATCAGCACATGGCGGTAGAAGCGTCCCATTTCCGGAATTGCGAATACGCCGATGGAACCAAAGGAATGGGATGCAACCGGCAGAACCTCGCCCTGTGCGATGTAAGCCCGCAGCTTGTTGTCCGCGGTGGACTGCAGGCGGTAAAAGGTGATATCACCGGGGATAATATCTCCTTCCAGAGTGCCGTTTGTCACTTCAACCGGAAGGGATCTCGCCATGATCATCTGATTCTTCATGCTGCAGAATGCCAGCTTTCTGGAGCAGGTATTGCCGCAGTGGAAGCCCATGAAGGTATCCTTATGGGTGTAATCAAATTTGCCTTTGATCGACTCTTCATACATATCGTCGGGCACGCTGTTGTTGATATCCAGTAAGGTTACAACATCGTCGCTGACTGCAGTTCCGATAAACTCACTTAAGCAGCCGTAAATATCCACCTCGCAGGATACCGGAATGCCCATACCGGTCAGAC
>ENA-UEYL01002482-UEYL01002482.1-human-gut-metagenome-genome-assembly--contig:-NODE-2482-length-13636-cov-4.413895_pt1 | contig 13636 bp, 14 predicted proteins | sample MGYA00242941_ERZ507946 | MGnify/ENA primary metagenome ERZ507946 (study PRJEB26167, sample SAMN06115482) | human gut metagenome | host: Homo sapiens | place: China:Guizhou | collected 2015-03-11...
GCGGACACTGTGGTGGCGGAGGTGGAGGACCAGTACTACAACATGTACGAGGTGCTCAAGGACCGCATGGAGATCGTGCATCTGGCCGAGGAGGCCATGAAGGCCGCGGGGATTCCCCATCCCACCCACTCCCCCATCCGGGGCGGTACCGACGGCTGCATGTTGACCTACAAGGGGCTGCTGTGCCCCAACCTGCCCAGCGCGGGACACAATGCCCACGGCCGGTTTGAGTATGCGCCGGTGGAGTCTCTGAAAACCGGCGTGCGCACCGTTAAGTCCCTGCTCTCCCCGGAGCTGGTGGAGCGGGTGATTGTGAAAAAGGAGGGCTAAACCATGTATCAAGCACGGATTGACCGGGTTCTGCAGACCATGAAGGCCATGGGCCTGGAGCAGATGATTGTGTCTGACCCGGACAGCATCTGGTATCTCACGGGTTACTATGTCTATCCCTTTGAGCGGCTGTTTGCGCTGTATCTGCGTGCGGACGGCGCCCACAAGCTGTTTTTGAACCGGATGTTCCCGGTGCCCCAGGCGCCCTGGGAGCAGGTGTGGTTCTCCGATACCGATGATTACCTGGCGATTCTGGCACAGAATGTGGATGCCGACAAGCCCATGGGCATCGACAAGGAGTGGCCCGCCCGGTTCTTGCTGCCGCTGATGGCCCACAATCCCAACAGCCGCTGCGTGCTGGCGTCTGCCTGCGTGGATGACGCCCGGGCCTGCAAGGATGAGACGGAGCGGGAGCTGATGCGCCGGTCTTCCCAGATCAACGACACCGTCATGGAGCGGGCAGCTGCGCTGATCCGGGAGGGGATGACGGAGCGGGAGATCGCCGACTACATTGTCTCCCAGTATGCTGCCGAGGGCTGTGACACCATGGCCTTCCAGCCCATCGTTTCCTTTGGACCCAACGCTGCCGATCCTCACCATGAGGCGGATCAGACCCGCCTGAAGGCCGGGGACTGCATCGTTATCGATATGGGATGCCGGAAGGACCGGTACTGTTCCGACATGACCCGGACCTTCTTCTGCGGGACGCCGGATCCCAAGTATGCCGCCATCCACGATCTGGTACGGGAGGCCAACGAGCTGGCTGAATCCATGATCCGGCCCGGCGTGAAGCTGTGCGATCTGGACAAGGCAGCCCGGGACCATATTGCCGCCGCGGGATATGGGGAGTACTTCACCCACCGTCTGGGACACTTCATCGGCCAGACGGAGCACGAGCAGGGCGACGTCAGCGCTACCGCCGACGTGGAGGCCCGGCCGGGCATGATCTTCTCCATCGAACCGGGCGTGTATCTTCCCGGTGAGTTCGGTGTGCGGGTGGAAGACCTGGTGCTGGTGACGGAGGACGGCTGCGAAATCCTCAACCATGTGGATAAGCACTGGAAGTCCGTGGGCTGAGCGGATAAAACGAAGCAAAGGACGGCGCGGCCATTGGCCGCGCCGTCCTTTTGCGTGCGCCCCGGGATGCTGCCCGTTTCCGATGGCACAGGGAGCTGCGGCGGGTGTGGAGCATTTTTTTACTTCCATTCCATGACGAGCATGCTATACTGGAGGAGAGAAAATTTTTGCCGCGGCTGTGCAATAAACAGGCGGCTTCCATCGTTATCTGGATGAAGAGGAGGAGCGCCATGATCATGTTCATGACTGCGGCGGCGCCGGACGCCGGGGCCGCTGCTGCGCTGGATGGCTGTATTGCCCGGATTGCCCAGGGCAGCCAGGAGGCCCTGGCACAGCTCTATGACCGCACCCGGCCTGCGGTTTACGGATTTGCCTTATCCATACTCAAAAGCCCCCATGACGCTGAGGACGTGCTGCACGACGCCTATCTGCAGGTGTGGAACGCCGCAGGGGATTACCGCTCCCAGGGAAAGCCCATGGCCTGGATGATGACCATTGTCCGGAATCTGGCCATGGACCATCTGCGCCGTCAAAGCCGTACCCAGTCCCTGGAGGAGGCCGGGGACCGCTTTGCCCACCGGCCGGATGTGACGCAGGAGGACCGGCTGGTGCTGGAATCCCTGCTCAACGCCCTGGGAGATGAGGAACGTCAGGTGGTGACGCTTCACGCCCTGAGCGGATTAAAGCACCGGGAGATTGCGGTGCTGCTGGGGATGCCGCTTCCCACCGTGCTGTCGAAATACAGCCGGGCAATGAAAAAACTGCAGCAGGCATGGAAGGAGGGAAACTGACGTGAGCGAACTGGAACAGAAACTGTATCAAGCGATGGATCATGCTGCGCCGCAGGACCTGGACCGGATTCTGGCCGATTGCGGGCCGCAGAACCGTGACAAGGTGATTCCCTTCGCACCGCCTTCCCGGCGGCGCCGTCCGCGGACGGCCTGGGCGGCAGCGGCCATGCTGGCGATTTTGCTGTGCGGCGGCTTCGGCCTGCACGGCTGGCAGACGAGCCACGCGGTGGCCTCCGTGGTGTCTTTGGACGTCAACCCCAGCATTCAGCTTCAGGTCAATCAAAAGGAGATTGTTCTGGAGGCGCAGGCGCTTAATGCCGAGGCGGAGGAGATCCTGGAAGGGATGGACCTGCGCAAGACCCAGCTGACTGTGGCGGTCAACGCCATTGTGGGGTCTCTGCTGCAGCACGGGTATCTGGACCGGATTTCCACTGCGATCCTGATTTCGGTGGAAGATGATGACGTGCAGCGGGCTTCCCGGCTGGAGACGTCTCTGACGGCGGAAGTGGATGCCGCCCTGACCAATGCCTCCGCTGGTGCGGCCGTGCTCAGCCAGACTCTGACTTCCGACGCTGCACTGGAAGAGCAGGCGAAGACCAGCCAAATTTCGGTGGGAAAGGCTGCCCTGGTGCAGCAGGTGCAGGCTCTCAACAGTGCGCTGGATTTTGACGCCCTGGCTGCCCTGACGGTGGAAGAGCTGGATCAGCTGATTCAAACCGGAGCGCCGGGCATGCCGGTTGGGACGGATGCGGCGGCCTCCGCGGCCCAGACCTACGCCGGGATCTCGGATGCGGATGTGATAACCCGGGATGTGGATCCGGAGCTGGATGAGGTTCCGGCCCACTATGAGGTGGAGCTGCTGACAGCTTACGGAGAGTTTGAATATCTGGTGGACGCCTATTCCGGCGCGGTGCTCAGCGGGCCGGCGGATGTGGGATCGTCAGCCGGGGCCGGCCGGATTCCGACTCTGGATCCCAGCCAGTCCATCGGACAGGAGAAGGCCCTCTCCATTGCTTTGGCGGATGCGGGTGTTCAGAAAGAGAATGCTCTGGGCCTGGAAGTCAAAGGCGAATATGATGACGGGCAGCTGCTCTACGAAGTGGAATTCCGGGCCGGCGGCGTGGAGTATGAGTATGAAGTGCGGGCCTCGGACGGCAAGATTGTCAAGGCCGAGCGGGACGGCCAGAACCTGCCCGTCCTTTCGACCGGAAGCCAGACTTCCTCCGGAACCCAGACGGGCAGCGGGGCAGCCTCCGGCGATATCGGAGCCCAGGCAGCCCAGACGGCGGCTTTGAACCATGCCGGTGTTCAGGCCGGAGCGGTGAGCGAAATGAAGTGCGAACGGGATCGCGATGACGGGCGCACGGTCTACGAGATCGAATTCCGGGCCGGCGGCATGGAGTACGAGTATGAGGTGGATGCAGCCACCGGGACCATTCTCAAGGCGGAATCGGAATACGACGATTAAGAAAACGGGACGGCAGCCCTTGGGCTGCCGTCCCGTTTGTTATGCTTCCGCTGAGGGAGGGGGTTGGTCGGAAGGAGAATCTGTCGGAGGAGCCGGCGGAGTGGATTCCTCCCGCACCTGAGCGAGATAATCCCGGTCCGCTGTTTTTTTGCTGGGGACGAAATTCTGGGCAGGCGTCCGTTTCCGGCCCTTGCTCAGCGCATAGAAAAATCCGGTGACGGAGAAGACAACCGCGCCGATAAAATTGACGATCAGATCCTTCATGGTATCGATCAGGCCAATGTCCAGGTATCCGCCCAGACCCAGGCTCTCCCCGTGAATCAGCACGTCCTGAATGTCCCGGATGGAGACGACCTTGTTGCTGCGGGTGGCGTCCAGACTGGCGGAATAAATGGCGTGGACCACGGTATCTCTCTGCATATCCGTGTGGAAAAACCAATCCATCGCGAACTCGAAAAATTCCCACAGCACACCGATGGTCATGGAGAAGCAGAAGGCCACCAAAGCCAGGAAAAAGGGAGAGAGGTGGAAGGTCAGACGGTCGTCGTCATTGAGCAGCAAAACCAGAGAGAAGCCCACGGCGGCGGCAAGGAATCCGTTCAGGGTATGCAGCATGGTGTCCCAGTTGGGCACCCGAACATAGAAGGCGTTCACTTCTCCCAGAATTTCTGCGGCAAAGATGAAGCATAGAATCGTGATCTCCAACGCCGGGGGCAGTTCAATCCGCAGGCGCACCTGCACCCAGCTGGGAACATACAGCAGCACAATGGTCAATATGCAGAAGAAAGCCGCTTCGTAATGGGCCATGAACAGCTGACGTACCAGGATGACCAGAACCAAAGAACGCAGAATGGAGAAGACGATGAAGGAGCTTTTGTGCTCGCGCAGCTCCTTGTCCATGGCTTCCTTGAACGTTTTCTTCAGCCATCGTTTTTCCTGTTTGGATCGTTTCAAGCAGTTGCTCCTTTCTCGTGGTCGGCCTGACGCAAAGCTGCAAGCAGCTGCGCCATGTTTTCATAAACAGCAGTGGGCGGCGTGTCGGAGACCGCCGCGTCTGCGGCGGTGGCTTCCCCGGTCAGGACCAGGGCGGTATCCACTCCGGCGTGAACGCCGCAGGCAATATCCGTGTAGAGCCGGTCTCCCACCATCAGGGTTTCGGCGGGGCCATATCCGGTCTGCGCCCAGGCCAGACGAATCATGGTGGGGTCGGGCTTGCCGATAAAGACGGGTTTGCGGCCGCAGGCGTTTTCCAGCATGGCACAGATGGAGCCGCAGTCCGGCACGAAGCCGAACAGGGTGGGACAGGCCAGGTCCGGGTTGGTGGCCAGAAAGTCTGCGCCCCGGCACAGCAGGCGGCAGGCATCCTGCACTTTTTCATAGGTCAGGGTGGTGTCATATCCCACCAGAACGGCGGTGACATCCTCTGTTGGAGTATCCCGCAGGGAGAAGCCCGCCTGGGCCAGCTGACGGCAGAACGACGCGGTTCCCACCGGGTAGTATATGTCTTTGGGACTGCGCACAGTCCGCAGGTAGTGGATGGTGGCCTCCACGGCGGTGAGAAACTCCTCCGGCACTGCCGGGACGCCCAGCCGATGCATTTTCTCCAGTCCTGCATCCACGCCCCGGGAAGAATTGTTGGTCAAAAACCGGTAGCACCCGCCCCGGCTGCGGACATATTCCAGAAATTCCGCCGCCCCGGGCAGCAGGGTTTCCTCCAGGTAAAGGGTTCCATCCAGGTCCAGCAAAAATAATTTCTTTTGGGAAAGGTCCACTGCCGCACCTCCTTTGCAACAGTGTCAGCATATCATAATGGCGCGCGTCTTGCAAGACGCGCGCCATGATGTGCAAAATGGGCGGAAAGACGGGCAGGCGCCGGCACCTGCCGCGGGAGAGGAAGGGAACCATCGGAGCGGCACTGGTTATGAGCGCGCCTTTCGTTTGGCCAGGCGCATGCACTCGAAAATATAACTCACTTCCAGTACGGCCCATACCAGCAGCACCGCGACCATGGGCATCAGGCCAATGGGAAAGACAAAACTCAAAAACAAAAGTGCCATCCACAAAAACGGACAAAACACATTGACGGTCCGGAAGGCGCGGAAGGAGGCCTGGCCGATCTGGGCCCGCTCCGCCTCGTCACAGACCTCGTACCACTTCTCCTGAAATTTCGTGTCGTAGACGCTGACTTTCTTTTCCGGATTCATTCGCCGGGTCAGGTCCACGGTTTTCTGCTGGGCCAGAGTCACCGGAATCAGGGAGAGGACCAGTTCTCCCACAATGAGCAGGGACTGGATTCCGCTGTCAATGTACACAACACTCACCGCCAGGAAAAAGAAATCCAGGATCAGAGCCAGAGTGGAGCATAGCAGCACCACATTGAGCTTCCGGTCCGCCTCCTCCGGGGCGGAGTCGTCCTCACCGTCCCAGCGGTCAAACAACGATTTTGCGGAGCGGTAATGCCACAGGCAGTTGCCCAGCAGTACTACGGAGCTGATGGGAATTCCCCAGGGAGCGATGACGGTCAGCAAACGGATCAGGCCATCGGTGAGCCATACGCCGACGTCCAGATCATCCAGAATGCCGCTGGCGATGCCGACGCAAAATCCAAATACGGCACTGATGAGCAGCCATTTCAGAAATTTCGGAAACGCCTTGCGGTTGGGGCTCGTTTCACTGCGCTTCATGATTCTCATCCTCCTCATAGGAAAAAATATCCTCTACGCTTACCTGGCAGATCTTGGACAGCTTCAAGGCCAGGGTCACGGAAGGGGAGTAGTCTCCCCGTTCAATCTGGCTGATGGTCTGGCGGGAAACCCCGGCCAGAGCGCCCATTTGCTGCTGGTTGACGCCCAGCCGGGCCCGGTATTCCTTCAGCCGGTTATACAGCGGCATACGGCAGCCTCCTTTCTGACAGGAATTCCTGTCAAAATGACAATGATTCTTGTCAAACATAGGATAGCATTGACAACGATCCTTGTCAATAGGGAAAAAGAAAATCGCCCTCCGAATTTATCGGAGGGCGATGAGTTACCTGCGTCTTGGTCGGGGCGGGGCGGATTGCCATTTGGAATCCGGAACGTGCTTTTGCACCAGCTGGTCCTTGACAAATCCGCGGAACAGGGCATAGAACACGGAGCAGAGCGGAATGAAGAACAGCATGCCTGCAATGCCCATAAGTTTGCCGCCCAAGGTCACGGCGGCCAGCACCCAGATCGAGGGAAGTCCCACAGAAGAGCCTACCACGTGGGGATAGATCAGATTCCCTTCCACCTGCTGGAGGACCAGGAAGAGGACGATGAACAGCAGGGCTTTCCAGGGATCGGTAACGGCAATGAGCAGTGCGCCTACCGCGCAGCCGATGAAGGCACCCACAATGGGGATCAGGGCGGTCAGGGAAATCAGCACGCCCACCAGCAGGGCATAGGGCAGACGGAAAATGCTCATGGAGATCACGAAGAGAGTGCCCAGGATGACGGCTTCCAGACACTGGCCGGAAAGAAAGCTGGAGAAAGTCCGCTCCGCCAGCCGCAGAATTTCCAGCGCCCGGTCTGCCCCCCGTTCCGGCAGCAGGGCATAGAGTACCTGCCGTCCCTGCCGGGCCAGCTTTTCCTTTTGCAGGAGGATGTAGAACGAGAAGATCAGCGCGATGACGAAGGTACTGACTCCGCTGACCACACCGCCGATCAGCACGCCGCCGGAGTTCACAAGGCCGCTGCCCCAGGCCTGGGCGATTTCCAGCGCTCGCTTGGAGATGCTGGCCCAGTTGAAGTCCAGGGTCCCCAGGTACTCCTGCAGCTGGGGCAGATAGGCCGAGAGCTCTTCCAGCTGATTTTGCAGGCGCTGGATGGCGTAGGGGATCTGGGCGGTAATGGAACTGGCTGCCTCACCGATTCCCGGGCCGATGACACAGGAAGCCAGCACCAGCACGCCGATGACGGCGATCAACGTCAGCAGAAGGGACAGAGGGCGGCGGACCTTTCCGGCCGCCCCCCGAAAAATCCCGCGCTCAATAGCCCGCATGGGGACATTGAGGATAAAGGCCATGGCGCTGCCCAAAAGAAACGGACTGAGCATGGAAAGAATCTGCCCCACGGCCAGGCCGACACTCCCCAGGTTCTGCAGGATGCAGTAAAAAGCGATGCCGGCGCATACGACCAACAAAATGCCTTTGAGTTGCTGCTTGTTCCACTCCATAGGAAACAATTCCTTTCACCGGGACGGCCCGGAATTATTCGTGGCTGGCACGATAGCCCTGGGCAAATTCCAGGTACTCCTGAACGGAAGCGTCCACACTGTCCATTTCCGCCTGGGTCAGGGGACGGACCACTTTGGCGGGGCTGCCCAGGACCATGGAACCGGCGGGGGCGTCCAGCTTGCCGGTGACCAGAGCGCCGGCGCCGACAATGCAGTGGTCGCCGATCTTGGCGCCGTCAAGCAAAATGGCGCCCATGCCGATCAAAGTATGGTTTCCCACGGTGCAGCCATGGACGATGGCGCAGTGCCCCACCGTGCAGTTGGAGCCCACCACTGCCCGGGCGTGGAGAATGGCTCCGTCCTGAATATTCGTGTTTTCGCCTACTTCAATGGGGGCCTCGTCGCCCCGGATCACGGCGTTGTACCATACGCTGACGCCTTTGGACAGAGTGACATCTCCTACTACCACAGCACCTTCTGCAATCAACACATCCGAATCGGAAGTTCTCTTTTTATAATCCATAGCCGGTTCTCCTTAGTTTGAAATTTGGTCGGGTTAAATGGCGAAGTTCCCGTTGACAAATACCGGGACTTCCCGGCCGTCGTGGGTGGTGCCCACAATGGACAGGTCCGGCGTGCCGATCATGAAGTCCACGTGGGTGATGGAATCGTTGAGACCGTGAGCCTTGAGCTCCTCCTTGGTCATTTTCTGGCCGCCCTGGAGGCAGGGATATGCTTCGCCGAAGGCGATGTGGCAGGCGGCATTTTCATCAAAGAGCGTGTTGTAGAAAAGAATCTTCTGGTTGGAGATGGGGCTGTCGTAGGGGACCAGAGCGATCTCGCCGAAGTAGCTGGCGCCCTCATCCACGGAGATGGCGCCCCGCAGGGTCTCCTCGCCCTTTTGGGCATGGGCCTCCACGATCTTGCCGTCCCGGACGACAAAGTGGAACCCATCGATGATAGAGCCGTCGTGAACCAGAGGCATGGAGGCATATACCACGCCGTTGACGCCGGTTTTGAGCGGAGAGGTATACAGCTCTTCCGTGGGCATATTGGCTACATACTCCTGACCGGAGAGCGTGACATCGTTGCCGGCTTCCCAGATGTGTCCTTCCGGCAGCTCTACCGTCAGATCGGTGCCCAGGGAGTTGGTGTAGTGCAGGGAGCGGAAGTTCAGGGCGTTGAGCTTCTCCACCCGGTTGTGGAGCGTGGCCAGATGCTGATGCCATTTTTCCACGCAGGTTCCGTCACCGCTGATGCGGACGGAGGCGAAAATGGCATCCCAGAGCTTCTCCATGGCCTGCTCTTCGCTGACGTCGGGGAAGACGGTCTTGGCCCAGCTGGGAATGGGCACCGAGGCAATGCACCAGGGGAAGCCGCCGCACATCTGAAGCCGGTCAAAGTCCTTCAGAGCCTTGCCGGAGGCCTGCTGCGCCCGGACGATGCGGCTGTGCTCCACGCCGCGGAAATTCTCAGGATCCGAGGCGGAAATGGCGAGATACGCGGCACCTTCCAGAGCGTGATCGTTGAAGAAGTGACGCCGCCACAGGGGAACGGTGTCGAAGATCTCGTCGTCGGCATAGAGGTACTTCAGACGGGCCATGGCGTCGTCGTGCCAGTTCATTACCACTTCCCGGCAGCCTGCCGCGTAGGCCTCCTCGGCACACAGCCGGGCAAAATACGCGCATTCCACCGGGGAGGAGATGACCAAACGCTGTCCCTTCTGGATATTCAGGCCGATCCGAATTAAAAGAGCGGCATATTCGTGGAGTTTTTCATTCATGAGTCCATGCTTCCTTTCCAATGTTTTTCCTAATATGTGCTATTTTAGAGGATTTCTGCCGGGATGTAAAGAAAAGACCGTCAGGATTCAAAATTCGTTCACGATCGGAACAAAGAACGGGGAAAAGGAGGCCGGAAGGCCTCCTTCAAGTTGCCTGTTGGTCTTTGCGCAGACTGATGAGGGTCCCGTTGAGCTCCGCTCCCATAATAAGCGTCATGGCGCTCATGTTCAGCCAGATCAGCAGCACAATGATGGTTCCGATGGAGCCGTAGAGCAAGGAATAATGGGCAATGTTTTCCACATACCACGCATACAGCCAGGAAAGAGCCAGCCATGCGCCCAGGGCCGCCAGGGTGCCGGGCCAGATATTGCGCCAGATGGGGCGGCCGTCCTGCGCCATGGCATAGAGGAAGAGCAGGGCGAAATATCCCACCACTGCGATGATGGGAAACCGAAGTTTTCCCCACAATACCGCGACGAACACAGGCAGGCGGAAATGGACCACAGCATAGGCCAGCAGCCGGTCGCTGACCGTCATGAGCGTCACGGTCAGGGCGATGGTGATCATCAGCAGCAGGGTGTAGATCAACGTTTTGCACAGCTGCCACACGGCACCCCGGGGCGGTCCCAGGTGGTAGGCGATGCGCACGGAGCGCATGAGGGAGTTGGCTGCCCGGGCAGGGAAGTAAATGGAGAAGAACAGGCCGAAGAGCATCAGCCGCAGGCTGGAGTTTTCCCCCACATAGGTGAGATAAACGTCAATGAAGTCCACAATCTCCAACGGGAGAATTTCCCGCAGGGCCTGCAATATTTCCGCCACATCCAGATGCAGAAGGCCCAGCAGGGCGCTGATGAAAATCAAAAACGGAAAGATGGTAAAGAGCAGGTAAAAGGCCAGAGCGGCGCTGTGGATGCCCACGTCGTGGCGCAGGTAGCGCTGAACCATGAGGTATATGCCCCGCAAAAAGCGGTTTTTCGGCAGAGGCGGCATATACAATGACGGCACCTCCCTTCCTGAGAGCATAGTATGCGCAGTCGGAGCGAATCTTGTTCACTCCCAGGAGGCCCAGATCTCCGGGCAGTATCCGACGGTGGCCTCACGGCCGTTGCGGACAATGGGCGTGCGGAACAGCTCCGGGTGTTCCAGAAGGGTTTCCTCCTGGGCCTGGGGCGTGATATAGGCCATATAGAGCGCCTCGTAGGCCCGGGATTTGGGGTCGACCAGAGCCGCAAAGCCAACTTTTTGCTTGACGGACTGGTACTCCCGGGGAGATAATCCCTTTGAAGGCAGATCGATATACTGGTATTTGATGCGGCGTTCCTTGAACCACCGCTCGGCTTTTTTGGAGTCAAAGGATTTGGACGAGCCAAAGATCTGAATGTTCATAAGGTCTCCTTTTCACATGCCGGGCACTGCTGTACGGCCCGGGAATCCGGGTTATGGAGGAGGATATACGATGCAGGAAGCGATTCAAAAACTCAAGGACCTGGTGGATCAGTCCGACAATATTGTGTTCTTCGGCGGAGCCGGTGTTTCCACGGAATCCGGCATTCCGGATTTCCGCAGCACCGACGGATTGTACCACCAGCAGTGGAAATATCCGCCTGAGGTGATTTTAAGCCATACCTTCTATGAAAGCAACCCTGAAGAATTTTTCCGCTTCTACCGGGCCAAGCTTCTGGCGCCCGATGCCAAGCCCAACGCCGCGCACTACAAGCTGGCCCAGTGGGAGCAGGAGGGAAAGCTGCGGGCAGTGGTGACCCAAAATATCGACGGGCTCCACCAGGCCGCCGGCAGCCGCAATGTGCTGGAGCTCCATGGCAGCGTGCACCGCAATTACTGCCAGCACTGCGGTACCTTTTATGACTTGGACTACATCCTGCACACCCAGGGAGTGCCCCGGTGCAGCTGCGGCGGCATCATCAAGCCGGATGTGGTGCTTTATGAGGAGGGGCTCGATCAAAAGACGCTCAACGCAGCCCTGACGGCCATTGCCCGGGCGGACGTGCTGATCATCGGCGGAACGTCCCTGAATGTCTATCCCGCTGCGGGACTCATCAACTACTACCAGGGCCACAAGCTGGTGCTTATCAACCGCTCTTCCGTCAGCCGGGAGGTGGACGCAGCCCTGGTGATTACGGATCCCATTGGGGAAGTGCTGGCGCAGCTGTGAGCTGTCTTTGTATAAAACAACAAATGTCCATCGCAAAACGACGCTGTCTCGCTGGGGACAGCGTCGTTTTTCACAAAGGTCAACACATAAAATGCAAGTAAACATATACTGGTATGCAAAAATGGCGTAAGAATTTCAGAAAAACGTGGAAATTATAGTTGAAAATGAAATTGCAACGTGCTAATATTGCATCAATACCGACGCACCCCGTCATTGAAAGGAGCCCTGGCCCATGATCTGGAAAGAAAATCGGGAGAATTCGTACTGTGAGATTACCCCTGCGATCCTGGCGTTGAAGGAGCAGTGGGAAAAGAAGAACTTCATTGACCCACGGCTTTACAAGGAATACAACGTCAAGCGGGGACTCCGGGACGAGGACGGCCGGGGCGTTCTGACAGGCTTGACCCGCGTGGCGGAGATCCAGTCCTACAACGTGACCGGAGAGAGCACCAATGAGCACATTTCCCCGGCGGAAGGCGTGCTGTATTATCGGGGCATCGATGTGCGGGACATTGTCCGGGGGTCTGCCGCCCGGGGCCGCTTTGCCTTTGAGGAGGCGGCGTATCTGCTGCTCTTCGGCGAACTGCCCACGGAGGAGCAGCTTCAGGACTTCTGCGTGCAGCTGGCCTCTTACCGGACACTGCCCACCAACTTCTTCCGGGACGTCATTATGAAAAATCCCCCCCGGGATCTGATGAACACCATGCAGCGGGGCATTCTGACGCTGTTTTGCTATGACGACAAGCCTAACGACATCGGCCTTGAGAATGTGCTGCGCCAGTGCCTGCAGCTGACCAGCAACATGCCGGTGCTGGCAATCTATGCGTATCAGGCCTGGCGGTACAGCCAGGGAGAGAGCCTGTTCATTCACGTGCCGCAGCCGGAGCTGTCCACCGCGGAGAACTTCCTGCGGATGCTGCGGGAGGACCGGGGCTATACGAAGCTGGAAGCCCGGGTGCTGGATGTGGCGCTGGTGCTCCACGCCGACCACGGCGGCGGCAACAACTCCACCTTCACCAATCACGTGGTGACCTCCTCCGGCACGGATACCTATTCCGCCATTGCGGCGGCCATGTCCTCTTTGAAGGGACCCCGGCACGGCGGCGCCAACAGCAAGGTCATGGCCATGATGGATGACATCAAGACCCATGTGAAAAACTGGGAGGATACCGGTGCGGTGGCCGACTACCTGACCAAGATGCTCAACAAGGAGGCCTTTGACCGCAGCGGCCTGATCTATGGCCTGGGCCATGCGGTGTATACCCAGTCCGACCCCCGGTGTGAGGTTTTCCGGGACTATGTGAACCGGCTGGCAACGGAAAAGCACCGGGAGGCAGAGCTGGGCCTGTACGCCAACGTGGAGCGGATCGGCAAGGAGCTGCTGATGGAGCGCCAGCATAAGGCTGCCATGTCCACGAACATTGATTTTTACAGCGGCTTCGTCTATGAGATGCTGGGGCTGCCCATGGAGCTCTATACGCCGTTGTTTGCCGTGGCCCGGATCGCCGGTTGGAGCGCCCACCGCATGGAGGAGCTGACCTCCGGCGGCAAGCTGATCCGGCCCCGGTATGAATGTGTGGAAGAACACCGCTCTTTCGTGCCCATGGAAAACCGCTGAGGACCGTCTTTCCCCCGCCGCAGAGGCGGCGGGGGAAAGTTTTTTGAAAAAACTGAAAATTATAGTTGACATTTTTCCCCGGTTTGGCTTATAATAATCAAGCAGTCTTTTCCGGGGAACATTGATTTGCGGCTGTGCTGGAACTGGTAGACAGGCCAGCTTGAGGTGCTGGTGTCCGAATCGACGTGTGGGTTCAAATCC
>ENA-UEYL01002484-UEYL01002484.1-human-gut-metagenome-genome-assembly--contig:-NODE-2484-length-13610-cov-4.699180_pt1 | contig 13610 bp, 7 predicted proteins | sample MGYA00242941_ERZ507946 | MGnify/ENA primary metagenome ERZ507946 (study PRJEB26167, sample SAMN06115482) | human gut metagenome | host: Homo sapiens | place: China:Guizhou | collected 2015-03-11...
AAACAGGGTCACGCCCAGGTGGGCGATCCACAGCCCGATGAGCAGCAGCACCACCCGCACCGCCATTTCCCGAAGGGAGCGGCGTTTCACGGCTCCTCCTCCGACGGCACGTCTTTCTTCTCCTGCCGGGCCTTCCGCTCCTTGAAGTAGCGTACCAGGGCGTAGTCACAAAAGCCCAGACCGCCCAGACCAAGCACACCGCCTCCGGCATAGGCGATCACATCACTCATACCGGTATTCCCCGCCATCTGGGCGGAGATCAGCATGTAGGCCAAATAGACCAGGTACAGCCCCACGGCCAGGCGCAGGATCAAACGTCCCTCTTCATTCATGTACGCCCCTCCTTGTTTCGCTTACAACAGCTGAGGGTAGAGTCCCTTCAGCGCGGGATAGATTTTTGCAAACTGCTCATAGCGCTGCTCATAGCGCGCGGCGATCTCCGGATCGGGACGGACGGTGTCCGCCACCTTCACCAGTTTGTCGCACACCGCCTGCACGCTGGGATAGGCTCCGCAGGCCACCATGGCCAGCATCGCGCCGCCCATGCCGGGCCCCTGCTCGGAGGCGGGGGTATCCAGCTCCACGTTGAGCACATTGGCCATGATCTTCTTCCACAGGGGGCTCTTGGCGCCGCCGCCGCAGATCATGCTGCGCTTGATGTCCAGCCCCAGGGACCGTGCCACCTCAAAGCTGTCCCGGATGGCAAAGGCCACGCCCTCCAGCACCGCCTGGGTCAGGTCGGTGCGGCTGGTATCCATGGTCATGCCGATAAAGACGCTGCGGGCGTTGGTATCGTTGATGGGAGAACGCTCTCCCATGAGGTAGGGCAAAAAGTACACGTGGTTGCAGCCCAGCTTGTCATCGGTAATGTCCTTCTGGGCCCCGGCGTAGTCCTGGGAACCCAGGATGTCATCCATCCACCATTTGTTGCAGCTGGCGGCGGAGAGCATGCAGCCCATCAGGTGGTAGCAGCCGTCGGCGTGGGCGAAGGCATGCAGAGCGTTGTGGGGGTCCACCCCGAAGTGGTCGCTGGAGATAAACAGGGTACCCGAGGTGCCCAGAGAGATGTTGCATCCCCCCGCGCCCACAGTTCCGGTGCCTACGGCGGCAGCGGCGTTGTCTCCCGCTCCTGCGCACACCACTACATTCTCAGGCAGGCCCAGCTTCTGGGCCATCTCGGGCAGCAGGGTACCTACCGCCTCATAGCTCTCAAAGAGCTTGGGCATCTGGCTCTCGGTAATGCCGCAGATGTCCAGCATCTCCCGGCTCCAGCACTTGTTCTCCACGTCCAGCAGCAGCATGCCGCTGGCGTCGGAGTAGTCGGTGCAGTGGACGCCGGTAAGGATGTAGTTGATGTAGTCCTTGGGGAGCATGATCTTGCGGATGCGCTGGAAATTCTCCGGCTCGTGCTTCTTCATCCACAAAATCTTGGGGGCAGTGAACCCAGCGAAGGCGATGTTGGCGGTGAGGGCAGACAGCTTTTCCCGTCCCACCACCTCGTTGAGGTAGTTTACCTCCTGGGCTGTGCGCCCATCATTCCACAGGATAGCCGGGCGGATCACCTGGTCGTGCTCATCCAACACCACCAGGCCGTGCATCTGGCCGCCCGCTCCGATGCCCGCCACCTGGGACTTGTCAAAGCCCTCCAGCAGGGCGGGGACTCCCTCCAGCAGGGCGGGGACTCCCTCCAGCACGGCGGCTTTCCAGTCCTCCGGGTTCTGCTGGCTCCAGCCGGGCTGCGGGAACTCCAGGGGATACTCCCGGGAGATTTCATTCTTGATTTGGCCCTCCTCATCCATCAGCAGGAGCTTAACGGCAGAGGTGCCAAGGTCGATTCCAATATACAGCATAGCTTCCTCCAAAAGGCAACGGATCGAAGTGTTTACTTTCCAGACTTACGGCTGGTGACCACGTCGAAGATAACCGCGACCAGCAGCACGCCGCCCTTGACCACATACTGCCAAGAGTCGCCGATGCCCAGGATGGACATGCCCATGTTGATGACGCCCAGCAGCAGAGCGCCGATGACCACGCCGCCCACGGTGCCGCTGCCGCCGTAAGCGGAAGCACCGCCGATGAAGCAGGCGCCGATGGCGTCCATCTCAAAGGAGGTGCCGGTGGAGCCGTTGACGGAACCCACGCGGGCGGCATTGAGCAGGCCGCACAGGCCGGCCAGCAGGCCCATGTTGGCGTAGGCGATGAAGTAGATCTTATCGGTGTTGATACCGGAGAGCTTGGTGGCTTTCTCGTTGCCGCCCACCGCGTAGAAGTAACGGCCGAAGGCAGTCTTGGCGGTGATGAAGTTATAGATGAGGCAGATGGCCACTACCCACACCAGCATGACGGAGATGCCGCGGTACTGGCTGAGCAGGTAGCAGTAGTAGAGGATCAGAGCAGCAATAATTCCAGCCTTCAGATAATCCCACACCATAGAGTTCTGACGGTAGCCGTTCTTGGCCCGCTCCCGGCGGTTCTTGGCGGTGCTGAACAGGACAAACAAGGCCGCCACAACGCCAACGATCAGGGCGGAATAGACGGTTTCGCCGTCATCCAGGCCGGGAATCTTGATGTACTTGGTAAAGATGTTCAGGAAGGTGGAGTCCTGGATGGCCACGGTCTTGTTGTCCAGGATCAGACGGCCGATGCCGCGGAAGATGAACATGCCGCCCAGGGTGGTGATGAAGGGGGGGATACGGACATAGCCGATCCAGTAGCCCTGCCACACGCCCACCAGCAGACCTACCACCAGGCAGATCACGATGGTGAGGATGGGGTTCATGGACATGTTGGTGATCATCACGGCAGCCAGGCCGCCCACCAGGCAGATCACCGAGCCGATAGACAGGTCGATGTTGCCGCCGGTGAGGATACACAGCAGCATGCCGCAGGCCATAACCAGTACGTAGCCGTTTTGCAGCATCAGGTTGGACATGTTCTGGGGATACAGCAGACGCCAGTCGGTTAAATAGGCAAACAGGACAAACACGATCACCAGTGCGATGACCATGGCGTATTTGGTAAGAAAGCTTGATGCTTTATTTGCAGTTCCTTTCATGCGTGTCACACTCCCTATTCCACGTGATTAAGCTTTCGCCGTGCCCCGCACGGTGTCGCGGATGATATAGCCCATAATGCTCTCCTGGGTGGCGTCGGCGGCGTTCACCTCAGCCAGCAGGCGACCCTCGTTCATGACATAGATCCGGTCGCACATGCCCAGCAGCTCAGGCAGCTCGGAGGAGATCATCACCACCGACTTGCCCCGGCTGACCATGTCGTTGATCAGGCAGTAAATATCATACTTTGCGCCCACATCGATGCCGCGGGTGGGCTCATCCAGAATGAGCACGTCGGGCTCGGTGAACATCCACTTGCCCAGCAGCGCCTTCTGCTGGTTGCCGCCGGACAGGTTTCCGATATGCTGTTCAATGGTGGGAGTCTTGGTTCCCATCTCGTTTTTGATATCCTCGGCCACCTTGACTTCCTTGTCTCGGTCGATGATACCGCCGGAGCACACCTTATCCAACCGGGCCAGGGTGGTGTTGAAGCGGATGGTCTCGCCCAGAATGAGGCCGTTGGTCTTGCGGTCCTCGGTGACGTAGGCCAGCTTGTGGTGGATGGCGTCCTCGGTATTTTTCAGGTTTACCTTCTTGCCGTTGAGGTAGACCTCACCGGAGATGCCTGTTCCGTAGCTGCGGCCGAAGATGGACATGGCCAGCTCGGTACGTCCGGCGCCCTGCAGACCGGAGAAGCCAACCACTTCGCCCTTGTGGACATGGAAGGAGACGTGGTCGTCCACGATCCGCTCGGGATACAGGGGGTGGTGTACCGTCCAGTTCTTTACCTCAAAGCTGATCTCAGGCTGCACCTTGTGCTCCCGCTTGGGATAGCGGTCCTCCATGGAGCGTCCCACCATGCCCTTGATGATGCGGTCCTCGCTGAACTCGTCCACGCCCTTGACCAAGGTCTCGATGGTGGAGCCGTCGCGGATGATGGTGGCCTTGTCGGCGCAGTAGATGATCTCGTTGAGCTTGTGGGTGATAATAATGGAGGTCAGGCCCTCCTTCTTAAACGCAATGAGCAGGTCCAGCAGCATCTTGGCATCCTCGTCGTTGAGGGAGGACGTAGGCTCGTCCAGGATGAGCAGCTTTACCTTCTTGGAGAAGGCCTTGGCGATTTCCACCAGCTGCTGCTTGCCGGTACCGATGTCCTTGACCAGGGTCTGGGCCGACTCATTGAGTCCCACCTGCTTCATGTGGCGCTCGGCCTCATAATAGGTCTTGTTCCAGTCGATGACCCCCATTTTGTTGCGGATCTCGTTGCCCAGGAACATATTCTCGCCGATGGAGAGCAGAGGGATCAGGGCCAGCTCCTGGTGAATGATTACAATGCCCAGCGCTTCGCTGTCCTTCTGGGTTTTAAACTGGCACAGCTTGCCTTCGTAATAGATTTCACCGGTGTAGCTTCCCGCAGGGTAGGTGCCGGACAGCACGTTCATCAGGGTGGACTTTCCCGCGCCGTTTTCACCGATGAGGGCGTGGATCTCGCCGGGTTCCACCTGGAGGTTCACGTTATCCAGTGCCTTGACGCCGGGGAATTCCTTGGTGATGTTTTTCATCTCCAAAATGTACTGTGACAAAGGGGATGGCCTCCTTTCAGCCTTGGGTATTCAGAGTACAATGGGCGGGGCAGAAGGCCCCGCCCATTGTCAAACAGTTCGGCAGTGTTTTAATTCAGATTCCAGATCAGGCAGCGGGGTGCAGGTAACCGTCGGCGTCCTGAGTGTAGTAACCGGTGTCAACCAGCTTCTCCACCATGTTGTCCTTGGTGACAACGTCGGGAACCAGCAGGAAGGAGGGGCAGTTGTGGCCCTCGGAGGTGGAGTAGGACTCGGTGTCGTAAGAGCAGTCAAAATCCCAGCCGGCGTTCTCGATCAGGCTGCCGTCCACGGTCTCGCCGTTGAGGATGGCTTTGCCCAGATCCAGGGTAACCACGGCCTCGTTGGCCACGGCCTTGTACACGGTCATGGACTGCTTGCCGTCCACGATGTTCTTCAGGTTGGCCTCGTCGCCGTCCTGGCCGGTGATGATGGGCTGATTGGAGCCAGTGTAGTCAGACTCGATGGCCTGAGCAACACCCAGAGCGGTGGAGTCATTGGAGCACAGCCAGGCGTCGACCTGGGTGCCGTCAGCGTAGTAGGAAGCCAGCACGGTCTGAGCACGGTCCAGAGCGGTGGAGGTATCCCACTTATCGGTGGCCACGGCGTCAAAGTCAGTCTGACCGGAGACCACCTTCAGCTTGCCGGACTCGATGAAGGGATTCAGCACGTCCATGGCGCCCTGGAAGAAGTAGCCGGCGTTGTTGTCGGCGGGGTCACCGGCGGTGAGCTCGATGTTGAAGGAACCCTCGGCGTTGTTCAGATCCAGGGCATCCACGATATACTGGCCCTGCAGGGTACCGACGGTGTAGTTATCAAAGGACACGTAGTAGGACACGTTGTCATTCATGATCAGGCGGTCATAAGCGATAACGGGAACGCCAGCCTCGCCGGCCTCGTTCATCACGGTGTTCAGGGCCTCGCCGTCGATGGCGGCCACCACCAGCAGATCCACGCCCTCAGCGATCATGTTCTGGATGTCGCTGACCTGACGGTTGGTATCGTTGTCGGAGTAAGTAATGATGGTCTCATAGCCGGCGCTCTTGAACTGCTCATCCAGGTAAGAGCCGTCACGGTTCCACCGCTCCAGGGACTGGGTGGGCATGGACAGACCGACCTTCTTGGTCTCGCCGGAGTTGGAACCGGAACCGGAGCCGGAACCAGAACCGGAAGCATCGCCGCCGCCAGAGCAGGCAGCCAGAGACAGGGCCATGGCCGCGGACAGAGCAAGAGCCAGGATACGCTTTTTCATTTCAATCGCTCCTTCATTTAAAATGATGCCGCCGACATTCGACGGCTTCCGAAGTTAGAGAAAGAACTTTTGTAAAAATCCTTTCTCTTTCTGTCCATAGAATACAACAAAACAAATTCGAATGTCAACAGGATTTTTCGCAAATTTGTACATTTAGCGCCTTGTACAAATTGAATCATTCAACTTTGAACAAATTGACAACAAAAAATTCCACCGCCCCGAAGGGCGGTGGATTGCTCAGAGTTGATTGACAAAATCGTAGAGAAAACGGGTGGCTGCGCCAATACAGATGGAGCGGCTGTAACTAGGACAGAAGGTGAAAAAGTCGGTCTGGTCGGACAGGGGGTCCAGTTCCCGGATGAGCTTGGACAGCTGGCTGCGGTAAGGCGGCAGATATTGGGAGACCGATCCTCCGATCATCACCGGGCAATCCAAAATCGTGTGGATGGTGGTAACCGCGGTGGCCAGGTCCTCCAGGTAGCTCTCCCACAGCTCCTGATAGGGAGAGTTGCTCTGTTCCAGGCGCTGGAAGAACACCTCCAGAGTAACGTCCAAATCGTCGGAGATGCGCGCAGCGGAGCAGTAGGCCTCCAGACAGCCCTGGCGGCCGCACTCACAGCGGCGGCCGCCCGGATGCAGGCACATGTGGCCAAACTCAGCGGCCCGATGGCTGATGCCATCGTACAGCTGCCCGCCTACCAGAATGGCACCGCCAACGCCCCGGCTCAGGGAGAGATAGGCCATGCTCTGCTGATCGGTGCGGTTCCACCACTCCCCAAATCCGCCGCAGTTGGCGTCGTTGTCCAGCAGGGTGGGATAGGGAATGGCGCTGGTAAAGCGGCAGGGTGTGGAGGTATGCACGCCGATGGTGGGAGCATATTCAATGGTACTCTGGTCCGGGCCGATGATGCCCGGCAGCGTCAGCCCCACGCCCAGCAGCTTGTCCCGGTCCAGATGATTTTCATCCAAAAATACCTCGATCAGCTCGGCCAGGCGGGCTCCATACTCCGCCGTATTGGAAAAGGGCAGGATGATCTTCTGGTAGGCCACTGTCTCCTGGCGCAGATTTACCGCTACCAGGCGCAGATCCCCTCCGGTCAGCTCCGCGCCCAGGGCAAACCGGGCATTGGGCAGGGGCGCGATCAGCCTGGGCCGCCGTCCGCCGGTGGAGTCGGTGGTGGCTGAGCGGTCAATCAGTCCCATCTCCGCCAATTCATTGAGGTTTTGAGACAGGGTGGGCAGACTCATGGACAGGCGAAACGCCAGCTCCTGCTTGGTGACAGGCTCCCAAAGGGTGATCAGGTGGCGATAGACGCGATTTCGATTCTGTTTGCGCACCTCAACGGTGGACAGTGGTCTGTGGGCGCACATCGTTGCTCCCCCTCACTTTTATAAAAGTGGTTTCATTATATCACAGGTCCCATTCCATTGTAAACGGGAGACAGCAAAAAAGCGGCCGGGATCGGCCGCTTTTTTGCTGCATTTATGGAGGATTTCCTTCCTTTTTCCATATACAGGAGTCTTTTAGCCCTGTGCCTTGGAGAAGGCCGTCAAAATGACCGCCGCCTGGGCGCGGGTGGTGGAACCACCGGGAGCCAGGGTATCAGCAGACACGCCGCTGAACAGGCCCTGGGCCACGGCCCAGCTCATGGGCTCCTTGGCATAGGCGCTGAGGGAATCCAGATCGGAGAAGATGGACAGATCGGCCCGGCTGTCATCCAGCTTGCCCTGGATGCGGGCGTACTGGTAGAGGATGGCGGCCATCTGCTCCCGGCTAATAGTGTCATTGGGCCGGAAGCTGCCGTCAGGATAGCCGGAGACCACACCGTTGGCGCTGGCCCAGGCCACACCGTCCGCATACCACTGGCCCTTGGCCACATCGGTAAAGGAGGCGCTGCCCGCTGCGGGGCTGCCTGCCAGACGGTAGAGGATGGTGACCAGCATGCCGCGGCCGGTGGGCAGGTCGGGAGAGAAGGTCCCCTCCCCGGTGCCGCTCATCAGTCCGTTCTCGTAGGCGTAGCGCACGCCCTCATAGTACCAGCTGCCCTTGGCCACATCAGCAAAGGGGAAGTCGGGGGCCGTCTCCTGGGCGGCAAAGACCGCCTTGACGGTGACGGCAGCAGCGGGCATGGTAAAGGTATACTTGCCGCTGCTCTGGTTGGCCACAGGCACGGAAGTGCCGGACGCGGTGGTCACAGTCAGAGACTTGAGCACATAGCCGGAATTGGGAAGGGCGGTGAGGGTGATCACTTTGCCCTGGGCGGCCTGGGAGGCGCTGGCCGTCACCTTGCCGCCGAAGGAGCTCTGGATGGTGATGGTCCGGGTAGTGGTGGTGGAGCCGCCGGAGGAGGAACCACCGGAAGAGCTGCCGCCGGAGGAGGAACCACCGGAAGAGCTGCCGCCGGAGGAGCTTCCCCCGGAGGAGCCGCCCTGGTCCACCTGGGTATAGATGGTCTCGGAGTTGTCAGAGCCCACCACCTTCACACCGGAGGCCTTTTCCACAGTGAAATTGGTGCCGTCGTTTGCAGAGATGGTGCCCAGAGTCAGGGAACCGTCGCCGGTCAGCACACCGGACTTGGTGGTGACATAGACGGTGACGGCGCTGCCCTCCTGCTTGTAGGTGGTATAGATACCGGGCAGGGCATCCAGAACGTCGTTGGCCATAAAGTCGTAGATGGCCGTGCTGTTAGAGAGATTAAAGGTGGCCTGGAAACTCTGGCAGTTGGAGGACACGCCGGAGAAGCCCACCTCCTGGCTGGCGGCCTCCTGGGAGGAGGTCACCAGCCGCAGACCGCCGGCGGCGTGGGCCAAAGGAGTCATGGCCCCCACCGTCAGACACAGGGTCATCAGGATAGCAGAAAGTTTACGCAACATGTTCATCCTTTCAGTTCAGTTCGCTCAGGTCGCTTTTCAGGTCGATCAGAGGCAAGTCGTCCTCCCCGGGGAAGCTGATCCACAGGGTCTCACTGGTAACGCGCTTGCTCTCGGCATTGTTGGGATCGTCAGTACGGTAGAACACCGCACGGATCTCCAGGGGATAGTCGTCGGTAACGCCGCTCTGGGCATTGAGCTCCTTTTCCTTCTCCAGGTCGGGCACGAAGATAAAGAAGCCGTCGCTGGTGTCGCTGACTGCGCCGTCGGCGGGGATCTCAGCCAGCAGCAGACCGTAGCCGTTCATGGCACGGGTGATGGTGGTGACACCGTTGGCCTCGGCGGCCTCGCTGGTGGTGTTGTACACCGCCTCGACGCTCACATAGTTGTAGGTGGGATCGCCGCGGTAGGTACCCAGGATCACCAGGGTGCCCTTCTTGATGACGTCGTCCTGGCCGTCGCCGTACTTATAGTCGTCCTTCAGCACGCCCACAGTGGCGCCCTCGTAGAAGTCCACACGGTCGCCGGGGTAGTCCAGCAGCTGGACGGTAGCGTCCTCGGGGATGCCGGTGATCTCCAGCACAGCGGCATCGTAAGTCCAGATGCGGGTGTCGCTCTCAGCGGCGCCGGGCTTGGTGAAGTAGGCCACCACGGTGTCGTCAGACAGGGTACCGGTCTTGGCGGTGGTCCAGTCGGCGCCGGCGTTGGCCTTTACCTTCACGGTGTAGCTGCCGGACAGGCCGGTGCCGGTCACCTTGATGCCGGTGACGGGGACGGACGCACCGTTCTTCATGGTAATGGTAATGGTAATGGTGCCGTCCTCACGCTTCAGGTCGTACAGGTCAGAGGAGATGGTCTTGTCGTATGCCACCCGGACCTCGTTGCTCTTGGCCTCGCTGCCCAGGTTGCCCAGCTTATCCACGGGCACCACAGAGTAGGTGTAAGTCAGGTTGTTGGCGGCGCCCAGATCGTCCACATAGGTGCTCTCGGTGGTAAAGCCGATGACCACGTTATTGCGGCGGATCTCGTAGCCCAGGATCTTGTCGCTGTCGGTGTGGCTGATGGTCAGGGTAACCTTAGACTCATTGGCAGAGGCGGAGACCGTGGCGGAACCGCTAGCGGCGCTGCCGCTATTCAGGCGGTAGGTGCGGGAGGCATCATTGAGATACCAGATGGCACGGGACTCAGTCTGGTAGTCGTTCAGCATGCCCTTCACCTCATCGCTGAGGGCCATGCCCCAGCGAGTGAAGAACTCGGTGAGGTTGCGGTCAGCCACCTGGGAGGCGATGAGAGCCACCCGCTCGTCGTAGGTGTAGCCGCTGTGTGCGCCGGACTTCCACAGCTTGAAGAACTGATTGTAGAAGGCCAGGGGCTGGTTGGCCTCGTCATAGGCCAGGTGGAGCTGCCAGTACATACCCAGCTGCACGAACACATTGTTGGCGGAGCCGGGGCGGCCCTGAGCCACCTTATTAAAGATGGTCTCCCAACGCCCGTCCTCGGTGAGGCGGGTATTCAGGGCCATGGAGCTGCCGTCCCAGGCCTGGAGGGCCAGGGAGTAGATGTTGTTAGTGATCTCGGCCTTGCCCAGCTTATCCATGTTGTGGCCGATCTCGTGGGCGATGCCCCAGCCGAACAGGCCGTTGGCCTTGCCCGCGCCGGTGACGGAGGTGGGCTTGCCCTGGACCAGAGCGGAAGTAGAGGCGTACTCCATGCCGATGTGGTTGCCGGCGGCGTACATGAAGGCGCCGGCAAACATGCGCATGTAGCGGATGTTCTGGCGGGTGGTCATGGGATACTGATAGCTGGTCAGGGTGGCATTGGAGTCAATGATGCCCTGGACCTTGTTGGCGATGAAGAGCTCCTCCTCCCAGGCCAGCACGTTCTGATACATGGCATTGACCATGGTGTCCTCATCGCTGCCCGCGCTCTTCAGGCCGGAAAGCACCTGGTCGGCGGGGAGGGACAGGAGCACGCTGGGGGTGTAGATCTCGGTGGTCGCCGTATCATTAAAAAACAGGCCGGAGGTGGGCAGAGCGGCCACATAGGAGGACAGCTCCTGGACATAGGTCCGGATGGCGTCCTTGCGGGCGGACTCACCCATGCTGTACCAGTCGGACAGCTCCAGCACCGGCATCTCCCAGGCGTTGTTCAGCACGCGGACCTGGAGCTTGATGGCCTCGGGGTTGCTGCCGGAGTAGGTCAGATAAAGGGGGCCGCCCCGGTTGGCCAGGCTGCCGATCTGCTCAATGGTAATGTAGTTGCGGCCGTTCTGCAGGGCCACGGGAGTGCCCTTCCACACGCCGGACTCGCCGTAGAACTGGGTGGGCACCACATAGACGGTGGCGTCGCTGGGCAGCTCGCCGTAGATGGCCACGGTGGCGCCGGCCTGGGCGGTAATGCCCAGGGGCTGCAGGTCGCTGGCGCTCTGGCCGGCGGTCTGATCGGCGGCAGCGGAGGTGCTGCGGCTCTGGAAGTCGTTCTTCACCAGACCCAGGGCATCGCTGTCCTGGTTCAGCAGGGCCTGGGCCAAATTCAGCTCATCGGTGAGCCGGGCGAGATCCAGATAGAAGCTGCCCAGCGCACTGAGGCGGTTCTTCAGATTGGTGATCTGATCCTGCTTAACGGTACTCTTCAGCTGGGTGAAGGTGCCGTCGGTAAAGAGATCAGCAATTCCGCTGACCAGATTCTCGCTCTCATAGAAAGCGATTTCAGAGACGCTTACCCGGGGACCGCCGGTCTTCTCGCCCAGAGCCACGGTAACACTCTTGACTCCCTTGGTTTCAGGGAAGGGGAGAATATAGTAGTTGCTGCCGGTGATATTAACACCGTCCCGGTAATAGGTAGCCAGAATCTCACCGTCCTCACCCTTCAGCGTAACGGTATAGTTGGCAATACGGTTTTTATAAGTAGCATCCAGATAGGGCACCACCAGCAGATAATTCATGTCGTGGGTGGTGCGGAAAGTATAAGTAATATTGCTGTTCTGGGTGTAGGTAGCAGCAATCCAGTAGGTGTTTGGATCGTTGTCGGTGAGGTGGGTGGTCACATCAAAGTTGGGGCACAGGTTCCGGTTTACGTTGGAGGGGTCCTGCATGACAATGGAAGTGATCTCCCCATTATCGATGCGTCCGTCGGTAGGCAGCGCCGGCAGTTCAAACCCTTCCTTGTTGGGAATGCCAGTAGCAATGGAAGAGTAAGGACCCACACCCTTATGGTTGCCCGCCTTCACAGCCACCTCGTAGGTGGTGCCGTTGGTCAGGCCGGTGATGGCAGTGCTGGTACCGGAGATGTTGCCGCCCCACTGGTTCCAGCTGTCCGTACCCTGCTCCCGGTAAAAGGCCTGGTAGTAGGTGGCGTCCTTGGTCCTACCCCAGCTGACGCGCAGGGCGCTGTCGGCAGCCTCCACCAGGATGTTGGAGGGAGCGCCGGGAATGCTGGCGGCCAGAGGCATGGCGGACAGGACGGCGGAGGGAGTGCCGCTCCAGTCGCCGTTGGTGGCGATGACCTGGAAGTAGTAGGTGGTGTTGTTCTCCAGGCCGGAGATGACAGTACGGTTGGTATTGGAGGCGGCACTCTGGTTCAGGGCGCTCTTATTGGTGCCGTACTTCACGGTGTAGCCGGTGACGTTCTTCACGCTCTCCCACACCAGGGTGACCTCGCCGTCGCCCGCGGTGGCGGCCAGGCCCTTCACCTGGGTGTCCGCCTTGGTCTCCTCGGACACGATGTCCTTGAGGAACTCGATCTGGGTGACGGTGGCAAACTCGGGCTTGTCGCCGGTCTGGCCCTCCACCTTGGTAACGGTGATGGTGACCTTTTTCACGGCCACCTTGCAACCCAGGTTGATGGTAACCACGCTTTGGCCGGCGTTGCGGCTGATGGCGTACACTCCCTCGGGGGAGGCGGCATCGAAGGGGATCTCCATGGTCTTGACCTGGTCATCTTCCTCATACTCCACCAGGGCGGTGCCCGCCTGGATGGCGCCCTGCGCACTGGGAGAGGAGATGGAGATCTCACTCATCTCGGTGGGCTTGTCCAGGGTAATGGGGATGGAGAGCTTCTCGGCATCCTGGGTGGGTGTGAGGGTGACGGCGGTCTCGCTGTTATTGAACAGGTCGGCTAGGCTACCGTCAGAGACGGTGACCGCAGAGGTGTCCACCCTGGGAGCCATGATGGCGGCGGTGGAGAGGATACGGGGCTCAGCCGCCAGATCCATCATCTTATTGACATAGGACAGATCGGTTACGTCCACCACCCCGTCACCGTTGAGGTCGTAGGTGTCCAGCTGGCCGGTCAGACCCAGCTGCGCAACCAGGGCGGCGCGGTCATCTGCATTTACAACCCCGTTGCCGGTCACGTCGCCCAGAGAGAAGGTACCGTCAGCGGTGCTCATGAGCACGTGCTGGGAGTAATCCTGCAGGGTGACTTTGGTGGAGCAGTCGGCATAGCCGTTGCCGGTGACTTCCATATTATAAGTGCCCAGCGGCAGGCCGGAAATCACAGCCTCATAGGCGCCGATCTGGTTCTCGGTGGTCAGCTCCACCCCCTGGGTGTTGAGAGCTTTGACCGAAATAGACAGGCCGTCAGCGCCGGTGGCAGAACCGTTGTTTAGAGAGACAGTAATATTTTTATTGTTCCCTGTCAGAGTGAGCTGGATATCCCGGCTCTTTACCTCGTCCACCCGCTGGGGCAGATCAAAGCTCAGGGTCAGTGCAATGGAGCCGGTGGCCTGCTCTGTCTGAACAGAGTACTCCTGGCGGCTGGCCGAGGCAACGGTGGGCAGCCAAGCGGTACAGGTGGAACCTACCAGAGCCAGACTCAGCAGGCCCGAGGTCA
>ENA-UEYL01002487-UEYL01002487.1-human-gut-metagenome-genome-assembly--contig:-NODE-2487-length-13597-cov-4.731805_pt1 | contig 13597 bp, 14 predicted proteins | sample MGYA00242941_ERZ507946 | MGnify/ENA primary metagenome ERZ507946 (study PRJEB26167, sample SAMN06115482) | human gut metagenome | host: Homo sapiens | place: China:Guizhou | collected 2015-03-11...
CATTTGGTAGTCTATTTTTCATTTTCTGTAACATATAATACTTTGCGACCTATCAGAAGTTTAAAGGATATTAAAGCAAACACTAGAGTAAGAAATATTTAATCATATCCTAATCATTTCCTTTTATCGTTGTCCATTTTTTCAATAAAAGATTGACTTTGTTCCTTTACCGCCCGATACATGGAATAATGTGCAAAGGATTCTTCCTTATAATTCAGACTACTAACAGAGGCGGCAACAGCCCACGTCAAAATAATGGCTACAATAGCCACAACATATCGAAGTTTAATATGATAGCCACGTATAAACATCCCATTAATATTGGATGGAATAATGGTTACAGGATTTTTTAACTCATTGATTCTTGCTAGTATTTCATCCTGCCGTCTTAATATGCTGTCGGTATTTGCTTCAATAGTCATACGGTTGAGATTATAATCGCAAACGTGCCGATAAAGATATTCAAGAAGTTTGGACTTCTGCTTGAATAAATCAATGAGTTTCGAGAACCATAGCGAAAACGGCAACGTGTTTGGCTGCTGTTTCCAGATATGTTCCTTGACCACAGACAAGGCTTCATTCCAGCAAGTACAGAAACTGTTGGCAATTCCTGTATAAATGGCCTTTTCATTGAAATCCGTTTTTACAGATTGTTCCGGTGTAGAAACAGTGGCATTCTGTTTTTCAATACACACTTTCAGTTCGTTGATACTTTGGCGCAAATTCGCAAGATTTGCAGCTACTACATCTTCTTTCATTATCTTCTACGTTTTGAGGTTTTATAAAAAGGTTCGTTTCTTTCGTTGCCTTTGTTTTCATCGTCTCGCCATCCTTGTTCATTGTTGGTTCCTCCACCTCCACTGGGAGTTATGGCTTGATGGGGTTGAATAATCAGTTCTGCTGCCACATTACCCAATGTAGCACAAAGGCTGTTAAAACTCAAATCACGGTCAAGTTTAGAACCAGCCATGCTATACTCATCCTGACAGAATGATATACCACGAATTTTATCAGAGTTCTCAGCGTGATTAAAACGCATATCTATACCCATACCTTTGAGAATGCTAAAAAAGTCATTCCACGAATGAGAATTTGCTCGCGCATCAAGCACAGAGGAACGAAGATTATACTTCCGTAGTTGATGAGGACGCAAACGGCTCTTATTTCTGGCTTTGCTATTTTTAGGGGCAAAGTAAAGTCCATACTCTTTAGTCAAAGCACGACAGATTTTTGCATTGCGTATTCTTTCATTGCTGTCAGAAATGAGATTGCCTTCATTGTCTATCCGATTGAATACCAAATGACAATGAGGATGTTTCGTGTCGTGATGCCGGGCTATGATATATTGAGTATTGCGAATCCCCATTTGTTCCATCCATTTCTTGGCAATCTCCACCATAAGCGCATCCCCTTCTTCATTATCAGGAAAACGGCTAATGTCTTGCGAAGAGAAAGCAAGTGATACGTGTTTCACTGGACTTTTTACTTTCGGGCGCATAGATGCTTGTATCTGAAAAGAATCGGCTATGGCTTTATTGCTGATGGCACAGACTCCTTCGTGTGCCAAAAGTGTGGCACTCTTTTTCTTGCTCTTTTGGTCATTAGCATAATTCACTATTCCTTCAAAATCGGCTCTTGTTTTAATCTTCGCTATCATGATTGTTATTCTTTACTTGAGTGATGATTCTGCTGACTTCTGATATAATTGAAAAGCATTGTTGTTTCACTGTTTCCAATCCATAGATGTGCATCTGATGAGCAATCTGATTGACGTTATTGGCGATACCGGAAAGGTCACGAATTGCCGATACCATTTCCGGACTGATACGCTGACAGATCAGACAATCCATTGCTGCCTGATGGCAAAATTCATTGACAGACAATCCTGCCTGTTCCGCTTTGGATTGGATATAAATGTAGTCGTTCTCAGTAAACATTACCCGAAAACATTTGGTACGTTTCTGATAGCTCGCCAACTTTGGGCGGCCACCAAGTTTCTTTTCCTTTATACTCATATTGATTCTCGATATTGATAAATTATTTTTTGAGAGTGGCAGTTCTATCGCTTGCCGCATAGGTTTTAGTGACACTAAAACACAAACTTGCCACTCAAAAAATCTTCCTATATTTCCCTTGTTCTATTCGGCTTAGTTTGCCATCTTTGATAAAGGCTTCTATCCACTTGTTTGCCGTACTTCCATTCTCGCCCAAAGTTAAAACCGCCGCATCATAATCTTTCTTTGTGAAAGTGTCAGGCAACATATTATAAAGGGTGTTCCTTCGTGCATAAACGCCCGTCTCTTGCGAAACGGTATTGAATCGTTTAGACTGATTTCCTGACAAATTCTGATAAATGAATACGGCATGATAAAGCAGGGTGTCGCAAATACTCATGGCTATGGAATAGTCAAACTCATGGCAAACCAATTGTGTAGTCTCGTCAGAAGAAGATTTGTGAATCACATTATCCAGATGTCGGACAGCAGTCAACACCATCATTATACGATAAGCAATCAGTCCCATCCGTCTGACTACTCCTTGCATCTTGTTATCCACTTCGTCACAACATTCCTCATTCACCCGACTGAGATATTCTATAAAGTGTTCCTGTAAATCGGAGGGAAGAGAAAAGGAATAATTACCCTGCCGTACAAATTCCTCATGCAAATGGCAGAATTTATCTCCCAACAGTTTGAACATGGCATTCTTGGATTGAGAAATGTCGCTTGTGGCAAACACATTTCTTATGCCACGTTTGAAGCGGATAATATAGAAACAAAAGCGGCTCATCAATCCGTTCTCCGCATCAGGTATCAACCTTCTTACCTGTTCGGGAGTTCCAGCCAAAGCGACTGACACTCTCGGATTGGTTACTTCGCAATACTCCCTGTCCTTGCGCCGACTCAAACTTACCAACTCATGGTGAAATGCCTTTCGCAACACATCGGAATAATTGCCATAGTCAGACTTCAAAGTCTGGCTTAATGTGTCTCCTTCCGATTCAAACAACAGCCCGATTCCGTCATTATCCCCCAATATCTTCAAGAAAGAACTTGCGCTACTATTGGCAGGAATGACGAGCATACGCATGGGCGGTTCTGTTGGCATAGTCATTCCATCAGTTTTCTTACCTTTGATATAAGCGCTCATCGCTTCTTTGTATTCCTGCTCTAATCGTTTGGAAAGTTCATGCAAATTACGATTGATGGGAGCTACCAATTCCCGGCATAAGGTCAATGCTCCTTTTCCCATACCTGCATCTGCCACAACGAACAGATAGAGATTCGGATAAACAATGCGCTCATCGTAAACACCACAAACATTATGAAAGCAGACCGACAAACACACAATAGCCCCAATCAGTATCGTATCACGGTCATCTACTGAAATGGAATTATTGACAACCTCATTTAGAAAAGGAGGAAGATGCTCAAACACACATTCAGGAAATACAGGAAGTTCTTCTTCTGATTTTATCCATTTACCCGTTTTACCATTTTGGAAAATGGATAAATGCTCTTTACTGAACGGAGCCAATGGGATTCCGGCTTGATTTGCCAAATGGAAGAAAGAACGGATAGTAATGCCTTGCCCTTTGGAGTGCAGACAATGCGTATATTGTTTATCCGTTTCTTCCCTTTGATAGGTAGGGTAAAACCTGCTGATGCGGTGATAATACTCCCGTCCGTTCTCTCCCAATCCATCCACAAGCGCAAAGCCCAACTCCACCCAATCTTTATAATGAGGGGCTATATCAATGGCACACTGTTCTATCTCCCGAACAACACTTTCCACATCATCCTCCACCTTATTATATATAGGGGCAATACTTGGTGTATGTGCCTGTTGTATTTCAGAAGGGACATTCTCCCAATCTTGGGCGGAAAATATTTTCTTCGACATCATCTTTGTATTTATGGTTAATAAATGCTTGTGGGTCGTAGGATAAAAAGCATGAACGAGCCACATCACTGCCGGACATATCCACTAATGACAAACCTGTTGCTTTGATGCAGTTGGCAACAGCCTTAAAGTACCGGGAATGTTCCCAGCCTTTCAAGTCAACAGGTATTATCCACTTTAATCCATTACCGGATGGACTGACAAATAACAGTTCCGTATCAAAATACTCATGGTTGAGCAGTTGCTGTTTTAACTCCCCTATGTTATCCACATGATCGAAATCCAAACACATCAATCCTGAGTGTATAATCAGTTCCTTCTCATTACGCTTGCGAAATAATCCCGAAAAAGTACAATAGTCAAAATGAGTGGCTTTGTATCTTTTGGCTTCGGAAGAAGATAGCATCAAACGCAGGGCTTCGGTTTGTGGTTGGGCATAATGCCCGATGATATAACGATACACATCCACAATACCTACCGCCCTTATCGGTTCGATGTTTTGAATAGGCTTGCGAAAGAACGAAAAGCAATAGTCTGTCGTTTCCATCATCTGATAATCTTTTTAGATTCGACAAATCGTCTGGCTTCTTCCATTAAGTCATCCTGTGTCTTATGCGATTTATTCTTCAACCAATCGTCAATTTCCGATTGCAAGAAAGCCAATGCCTTATTTATTTTATGTACGGGAATCTGTTTAGTTGATACCCATCCATAAACCGTTTGCTTGGCTGGATGTGATGGAAGATAAGCGCAAAGCTCGTCTATATCCATCCACTTGGGTGAGTTACTTGCCTGTTTATGCTGCAAGGCATTTACTTTAGATTGCAGTGCTTCTACGGACTCAATCAGGTAGGACAACGCATTCGGCATTTCCTCCAATGAATTTACTTTATAGGCCATTTTTCCTTCGTATTAAAGTTTATGCCGCAAAAGTATAGGGATGCTTATAGGTGCTAAATAGGTGCTTGACCGCCACCAATCAACCGCTCATTTACCACTGACAGATTTAAGTTTCATTAATACGAGAATTTATTGGAAGACATAATAAAAGGGGAATAAACCACTATTGGGACCAACACATTCTTTAATGAACACCTCTATACTACAAAATACCCCTCAGAAAGTCGATACTTCATGAGGGGTAAACGGTGGTAAATACATGATAGGTATCACATAAGTCGTTGGTGCTCAGAGGTGGGATCCTCCACCACAACCTATAAATCCAAATTGTCTATATGCAGCGTATTGGCGGCTTTCTCTTTTTGTTCGTTTACGATGTGCGTATAAATCTGCGTGGTTTTGACATTAGTATGTCCCATCAAAGACTTGATGGTATATATGTCAACGCCATTTTCCAGCAACAGCGAAGCGTAGCTATGGCGGCCACAATGGAAGGTGATGTGCTTCTTGATACCGGATGCTTCTATCCAGACTTTCAACGGGCGAGAAATCCAAGAGGCATCAGTCAATCCTTCAAAAACAAGTGCTTCATCATCGTCTGGACGTATGCCGCATAGTTGAAGTGCTTGTTGAGTGACTGGCTTGTAATCGGGCCTTTTTGTCTTTTGCTGAATTACGACTGCTTGCCATGTACCCTTGCTTGTTTGCTGAATTTGTTTCCATTTCAAAGTTTGAATATCACTATGCCGTAATCCAGTGAGAATAGAGAACAAGAACGCACGTTTCAAAACATCATCTTTGCAAGGAGTATCAACCAACATCTGTACTTCATTCATGGTAAGCGCAACACGAGGTTTCTCTATGTTTGTTATCCCCTTTACTTTCGCGCTTATATCAACGGTCAGATATTCATCAATGAATGCCTGTTTCAATCCAGCTTTGAGTATAGAGAAATAAGTCGATGCCGTGTTTTGTGAGATAGTACCTTTCTTATTCCCTCCCATTGGGGCACGGAGAAGGAACATCTTAATGTCTTCAAGCAGTTTAACGGAAATTGCCTTGAATGGAATTGGCTGCCCTTGCGAATACATTTTCAATAATTCGCCTACACGCCTCCAGTTGACTATAATCGAATCGGAACTATTGGGATGACGTGTGCTTATAATACTATTGAAATACTTGATAAAATCCTGTTCGCTCCGCTCTTTCTGTGCAGCGATTTCATTTTCCTTATCAGTGTATAGGATGGCACTATCGTATTCGTGTTGGCGTAACTTCCGCACATTGTCGGCATAGATACAAGCCTCTTGGTCTATCGTTGAACGGCATTGGATAATCCCATTCAAATCACGTTTAGGCTTATAGTTGAATGTTCCATCCGGTAAGATACGTGCAATGGACGACTTGTCCCAAACAGGTGTGGATATAGTCCGGTTAATGGATTCCACTACACGGCTTGCACGGGTTGAACCTCGCTTATAAACTGGATATGATTCTATAATCAAATACCACTCTTCTTTATAATTTGACCTTCTGAGCTTGACGGTCACTTTGGTGTTAGGTAATGCTTTCTTCATAACGACTTGTATAATTTATCAATTTCAGATTTGGGAACATAAACATAGTTACCGATTTGGCGTGTAGGAATAGAATGACGGCGTATGTGCTTAAAGACACTGCTGTCATTGATATGGAATTTCTTGGCAATCTCTCCGATAGTATAACAGTCTTTGGGTTCAAAGGACAATGCTTCCTTTTTTCTCTTTCTACTCCCTGCCTTTGTTTTGAAGTGTTCATCCATATACTGCCGACTAAGGCGTATCAGACGCTGGCCAAAATTGTATGACGGTATCAAGCCTTGCCGTATCATACGATAAAGGACGTCTTTACTAATTCCGTAAATCAGCATGGCTTCCTTTACGGTTAGATACCCCTTGTTGGATGGTATTCGCCTAATCAGTGCTTGGCGTATCGCTTCTTTCTCTTTTGCGACTTGTCTTTTCTTATACGCCCTCTTGGAACAAGCCGGACAACAATACTTCGACACTAATGTCGGAGGAGTAAAGATTTTACCGCACTCCTCGCAACTTCTTTGAATGGTGTAATTTCCTCTTGGCATATTCTTCTCGTTTTAAATGGTTTATATCAATCTAAGTTGTACCTTATCGCCAAATAAGACGTGTCGCAAACATGTCGCAAATAAGAGATAAAAAAGCCCATAGAAAACACATAGCAACCATGAACCCCATAAACGCAAAAAGCGTGCAACTCATTGAGCTGCACGCTTTTGCTTATTGTTTATTATCTGTATCCTTATCGGAATCATTTGACTTCCTCAAACATAATACACTATGAATATCAGCTATTTATAATTTCATGGTACAAATATGAATTATTTTAGTAGTCATATATTGAAAAGCAAGAGTAAAAAGAGATATTTCCATGGTAAAAGAAAGATTTATGATTATTTAACCGTGCATTTTGTATTTGCAGATGTTTTCATTTGATGTCGGATATTTGCACTTGTTTTGCTCTTCTTTTCACAAAACGCATAAAACGAAGACATTGCATCTTTTTCGCTTATTTTTGACTTTCGTTTTTTATGGAAATACGTTATACTTTTGCAAAGTAATCATAGACAAAAATAATTATGAAGCAAAGGCAACATATATTCCAATCTTGGGCAATAGAAGTAGTAACGGTGCTTCTGGCGTCCACAATATCATTCCCTGTGAGTGATGCTTTGGACGTGCAGCTAAGCATTCTCCCTTTTATCATGGTAGCTTGTTATGTTGCTCTAAAACTCATTTACCATTTATGCCTCTCTCTGTCGGCACGTATAATATCTCTTGCTTCTTTATTCTGCCATAAGCCTACGAAATCTAACCGACAAACTAAAGGTGATAGCACTTTAGCAACTGCTATATCTATGGTTGGCAATGACGATATTCAAATGAAACGGATAGAGTTATTTCATTATGAGTACCTGCATGAGGAACGACAATATCTACAGCAAAAAGAAAAAGAAGAAGATGAAAAGCTACAAGCCGTATTGCAATACACCCGAAATACATTTAGACAATTTGATTTTAGCGAAGAAGAAATCTTCCAAATCTGCGAATGCGTCCGATACTTTGTCACCAATCGGAAAGCTCTTAGCGTAAACATCCACATCAAACGACGTACAACAGTTACACAAATCTCACTAAAGAATTTTGCTTGGAACATTGCTTTTCAATACAACATCAGTCGGGATATCACGGCACAGTTCGTCATGCAGACATTCTACGAATGGTTTGCCAATTCTACCCTTGATACAATCAGAAAGAATTTGCGAACAACAACTGGAAATCATAAGATTAAAATAGATGAGCAGATTATCAAACACCCAATCATATCAAACTGAGAAGAAAAGACTTCAATAAAACAAATGAGGGAAATACTTATTTTCATAAATTGCGATATGATGTTAATGCAAACAGATTCTATAAAGTTGATGTTGAAATTAATCTCTTGTTAAATTATCCTTTTCAATCTTCCAAAATTTTGGTAATTCGACTAAATTGCCTAATTTTGTAAATTAAAGAAAATAAATTCATTATGAAGCAGGCTGATTACATCAAGCAAATAGCAAAATTTGCCTTAGCAAATGACAATGCTCGTTTGCGAGATTTGTTGTATCAGTATGTAGAATATTCTCAACAAAATAACAGAGGCAAATTTGCAACTGAAATCCTATCTATCATTAAAGATTCTGATAGAGAGAATTCATTGGGAAAGCTAAAAGAATATCGACTAAATAAGCATTTTGACTACAAAGCTGACGAGTATATTTTACAGACAGTAACGTCTTCATTTACAATGAAGGATTTAGTTTGTACGCAAGATGTTCGTGAGGAATTTGAATATTTTATCAAGGAAAGACAACAAACTGAGGCTCTTGTCCAAATGGATATTCCAGTATCCAATAAGATATTGCTTCATGGCCCATCAGGATGTGGAAAGACATTAAGTGCCTATGTATTGGCTGGCGAATTGAGTCGTCCACTGATTATAGTCAATTTGGGTACGATCATTTCATCGAGACTGGGAGAAACAAGCAAAAATCTCACTCAAATATTTAAGACTGCAGTTCAGGAAAAAGCGATTGTTTTGCTTGATGAATTTGACAGCTTAGGGAAAATAAGAGATTACGATCAAGATCATGGCGAAATGAAACGGGTTGTAAATACCATATTACAACTATTTGATTTTGTAAGTCAAGATACTATCATCATTGCAGCTACTAATCAATTACAAATGATAGATGAAGCCCTTATTAGAAGGTTTGATTTATCTATTAAGATGGATTTACCAAACTCTGAACAGGTACATGCTCTTATCCAATATACGATTAAAGACCGGTTCGTCTTTGACGATGAACAAGTCAAAGAAAACATTATCAATAGCGAATGTAGAAATTTGTCCTACTACGTTATAAAACGCGCTTTACTTAATGCAATCAAACGGAATATATTAGATGGATATAATGACAATATTATTCGAACTAATATTTGGAAAAAACTCTTAAACGATAAAAGGATTAGCTAATGCCAATCCTTTTATCGTTTAAATTTAAATTATAGTTCTGCTTCAAGAGCAGCCTGAGCAATAGCTTCCACTATATTGACTTGCTCCAAACTATCGTATAAACTGTTCCCATCCAATTCTGCAGAATGTTTTTGTTCAATCGTCAGCACAAATGAGAATGGATGATTTGTGCCTTCTAAATACTCACGACCTGTGCATCGAAAAATAATAGATATCTGATTACGAATCTTTTCTATTTCATCACGGCTAATATTTAAACTCATCTTCTGTACATTTGAGAACATTTTACTTGATACAGGGTAAAAATCATCAGACCATGAACCTACGCTAGACTTTATTGCCATTCTATCCTTATCGTCAGAGGCTCTTTTACTTGCATATTCCTCTGCATTCTTTCTTGGTTCATCATGATTCATACTATTCCCAAAGTTAAAAGCAATATGAATTGGGCAATAAGATAATACATCAGCTCGTTTAGGATTAAACTTATAGCAAAGTGTAGCAGTTAAAGTTAATAATACACCTTTCTTTGAGTATTGAAGTAAATAATTAGGGATATTCAGATTAACAACCTTGTGACTATCGAAAGCTATTGTATCTTCAATAACAAACGTACAACGATTATCGTCTGAATCTATACACTTAGAAATGTTAGGCACACCATGACCAGAAATATACTTGGATAATCGTTCTGCACTATACTTTTTGGATAAAAGAGTTTTCTCGTTACTATCAACATAGGGATATGAATTATTATCCAAAAATTTCAATTCATCGATAGTCTCTTCGAGATAATACTTTTTAATCGGTTCTGCACTATTAATCATCAAAGCCTTCACTGATTGCATATTTAGGTTAGGATATTTACTAACAATCTTAGCTGCAATATTAGCTGCTAATGGAGTTGCGTAACTCGTTCCAGAGTTTTGTTCTATTTTCAGGCCTGTTCCATCTATTCTCGGTGCTAAAACTAGCATGCGTGACTCAACATCCAATTGGTCACCACCAGGCATAACAATATCTGGCTTAAAGAGATTCTTATTTTTTTGGTTGTTCTTGAAACGAGTGCCATTAATCAACGAATTGTAGTCTATGTGGTATTTACGCGAATAATAAGCAGGAAACTCACACCCCAAACTCAATCCATGATTACCGTGATTAATATTATAACTTTCAGCAATAGCACCAACAGACATATTGTTCATGCTTTCACTAGGTTCACAAAGATTCATACACTCGCCGTCGTGACACTCTGTTTCTTCTATCGAAATGAAAGGATTATAATAATGATTCGGATATTTCAGAAAACGCTTAACTCTTTCACTCGTATTAGGATTAGCAGCAACAATCTGCATATTCTTAATATCCTCTTCACTAAGATTACCAACGGAAATAAAAATCAGCAAATCATATATGTAAGCTAATTCATCAAGTATATATGCATAAGTAGAAATATCTTGATTATAAAATTTTCCACGAACGGACATTGAAAGATTAAAGATACGAATGCCATAGTTTTGATGAGCCATAGTGATAGCCTCTTTTATGTCAGCGATGTTCACGAGTCCAGTTTCGCCTCTCTGTACTTTGATAGAAAAGATTTTGGCATCAGCATCAACTACGTTAGCATCCATGTTACGATAGAAGTTGTTTCCGAATGCAGCTAATGTTGCAACAGTTGTACCATGACTTGAATCGGACCTTAAATCAATCTCATACGGATGCGGGGCATTCTTATCAACTAAATCAAGTCCATCATGTTCCAATATGGGATCTAGTACGGCCAGTCTTTGAACACCTGTATCAATTACACCAATAATTGGTGCTCCTTCTAGCAAATTTAAAGTTGCATCTGACACCCTTTCCAAATCACCAAAAGTATTAGGATGTACACGAGTTGTGTACAAAGATTGAATTCTTTGTATCACATCAAAATTATCCAATAAAATAGCCAAATCATCTTTAGAAATGAAGTTTATTTGGTATATTCCAGATTCTATCCTTTTATAAAGAATCTGCTTCTGATCTAAATACTCCTCCATTGCTTTCACTATAGCTTGATGTTTCATCGCTATTCTAGGTGAACTCTCCACCAACTCTAGAAGTACATCATGAGCATCATCGCCCATAATACCAAAAGGCTTCATCGAATCACTATCCCAATAACTGAAACCGGCCATCAAAGTCAGTGGCTTATATTCTGTACTGTCATTATTTTCTTCCATTGAAAAAGAATCAATTTGAGTTATAAAAACATCATTAAATCGATCTTCGTCAACTATAGCAAATAGGACAGTCTGATTCATGTTGGAATAATTAAGCTCGGATAATCCATAGACTTGGCAATATTGTCTTGTTAAGGTGCTATCTGCAATTTTCAAAAAATCAATAGACAGCATATCAAAATGTTCACTTACCACATCTTGTTTCCGTAAGCTATGGCGTTCTTCTAAGGCTTGCTCAAAATTAATACGGCAACGATGAAGCTTTTCTCTCTGCTGACAATAATTCTTTTCGTCTTCCGAAGTTTCTTCTTCATCATCTCTGCCTCTTGTTCGGTTAAACTTAAGGCAGATACCAAATTCGTTCTTTAAAAACAGATGACTTTTACCCATTGTATCGAACCATTTAATAAATACAAAACATTCTAAACTACAAAATTAGCAACATCTTTTAAAATAATACCATAAATTGCAGTTGATTTAGCACAAGAGACTCTTACGCATGGATAGAAGTCGTTTTACCACACCCATCTTAACACTGTTGATAAATGTTTTATTAAGGGGTGAGCAAGGATGGATGTGATATATTTTCACACACATGTGGATAAACACGTTAATATTAAAGCGCATCCTGTAATTTACCATCAATTTATTGTGTATTTCGGTAGTTAATGTTAAATTGCCACTCCAAGTTGAAGAAAACCGCATATTATTCTTTAATTAAGATGCAATTTAGTAAATTTGTGCTCAACGCTAATTTATTAAATATGGAAAATTTCCAAAAACTAAATCGACTGAAAGCAGTTCTCGCAGATGCAGGTCAAACAAACAAGTGGCTTGCAGAGCAACTTGGCAAGGATCCTGTTACTGTCAGTAAGTGGTGTACAAATACCTCACAGCCGAACTTGCAGACACTCGCAAAGATATCAGATTTGCTTAAGGTTAACATTAGAGAACTTTTAGTTGAACGCAATAATTGGTAATCCTTAGTCAACTTGTGTTGAGTTAACAATTCAAAGTGAATATTCAAAAATAACATGAAAGAAATAGATTACAAAAAAATATTAAATTCAATTGCAGGTTGGATTCAGAATGAACCTGACGAACTAATTTTGGAATCAGATGAAGATTTGGTCAACATGGCCACAAAGATTGTCATGTACATTCATCCTCAAAACCAAAATGAGATATTTCTTCATTTATGTGCATTAAACTTTTTAAATGCATCAATAAAAACCGAATGCTACAAAAATAAATTATCTTATGACTTCATAAAGTCCAATGCTGCAAAATTAATAACTATTACAGATGAAATAAAAGATACAAGTATTTCATATTATTATAACCAAGATGAATATTGTTTGTACATAAAACTGGTTACCATTGTCTTTAGTTTCCATCACGTACCAATGACTAGTGAAATACTAAAAGCCAGTTTCTCTCATCCAATAGAATGGCCTGGTGTTCGTCTTCAAAAAATAGCAAAAAAATTGTTTCTTTATGCGGTCAATTCAATTGAAAAAGAAATTGATATACAGAATATTGTAAACAGTAACATGGAAATTGATAAATTGAATACTGATGTTGTAAATGAATATACAAAATCAGTTGATATCGATACGATTTCATCAGAAAACATCTCGTCTATAGTACCCACAGCTTATGACACTAAAGAACTTTCAGAAGAAAGCAAAACAAGACTCAAGCAAGATATAATTTCTGCTATAAGCAATTGTAAGCCGAACTCCAATGGATGGTATGACTTAGTAAAAATTGCACCGAAAATAAAAAAGAATGGTATAAATCACTCTGCGTATGGTTTCCAAAAACTCAGTATGTTTCTGGAAGTAATATTTGGCGATTCTATGCAAAAACGCCATGAAGGCACAATGGTATACTTGAAATTTCCTTTAAATAACATGTTGAACAATATGATAATCGCAGATAATACAAACCACGAAGAGGATTTCAATATTGAAATG
>ENA-UEYL01002491-UEYL01002491.1-human-gut-metagenome-genome-assembly--contig:-NODE-2491-length-13580-cov-3.423239_pt1 | contig 13580 bp, 15 predicted proteins | sample MGYA00242941_ERZ507946 | MGnify/ENA primary metagenome ERZ507946 (study PRJEB26167, sample SAMN06115482) | human gut metagenome | host: Homo sapiens | place: China:Guizhou | collected 2015-03-11...
GGCCCTGGGGTTCATCGTGTTGTTTTTGGTGCTCCAGCAGGTGGAGGGAAACCTGATCTATCCCCATGTGGTAGGCTCTTCCGTGGGCCTGCCCTCCATCTGGGTGCTGGCGGCAGTGACCCTGGGCGGCAGCCTCATGGGCATTCTGGGCATGCTGGTGTTCATCCCCTTGTGCTCGGTGCTCTATGCCCTGTTCCGGGATTACGTCAAGACCCGGCTGAGCCAGCGGCATGTGCCCGTCCACAAGTGGCGGGACGACCCAGGCGGCCCACCCAACTGAAAAAACATCCCATCCAGGCCATTGGCCTGGACGGGATATTTTTTACATGCAGTACTCTGCAAAGGCGCGGAAAATGGCCCGGCTGGCCTCGTCCGTCCGAAAGCTGAACTCCGGGTGCCACTGGACGGCCAGCAGGAAGGGATGGTCGGGGCAGGAGACGGCCTCCACCAGTCCGTCCGGAGCGGCGGCCTCCGCCGTCAGTCCGGGGGCCAGCAGATGGATGCCCTGGTGATGGTAGCTGTTGACTCCCAGCTCCTGCTGCCCGGTGATCCGGGAGAGCATGCCGCCCTCTGTCAGCGCCACGGTGTGGAGGGCGCGGTCATAAGGGGGGTTCATCACGTGGGGCAGGACGCCGGGCTTCTGGGCGGGCAGGTCCTGATACAGCGTGCCGCCCATGAGGGCATTGATGAGCTGCACGCCCCGGCAGATGCCCAGAATGGGCTTGCCGCCCTGGCGGAACAGGGAGAACAGCGTGCGCTCCAGTGCGTCCCGGCGGGGGCAGGGCGGGGCGCAGAAAGGCTCCGGGGCCTGGCCGTACAGGGCCGGGTCCACGTCGTGGCCGCCGGTGAGCAGCAGACCGTCGCAAAGGCTGAAAATTTGCTGCGCGTCGTCCTCGTCCGCCTCCAGCGGCACCATCAGCGGCAGGGCGCCTGCTGCGCGCAGACCGTCCAAATAGCCGGGCAGCATCCAAATGCTCTCCAGACGGTCGTCCCAAAGAGGCGTGACGGCAATGACGGGCTTTTTCATAGGCGTTCCTCCTGATGGGGTAAATTTCTATGGGGAAAGTATAGCCGGGCGGAGCGGGCCTGTCAACGAGGAAAATTTGCAAAGCCTATTGACAAGGATAGTTGTCAATGCTATGCTGATGAAGACAAGGAAAGTTGTCAATTTGACAGATAAAATTGTCATTGGGGAGGTGCGGAGTCATGCCGCTTCACAACCGGCTGAAGGAGTACCGGGCAAGACTTGGCGTCAACCAGCAGCAGATGGGTGCCCTGGCGGGGGTGTCCCGCCAGACCATCAGCCAGATCGAGCGGGGAGACTACTCTCCGTCGGTGACACTGGCGCTGAAGCTGGCCAAGATCTGCCAGGTGCGCGTGGAGGATATTTTTTCATATGAGGAGGATGAAGAGGATGCGTGACCGGGTAAAACAGGAAAACAAAAAAGCACTGCCGGGCTTTTTGATCTTGATTTTAGTAAGCGGCATATTCGGCGGCCTTGCGGGCTTTGCGGGCACTGTGGCGGCAAATCTGGGCCTGGGAGAGCGGGCCGCCGCGGCCATGGATGGGGTGCTGCGGGCGCTGGCCGTGTGGGGCATCCCCGTTTGCAGCGTGGTGCTGCTGGGCGGCGGCTGGTGGCTGTATGCCTCGGCCAAGCGGCGCTGGCGCGGCTGGGACGGCGAGGACGAGGATGTGATCTCCCGGGCGGAGGAGCAGCTCAGCTGGGCGCTGCTGCTGTCCGCGCTGGCGGTGCTGGTGGACTTTGGCTGCATGTCCGTGGGCGCGGTCTACACCGAGGGGATGGAGGGACTGATCTGCGTGGCGGAGCTGGTGGTTTCCAGCGCCGTGGTGGTGATTTTGCAGCAGAAGATCGTGGATCTGGTGCGGCGCATCAATCCGGAAAAGCGGGGCAGCGTCTACGATGTGCACTTCCAGAAAAAGTGGATGGCCAGCTGCGACGAGGCGGAGCAGCGCCAGATGGGCCAGGCGGCCCACAAGGCGTTCGTGGCAGCTACCTATGCGTGCTTCGGGCTGTGGCTGGCGCTGTTTTTCCTGGACCGGGTCTTTGACACGGGGCTTTTGCCCATGGTGCTGGTACTGGTGATCCTGGGCGTGATGCAGGTGACCTACACCCTGGAGTGTATCCGCCTGAGCCGCAAGGGAGGATCGTGCTGACCATTGTGCCCGATGCCGCTTTCGATATGTATGGAAAACCGCCCCGCTTGCAAGCGGGGCGGTTTTATGATATGGTGAGTGATACTGATGCAAGATGGAGGGCGCGCCATGGAGCTGGGGAAAAAGCGGCTGTTTTTGCTGGATCTGGACGGTACGGTATATCTGGAGGAGACGCTGCTGCCGGGCGCGGCGGCGTTTTTCCAATGGGCGGCGGAGAGCGGCGCCCACGTGCGGTATCTGACCAACAACTCCTCCCGGGGCGTGGAGGCGGGTCTGGAGAAAATGCACCGCCTGGGCGTTCCGGCCCGGCGGGAGGAGTTCCTCACCGCTGTGGAGGCGGCCATCTACTATCTGCGCACCCGGCGAAAAGCCGGGGAAGCCTACTATGTGGTGGGCACGGAGTCCTTCTGCGGCCAGCTGCGCCAGGCCGGCATCGACGTGCGGCAAACGCCGGATGCGGACGTTGCGGCGGTGCTGGTGGGCTTTGACACGGAGCTTTGCTACCAAAAGGTGGAGGACGCTTGCCGTCTTTTGTTCCGGGGGGCGGACTTTCTGGCCACGAACCCGGACCTGGCCTGCCCGACCCTCTACGGCTTCATGCCGGACTGCGGTGCCATCTGCCGCCTGATCGTCAGCGCCGTAGGCCGTGAGCCGGTGTATATCGGCAAGCCCGACCCCACCATGATCCGCCTTGCCCTGGAGCAGACGGGCTGCACGGCGGAGGAGGCGCTCATGGTGGGCGACCGGCTGTATACGGATATCGCCTGCGGCCGAAACGCCGGGGTGGACACCGTGCTGGTGCTCACCGGCGAGGCCACAGTACAGGATGCCGCCGCCAGCGCTACGCCGCCCACGCTGATCTGCCGGGACATGGCGGAGCTTTTGCAGCGCATCCGGGAGGCGCGGTCATGACCCGCCTGCTGCTGAGCGCCGTTTTGGCGCTGGTGCTGGCCGGGGTGTCGGTAGCGAGTGTGGTGGCGCTGCCTTTTTTGGGCGGGTTCCTGGTGCCCCGGGTGATCGGCGTCCTGGTGCCGCTTTGCGTGCTGGTGTGGTTTTGGCTCCACGGAAGAAGCCATGGTCCCGGCTGGGAGCGCCTGACCGGCGTGCGCTATGCCCACCGGGGCCTGCATGTCCTGCCCGACGCGCCGGAAAACTCCCTGGCCGCCTTTCGCCGGGCGGCGGAGGCGGGGTACGGCGCGGAGCTGGATGTACGATTGACGGCGGACGGCCGCCTGGCGGTGGTGCATGATGCCCAGCTTTTCCGGGTGTGCGGGAAAAACGGCGTGGTAGAGGAGCTGACGGCTGGGGAACTGGCGTCCTACCGGCTGTGCGGCACGGAGGAACGGATTCCCTTTTTGGAGCAGGCACTGGAGATCTTTGAAGACCGCGCGCCGCTGATCGTGGAGCTGAAAACAGCCGGCGGAAACTACGCGGCGCTGACGAAGGCGACCGTAGCGTGTCTGGACAAATTCCGCATAGACTACTGCCTGGAGAGCTTTGACCCGCGGGTGCTGCTGTGGCTGCGGAAAAACCGGCCGGAGCTGCTGCGGGGCCAGCTTTCCCAGAATTTTTGGAAGCATCCGGAGGGCCTGAGCCCCTGGCTGCGGCTGGTACTGACCAATCTTTTATGCAACCCCGCCGCCCGGCCGGACTTTGTGGCCTGCCGGATTGAAGACCGCAAGGGGCTGGCGTTCCGGCTTTGCCGGCACATGGGCGTCCGCTCGGCCTACTGGACCATCCGCTCCGCCGAGGCGCTGTGGATGGCAGAGGCAGAGGGCGCAATGGTAATTTTTGAACAGTTTGATCCGAAGGAGGAAGGGAGATCTTGAAAAAACTGACGAGACGGGAGAAAAAGCTGAAAAAGCAGCGGGAGAAGCGCAGCTTCCGCCAGGCCATGAACAAGGAACTGCGGGAGCACAAGAGTTCGTTTTTTGTGTTCTACATCCTGCGCTTTTTGGTGCTGGTGGTGCTGGTGCGCCAGGCGTTCATGCGCAACTATGAAAGTATGTTCTTCTGCATTTTGACCATCCTGCTTTTGTATGTGCCCAGCTGGATCCAGGTCAAGCTGCGCATCGAGCTGCCGCCGGCGCTGGAGATCACGATCTTATGCTTTATTTTCGCAGCGGAGATCCTGGGCGAGGTAAATGCCTTCTATGTGAAGATCAACAACTGGGACACCATGCTCCATACGCTCAACGGCTTTTTGGCGGCGGCGGTGGGCTTTTCCATGATCTTGCTGCTCAACGACGATGAGCGGCTGACCTTCGACCTCTCGCCGCTTTTCCTGGCGCTGGTGGCCTTCTGCTTTTCCATGACCATCGGTGTTTTGTGGGAGTTTTTTGAGTTTGGCATGGATTACTTCTTCGGAAGTGACATGCAGAAGGACACCATCATCCACGCCATCCATACCGTGGCGCTGGACACCACCCGCACCAACAAGGTGGTGACCATCCCGGATATCCAGGACGTGGTCATCAACGGGGAGAGCCTGGGGCTGGGCGGCTATCTGGACATTGGCATCATCGACACCATGAAGGATCTGTTCGTGAACTTCATCGGCGCGGTGGTGTTCTCTGTAACGGGCTTTTTCTATGCCCGCAGCAAGGGGGAAAAGCGTACCCCGGCCCAGAGCTTCGTGCCCAGCAAAAAGACGGAGGAGACGGACTATCTGGCCCAGGCCAGGGAGGAAAACCAGCTTCCCGCCGGAGAAGAGACGGAATCATGAAAAAAGGAAGGACGGGCCGTTGCCCGTCCTTCCTTTTTTGGTTCAGTCGTCATCGTCGTCGTGGTCGTCATGGTCGTCATCATCATCGTCATCATCATGATCGTCGTCCTCCCAGTCCTGCTCGGACTTGAGGACGGTACCGTCGGCGGCCAGGATCTCATACTCGTATTTGCACTGGGCGGTCTCAAACTCGATCTCGTAGAGCAGGATGCCGTCGTCCCGGTCCCGGGAGACCTCCTGCTTGATAATCTGGGAGGAGGAGACACCGGCGTGGCGGAGCGCGGCGGAGAGGGCCGCGTCCTGCCCGATGTCGCTGCCGCCCTGCCCGGCATTGCTGCTTTGAGAGCCGGAGGAGGTGGTTTGCCCGGTGCCGCTGCTTTGAGAACCGGAAGAGGCGCTTTGCCCGCTGCCCTGCGCGGAGGAAGCAGTGCTCTGGGCGCTGCCCTGACCGGAAGACTGGGTCTTGGAGCGGGGCACCTTATACTTGACCACCTGGCCCGAGTGGGCGTTGATGTCGTACTCGTACTCCTCGCCGGCAGCTTCAAACTCGATCTCGTAGACCATGGTGCCGTCCTCGCTGTCCAGCTCTACCTCCAGCTCGTAGATCTGGTCGGAGGTGAGGCCCGCGTGGGTCAGAGCGATGGACAAGGCCGCGTCCTGCCCGATGCAGGACTTGTCGCTGGCGGCGCCGGTCTGGGTCACGGATTGGGACTGGAGCTGGCGGGACTGGGCAATGAGCGCGATCTCATTGACGGAAAGCGGTGCCAGGTCGGAGAGTTTCAAGGTGGGATCCTGGGCAGTGACCTCCTGGATAAGGGCCGCCTTTCCCAGGGAGATGCCGTATTCCTCCGCCAGGGCGGCCAGGGCCTCGTCACCGGTCACGCTCTGGGACAGCACGGCCGGCTCCAGGGCGTCGTCAGAAAATACGGCAGAGATGGCGTCGGTGATTTCCTGCTGCAGCTGGGCCGAACGGGCGGCGTCCTGGTTTTCCACGGACACCAGAATGGCGTTTTGCACGTCGCTGAGGTAGCCGGTCCGCAGCATGGAGCCGATGATGGCGTTGACCGCCACATCCAGGTCCGTGCCCCGCAGATCCATCCCGTCCAGAATGGTCACCGCGTCGTCGTTGAGAGCGGTCACATCCAGCACCTTCTCCCGGGCGCTGACCTCCATGGCCAGGCTGGGGTTCACGTCCAGCGTCACGATGGAGTCCACCGTGTTGAGTCCCATCCAGCGCAGCACGCCGGCTCCGCAGCACATGACTGCCAGCGCTGCGGCCACGGCCAGGGAGGCCCAGCGCCGTTTGGGCCGCTTGGCGGGGAAGGGAACGACGGCCTTTCGCTCCGTTCCGGCACAGGAGGCCAGGACCTGATCCAGGCAGTCCGGTGCCGCGTGTTCCATAGCGGTGCGGATCCGCTGTTCCATCTGCTGTTCATCCATTGTCAGGTCGCCTCCTTCCATGCGTGCTGTAATTTTTTCAGTGCCCGGGCGTATTTGGATAACACCGTGGCCAGGGGCAGCTCCAAAAGCGCCGCGATCTCCCGGTGTTTGAGGCCGGTCAGGGCGTGGAGCGTGACGATCTGCTGCTCCTCCGGGTTCAGGTCCTCCAGCAGCGCCGCCAGGGTCAGCCGGTCCTCATGGGTGACGGCGGGCCGGTCTGCCAGCTGCTCCAGCCAGTCCTCATCCCCCAGCGACTCGGTCCGCGCCCGCTGGCGCAGCCGGTCGTAGGAGAGATTGCGGGTGATGGTCATGAGCCAGGCCATGGCTTTGCCGTGGGAGTGATAGCTCCCCGCTGCCTGCCAGACCTGCAAAAGGGTATCCTGCAGGACGTCCTCTGCGTCATGGGCGTTTTTTAGGATGGATAGGGCAAAGCCGTAAACCGCGGGCCGGACCTTGTGATAGAGCTCGCCCATCGCCTCCTGCTCACCGGCGGCGATGCGGGCGATGCAGCTGTCCAGCAAGGCGCCGTCCTGCGGAGCGGGCGATGCCACAGTCATGAAAAACATGATGGCGTTCCTCCTGTTTCACCATTTTAACGGAACAAAAAGCCGTTTTATTGCACGGCTCAGGCAAAAAACTTCTATAGCGAATCCATCATACCATGTCCGGGGACCGGGGGCAACGCAAAACCGCGTGAAAAAACACAAAAACACTTGACTTTGTCAAGTTATCTGTTTATACTTGATAAAGTCAAGTGACGGAGGGAAACGTGATGATGCAGACATTTGCCTATTATGCCACCGTGTTCTACAAGCGGTTTGCTGCCTATACGGCCGGCAGGCTTCAGGAGCTGGGACTCAATTTCGGCGCGCTGTTTTTGATATTGTATGTCGGGCGGCACCCGGACTGCACCCAGGCGGAGCTGACGGAAGCACTGGGGCTGGACTGGGGCTATTCCCAGCGCAGCATCAAGCGGCTGGAGGAGGATGGCTTTTTGTCCCGGCAGAAGGACGGGCGGGCCTATCACCTGGCCCTGAGCCAGCGGGGGCAGGAGGCCTTTGCCGTCAGCCACCAGGTGTTCTACGACTGGGATGAAAGTGCCCTGGCGGCGCTGACGCCGGAGGAACAGGCGCAATTGCTGCATCTTTTGGGAAAAATCAAGCGGAAAGAAGCGAATAAGACCTGATGTATGAGATTTTGAACACTCCCGTGAACTATGGGGGACTGGAACTGAAAAACCGGGTGATCTTTGCCCCCACCAGCCTGGGGGTTTCCCAGGAGGAACAGCTGGAGCGGCTGCGGGCCATTGCGGCGGGCGGCTGCGCCATGATCATCATCGGCGATGTGCCGGTGGGCAGACACGGCTTCGGGCCGTCCCTCTATTCCAAAAAGGGATTTGCCTGGTACGCCCGGCTCACCCGGACCATCCATGAGGAGGGCTGCCTGGTCTGTGCCCAACTGCACCAGTCGGACTCCAATGTGAAGGCCATGCTGAAATATGTGCCGGGGGTTTTGACCAAGCGTATCACCATGGAGGAGCTGCGGCCCCTTTTGAACCAGGAGGTGGGGCCCTACATCACCCGGATGTCTGCCCAGAAGGCGGCGGCCATCGCCGATTCGTTTGGAGAGGCGGCGGTGCTGGCGAAAAAGGCGGGCTTTGATATGGTGCAGGTCCACGGGGACCGGATGTGCGGCAGCTTCAGCTCCGCAGTCTATAATTTCCGTACGGACTGCTACGGCGGAAGCCCCGAAAACCGGGCGCGGTTTGCGGTGGAGGCGGTAAGCGCCATCCGCCGCCGGCTGCCGGACCTGCCCATTGATTATAAACTGGCCGTCCGCCAGGAGGATCCCCATTATGGCAATGCCGGCGTGGTGGAGGCGGAGCTGCCTATCTTTGTGCCGCTGCTGGAGCGGGCGGGCGTCACCAGTTTCCATGTGACGCTGGCCAACCACGGCAGCCTCACGGATACGATCCCGCCGGCCAACCACCCGTATTTTCAGGGACAGGGCTGCTTTTTGAAGTATTGCGACCAGGTCCGCGCCCTGACGAAACTGCCCGTTTGCGGTGTGGGCGGGCTCAGCGACCCGGCGTTCATTGCCGATCAGATCGCCGCCGGGCGGATCGACTGCGCGGCCATGAGCCGCCAGCTCATTGCGGACCCGGCGTGGCCGGAGAAGGTCTTTTCCGGCCGGGAGAAGGAGATCCACCGCTGTGTGCGGTGCAACAAGGCGTGCCTTGGCGGCATGATGGCCCACCAGGGCGTCCACTGTATTTATGAAAGGAAGGCAGCAGTATGAGTTACGCTGTGGTATTCAGCAGCAAAACCGGAAACACAGAGCTTGTGGCAAAGGCCATCCGAGAGGAACTGGGCACCGACGGGTGCGTGTATTTCGGCATGCCCGACGCGGAGGCGTTGAAGGCGGACACCCTCTATGTGGGCTTCTGGACGGATAAGGGCACCTGTGATGGGGCCAGCGCCGCCTTTTTGTCCACGCTGGAGGGCAAACGGGTGTTTTTGTTCGGCACCGCAGGCTTTGGCGGCGCCCAGACGTATTTTGACCAGATCCTGGCGTCTGCGGCAAAAAATCTGCCGGAGAGCGCGGTGGAGATCGGGCGCTTTATGTGCCAGGGAAAGATGCCGGAGACTGTCCGGCAGCGGTATGAGGCCATGGAGGAAAGCCCCCGTCGGCAGGCCATGCTGGAAAACTTCGACCAAGCCCGCAGCCACCCCAACGCAGCGGACTTGACACGTGCCCGTGCCGCTGTGGCAGTGGCGCGGTAAAAGAAAAGACACGGCTCACGCCGTGTCTTTTTTCTATGCACTTCATGGAGCGGCTTCCCGACACAGGTGGATGAAGCACTCCATCAGCGGACTGAGCCACTTGTTTTTGTGATGGGCGCCCACGTCCGCGTAAAATACGCCCAGTTCCCGCTCCGTCTGCCCCATCTGAAAGGTAATGGCGGATTGAGTGTGGTTGAGCTGCTCGGCTGCCTTTGCGAGACTGCCCGTATCCACCACGGTTAGGGAGACAGCGGGCGTTCCAGCAGGAGCAGGGCATTGTCCGGTGGGTGGAGGAGTATTCAAACCTGGAAACTCTACGGTCGGGTATCACGTGCGGAAAGGGTTATGCGGTCAAGGCGGACGGTGCGGTGGCGGGGTATCTGTGCATTGACTTTGACGGAAAGCCGGCCTATGATACCATTGACGGCGCGTGGAAAACAAAGGAGACGTACACGGTGGTCCGCCGGATAGCATTTGACCGGGCCTTTCGGGGGAAGGGACTGGCGGACACCGCCTTTTCCCGGATCGAGGCCCTGTGCCGGGACCGGGGTGTGAAGCGGCGGACGATACAGGAATAAGGAGGCGCGGCGGATGAATACGCTGGAACTGGCCAGGATGGAAGATGCGGCGGTGTGCTATGGGATCATAGAGGACGGCCGGGCGTTTCAGCAGGAACAGGGGTTTGTCCAGTGGACCAAGGATTATCCTAATCTGGATGTAATCCGGGAAGATATCCGCGCCGGGGATGGCTACCTTATCCGGGTGGATGGAGAAATTGCCGGATATGTGAGCGTGGGATTTGACGGAGAGCCCGCCTATGACTCTATTGTGGGGCAGTGGCACACGGCAGAGCCCTACGCGGTCATCCACCGGATGGCGTTTGCCAGACGGTTCCAGGGAGCAGGCCTCTCCGGAGCGGCCTTTGACCTGATTGATGCGCTGTGCCGGAGCAGAGGGGTGCGGAGTATCCGCATCAATACGGCGCCGCCCAATCTGCGCATGCAGCATGTGCTGGAGAAAAACGGCTTTTCCCGCTGCGGCGTGATCGTATTTCAGGGAGGCGAAAAGATCGCCTACGATAAGACGCTTCCTTGAGCAGAGCATTCTGCAAGAAAAGATAAAAGAGCCGGTGTAAACCGAATCATTTGGTTTACACCGGCTCTTTTTGGCACCCCTGACCAGATTCTAACTGGTGGCCTACCGCTTAGGAGTATGGCGTGCCGCTTCGTACATCGTCCGCTTCATAATTTGCCTTATTGTTTAATCTGAAATTGTATTGCCTGGTTACTGGTCAACTTGCATAAAAATCCCTGTAATGCCGCCTCGTGACGGGGCGTTCAGAAGGTCAAATTAGCAAATTCTTAGCAGGGAGCGTGTCTGTGAGGGCCTTTCCCGTCAGGGACACCGGGCAGGTATGGGCAAAACGCCGACAAGAAACAGGAGGCAGATTATGAGTGCATCGGGCGAAAAGCAGACGCCGAAAAACAGAACCTACACCGTGGAGGACATAGCCGCTATTCTCGGCATTGGAAAATCCTCTGCTTATAAGCTGGCAAACTCCGGCGAGTTCCAGACGATCCGGATTGGAAACATGATCCGCATTTCCAGAAAATCCTTTGAAGATTGGCTGGGGATGGAGGATAACGAGGAGTAAGTAATGAGTAACTGAATACAGACCGGACATCTGCCGGGGCAACGCCATAGGTAACACAAACCTGTGGCGTTTTTTTATGCCCTGCCGGGGGCACTCAAAACTGTATGAAAACGGGTGGGAAATCCCCTTATTTTTTGTCTGTGGGCGGCGCAAACGAGGCCGCCCATATCCTTTCCCTCATGGGAGGCCGGACGGTGATACAGGGGCGCAAAACCACCGAAACGAACACTTTTCAAAACCGAAGGAAGGAGGTATCCAACATGGCGGTATTCCGCATTGAGAAAACCCGCGATTACACGGTGATGTCCAACCATCACCTGCGGGACAAGTCGCTCTCGCTGAAAGCGAAGGGCCTTCTCTCCCTCATGCTCTCCCTGCCGGAGGAGTGGGACTATACCACCAAGGGGCTGGCCCGGATCTGCAAGGATGGCGTTGACAGTATCTGCGCCGGGGTGCGGGAGCTGGAGGAACACGGCTATGTGATCCGCCAGCGGGTCCGCAACGCAAACGGTCAGCTCGGCGCCATCGAGTACACGATTCTGGAGCAGCCCAGACCGCCGGAACCAAAACCGGAAAAACCTGAACGGGAAAATCCAGTCTTGGATAATCCTGAACAGGCTTCCCCTGTCTTGGAAGAACCTGAACAGGAAAACCCCGCACAATTAAATACTAATAGATCAAGTAAAGAAAAATCAAAAAAAGATCTATCAAGTACGGAAGGATCAAATCCTGTCCAATCAATCCCCCAAACCCCCAGGGGCTCGGACCGGAAAGGACGGGACCGGATGCGGGAGCGGGAGAGCTATCGGGAATTGATTTTGGAGAACATCGAGTATGACTGCCTCATCCAGAACCACCACCTTGACCGGAACCGCCTGGACGAGCTGGTGGAGCTCATGGTGGACACGGTCTGCTCCAACCGGGAGATGATCCGTATTGCCGGGGACGACTACCCGGCGGAGGTGGTCAAGTCCCGGTTCCTGAAGCTGGACAGCTCCCACATCGAGTATGTGCTGGATCGTATGCGGGAGAACACCACCTATGTCCGCAATATCAAGAAATACCTGCTGGCCGCTTTATATAACGCCCCGGCCACCATCGACAGCTACTACACTTCCCTGGTGAGCCACGATATGTACGGCGGCGGAGATCGGAGGTGATGTGAGTGCAGGAAGAAATCACCCAAGGCGTGGTCTCCCTCTCGGTGGAGACCGGCAAGATGACCGCGGACCTGCTCCAAAAGGCCGTAAAGAAGGTGCTGGAGGAGATGCAGAAGAAGCCCTCCCAGCGCAGCTTACACCAGGGGAAACAGACCCTGCACCAGCTCAAACAGCATGGGGCCTCCCTGACCAACATCGAGATCACGGAGCAGAACATCAAGGCGTTTTCGGCGGTGGCGAAGAAGTATGACATCGACTATGCCCTGAAGAAGGACCCCACCACCGACCCACCGCACTACTATGTGTTTTTCAAGGCCAAGGACAAGGACCAGCTTCAGCCGGCCTTCAAAGAGTTCACCGCCATGACCCTGAACCGGGAGAAGCGCCCCACCATCCGGGAGCGGCTGGCCCAGGCCCAGGAACAGACCAAGGCCAAACACCGGGAACGGGAGAAGGTCAAGGCCAAGGACCGGGAGGTGGCGCGATGACCGACAAGCTGAAAAAGCAGATCATCCTCAACCTTCCGTATCTCATCTTTGTGTATCTCTTTAACAAGCTCTGCCAGGGTGTGAGGCTTTCCCCTGGGGCGGACGCCTCGGAGAAGCTGCTCCACATCGGGCAGGGCTTTTCGGCTGCCTTTGCCAGTCTGGCGCCCAGCTTCCATCTGGTGGATCTGTGTGTGGGCGCCGCCGGCGCGGTGCTGATCCGGCTGGTGGTCTACTCCAAGGGCAAGAACGCCAGGAAATACCGCCGCGGTATCGAGTACGGGAGCGCCCGCTGGGGCACCCCGGCCGACATCGCCCCTTACATGGACAAGGATTTCTTCAACAACATCCCCATGACCCAGACGGAGCGGATCACCATGTCGAGCCGCCCGAAGGAACCCAAGTACGCAAGGAACAAAAATATCCTGGTCATCGGCGGTTCTGGCTCCGGCAAGACGAGGTTTTTCGTCAAGCCCAACCTGCTCCAGTGCCATTCCTCCTATGTGGTCACGGACCCCAAGGGCACCATCCTGAACGAGGTGGGCGCTCTGCTGGACCGCAAGGGCTACCGCATTAAAAGCCTGAACCTCATCAACTTCAAAAAGTCCATGCGGTACAACCCTCTGGCGTACATCCGCAGCGAGAAGGATATTTTGAAGCTGGTGAACGCCCTGATCCTCAACACCAAGGGCGAGGGCGAAAAGAGCTCCGAGGATTTTTGGGTGAAGGCCGAGCGCCTGTACTATTCCGCCCTCATCGGGTACATCTGGTACGAGGCGGAACCGGAGGAGCGCAACTTCATCACCCTGCTGGACCTCATCAACGCCAGCGAGGCGCGGGAGGATGACGAGGAGTTTCAGTCCCCCGTGGATCTGCTGTTTGCCAAGCTGGAGAAGGAGCACCCGGACCACTTCGCCGTCAAGCAGTACCGCAAATTCAAAATGGCCGCGGGCAAAACCCTGAAATCCATTTTGATTAGCTGCGGCGCCCGCCTGGCGCCCTTTGACATCGCGGAGCTGCGGGATCTCATGGCGGAGGACGAGCTGGAGCTGGACACCCTGGGCGACCGCAAATCGGCACTGTTTGTCATCCTCTCGGATACGGACAGCACTTTTAATTTCGTGGCGGCGCTCATGTACTCTCAGCTATTCAATCTG
>ENA-UEYL01002500-UEYL01002500.1-human-gut-metagenome-genome-assembly--contig:-NODE-2500-length-13560-cov-4.447749_pt1 | contig 13560 bp, 16 predicted proteins | sample MGYA00242941_ERZ507946 | MGnify/ENA primary metagenome ERZ507946 (study PRJEB26167, sample SAMN06115482) | human gut metagenome | host: Homo sapiens | place: China:Guizhou | collected 2015-03-11...
AGAAGGTGAATTGCCCCGCAGGGGCAAGAGAGGCCGCCCTGGGGTGTCGGCCCCTGCGTTGGGGCAACCTGCGGAGCTGTCACGTAGGGGCGGGTGCCCACACCCGCCCGACGGATACCGTCGATTTTGAACAGAGGAGGCCGTACCATGAAAACGCTGACCGTCGCCCTTCCGGGGCGGGAATATAACATACAGATTGGGTGGGGGCTGCTCACCTGGGCGGGGGAGGAGCTTCGGGCCGTCCTGCCCGGGGCCTCCCGGATTTTTGTGGTGACAGACAGCCATGTGGCCCCCCTGTACCTGGAGCGGGTGCGCGCCAGCCTGGAGGGGGCCGGGTTCCAGGTGACCGCCCACACCGTCCCCGCCGGGGAGAGCTCCAAATGCGCCGCCCGTCTGGCCGAGCTGTGGGAGGCCATGATGGACGCCGGGCTGACCCGCACCGACGCGGTGGCGGCCCTGGGCGGCGGCGTGGTGGGGGATCTGGCGGGGTTCGCCGCCGCCACCATCCTGCGGGGGGTGGACTTCGTGCAGATCCCCACCACCCTGCTGGCCCAGGTGGATTCCTCCGTAGGGGGCAAGGTGGCCGTGGATCTGGAGCACGGAAAGAATCTGGCGGGGGCCTTCTGGCAGCCCAGGCTGGTGCTCATGGACCCGGAGGTGCTGGACATCCTGCCGCTGCCTGTGTTCATGGAGGGCATGGCGGAGGTGGTCAAATACGGCTGCATCAGGGACGCGGCCTTCTTCGACTTCCTGGCGGCCCGGCCCTCCCGGGCGGAGCTGATGGCGGAAATGGAACACATCCTGTATACCTGCTGCGCGATTAAACGGAGCGTAGTGGAACAGGACGAGCGGGACACGGGGGAGCGGATGCTCCTCAACTTCGGCCACACGCTGGGCCACGCCTACGAGCTGGCGGGGCACTACACCGAGTGGAGCCACGGCGCGGCGGTGGCCGCCGGCATGTGCGCCGCCGCCCGGCTGGGTGTACGCCTGGGGGTGACCCCGGCGGAGCTGCCGGAGCGCCTGGAGGAGGCGCTCTCCGCCCTGGGGCTGCCCACCGCCATCCCCTGCACGGCGGAGGATTACGCCGCCGCCGTGGGACTGGACAAGAAGGGGGCGGGGGAGGACATTTCGGTGATCCTCCTGGAGCGCATGGGGCACGCCGTCCCCCACCGGATGCCCAAGGCCCAACTGCTGGAGGAACTGCGATGAACGTCACCATCACCCCCGCCGCCCTGGGCGGCGCCGTCACCCCGCCGCCCTCCAAGTCCCAGGCCCACCGGCTGATCATCGCCGCCGCCCTGTCCGACGGGGTGTGCCGCCTGTCCAATGTGGAGCTGTCCCAGGACATCCAGGCCACCCTGCGCTGTATGCGTACCCTGGACGCGGACGCCTCCGCCGACGGCACAATCATCCGCGGGGCCGACCTGGTGGACGGCTTCGAGACGCCCCCGCCGGAGGTCATGGACTGCGGCGAGTCGGGCTCCACTTTGAGGTTTTTGATCCCCGTGGCCCTGGCCCTCAAGGGGGGCGGCCGGTTCACCGGCCACGGGCGGCTCATGGAGCGGCCCCAGGAGCCCTATTTCCGCCTCTTTGCGGAGAAGGGGATCGCCTGGTCGCTGGAAAACGGGGTGCTCGCCGTGGAGGGGCGGCTGACGCCCGGCGTCTACACCCTGCCCGGCGACGTGTCCTCCCAGTTCATCACCGGCCTGCTCTACGCCCTCCCCCTGCTGGAGGGGGACAGCGAGCTTGTCCTCACCACCGCGCTGGAGAGCCGGGGCTATGTGGACATGACCCTGGACGCCCTGGCCCAATTCGGCGTCTCGGCGGAGTACGACGGGGACCGGCGCTTCCGGGTGCCGGGGAACCAGGCGTACCGCCACCGGGATCTGGCCATCGAGGGGGACTGGTCCAACGCCGCCTTCTGGTTTGCCGCCGCGTTCCTGGGCCACCGGGTGGACGTGGAGGGGCTGAACCCCCGCTCCGTCCAGGGCGACCGGGTGATCGGGGAGCAGCTTGCCCGCCTGACCCAGCCCGGCCCGGCGGAGCTGGACGTGTCCCAGTGCCCCGATCTGGTGCCCCCTCTGGCGGCCATGGCCGCCCTGCGGGCGGGGGAGACGACCGCCATCGTCAACGCCGCCCGCCTGCGCATCAAGGAGAGCGACCGGCTGGCCTCTGTGACGCAGGTGCTCAACGCCCTGGGGGCCGGTGTGGAGGAGCACGCCGACCACCTGGTGCTCCGGGGCAGGGAGCGGCTGGCGGGGGGCGTCACTGTCTCCGGCCACAACGACCACCGCATCGCCATGATGGCCGCCATTGCGGCCACCCGCTGTCAGGGGCCGGTGACCATCACCGGCGCGGAGTGCGTGAACAAGTCCTATCCCCGCTTCTGGGCAGACTACGAGGCCCTGGACGGTCAGATCGCCCGGACGTAGGAGGGGCGGGCGGCCACGGAGCCGTTTTTACACGAATGGTGTAGGGGCGGGGCTTGTCCCCGCCCGCGGGCGGCCACAAGGGCCGCCCCTACACAAAAGCGCAAAGCATCCGGCCGCGTTCGTATGAATACCGTAGGGGCGAGTGCCCACACCCGCCCGGAGGCCGGGGCCTCCCGGCACAAAACCTGAGAAAGCAAAGGAAGGGAACCCACATGCGACACATGATTTTCGGCGAGTCCCACGGCCCGGCCATCGGCGTGGTACTGGAGGGCGTACCCGCCGGCCTGGAGCTGGATCTGGAGGCCGTTCAGCGGGAGCTGGACCGGCGGAAGCCCGGCCAGGACCCCACCGCCACCGCCCGCCGGGAGAGCGACACGGTGCAGGTGCTCTCCGGCGTATTCGAGGGCAAGACCACCGGCGCGCCGCTGGCCATGCTCATTCCCAACTCCGACCAGCACTCCCAGGACTATGAGGCCATCCGCTACACCCCCCGGCCCGGCCATGGGGACTATGCCGGCTTCATCAAGAGCCAGGGGTGCCAGGACTACCGGGGCGGCGGACACTTCTCCGGCCGCCTCACCGCCCCCCTGGTGGCCGCCGGTGCGGTGGCCAAGCAGGCGCTGGCCCTACGGGGCGTGCGGGTGGGCGCCCACATCAGCTCCATCTACGGCATCACCGACGCCTCCCTGGAGGACGCCGGCGCACTGGAGGCCGTGGCGGCCAAGCCCTTCCCTGTGCTGGACGACGCCAAGGGGGAGGAGATGCGCCAGGCCATCCTGGAGGCAAAGGACGAGGGGGACAGCGTGGGGGGCGCCATCGAGTGCGCCGTCACCGGCCTGCCCGCCGGGCTGGGGGCCCCCGACTTCGGCCGCAACGTGGAGGGCATCTTCGCCCAGCACCTCTTTGCCGTCCCCGCCGTCAAGGGCGTGGACTTCGGAGCAGGGGTGGCCTTTTCCCTCATGCGGGGCAGCGAGGCCAACGACCCCTTCGAGGTGAAGGACGGAAGGGTGGTCACCAAGACCAATCACGCCGGCGGCGTCAACGGGGGCATCACCAACGGCATGCCCGTCACCTTTGAGGTCACCATCCGGCCCACCCCCTCCATCGCTCTGCCCCAGGAGAGCGTGGACCTCCGCACCGGGGAGGAGACGGAGATTGAGATCAAGGGCCGTCACGACCCCTGCATCGTCCCCCGCGCCGTGCCCGTAATCGAGGCGGCGGCGGCATTGGCGGCGTGCGAGGTGCTGGGAATTTAGGGCCGCCGCCTCGCGCGAGCGGGAGCGAGCCGCCGCGAAAGCGGCGTCCAAGCGTTTTGCCGGAGGCAAAACCTTGCCGAAGGCGGGATTCACTCCCGCCGAGGAAGATAAACTGTGGGGTTCCCGGAGCGCGCGCAGTGCGCTCTGGGGTGCGGCGGCGGCGCTGGCGGCGTGCGAGGTGCTGGGAATTTAGGGCCGCCTCGCGCGATGGCGCAGAGGCGGGGCAGCGGAGCGTGCGGCCGGGTTTAAATGTAGGGGCGGGTGCCCACACCCGCCCGAGAGGAAGCGCCCGGCCGCCGCCTCGCGGAGACAAAGGAGAGAGGGAACATGACCGAATTGGAGCAATACCGCCAAGAGATCGACCGCATCGACGGGGAGCTGGTGCAGCTCTTTCTGGAGCGGATGGCGGTCACCGGCAAGGTGGGGGAGTACAAGCAGCGGGCGGGTATCCCGGTGCTGGACGCCGGGCGGGAGAAGCAGGTGATCGCCGCCAAGACGGCCCTCACCGACGATCCGGCCCGCAAGGCGGACGTGGCGGCCCTCTACGAGGAGATCATGGCCATTTCCCGCCGCCAGCAGCGCAAGCTGGTGCGGGAGGGGGCGGAGGAGCCGGGCTATGCGGCCTATGCGGCGGCCCTGGCCGCCCGGCGGGAGCCGGTGGCCGCCCCCCGGGTGGTCTACCAGGGGGAGCCTGGGTGCTACAGCGAGGAGGCCGCCGTGGGCTTCTTCGGCCCGGAGGTGTCCAGCCGGGGGCTGGCCTGGTTCCCCGACGTGTTCGCCGCCCTGGAGCGGGGGGAGGCCGACTACGCGGTGCTCCCGGTGGAGAACTCCTCCACCGGCTCCATCCGGCAGGTCTACGATCTGCTGGCCCAGTACAACTACTACGTGGTGGGGGAGTGCCAGGTCAAGGTGGAGCACTGCCTGATGGCCCTGCCCGGCGCGGCGCTGGAGGACATTCAGGCGGTCTACTCCCACGAGCAGGGGCTGATGCAGTGCGAGAGGTATCTGGACGCCCACTGGGGCTGGCGGCGGGTGCCCACCCTGGATACCGCCGGCTCGGCCAAGCAGGTGGCTGAAAGCGGCGACCGCACCGCCGCCGCCATCTGCTCCCGCCGGGCCGCTCAGATCTACGGGCTGCATATTCTGGCCGAGGGGGTCAACTATAATGCCATGAACCACACCCGGTTCGTGGTGGTGTCCCCGGTGCTGGAGCTGCGGCCCGGCCGCAACAAGATCAGCGCCGTGTTCCGCCTGCCCCACCAGAGCGGTTCCCTCCACGAGATCCTCACCGTGTTCGCCGTCCAGGGGCTCAACCTGCTGAAAATCGAGTCCCGCCCCATCCCCGGCCGGGGATGGGAGTACCTGTTCTTCCTGGACTTTACCGGCGATCTCGCCGCCCCGGAGATGGACGGCGTGCTCCACGGGCTGGGGCAGCTGGCCGCCGAGTTCCGCATCCTGGGGAACTTCCGGGGGTATGAGCCATGAACAATCTCATCCTCATCGGCATGATGGGCTGCGGCAAGTCCACGGTAGGGCGGCTGGCGGCGGAGAAGCTGGGCCTGGCCTTCGCGGACACCGACGAGCGCATCGAGCGGGCGTCCGGCCGCACCATCCCGGAGATTTTCGCGTCGGAGGGGGAGGAGGGCTTCCGGGCCCGTGAGCTGGACGTGAGCCGGGCGCTGGCCCGGGAGGGGGGGCTGGTCATCGCCTGCGGCGGTGGCCTGCCCACCCGGGCGGAGGCCATTGCCGCCCTCAAGACCAGCGGAGTAGTGTTCTGGCTCAACCGGGAGCCGGCCTTGATCTACGACACGGTGTCCATGGCCCACCGCCCCCTGGGTCAGGGGGGAAAAGAGGCGTTTCTGGAGCGGTTCCGCCAGCGGGAGCCCATCTACCGCCGGTGGGCGGACTACATCATCGAGGGCCACACCCTGGCCGCCGAGGCGGCCGGGCGCATCGCGGCCCTTTATGAAAGGGAGTGTCAGGCGTGAAGTTTCTGATTATCAACGGCCCCAACCTGAACCTGCTGGGCAAGCGGGAGCCGGGCATCTACGGGGAGAACAGCTATGAGAGCCTGTGCCGGCGGCTGAAGGAGTTCGCCGCCGCCCACGGCTCCACGGCGGAGTGCGTCCAGTCCAACCACGAGGGGGCCATTCTCGACGCCATCCACGCCGCCGACGGCGTGTACGACGCCATCGTGCTGAACCCCGGGGCGTATACCCACTACTCCTACGCCATCCTGGACGCCCTCAAGGCGGTGGACGTGCCCTGCATCGAGGTGCACATATCCAACGTCCACCAGCGAGAGGAGTTCCGGCACAGGAGCGTCACCGCCCCCGCCTGCGTGGGCCAGATCTGCGGCCTGGGCCTGTACGGCTACGAGGCGGCCATGTCCTACTTTCTCTGGAACGAGAAGGAAAGCAGAGAGAACCCCCATGGCTGACTGGGAGACAAGAGTCGTCCGCTCTGACGGCTGCCGGGTCGCCTACGACTGCCGGCAGGGGGAGGGGCCGGAGGTGGTGCTCCTCCACGGCTACGGGCTGGACCGCACCATGTGGGCGCCCCAGCTCGCTGCCCTGGAGGGGTGGACGGTGCTCAATCTCGACATACGGGGCCACGGGGACTCCCGGCCCTGTGCCGACTTCTCCATCCCCCAGGCCGCCGAGGATCTCCGGGCCGTGCTGGTGAAGGAACGCTGCCGCGCCCCGGTGCTTGTGGGGCTGTCCATGGGCGGCTATGTCGTCCAGGAGTACGCCTGGCAGTTCGGCGGCTGCGCCGGATACCTGGTGGCCGGAGCTACCCCTATTCTGTTGGACTGCTATAGCGGCTGGGAGCGGGCGGGCCTGCGGGCCTCCACCCCCTTGCTGGGGGTGTGGCCGTGGAGGGGTCTCAAAAGCGCCATGGCCATGGCCTGCTCTTCTACAGAGGAGGGGCGGGCGGCGGTACGCCGCATGTTCGACCAGCTCACCCGGCGGGAGTTTCTCCGGGGCTGGCGGGGAATCGCTCAATGCCTCCACCCCGAGAAACACTTCTCCTTCGACGCGCCCCTGCTGGTGTGCCGGGGCGAGCGGGACAGGACCGGCACCATCGCCCGGCACATGGAGGACTGGAAGCGGGCCTGGCCGGAGACGGAGACGGCGGTGCTCCCCGGCGCGGCCCATGTGGTCAATCTGGACGCGCCCGAGGCGTTCAACCGCCTGCTGCTGGACTTTTTGACCCGCTGCGGCGGATCGAGGAGGGGGAGAAGATGAAAAGCGTGCCCCTGCCGCGCATCGGTATGCGGGTGGTCAAGACCGCCGTGGCGGTCATGCTGTCCTATACCATTTTCGTGCCCTTCGGCCTCATCTATAACGAGGCGCTGGGGGGCGTGTGGGGCCAGCTCGGCCCCCTCTATGCCTGCATCGCCTGCATCATCTGCACCCAGTCCACCCTGGGCCAGACCATCCAGCAGGGCCTCTCCCGCCTCATCGGCGTGGCGGTGGGCGGAGCCCTGGGTACCGCCACCCTGCTGCTGGGCGCCGCCCTGGACGATCCCTGGGTACGCATACCCGCCCTGGGGGCGGTGTGCGTGGCGGGGGTGTGGATCTGCCTGCTGCTCAAGCGGCCCACCGCCTGTGGCATGGCGTGCATCCTGCCCTGCGTCATTCTCATCACCGGCGTCACCGGTGTGACCCGGTACTACTATGCCGCCGCCCGCATCATTGAGACGGTGGTGGGCCTGCTTATCGCTTTGGGGGTGAACGCCGCCCTCCCCGATCTGCGGCCCGAACCCAAAAAGGAGGCCCCGCACATGCAGGTGGAAGTGAAAAACAGCACGAAAAAGCTCTGCGTCATCGGCGAGCCGGTGCTCCACTCCAAGTCCCCGCTGATTCAGAACACCATGCTGGCCGCCCTGGGGCTGGACTACGTCTACCTTTGCCAGCCGGTGCCCCGGGGGAGATGCCGGGAGTGGCTGGAATGCGCCAAATTTGCCGGCTATGCCGGGTTCAACGCCACCATGCCCCACAAGGAGGAGCTGGTGGAGTTGATGGACGAGCTGGACGGGGATGCCCGCCTCTTCGGCGCGGTGAACACCGTCTGTATCCGGGACGGCCGGGCCTATGGCTACAACACCGACGGGGCGGGCTTTCTCCGCGCCCTGAACGACGAGGGCATCGACCCTGCCGGGAAGCGGGTGCTGGTGCTGGGGGCCGGGGGGGCGGCCAAGGCGGTGTGCCTCAAGCTGGCCCAGGCCGGGGCGGAGGTGGTAGTGTGCAACCGCACCGCGGACAAGGCCGCCGCCCTCTGCGCCCACGAGCCGGCCCGCCTGCGCCCCGCCGGCTTCGACCCGGATACCCTGCGGCGGGAGGCGGCGGAGTGCGGGCTGCTGGTCAACTGCACCTCCCTGGGTATGGAGGGGGCGGCAGGGCAGTTTGAGGAGTTCTCCTTCCTGGACGCCCTGCCCGCCGGGGCACCGGTGGTGGATCTCATCTACGCCCCGGCGGAGACTGAGCTGCTCCGCCGGGCCAGGGAGGGGGGGCACCAGACCGCCAACGGCTTCGGACTGCTGGTCAACCAGGCGGTGCTCTCCCTGGAGCACTTCACCGGCACGGCCATCGACGCCGCGGAGATGAAGCGGCGGCTGGCGGACGTGCTGCTGCCGTAAGGCGCGCCCCGGCGACCCGGTTGACAGAGGCCGCCGGGGTGTGGTATGCTGTGCAGCGGTAAAAAATGCCGTATGATGAAAGAGGTGTGATTGCATGCGCAAAGCCGCGGTGCTGTTTCTGGTGGGACTGAGCCCCTTCCTGCTGGGATGGCTGCTCAGTCTGGGGATGACGACAATTTTTGCCCAGATGGGCGCCTGGTTCTACATCGTGGTAGGTCTGGCCGTGCTGACGCTGTGGATGGTGGTCTCCGGCACGTTTGGCTTCAAGGGCTCCAAGAGGGGCATGGCGCTCACCATGCTGTGCATCAACCTTCCAGCGCTGGTGGTGCTGGTGCTGCTGGGGGTGCAGGAGCTGTCCCTTCACGCCTACTGGGACAACGCAGTGGGCCTGCTGACCCAGTTCTTCTATCTGCCCCTTCTGCGCCTGGGCGCTATTGTGGCCATGTGGACCGGACAGGTGTTCTGGTTCTATTTCGGCGCATTCCTGCTGCTGGTGCTGTCCTCCTGGCTGGGCTGCCGGGCCAAGGACCCAGTGAAGAAATAAATTTTACGAAAACCGGAAAAATCTATTGACAGGACGGGATTTTTCAGGTATTATAACAGAGCGCCTGTAAAGGGGCGCAGTCTGCGATGATGCGGGAGATTGCGGCGCGAGCCGGTAACTTCCGCGGAGTATGTCCGAGCTAGAATCGGGCGGCTGAGGAGTCCGTGCACGGCGTATATCGCCGCGCAGGGAGTAAACCGGCCTGCTTGTGCCGGTTTTCTTCATGTCACGGAGTGATACGCACGGAAACGTGTACTGAAGATTTCTCACCGTACGAAGCGTGCTCAACCCACCACTTCGTATGTTTTTAAGGAGGAACCACAATGGCAGCTCAGAAAGAAATGATCCGCATTCGCCTGAAGGCCTACGATCACCAGCTCATCGACCAGAGCGCTGAGAAGATCGTGGAGACCGCCAAGCGCACCGGCGCGTCCGTGTCCGGCCCCATCCCCCTGCCCACCAAGAAGGAGGTCGTGACCATCCTGCGCGCCGTCCATAAGTACAAGGATTCCCGCGAGCAGTTCGAGCGCCGCACCCATAAGCGCCTCATCGACATCCTCAAGCCCTCCCCCAAGACCGTGGAGGCCCTGATGTCCCTGGAGCTCCCCGCCGGCGTCGAGATCGAGATCAAGCTGTAACGAAGCGCGGAGAAGCCGGGAGCAGGCACGCAGTGAATCGCGCAGGTGAAAAAACAGGCGACGCCAAAGGCGGAGCGGCATTTTTCACGGAGCGATGAACAGCGTGACGTTGCGAAGGCTTCGCAGCGTGACACAGCCATCTCAGACAATTACCTTTGTGTACCCGCAGTCCGCCGCGCTTTTGAGGCGGACGGGTCAAGTTGGCACGAAGCGTCTGAGCCGTCGTGAGCAGCGGCACAGCGGCCGCGCAGGTGAAAAAACAGGCGACGCCAAAGGCGGAGCGGTATTTTTCACGGAGCGGCAAGCAGTGACGCGTTGCGAACAGGCGAGGCGTGACAGCGTCAACCAATAACCTTATTAAGGAGGAACTATCATGGAAAAGGCCATTATCGGCAAGAAGATCGGCATGACGCAGATCTTTGACGCCGACGGCAAGGTCATCCCGGTCACCGTTATTGAGGCTGGCCCCTGCACCGTGGTGCAGAAGAAGACCGAGGAGAAGGACGGCTACAACGCCGTTCAGCTCGGCTACGGCGACGTGGCGGAGCGCAAGCTCACCAAGCCTGAGCTGGGCCACCTGAAGAAGGCCGGCGACGCCCGCAAGAAGACCCTGAAGGAGTTCAAGCTGGCCAAGGCCGCCGAGATGAACGTGGGCGACGAGGTGAAGGTGGACGTGTTCGCCGAGGGCGACCGCGTGGACGTGACCGGCATCAGCAAGGGCCACGGCTACCAGGGCGTTATCAAGCGTCACGGTGCTTCTCGTCTGAAGGAGACCCACGGTACCGGCCCTGTGCATCGTCACGCTGGCGCCATGGCCGCCAACAGCGATCCTTCCCGTATCTTCAAGGGTAAGATCGGCGCCGGCCAGATGGGCAACGAGCAGGTCACTGTCATGAACCTGGACGTCATCTCTGTGGACGCCGAGCTGGGCATCATCGCGGTTCGCGGCGCCATCCCCGGCCCCAAGGGCGGCGTGGTGTTCCTGCGCAACAGCGTGAAGAAGTACTTCGAGCCCAAGGGTGCTGCCGGCATCAGCAACAACCCGCAGAAGGCTTCCGGCCGCAATCCCCAGAAGGCTTCCGCCCGCAACAAGTAAGGAAAGGAGAGTGTAAATCATGGCAAAAGCGAATGTGTTTAACATGGCCGGCCAGCAGGTCGGCGAGATCGAGCTCTCCGAGGCTGTTTTCGGCATCGAGCCCAACCAGGCTGTTGTCCACGAGGTGGTCAAGAACCACCTGGCCAACTGCCGTCAGGGCACCCAGAGCGCTCTGACCCGCGCCGAGGTTTCCGGCGGCGGCAAGAAGCCCTGGCGCCAGAAGGGCACCGGCCACGCCCGTCAGGGTTCCACCCGGGCTCCCCAGTGGACTCACGGCGGCATCGTGTTTGCTCCCAAGCCCCGCGATTACAGCTACACCCTGAATAAGAAGGTGAAGCGCCTGGCTCTGAAGTCCGCTCTGTCCGCCAAGGCCGCCTCCGGCGACATCCTGGTGGTCGACGAGCTGAAGCTGGACGCCATCAAGACCAAGGACATGCGCAACTTCCTCAACGCCGTTGAGGCCGGCAAGTCCGTGGTTATCACTCCTGAGGTCAACGAGATCGTGGTCAAGTCCGCCCGGAACATCCCCGGCGTGGTGACCACCACCGCTAAGATCCTCAGCGTGTACGACATTGTCAACGCCAAGCGCCTGGTCATCGACAAGGCCGCCCTGGCCATCATCGAGGAGGTGTTCGCGTAATGACCGCTTATGATATCATCAAGCGCCCCATCATCACCGAGCAGTCCATGGCTGATACCGAGATGAAGCGCTACACCTTCGAGGTGGCCAAGAACGCCAACAAGATCGAGATCGCCAAGGCGGTTGAGGAGATCTTCGGCGTGAAGGTTGCCAAGGTCAACACCCTGAACATGCAGGGTAAGGAGAAGCGCATGGGCGCCCGGCCCGCTGGCCGCCGTCCCAGCTGGAAGAAGGCTATGGTCACTCTGACCGCCGATTCCAAGACCATCGAGTTCTTCGAAGGCATGGTGTAAGGAGGAGATTGAACAATGGCTATCAAAACTTTTAAGCCCACAACGCCCTCCCGCCGTCACATGACTGTGTCCGCCTTCGAGGGCATCGACAAGAAGGCTAAGCCCGAGCGCAGCCTGACTGAGAACCTCAAGAAGCACGCTGGCCGCAACAGCTACGGCCGCATCACCGTTCGCCACCGCGGCGGCGGCAACAAGCAGAAGTATCGTGTTATCGACTTCAAGCGCGACAAGGAAGGTAAGGCTACTGTTCTGAACCTGCAGTATGACCCCAACCGTTCCGCCAACATCGCCCTGATCCAGTACGAGGACGGCGAGAAGCGCTATATCCTGGCCCCCAACGGCCTGAAGGCCGGTCACATCATCATGACCGGTGCTGACTCCGACATCCTGCCCGGCAACTGCCTGCCCATCGCCAACATCCCCGTGGGCGAGATGATCCACAACATCGAGCTGTACCCCGGCAAGGGTGCTCAGCTGGTTCGCGCCGCTGGCGTGGCCGCTCAGCTGATGGCTAAGGAGAACGGCATGGCTCAGGTGCGTCTGCCTTCCGGCGAGGTGCGCTATATCCGTGAGAACTGCAAGGCCACCATCGGCCAGGTTGGCAACACCGATCACGCTAACATCCAGATCGGTAAGGCCGGTCGTAAGCGTCACATGGGTTGGCGTCCCACCGTCCGTGGCTCCGTCATGAACCCCAATGACCACCCCCACGGCGGCGGCGAGGGCAAGAGCCCCGTTGGTCGTCCCGGTCCTGTTACCCCCTGGGGCAAGCCCGCTCTGGGTTACAAGACCCGCAAGACCAAGAACCGCACCGATAAGTTCATCGTCAAGCGCCGCAACGACAAGTAAGGAGGGAGTAAAAGATGAGCAGAAGTATCAAGAAAGGCCCCTTTTGCGCCCCCGAGCTGCTGAAGCGGGTCGATGAAATGAATCAGACCGGCGAGAAGAAGGTTCTGAAGACTTGGAGCCGCGCCTCCACCATCTTCCCCTCCTTCGTCGGCCACACCTTCGCGGTCCACGACGGCCGCAAGCACGTGCCCGTCTACGTGACCGAGGATATGGTCGGCCACAAGCTGGGCGAGTTCGTCCCCACCCGCACCTTCAAGGGCCACGCGGGTTCCAAGACCGGTAAGTAAGGAGGAGAGATACCATGGAAGCTGTTGCGAATCTGAAATATCTGCGGATCTCTCCCCGGAAGGTGAAGATCGTTCTGGATCTGATCCGCGGTAAGGATGTGGGCACTGCCGCCGCCATCCTGATGCAGACCCCCAAGTCTGCCTCTGAGCCTGTGCTCAAGCTCCTGAAGAGCGCCGCTGCCAATGCGGAGAACAACCACCAGATGGATCCCGAGAAGCTGTACGTGAGCGCCTGCTACGCCAACCCCGGCCCCATCATTAAGCGCATCCGCCCCCGCGCTCAGGGCCGTGCGTTCCGCATCAACAAGCGCACTTCTCACGTGACCATCGTGGTCAGCGAGCGCTAAGGGAGGAGGAAGAATATGGGACAGAAAGTTAATCCCCACGGCCTGCGCGTGGGTGTCATCAAGGATTGGGACTCCCGCTGGTACGCCAAGAACGAGCTGGTCGGCGACCTGCTGGTTGAGGACAAGAAGATCCGTGACTACCTGAAGAAGACCCTGTACTCCGCCGGCATCCCCAAGATCGAGATCGAGCGGGACAACGCCAAGGTCCGCATCTACCTGCACTGCGCCCGTCCCGGCGTGGTCATCGGTAAGGGCGGCGAGGAGATCAAGAAGATCGAGGCCAAGCTGGTCAAGATGATCGGCAAGCCCGTGGACCTGAAGATCGTGGAAGTGAAGAACGCCGACATGGACGCTCAGCTGGTTGCCGAGAACATCGCTCAGCAGCTGGAGAAGCGTATCGGCTTCCGCCGCGCCATGAAGAACGCCATGGGCCGTGCGATGCGCTCCGGCGCCCGTGGCATCAAGACCTGCTGCTCCGGCCGTCTGGGCGGCGCTGAGATCGCCCGCACCGAGCACTATCACGACGGCACCAT
>ENA-UEYL01002506-UEYL01002506.1-human-gut-metagenome-genome-assembly--contig:-NODE-2506-length-13536-cov-3.851326_pt1 | contig 13536 bp, 12 predicted proteins | sample MGYA00242941_ERZ507946 | MGnify/ENA primary metagenome ERZ507946 (study PRJEB26167, sample SAMN06115482) | human gut metagenome | host: Homo sapiens | place: China:Guizhou | collected 2015-03-11...
AAACAGAAAATAAACAGAAAGATGTGTAAAACATATCAAAGATAAAAGAATTAGTTACCTTGACCGATTCCCACCCCTGCGAATAAATGGGCAATTATTGTGCCGTTTCCGAGTATATGAGTGAACAGAAAAATATAAATATCCGCAACAAGCGCGCGACGTTCGACTATGAGATTCTGGAAGAGTACGTTGCGGGCGTCGTATTGGTCGGCACCGAGATCAAGTCGATCCGTGCGGGCCGGGCTTCGCTGACCGATTCGTTCTGCTATTTCGACCGCGGCGAGCTTTGGATCCGCGGCGTCAATATCGCCGAGTACGCGTGGGGCACCTGCAACAACCACACGCCGCGCCGCGACCGCAAGCTGCTGCTCAACCGCCGCGAGTTGGACAAACTCCAGCGCGCCGGACAGGACAAGGGCCTTACGATCGTGGGCCTGCGCATGTTTCTCAACGAGCGCGGGCTGGTGAAGATCGTCATAGGGCTTGCCCGCGGCCGCAAGACCTACGACAAACGCGAATACCTGAAGGAAAACGACGCCAAGCGGGAGATCGACAAGGCGATGAAAAACTACAGACGATGATACGGGCGATTTTTCTGGATGTGGACGGGACGCTGATCAGTTTCAGTACGCATGAAATTCCCGCTTCGGCGCTTCGGGCGCTGGCGCAGGCGCATGAGCGCGGCGTACGGCTTTTTATCGCCACGGGGCGCGCCGCGAACGATCTCGGACCGCTCGAAGGAATTCCTTACGACGGCGTGGTGTCGCTCAACGGCGCCCGTTGTGTGGCCAGCGACGGCCGTGTCGTCAGCCTGCATCCGATTCCGCGGGCCGATTTCGAACGCGCCTTGGCACTCTCCGAGGAGCAGGGCTTTGCAATGGGGCTGGAACTGGAGGAGGGCGTTTTCGTCAATCGCGTGACGCCCGACGTCGAGCGGGTCGCGCATATGGTAGCGCATCCGGTGCCCGAACAGACCGACCTGCGCGAGCTTTTCGGCCGGGCCGAATGTTGTCAGCTCTGCTTCTATTTCGATGCGCAGACCCAGCGGCGGGTCATGGCCGAGCTGCCGACACTCGTGGCGAGCCGCTGGTGCCCGATTTTCGCCGATGTCAATGTCGCCGGCATCGACAAGGCGACCGGAATGGAGGAGTTTATGCGCAGTTACGGCTTCTCGGCGGCCGAGGTCGCGGCGTTCGGCGACGGCGGCAACGACGTGGCGATGCTGCGTGCCGCAGGGGTAGGCGTGGCGATGGGCAACGCCTGCGACGAGGCGCTGAACGCCGCCGACTACGTGACCGCTTCGGTCGATGACGACGGTATCGCAAAGGCGCTGGCGCATCTGGGGGTGATTTGACGGGCGTCAGCAGGCCTTTTGTTCCGAAACGGCATGAAGCCGTCCTCCGCGGAGTCGCTTTGGAAAATGGATTTATGAATGACGTCACGGGCGGCACATGCGCCGGCGGGAACGGAAGTTGGTGAGGTAAATTGCAAAATCATATGAGTCTTATTCTTTGTATCGAGACCGGCACGGACATCTGTTCGGTCGGTATTGCGAAAGACGGGGAGCTGCTTTCGCTGCGCGAGAGCGACGAGGGGCGCGACCACGCCCGCAAGGTCGGCGTGTTCGTCGATGAACTTCTGCGCGAAACGGGCATTGCGCCCGACGAGCTGGACGCCGTGGCGGTCGGCAAAGGTCCCGGCTCCTATACGGGACTGCGCATCGGCGTGTCGTTCGCCAAGGGATTGTGTTACGGATTGCAGAAGCCGCTGATCGCCGTGGGATCGCTCGACGCGCTGACGGAGGTTGCCCGCGAAGATTACGAAGCGGGTATTCTTTCTGTTTCCGACTGGGACCGTGCGCTGCTCTGCCCGATGGTCGATGCCCGCCGCATGGAGGTTTATGCGCAGGTCTTCGATGCGGAGGGCCGTCCGCAGAACGAGGTCACGGCCGAGGTGATCGATGCCGGCAGCTTCCGGGAATTCCGGGAGCAGGGCCGTCCGTTCGTGATTTTCGGCAGCGGCGCCCGCAAATGCGCCGACGTGCTTGCCGGCGCCGAGTTCGTCGAGGTGGCCCCTTCGGCCCGCGGTCTTGCGCGGCTGGCCCAGCAGGCGCTCGACGAAGGCCGTACGGAGGATATCGCTTACTTCGAACCTTTCTACCTGAAGGATTTCGTCGTCACGACCTCGAAGAAAAGTCTGTTTTAGTCCCGTTGCCGACATATGACCGAAGCGGAACTGGTAAAGAGCCTTTCGGAGCGGTTCTATTCGGACTTCGCCGATACGGTGGCCCGGCGGGTGCGCGATGCGGGTGCGGTGGAGCTGCTTTATCGGGTGGCGACCTCCTCGTATGCTAACCTGCCGAAGCCTGCAAGACACAAAGCGGCCTTCCGCAGCGCCTATGTGCTCGAAAAGATCTATTTCGCCGCTCCCGATGTATTCATGCCCTTTGCCGGGGCGTTCTGCGACAGGGACTTCCCCGCTTGTACGGACCGGAGCGCGCAGCGCCATTTCGCAAAGATCATGGCCGACCTGCTGGGACGTTATACGCCCGATTCCTCTTCGCTGGAGCGTATCGCCGAGACGGCGGCGCAGTGGGCCGTCGATCCCGGCACGAAGGTCGCGGTGCGGATCTGGGCCGTCGAGGTGCTGAAACACTGCCGTGAGCGGGTCGGCTGGGTGGCGGAGGCGTGGGACGATCTTGTCGAGACGATGGCGCACGGCGCGACGCCGGGCATCGAATGCCGGATGCGCAAGAGCTGGAAGCCGGGCCGGAGCGACAAAGCCTGAAAAAATAATCCGGGATTAATTCGGACCACGGGATGAGTCCGGAGCATGTAATACCTCGTAAAACAAATCCCCGCGAACTTGCTTCGCGGGGATTTTGTTGCGGTATGTCGTCCGGTTATTTCACGCTGCCGATCACGGCCTTCAGGCGCTGTTTGAAGTTGTCGCCGATAATGGTCATGGAATCGGTCTTTTCGAACAGTGCGGCCTTGTTCTTCGCATAGGCTCCGATGAATTCGGCGATGCGGAACGGCTCTTCGAGGATGAAGTTGGGGCACTGCGAAACGCGCAGGTACTCTTCGGGCAGCATCAGATAGGGTTCGCTGTGGGCGCCCTGCTCGGTCTTGAATTCGACGGTCAGGTCGAGACAGCGTTTGAAGACGCCGCTCATGCCGTACAGGTCGGCCTGATGCGCCGTCGCATAGTCGTCGAACGCGAGTTCGATCTCCACCGGAGCGTCGCAGGCCGTCGTGCCCGTGTAGATCACCGGCGCGAGCGTGTAGCCGTCGTAGGTCCACTCCCCGGCCTTCGGGAAGCGCGAGTAGGCCAGTTCTTTGCCGTTGACCTTTACACACTTGGGCGGGAAGAGGGCCGGGAAGCGCAGTTCGTAGCTGCGGCTGTCGGACGCGCCCGCAAACGAACCCTCGCGGGGCGAAATGCGTACGCGCACCGTGTTGCCCTCCTGCTTTTTGGTGACCGTCGTCACGGCGTAGTTCGTCTTGTACTGCTGGCTCATGCCGTCGTCCTCATAGTGGCGCAGCTGCCCGTCGCCGCCCGGAATGAAGGTCAGCACCAGCGTATCGCACGGCTGCTGGAGGTTCTTTACAGTTGCCGGATTCATCGGAATGATCGAGCCTGCCTTGGCGTAATGGGGATTTTCCGCCAGCGTGTAGTGCAGCTCCTCGGTGCGGCCGCCTTCGTACATCGAGCCGGTCGCGCAGTCGAACCACGTCCCTTCGGGGAACCAGATCGTGCGGGGGGCCAGACCCGTTATGCTGTCCACCGGCTGGGTGATGGTCGTGGCGAGGATGTCGTTGCCGAACATGAACTGTTCGGGCGTCTCGTACGCCTTGTCCGATTCGGGATAGTCGTAGTACATCGGGCGGCACATGCCGACGCCCGTGTCGTAATTCTCGCGGGCCGCATTATAGATATAGGGTGCCAGCGTGTAGCGCAGGCGGATGGCGTCGCGCATGAGGAACATATGGTCGGGGAAACACCAGATGCAGCGTTCGATGCGCGGGTCTTTGGTCGAATGGGTTTTGAAGATCGGGGTGAAGACGCCGTATTGCAGCCAGCGCGTGTAAAGTTCCGGATCGGTCGCCTTCTGCGTCTTGTGGAACATGTGGCCGCCGATGTCGTGGCCCCACCAGCCGTAGTTGACGTTCGAAGCCGTAGCCGTGAAGTAGGGCAGGTAGGCGAGCATGGGCCATGTGGCGTAGGTGTCGCCCGAAAATGCCAGCGGATAGCGGTGGCTGCCCAGCCCGCCCCAGCGGTGGTAGATGAAGGGGCGCAGTCCGGGGTTCTGACGCTCCGCATGGTTGAAGAAGGTGTGGTTGAGCCAGAAGGTGTTGCTCAGTCCGGGGGTGTATTTCGACTCTTTCCACTGCTGCCAGTCGAGCCACCAGAAGTCCACGCCGTTGCGCTCCATCGGTTCGAGTACGGTTTTGAAATAGGCGTCGGCCCATTTCCGTTCGTCGATTTTGAACGGTACGCTCTTGCCTTTCTCAGACCATCCGTACTCTTTGGTAAAGTCGTCGTATACAGCTTCGTAAGGTTGGATACCTGAAGCGGGATGGAGGTTGAGTGCCACCTTCAGCTCTTCGTTTTCGGTCCATTTGAGGAAGTTCGCGGGCGAGGGGAACAGCTCCTTCTGCCACGTGTAGCCGGTCCAGCCGATGCGCTGTCCGTATTCGTCCTTCGGCGAATTGCTTTTGCGCAGGCCCCATGTCTCGTGCCAGTCCATATCGACGATCAGCACGTCGATCGGCACGTCCATCGACTTGAGTTTGTTCACCAGATCGACGAATTCGTTGTCCGAATACTGCCAGTAGCGGCTCCACCAGTAGCCCAGCGTATATTTCGGAGGCATCGGCGCGCGGCCGGCGACGAGCGCGTAGTCGGCCAGCGCCTGTTTGTAGTCGTGTCCGTAGGCGAAGAGGTAGAGGTCCTGACGGTCGCCTTCGGGACGCGCTTCGACCCACTCTTCCCATTCGGAACCGTCGGGCGTCAGCACATGACGCTGCGAATCGTCGATCAGGGACCAGCCCGCGCGGGAGAGGATGCCCTGCTCCATCGGCTCCTTGAGTTTCGAACCGTCGGCGCCGTCGAGCGTGCGGGTCGTGCCCAGCAGGTTCTGCGGATTTTCCATGCCGGGAGTCCAGACCACCTCCCTGCCGTTGAGCGTGAATACGGCTTTCAGGTTTTTGTCGCTGAATTTGCCGTTCTTAAGATACGTAAGCGTCAGCGCCGGGGTCGTGATCGTGAGTTTCGATTTGCTTTCGCGGACCTTGAATTCGGGAACCGGAGTCTCGCGATTGACGAACGTCAGCGTCGCACGGTCTTCGAATTGTCCGTCGGCGCTCCACTCCATGCGGATCAACTGCGGCGTGAGCACCGTAAAGCGGGCGTTTCCCGAAGTTACGACGGCTTTGGCGTCGGCCTTCGGATTGTCTGCGACTGCAGGCGACAGCGTGCAGGCGAGCGCTGTCAAAAGGGCAAGAAATCGTTTCATCTTTATTTGGTTAGCTTGGTTACCGGGTAAAGATACGCAATTCGGAACGAATCCGCAAATATTTTTCTTTCGAAACGAAAATTATTGGTTTCGGAAAGCAAGTTTTGCCGGGGCTATTGCGCCGTCGTGTCGGTCGCAGCGGCTTCCGCCGCGGATTTTGCAGCAGTTTCCGCCGCGGATTCTGTTGCAGATTCCGTTGCGGAGAGGGCCGCCGGGTCTTGGTCGGCTCCGGCGATTTCGAGCGTGCGGGCCGAATGGCGTTTCTTGGTTTGCAGGCTCGCCGTTTTGCGCAGCCGCTCCCCGACGCGGACGATGTTGTCGTTGCCCGTGCAAAGCCGCTTGTGGGCATCCTCGTATGCGTCGCGGGCTTTGTCGAGCGCGGTGCCGACCCCTTCGAGCGACGAGGTGAAGGCCACCAGCTGTTCGTAGAGTTTCAGTCCGCAGGCGGCGATCTCCTTGGTGTTCTTGTCCTGATCGTTGTATTTCCAGAGGTCGGCCACCAGCTTGAGCAGGGCGAAGAGGTTCGTCGGCGAGGAGACGATGACTTTCCGGTCGTAGGCGTCCGCCCAGATCGCCGGATCGTTCTGCAGCGCGGCGAGGAATGCCGGTTCGTTGGGGACGAACATGATGACGAAGTCGGGCGAGTTGAGTCGCCGCTGGTACTCTTTGCGGCCCAGTTCGGCGACGTGCTGGCGCACCGAGGCCACGTGCGCCGCGAGGTGACGGCGGCGCTCCTCCTCGCTTTCGGCCGAGGTGTAGCCGACGAACGCCGTGAGCGAAACCTTCGAGTCGATGACGATGTCCTTCTTTTCGGGCAGGTGCAGCACTACGTCGGGGCGCAGGTTGCGGCCCTCCTCGTCCTTGATGTTGTACTGGGTCTGGTAATGTATGCCTTTGATGAGTGCCGAGCTGTCGAGGATCGTTTCGAGCAGCATCTCGCCCCAGTCGCCCTGCACCTTCGAGTTGCCTTTCAGCGCGTTGGTGAGGTTGGTCGTCTCGGCCGTGATGCGGCGGTTCAGCTCCATGAGGTTTTTCAGCTCGGCTTTCAGCTCGCCCCGCTGCGAGGTCTGCGTGGTGTAGATCTCTTCGACCCGCCTGCGGAAGTCGGTGATGTTGTCGCGGAAGGGTTTCAGCAGACTGTCGATCTGCTCCTGACTGGTTTGGCGGAAGCGCATAGAGTGTTCGCCCAGAATTTCGGTCGCGAGGTTTTTGAACTGCGCCCGGAAGGTCTCCTCCAGCTTTTCGCGCTCGGCCTTCTCGGCCGCTCGCTCTTCGGCGTTTTTCGCCCGCAGCGACGCGAGTTCCGTCTCGGACGAGGCCCGGAGCGCCGCCAGCTCCGCTTCGGTGCGGGTCCGCTGTTCGGTCAGCGCCTGTGCCTGCGCTTCGTACCGCTGGCGAAGCTCCCTTTCGGCCGACACGGCCTGCTCGGCCGCGGCCAGCCGGGCTTCGGCGGCCGAAAGACGGGCGGCGTCGTCGCGTTCGCGTGCTTCGGCGTCGGCGTTCGACGCGCCGAGACGGCGGGATTCCCGGTGCCAGAGCAGCAGGACGATGGCGAGGATGGCTGTCAGGCAGCAGGTTGTCAGTATGAAAAGCGAGGTCGGGGTCATGGCTTGTGCGGTAATCTATTCCATGCAAAAATAGCAATTTATTCCCGGAAAACGAGCCGTTCGGGGCGCGCGCGGAATATTTTGCTGCCGCGGGCGAATTTATTTGCCTGAAACAGCGTGTCGTTTGCCGATTTTTTATAGTTTTGTTCCTTAATCGGATTCATTTTAAATTTGAAGCATATGAAGAATTTCTTACGACCTTTGAAGCTGGCCTGCCTTGCGGCGGCGTCCATGCTGATTGTTTCCTGCGGCGGCAGCGCGGATTACCGCAGCATCCTGCCCGCAGACTCGTTTATGACCGTGTCGGTCAATCCCGCATCGCTGATGCGGAAGTGCGAAGCCGGCGATTTGGACCAGCATCCGCTTTATGTCCGGATCAAGGCCGAGCTGGACAAGGATCAGAACCTCTCCGCCGAGGAGAAGGAGTACCTGCTCGCCTTGCTGAAGAATCCGGGCGAGTCGGGTATCGACGTGAAAAAGGATTTCTTCTTCTTTGCGGCGATGGAAGGCACTGTCGATGCTCCCGTTCTGCGGGGCGGTTTGCTGCTGCCGATCGGCGACAAGGCCAAATTCGACGCTCTGCTTGCGCGGATCAACGAAAAGAGCGGTGTCGCGCCCGAAACTAAGGGCGGCGTTTCGGTCATCGATCTGGGTAAAGAGGGCGATGCCGGCGTTTTGTGCGCCTACAACGACATCGCGTTCATGGTCTATTTCGTGCAGAACGGCGCTGACGATCTGGCCGGCGGCGTGCGGAAGCTGTTCGCCCAGAAGAGCGGCGAGAGCCTGATGGGCGACAAGGCCGTTGCGGAGCAGCTCGCCCGGAAGAACGACATCAATATGGTGCTTTCGTACGGTGAGATACTTCCCATGATGAACAATCCGATGCTCAGCTCGATGCCGATGATGGATGCGCTGAAGGGGGCGACGATGGTCGGTTCGGTCAATTTCGAGAAGGGCCGGATCGTTACGGAGGCCGCCGTGTCGTACAAGGACAAGGAGAGCGAAGCCAAGATGATGGATTTCTACGCTTATGTCAAGCCCCAGACCGGAGCGCTGCTGCGCTATGTGCCGGCCGCTTCGATCGGCGCGATGTCGCTGGGACTCAACGGCGAAAAGCTCTATTCGATGCTCTCGGCGATGCCCGGTTACGGCATGCTGATGGCAAATCCGATGGTCAAGCAGGTGATGGAACCCTTCGACGGCGACTTCCTGCTTTCCTTCTCAGGAATGGGCATCGACGGCAAATATCCCGTGGCGTCGATGCTGGCGCAGGTGAAAGACCCGGCCGTGCTGCAGACGATCGTCACCAACATGGCCGGCATGCCGGTTCAGCAGACCGCCGAGGGTGAATACACGTTGAACATGGGCGGCGTGACGATCCTGTTCGGCGTGAAGGGCGACGTGCTCTACTGCACGACTGACGCGGTCGTGAAGATGGCGCTCGACGGCGGCGAAATCGCGTCGATGGAGTCGATGGATAAGATTTTCAAAGGTCAGTCCTCGACCTTCTACCTCGATTTCGAGGGACTGAACGCGATGATCGCCCAACTGCTCGGCGGCAATGTCACTCCGCAGGCGGAAGCGGCGCTCTCCGTGCTCGGCATGTTCGACGACATGGAAGCCTATGGTACGATGAAGGGCGGCACGATGATCGTAAACATGGTGGACAAGGAGCAGAACTCGTTCAAGACCATTTGCGGCAAGACCGGCGAGCTGATTCGTCAGTACGTGCCGGAAGCGAATTTGTAATATCCGTGGAAACAGAGAAAAGCGGCCGTCCTCGAAGAACGGCCGCTTTTCCTGAAATAGATGATGTATGGAGTCGATTACTTTGCAGCAGGTGCTGCCTGACGTCTTTGCGGGCAATCCGGAGCCGCCGAAATCGGACTTGTGGCTGCATGACGTGACATTCCGCAAGGGGGAGTATTATCTGGTCGAAGCCGCTTCGGGAACCGGAAAGTCTTCGTTGTGCAGTTTTTTGTACGGGGCCAGAACCGACTATGCGGGCCGCATCCTGTTCGACGCTGCGGACTGCCGGACGCTTTCCGTAGCGCAGTGGGGCGAACTGCGCCGCCGGTCGCTGAGCATGCTCTTTCAGGACCTGCGTCTGTTCGGGGAGCTGACCGTGGCGGAGAATCTCGCGCTGAAGAACGAACTTACCCACTTTTTGACACCGGACCGGATCGAGCGCCTGCTCGAAGCTGCGGGGATCGCCGACAAGCGGGATACTCCGGCCGGGAAGCTCTCGTTCGGGCAGCAGCAGCGCGTCGCATTCATCCGCTGTTTGTGCCAGCCCTTCGATTTCATCCTGCTCGACGAGCCGGTGAGCCATCTCGACGCCGCCAACGGGGAGGTGCTCTCTGCGTTGCTGCTGGAGGGCGCGCAGACGCAGGGAGCGGGAGTGATCGTCACCTCGGTCGGCAGTCGGCTCCGGCTGCCATACCATAAAATCTTTACGTTATGAGGTTGCTTTGGAAATTGCTGCGCTGTCATCTGAGCATGGCCCAGACCGTCGGATTCACCCTCGCCGGATTGGTGGGCATGGCGATCGTGCTGACGGCTTTGCAGGCATACCGCGACGTCCTGCCGGTTTTCGATCGGCCCGATTCGTTCATGCGGGGCGATTATCTGGTGCTGTCGAAGCAGGTCGGGGCGCTTCAGGCGATCGGACTGGGCAGCAGCGACTTTACGGCCGAAGAGCTGGCCGACCTGCGGGCGCAGCCGTTCGTACGCGAAGCCGGGGCCGTCACGCCTGCCGATTACCGGAAAAAGGGAACGGTCGGCATGGGCGGCGTGGAGCTTTCGACCTATCTGTTTTTCGAATCGGTGCCCGACCGCTTCCTCGACGTCGGGACCGAAAATTGGGATTACAAGGCCGGGGACAGGGACATCCCCATCATCATTCCGCGCAACTACCTGAACCTCTATAATTACGGATTCGCCCGGTCGCAGGGACTGCCGCAGATATCGGAAGGCATCTTCCGCCGGGTCTCACTCGGCATCGAGATTGCGGGTAACGGACATCGGGAGCAGTTCCGCGGGCGGATCGTCGGGTTGTCCAACCGTTTGAATACGATTCTGGTGCCCGATGCGTTCATCCGCTGGTCGAACGGGCGCTTCGGGAGCGGAGCCGCGAAACAGCCGGCGCGGATTATCGTCGAGACCGACCGTCCGGTCGATGCGGCCGTGACGGATTACCTCGCCCGCAAGGGCTATGAAGCCGAGGGGGACCGCCGGGACGACGGCAGGGCGGCCCGCTTCCTGCGGATCGCCGCGGGCGGCGTGGCCGGCGTGGGACTGGTGTTCAGTGCGATGTCGTTCTATATCCTGATGCTGAGTATCTTCCTGCTGTTGCAGAAGAACAGCGGCAAAATGGAGAACCTGCTCCTGCTGGGATATGCCCCCTCCCGTGTGGCGCGGCCCTATCAGCTGCTGACGCTCGGACTGAATCTGGGCGTGCTGTGCGTGGCTCTGTTGGCGGTGTGGCTGGTGCGTCTCTGCTATTTGCCCTCGCTGGCCGCCCTGCAGGAGGGTTACCGGCCTGCGGGATTGGAGCTTACGGTTTTGTGCGGCGTTGCGCTTGCGCTTCTGCTTTCGTTGTTCAACGGAGCGGCGATCCGCCGGAAAATCAATAGCCTGAATCGGGTGAGGCGCTGAGGCGCGGCAGTCCGGGCGGTTTGTCCGGAAACGCATGGCCGCAGAGCCTGCCGAATTGTATATTCCGCGGCGCAATCCCGCTCCGGAGTGCGGGAATCCGCGAAAAATGACTATCTTTGTCTGTAGAACACGATATTAACCGAGCAATGAACAGAATAGTAGCACCTTCGATGCTGTCGGCCGATTTCGGCCATTTGGAGCGCGATACGCAGATGATCGACCGCAGTGCGGCCGAATGGGTCCATATAGACGTGATGGACGGCGTTTTCGTGCCGAATATCTCTTTCGGATTTCCCGTGCTGAAAGCCATTCGCAAGGCGACGGCGAAGTGTCTCGACGTGCATCTGATGATCGTCGAGCCGGAACGTTACGTGGTGCGCTTCGCCGAGGCGGGCGCCGACGTGGTGACGTTCCATTACGAAGCCACCTACAACCCCAAGGGATGTATCGAAATGATCCGCAACGCGGGTGCAAAGGTGGGGGTGTCGATCAAGCCGGCCACTTCGGTCGAGGTGTTGCGCGACATTCTGCCGCAGATCGATCTGGTGCTGATCATGAGCGTCGAACCCGGTTTCGGCGGGCAGGCGTTCATTCCCGCGTCGCTCGAAAAGATCGCGCAGCTGCGCGCATTGGCCGACGAGCTGGGGACGGAGACGATCATCGAGGTGGACGGCGGCATTTCGTCGCACAACGCGCACGAGGTTTTCGGAGCGGGCGCCGACGTGCTGGTGGCCGGCAACGCCGTGTTCGGGGCCGAGGACCCGCAGGCCGAGATCGTGAAGATGCTCAACGCCTGACGTGCCGTCCGGTCTCTTCGTCGAGTAGCAGTCGCAGATCGCTTAGCAGCGCTCCGTCGTCGAAGTATTCGCTTCCGTAGGTGAGGTTGAATGCGTAATCGAATCCGGCGGGATTGGCGCCCTGATTGTGCTGGATGATCGTTTCGGCCTTGTCGAGGGCCTTCACCCAGCGTGCCTCCGGCGTCTGGCAGGCTTCGTACACTTTTTCACTACACGTCCAAATTATAATATCTTTACATGAAAAGAAGCGCCACTCTTACGAGCAGCGCCTCCCATGATTCAATTTTAGTCAGCCTTATCAGCAAATAATTATTTTACAAGAGTAATGCTCTTAATAACAAAGTGCATATTTGCTGGCAAGGACTGTAACTGAAGGTTAAATCCTGCTACTGTTGCAAGTTCAGAAGGATTTGTCTTAGCAATCGTTAATGTGCAGGTTTCTCCAGTAAATGGAGAAGACAACCATGCTGTGTTTGCTTCTGCATCATCTTCACCTGTCCAGTTTGTATCAATACCATTGTCGAATCCATTCAGTTTTCCAGATGCCACATATGCAATTTTACCATATGTTGGAGCACCTTCTGCACCTGCGTAATCTTCTACTTTCTTGCCATCTGCATCCTGTACTTCCCATGCAATCTGCAATGCAGTAAAGTCTGCAAGGTCAAGATTGTTGTCTGTAAGATATTTAGAGAAGTCTACATATGTCATTGCTTTTCCAGCCATGAACTCAAGACCTGCTGCAGAACTTGTAGCTACTACACCAGCGCCTTCGCCAGGATTTGTTTTTGCTACGATATCAGCACTTGTCAAATCAAATTTATGAGTTTCGATTACAGTAGGCTCTTCCGATGGCTCTTTAACTGTAATATCAACAGAACCAGTTACGTTGCTTCCATCTGTAGATGTTGCAGTAATTGTTGTTGTACCTTCTGCACCCTTCTTAGCTACTACAGTACCTGCGAAGTTTACAGTTGCTACGTCTTCGTTGCTGGATGTCCATTTAACGATCTGACGTGTTGCATCAGCAGGTGTAACTGCAGCTGTTACAGTTGTAGTCTTACCAGGAGCAATCTCTGTCTTAGCAGCTTTTACATCAATACCTGTAACAAGTTTGTCATATTTAACTTTTACGAAGTCAATTCTGTGAATTGTTACTTCAGCACCAGAAGACTGTGGGCAGAATGCGATAGCTGTCAAATTCTCTGGGTTCATTCCTTTACCCATAAGCATAGAAATAGGAATGAAGACTGTACGTGTCTTGTAAGCTGCTTTTACTGTGTTACCGGCAGTGAAAGTAGATTCAGCTTCCCAAATCTCATCATCTGTGTGGATCCATCCGCCTTCATATGTCTCAGAAGAAGAAGAACCTGGGAAACCAGCGGAACGAAGCTGGTCATTTCCGTTATAAGTACGGCAGTTCATCTCGTTCTCTGATGTTACTTTAACACGAACGTAGTCATAAGCAGACATGTCTTTTGTACCATTGTCATAACCCATGAATCCTTCACCACGTGTATCAGAGATATCAATGATGTCATCATCTTTGGTTGCCGGGTTGATGTAGTAAGATACACCGGAGTTATAATCTTTTGTGGATGTGAATGTTACAGAACCGTCTTTGTTGTACAAAGTACCATCTTTAACAGTCTCACCATCAGAACGTTTAGCATCACAAGTAAATGTAGTCTCATTAAGTTCTGTCAATGGAACATTGTATGTAGCAGACTCATCTACTGTGTAAGTGCCGGCTTCTGTTTTGATTACGCTTACAGGAGCTTCTGTAGGTTTTGGTGTAGCAGTTGCTGTGCTTCCACCATTGTTGTTATTGTTGTTTGCCGGAGTTGCTGTAGCTTTTGCTGCATCTGTCTTAGCAGGTACCGGTGTTACATTAACTTTTCTTGCCTTCTTAACAGTAATCTTGCAAGTCTTTTTGTAGGTCTTCTTACCTACATTG
>ENA-UEYL01002509-UEYL01002509.1-human-gut-metagenome-genome-assembly--contig:-NODE-2509-length-13519-cov-4.653846_pt1 | contig 13519 bp, 6 predicted proteins | sample MGYA00242941_ERZ507946 | MGnify/ENA primary metagenome ERZ507946 (study PRJEB26167, sample SAMN06115482) | human gut metagenome | host: Homo sapiens | place: China:Guizhou | collected 2015-03-11...
CATCCGCCGCCCATTTCTCGATAGCTTCCATGGTTTCCGCATCCATTCTGAGCACAAAACTTTTTATCGTTTCTTTCACCTGGAATGTATATTTTCCCTTGTCCAATCTGTTGTAGAAGGCGGAATTCTTCCGGTCGTTCAGGTAGATCCAGTCGTTGTCTATACCTACCATCCGGTATGCATAACGTATCTGGTCTAAGTTATGAAAATCTAATGAAGAGAATTCGATTTCCAGATTCTGATCATTGGGTGACAGGCGGATAGGTGTATTTATAGGGTCTTGCTTCAACTGGTCGTCCCAAATGCTCTTTCCCATGATCTTGATGTCACTGATATGGGTGGTTACCTGTTCGGGTATGCTTTCCAGTTGCTGGGTTGGTGAGATGGACACAATGCCTGAGATTCCGCCGAAATAGATTTCTCCTTTCCGGTCGTAGTAGACGGCTTTGGATAGCAGACGGGTAAGGAGGAAATTCTTATCCCTAGTGCTGTAACTCCGGTAAGCACCATTGCGCGGGTTGAACTCTTTAATCATCTGATTGGTAGTGATCCATACATGATTGTAGACGTCTACAGTGATATTATTGATGATATCCCCCTTCATGCCGCAACTGAAACTGTAGTCTTTCAGTTTCTCCTTTTGTCTCGGGTCGAACAGTAAGACTTCCCCTTCGGTGGTACCCATCCAGAGGTTTCCGTCACTTGTGGCATCTATGCATACAAAGTCTTTATCGAAGGGATAAGATTCGATACCTTTATCCTGCTCAATCCGGTAGATGCCTTTGTTTCGGATGACAGTCCATATCCGGCTGTCGGCTGTTTGGGTGATGCCGGCAACCGGATCCGATACTTCCGGAATGCTTTCAAGAGTTGCACTCATAATCCGGTATACGAACAATCCTGTCGTAGTACCTATCCATAGATTATTCTGAGGGTCTTCGAATAGTGAGGTAATCAGTCCCGGATTATTTGTGACGTTGCCAAGTTCTATCCGTACATCTTCTTTCATTTCCATATTCTGCTGGCTCAGACCGAAGACGGTGGGGCCATACGAAGTAGCCCATATCCAGTTATGGTTATATGATCTGGCTATGTTGGTGACATCTCCAAATGGTAAATTCCGGGTTCCTTGACATTGTGAATAGTGTTTGAGCTTTTCTTTCCGGCTGTCATAAATGCATAGGCCGTATCGGTCTTGTGAGAACCAGAAGATACCGTCTTCATCTTTGCACAGTGAATTTATGGCGGGATTCGCCTTTAACTGGTTTCTTAAATCCGGCAGGGGATACTTCTGGACAATGTAATCGCGGATATCGATAATAAAGCTTTCTACATCGAAAGCCGATACCCATAGCTTCCCGTCTTTATCCTTATATATTTCATAAAGTATTTTGTTGCCGGGGGTAAGGAAAGAGGAAGTGTCCACTTGTTCTAAGTGTCCCTCCTTTGTGATGCGGAAAGCAAACAAGTCTTTCCAGGAAGTGACCCATATATAGTGGAATACATCATCCTGCACCATGTGGTAGATAGCTCCCGTAGCATTTCCTGTAATATCTACAGGGAGAGGCTGGGGAATATATTGCGTTTCCGGAGATTTACTGTTCGGGTCGAAGCGTACGATTCCTTTTCCCCAGGTGCCGAGCCAGTAATATCCGTTTGTTTCGTCCCAGATGATCCGTTCAATGTCCATATAGTCCCTGTGGTGGAAGTAGGCTTCAAAGTTGTCCGTATCTTTATTGAGTTTATACATTCCGCCTCGGGTGAGGGAGATTATTAAATCCCCGTTCTTATCTTCGTAGACGATGTACACAAATTCAGGAGAGTGGTTGTATTCGGTTTTATACCGCTTTATCAGAGTGCCGTCAGCCTTGAACCGGAATAATACGCCATGCATGCTTACCCATATACTCCCGTCCCGGGTTACGTTTATAGTGAATACATTCTTGTCGGAGCACTCCTGCAAATCCATGGGAGTGATCCGGCAGGTAGCCTTATCCAGTATATAGCCTCCCTTCATGGTTCCGAACCAGATTTTTTTGTCGTGGTCTTCGGAGATATAAGTAATATAATTATCCGATAAGAGTCCCGGGTGATACAGATCGGAGCGGAAAACGCGGATATTGTATCCGTCGTTTCGGCAGAGACCGTTGAAAGTGCCGTACCACATGTAGCCATCGCTGTCCTGAAATATACGATGGATGGCATTCACCGGAAGTTTATCTAAGGAAGGTATTTCTCTGACCACGATATCCTGAGCATGCAGCAAGGGGCTGAATATTAAAAGACACAAGAGCTGCATCAGGTAGACTTTTTGTCTGATAATCATATTTGAGATGGCTTTTATCATAGTATCTTTTATATATCGATACACAAAGATATGAATAAAAACTCAGAAATCTTATTACCTGTAATGAATGAAAAATTATTTAATTGATAGTTAATACAATAAAAAGTAGAGTCAGACCTAAATCCGGCTCTACTTTTGAGGTATACATTATATAAATCCTAGCGATATGTTATTGCATTCCATTCCGGTGGAGTTCCTCCTTGTAAATGGCGTACAAAGAAATCATAGCGTTTATGTTCCCCGAAATCTTCTCCCATCGTGTGGTGTGCACCGGGAATCACTACCAATTCAAAATCTTTGTTGGCTTTTATCAGTGCGTTCACCACCTGCATGGTTGAGGCAGGATCTACATTATCGTCCAGTTCGCCTACCACCAGCATCAGGGGACGGCTCAGCAAATGGGCATTCTCTACATTCGATCCTTCCTTATATTGATCTCCTACGGGATATCCCAGCCAGAGTTCGTTCCACCAGATTTTATCCATGCGGTTGTCGTGGCAGCCACAGGCGGAATAAGCGGCTTTGTAGAATTCGGGATGCAGCAGCACGGCAGTGGTGGACTCCTGACCTCCGGCGGAACAGCCGTAGATGCCTACGCGGTCCATATCCATATACGGATACTTCTCTCCGGCAGCTTTAATCCAGGCGATGTGATCGGGAAGTCCTGCATCTTTCAGATTCTTATAACATACATTCTCAAATTCACGTGAACGGAAAGAAGTTCCCATTCCGTCTACCATGACGACGATAAAACCGAGTTCGGCAAGGGAAGTCATGTACCAGTTGTACGGGATGAAAGTCTTGGGTACATACTGGTCGCCGGGACCTTGGTAAATGTATTCGATAACCGGATACTTCCGGTTCGGGTCGAAGTTGGTGGGACGAACAATCAGTCCCCACATATCCGTTTTGCCGTCACGCCCCTTGGCGGTAAATACTTCCGGTGCTTTCCAGCCTTCTGCTTCCAGACGACTGATATCGGCTGTCTCCAGCGGCATCACCACCTTGCCATCTTCGGCACTGCGCAATACGGTAACAGGAGCTTTGTTTACCATAGAGTAAACGTCTACCAGATAATTCATATCTCCCGAGAACCAGGCACGGTGCATTCCTTCTTCCGGAGTAAGGCAAACCAAGTCTTTCCCGTCAAAACCAATGCGGTAATAGCGGATGAGATAAGGATCCTCACCGGGTTGTACACCATTTGCGGAGAAATAAATCTGTCGGTTGTCCTCGTCTACGCGGAGCACTTCGCGCACATACCATTCGCCGCGGGTTATCTGATGGATGGGCTGTGCGGTAGTGCGGTCATACATGTACAGGTGGTTCCAGTTATCCCGTTCGCTCATCCAGATGATGTGCTTGTTATCCCTTAGGTCGTGGCGGAAACGGCGGGTATAATTCACGTATTTGTCGCTGGTTTCTTCTATCAGAGGACGTACGGTGCCTGTCTCGGCAGAGAGTTCAAGTACACGATATGCCTGATGTCCGCGCTGGTTGTACTCGAAGGTAACGGAACGGCTGTCAGGGTTCCATTCGGGACCGTATATTTCATACTGCCGGTCGAAGAGGTCGGTGCTGGGGATGATGCCTCGTCCTGTTTCAACTTCATAAATGCAAGGTATTTTGAAAGGAAGTTCGTCTCCCGGTTTGGCATATTCCTGCTTGTGCAGTTTCGGTTGGAGCTGATCTGCCGGAGAAGACTCTACATAGTACACATAGCGTTTCTCTACTGGGCGGATTTTGCAGGATGCCACTTTTTTGCTGTCCGGAGACCAGCGGATATAAACTGAGTAATAGTTGCTGAGTGTACCGTCAAGGCTCAACTGCTTCTCTTTTCCCGTGGCAAGTTCCTTCACATATACATTCTGATTTTTGATATAGGCGGTATACTTTCCATCGGGTGAAGTTACGGGAGCGGCTTCTTTTTCGTCATCCCGTTCCATCCAGTGTTTTTGTGGTGCATTGCGGTCGGGCAGGGCACCTTCATTTACCAACTGATTTTTGCGGGTGGCGTACATCCAGCGCTGATTACCAAAAACAAAACGAAGCGTATCTAAGCTCGGGTTCACTCGTAGCCGTTCCAGTTGGATTGCTTCGGGCTTTACTTCTTTGCCGGATGCGTTGCTCAGTGCGCTTGCCAGACGCTTGTGGTCGAACAACTCCTTTCTGTTTTTCTTGTCTGCGTTCACCGATACGTAGATACGGCCTTCGGGCGTATTGCGTACATACCAGAACTGATGTGTGCCTTCTATCCACTGCGGCGTGACGTTGGAGTAGAAAACTTTGTTGGCACTGAATTTCTCTCTCAATGCGTAGGCACGGTTATAATCGTTCACCGTGCCTTGTGCGATAGCCATGCCCCCGCTAAGGAGCATGGCTATCAACAAACCTAACTTACAAACATTCATATCTAACTAACCTTTATTGTACTTCCCATTCATAAACACCTGCTGCATTTTTGTCCGGCAGGGTGATTTCCAGTTTTACTGATTTGGTCTTCACGGGATCAAAGTTTACGGTGTTTCCCGCACCTTTTACAACGCCATATTTGTCGACACCTGTGACGGGTTGCCACTGGCCTTGTGCATCTTTATAATATATCTTCCAGCTTTTCGGTACACGACAACCGCCCCAGGGAGCATCGTCGAACCAATATACGGTGGAACTTGATACGGTAGCTTCTGCCGGGAACTCATACGTGATCCATTCCGTAGTTCCCTGTTTGGGCCACCAATGGTAGTAGGGCAGGGAACGGTCGTTCTCATCTTTCGGAACCAGGCGGTCGTTGATGGCTGAAATGGAGCTTGCGCGGTGGGATGCGTCTATTTTACTTTCCGAAGCCAGTGTGGCAGGCATGGCGGGGCGGGATGCGCTCAGCTCTTGTGGCAACCATACTTCCATAGCTCCCGAACCACGGTGAGCCCATGCGTAGTAAGGTATCAGTGTCAGGCTCACATCGGTAGTGGTCAGGCGACCCTGATCGTCGTAGCCAAGTGTCTGTGCGCCGGTCTTCAATTGGTTGATGCCATACAGTAGATCGGGCTTTTCCACCACTTCAAACTTCGGGTTGCGGTTCATGAATACGCTGAAGATGTCGAAGTTGTTATCCGGGAATTCTGCACAGTATACAATCGGTCCGCGTTCTACGGCAATGCGTCCACGGTCGGCTTCCACCTTATTGTTGGCTTTCACGGTACGCGGTTCCATGTCGAAGTGTACTTCCACCTTATCACCCTTTTTCCAACGGCGGTCGATGCAGAAATAACCATCTTTCAGCTCATTCTGTACGGCTTCTCCGTTTACTTTCACTGTGTACTTCAGACGCTTGCCGTCACTATAGGTATACAGGTCACTGGGAACTACCTGACCCCGAACCCATCCGGGAATACGGACTTTCAGGTTGAACTGTCCGGCGTTATTCTTGTTGATGCCGATGGTAATGTCACCGTTCCACGGGTATTTGGTGGTTTGCTCGATAGAAACAGCTTTGCCACCCACTTTCAGGTCGGAAGTGTTGGACATGAAGAGGTTGACGTAAACGTCCTTATCCTTCACTGCGTAGATATATCCCGGCAGGGACGGGATGAAACGGCAGATGTTGGACGGGCAGCAGGCACAACCGAACCAGGGCTGGCGTTGATGCTGTCCCATACTTTCCAGCGGGTTGGGGTAGAAGAAACCGCCACCGTCCAGGGATACGCCTGAAATCAGACCATTGTATAGAGTGCGTTCCAGTACATCGTAGTATTTGGATTCACCGTGCAGGAGGAAAAGACGGTAGTTGACGTACACGTTGCCGATGGCAGCACAAGTCTCGCAATAGGCTGACATGTTGGGCAATTCGTAGTTCTTGCCGAAAGCCTCTCCGGCTGCTGTAGCTCCGATACCGCCGGTGATGTAATATTTCTTGCCAACGATATTGTCCCAGATGCGGTCGATGGCATGAATGTAGGCGGTGTCTCCCGTCAGGGCGGCTACGTCGGCCATACCTGCATACATATATGCGGCGCGAACAGCGTGCCCCACAGCCTCATCCTGCTGAATCACCGGTTTATGTGCCTGGCTGTATTCGTCCGTACGGCTGGTATATCCACGCTGGTCGAGGAAGAACTTGGCCTGGTCGAGGTATTTCTTGTCTCCGGTGATCAGATAAAGTTTGGCAAGTGCCATTTCTGCAATCTGATGTCCGGGAACGCGGATTTGCTGTCCTTCGCCTGTACCGATTTCACGGCATACGCAGTCGGCATATCGGATGGCGATATTGAGGAAGTTCTTCTTTCCGGTGGCCTGGTAGTGGGCGATGGCGCCTTCCACCATGTGTCCCAGGTTGTAGAACTCGTGGCTCAGGTCTTCTACCTTTTCCCAACGTTTGCTTCCCGCCCATTCATGGGGATGTTTCGGATTCATGGTGCGGCTGGTGTAGAGGTATCCGTCCGGTTCTTGTGCTGCGGCTACAATTACCAGTACACTGTCAATGTATTTAGCCAGTTTCTTGTCCGGATAAGTCTGTAACAGGTAGCTGGCACCTTCGATGGTTTTGTATACGTCCGTATCGTCAAAAGCCAGTCCGCCTACTTTAATGGTATCACTGGGATGGGCTGCGTTGACGAAGTTCTGGTATCTTCCGGTTTCCTCGCATTTGCTGAATGCCAGGGGGATGGTTACCTCTCGGCTCGCGTTGAGGCGTTGTCCCCAGAAGGAGTCGGTTACTTTCACCGAGGTGAAAGGTACGGGATCAATGGGATACCCGTGCGATTGGTTTTTCACTTGCGCCTGACTGCCTACGGTGGCGGCAACCAGCAGGGTGGTAACTAATACTTTTCTCATGGTTATTATTCGTTTTATGGTATTATTTCTTGATTGGAATATATTCGTCCCATAGTTTCAGTGAATGCAGGTAGCCCGTGAACGGCCAGTTGTGTTCTGCATTCCGCCCCAAAGTTACGTATTGTGATGGTTTTATTAGCAATTGAATATCTTTTTCGCTAATTAATTTACCATTGATATATACTTGTTCTATGCGGCCGTCGAAACAAATATAGATATGCTGCCATTTGCCGGTCAGCTCTTTCATGTCCTTGTATCCGGCATCTTCGTACCAGCCGTAGTGGTTGATGACACCGCATCGGGGCTCCGTGCCATTGACGAGCATAATCTTTTCCAATTCGTCATGCGAAGTCGTGAAGTCGGCTACACATTCGTTTTCGGCAATAGAATCATTCAGTATCCAGGCTTCCAATGTATAGGGGGCATTGTCCAGCAAGGTTGCAGGCAGGGAGAAGTTGGACTGGAATACCTGATGACCATCAAAACTGAAACTCTTTTTTCCTTCCACTTCCTTAATGATGGAGGGGGCTTTGTGGGCTTCGAAGTATCCTTCTATTCCATGATTGGAAAGATAATGTACGGTGTCGCCTGCGGCGAAGTCATCAGCGGTGATGCTTACTACTAGGCCACGCTTTCGCTGATCAGCAGCCGGTAAGCGGACGATATCCGTAGTGGTATCATATTCCTGTTCGGCAGGTGCCTGTTTCCAGTTATAGTAGCGCAGATTAGTGATGATTAAGGATTCGGCTCTGCTTTGAAGCGAAATCACACCGGATGAAAGGGCAGGTTCCGCTTCGTAGCTTTGCCATCTACCTAACCTATGAACTAACCCACTAATTGTATGCTCTTTGGAGGGAGAAAGTAACGGATGACGGTATTCTAGCGTAGTGCCCGGTTCGAGAACCAGTGCGTCGCGTCCGTCAATGCGCTCGGTGCGAGCTGATCCTGCTTTTAGGATAAAAGCACCTCCTAACATTCCTTCATTATTCTGCCATTCTCGGCCATTCCAGTCGGCGGCTGTCAGTCCGAGCCATTGTTGGGGAGCGGAGTCTTCGATACCGGAAAATACCTTGAGGTTCCAGATAGCACCACCGAAGCCATTCTTCTGTCCTCCGGTATAGGTGAGGCGCACGAAGCGGGCTTTGGCTTTTCCGAAATCTACCATTGGGCTGCCTGCCAGATGATTGTTCCGCTTGTCGGCAAAGATAGTCCAGCGTTTACCATCTGTTGAAGTTTCAATCAGGTATTGATAGAACTGAGTGCCATATTCAAATTGTGTCCAGATCGTTTGTATCTGTTGGGGGCGTCCCAGGTCTATTTCAAGCCATTCCTGTCCCATGCCGCGCGGACGCCATAAAGTTCCGTTGTTATCATCTACGGCATATTCAGGACGGAAGTTGTCATCATAAGAGGAAGAGGCACGCACGCTTTTACCAAAGGCGAGGTTGTTTGATTTAACAACGGAGGGGGCCAGTGCACCTACGCCGTCATGAGTAGGGATGATTTTCTGAATCGTCCCGTCTGCATTGAATGACATGCGGTCGATGCAAAGCTGGAGGTGGAAACCACGATTGGAGTGTGGATTATCGTGGCGGTGATAAATGATATAGTAATCATTGCCTTCCTGGAGGATACTGTGATGTCCGGGACCGTGAATGGTTCCGTCAGCATTGGTTTCGAGGATGCAGCCGCCATAGGTGTAAGGCCCCAGAGGCTTGTCTGAGGTGGCGTATTGCACACGGTATGTGTGGTCGTGGCAGGAACCGGAGGAATACATAAAGTAGTAGGTTCCATTGCGTTTGATTACAAAAGGTGCTTCGAAGAAATCGGTGGCTTCGGTATTGGGGATGAGGCGGGTTTCGATAAAACTCTTCAAATCGGGAGCTAATTTTCCGGCACCGCAACCGAAACCTTTGTAAATACCCCAGGTTCCCCAGTACATATAGACTGAACCGTCATCGTCCACAAATGTTTGTCCATCCAGAGTGATGGCATTTGTTACGAAGCGGTCGGGGATAAGGACCGCTTCGCTATCGCCTAGGATATTCTTCCACGGACCACGGGGAGTTTCACTGACTCCGCAATGGATGATACAGGGCTGGCAGTAAAAGTAGTAGTACTTCCCATCAGAGTGCTGCATCACATCGGGTGCCCATATCCAGTGACTGTCGGGCCAGTTCATGGGCATCAAGGTCCAGTTTACAAAGTCCTTGCTGGTCCATACTTGTGCGGGGCCAAAGCCTGCACCACTGCCATCGGTAGTGGCATACATATAATAAGTATCACCAAACTTTTTGATAGTAGGGTCGGCGAAATATCCGGGAATCACGGGATTACCCGTTCCCGGAGCATTGAAAGCGGCCTGTGCAAAGGCAGAGACAACTCCTATTAAAAAGGAAGTGATTAAAAGGATGGTTCTATTCATATTGTTACTTTATTGTTAGAAAAATTACTTGCACCGCGCAGCAAACCTTGCTCCAGCGCTACGCTGGTCATTTATGTATTTCATTATTAATCGGTATCTCTATTTCATAAAAATATTCTTTCAACAGCTTGTACATTTCCGGATCGTAAGCTTTCAGCTTTACGCGACGATTCATAGAATTGTGTATGCCATTGGCAGGATCAGCGTAACGGTTACAGTTAAAGAAAGACTGTACACATTCAGCAAAATACTCTTCTTTGTTACTTAATGCATAAGTACCGGCCCATAGTCCTTTTTCTCCAGCACTTTTCCACAATACTTCCAGTCGGTCGTTGAAATCCGGTTCCACACCTGCAATTCCTACCATATGTATCAGATGGGCAAATTCATGAATCAAAATATTTTCGCCTGTATATTTATCTTGTGGTAAAGCCAACAGATTCTCTTCTCCGCAACTGGCGGAGAACTCATCTTCCGGTGCCCCACCGAAACCACGGGCACGCCAGTTCCAGTATGCAATGCTGTCCGGCGAATTGCAGATATGTGCAAACTCCGGTAAATCACAAGTATCTTCGTCTTTACCGATAACCATCACGTGACAACCTTTTTTCACCATATGCGCTTTTACATCCGGACGTTTTGATAGCATCAGACTGATGATATCACATGCTTTTAGCAACGCTTCATCACTTACCTTTTCGGAGGAAGTGACATACAATCCCTCAGTTTCAATGTATTTCTTATAAAAAGAAGGAATATTCTTTCTCTCGGGTATGGACGTTACTTCACCCCGCACCGGATATAACTCAAGCTTCATCGCGAATCCCCCGCCCGAAGCTAAATGTATCTTTATCCGGCTGTTTTTGTCTATAATCAGTTTCTCTGTACGATAATCTTCCGCTTGCTTGTTCGCATTAATACCATCAGCAAAGAGTGTGGCTGTATAGCGAACATTGGAAGGCAGGAACGAAAAGTCAAGTTCTACATCACGTTCATCCCAGTTTGTCATCCCGCCAATGTACCAGTTGATATCTTTCTTTCGTACACTGACGATATATTCTCCCATTTTACCTGCGGCGATAAAGGTAGAATCCGTCTCCACAGGAATTGAAGTGATGAAGTCCACACATTCCTGTTCATTCAGATAATTCGTCGGAGCATCGCACAGCATGGTGAGCGGAGAATCGTGTACAATATAAGCGGCCAACTGATGACAACGGGTTCCCATACTCATCGGTGAGTAATAGACGGCACGCCAGTCGGCTTTCGTTGCATTGCGCATGGCACCCGGAGTATAATCTACCGGACCTGCCATCATACGGATATAAGGGAAGGTCACATCGTAAAGAGGCATGTTATTCTTGATATCCGTCCACTTCACCTCTTCCATACCGAACAGGCTCTCAAAGTTGATGATATTCGGATAAGTGCGATTGATACCTGTAGGTTTGTAAATGCCATGGAGGTCGAGTGTCAACTTATGTTTTGCCGTAGCATCAGCGATACGATATACCATTTCAACAGCAGTCTGATCGTCACGATCTAGAAAGTCTACTTTGAAGCCTTTGATACCCATTTCGGAGTACTTCTTGCAGGCGGCTTCCAGTTGTTTGTCGAGTACATTGAATACTGTCCAAAGAATGATATCAACTCCTTTCTGTTTTCCGTAGGCAATCAGTTCCGGAAGATCCAGTTCCGGAATAACAGTCAGCATATCACCGCTTTTCGGGTTATACCAACCCTCGTCGAGCACTATAAACTCTATATCATTCCTGCTGGCGAAGTCTATGTAATATTTATAGGTATCCATATTGATACCTGCCTTAAAGGGGACACCTTTCAGATTCCAGTCATTCCACCAATCCCAGGCCACTTTTCCGGTCTTTATCCATGATGTGTCACCTATGCGATTGGGAGATGCCAGTGCATACACCAGATTATTAACAGGCATATCCGTATCCTTTTCAGTAACAGCCAGTACGCGCCAGGGATAAGTACGTGCACCACTACTGCGTGCTATGAAATCACTGGTTTCTGTTACATACTCCTGCATACGCCAAGGATAGAAATCTGTTTGGGTAGGGTAGGAAGCAAAAACACCTTTTAGCCCATATCCATCTTTCTGAGATTCTACAAACATTCCCGGATATGCTTCAAGATCAGATTCCAGTAGAGTTAATTTGGTTTTACCGCAGTCCACTGTAACGGGTAGGAAAGCTACTTTCGGCTGTGCCTTCGATAGTGGGGTAACATCGTATATATTTTGAAAAGCCATTGCCATCGGCTTTTTGTCATTCGTCGTATAAGGAAGATAAGCTGTATAATCTTGATTAAAGTTGAATTCAGCTATTTCATCTTTGACTGTAATATCTGCTGTACGTGTGGTATAGAAACGGTAGGCTACTCCATCATCATAAGCGCGGAAAGTAACTCCAAAACCATCTATCAACTTCAAGTCGAGTTCATTGCATGCAGCAACGAACTCCTTGAAGCGGTAGAAAGGGGATTCTACATTATCCCTGATCTTTTTCCTTTTTATACCAGTTACCTGAGAGTTGTTTCCTATTTCGGTTCCGTCAGCCAGAACCAAGCCTATGTTAGAAAGAGAGAGAATTGTATCCTTTTCGTGCATTACCTGATAAGATAATTTGTCTCCGGTACTGATTTCTACTTTCAGTTTTCCGTCGGGAGATGTCAGTGCGTATTTCTTTCCGGATGCTGCTTCGAGTGAATTATTTCCGCAATACAGAAATAGGGAAATAATGACTAAGTTGAAAGAAAGGTTGTTTTTCATAATTCGGTTATTCTTATTTGTCTGTTTGCAAAGTAAAAGAAAAAAGAGCGAACGGAAAGACTGAATAATATAATGAAATAAAAGAATAGTCCAAAAGATACCTTTCTGTGGCCTTCTGAATGGCTGTTTGTAGTATTCTTGTATTCGATTGGATTATTTTTTCATCCATTTGTCATAGATTTTTTGGTATTCACCATTTGCTTTCACGGTTTCTAAACCTTTATTTAAGCTTTCTAGCAATTCTTTGCTTGATTTATTCACGGCGATACCTAAACCATTACCGAAATATTTTTTGTTAGTCACTTTCTCGCCAACAAATTGAATTTCAGGCTCTTTAGAAATCATATCAGACAATACGGCGGTATCACCAAAGATGATATCAATACGACCATTTTTTAAGTCTAAGATCGCATCTTGTAAGCTTGCATAAGATTTTGCATTATATTGCTTAGTTTCTGCTGCAGTATATTGTTGGAATGTTGTTCCGTTTTGAACACCAACTGTTTTTGCTGAAGCTAAATCTGCTTTGCCTTTTAAAGCAACATAACTTGCTGTGCTGTCATAATACGCATTAGAAAATGAAACTTGTTTTGCACGCGCTTCAGTAATATCCATTGCAGAAATCGCTGCATCAAAACGTTTTGCTTTCAAGCTTGGAATTAATGCATCAAAAGATTGGCTTTTGAAATGACAAGTCGCTTGGATTTCTTTACAAATTGCATTTGCTACATCCACATCAAAACCGATAATTTCACCTTTTTCATTTGTTGTTTCAAATGGCGGGTAGCTCGGCTCCATCGCAAAAGTGATTTCTTGTGCATTCGCAGCAAAAGCTGAGCCCATTAACATTGCAGTTAAAAGTAATTTTTTCATGTTGTGTTTCCTTATTCTGAGTGTGAAAGATATTGTTTAAATTGTTCGGTTTTTGGATTATCAAAGCAATCTGCACTGCCCATTTCAATAATCTTACCTTGTTCCATATAAACGACCTTTGTCGCCACTTTTTGTGCCACGTTCACTTCGTGAGTTACAATCACTTGAGTAATGCCCGTTTGCTGAAGTTCTTTAATGATATCAACAACTTGAGCTGTAATCTCAGGATCCAGTGCTGCCGTTGGTTCAT
>ENA-UEYL01002511-UEYL01002511.1-human-gut-metagenome-genome-assembly--contig:-NODE-2511-length-13518-cov-5.366342_pt1 | contig 13518 bp, 8 predicted proteins | sample MGYA00242941_ERZ507946 | MGnify/ENA primary metagenome ERZ507946 (study PRJEB26167, sample SAMN06115482) | human gut metagenome | host: Homo sapiens | place: China:Guizhou | collected 2015-03-11...
AGGACAAGACTATTGTATATAAGGTAGTGGACGGCAAAGCGGTCTCCACCCTGATCACCGTAGCCGGAATCAACGACGGACGCGAATATATAGTGCTGGACGGCCTGAAAGCAGGTGACGAAATTGTATCGGAAGGCGCCGGACTGGTGCGCGAAGGCACACAGGTTAAATAAGAAGGAGACTGATTATGAAAGGAAATATATTTATCAAACGGCCGGTGATGGCTATCTCCATCTCCGTGCTGATTCTCGCCATAGGGCTTATCTCGCTCTTCACCCTGCCGGTGGAGCAATATCCCGACATCGCACCTCCTACGGTCTATGTGGCTGCCAGCTATACGGGCGCCGATGCCGAAGCTGTGATGAACAGCGTCATCATGCCGCTGGAAGAGAGCATCAACGGGGTGGAAGACATGATGTATATCACGTCCAGCGCCTCCAATGCAGGTCTGGCTATCATACAGGTTTACTTCAAGCAAGGCACCGACCCCGACATGGCGGCTGTCAACGTACAGAACCGTGTAGCCAAAGCACAGGGACTGCTGCCCGCCGAAGTAACGAAAGTCGGCGTAAGCACGATGAAACGACAGACCAGCTTCCTGCAAATCGGCGCGATGGTCTGCACCGACGGTCGCTACGACCAGACCTTCCTTGCCAATTATCTGGACATCAACGTCATCCCGCAGATCAAACGTATCGAGGGAGTAGGAGACGTCATGGAGCTGGGCGATACCTACAGTATGCGTATCTGGCTGAAACCGGAACGGATGGCACAATACGGACTGGTGCCTTCGGACATCACCGGCGTGCTGGGCGAGCAGAACATTGAAGCCCCTACCGGCTCACTGGGCGAGAGTTCGCAGAACGTCTTCCAGTTCACGATGAAATATCGCGGAAGACTGAAGAGCGTGGAAGAGTTTCAGAACACCGTTGTCCGCTCTCGTGAAGACGGCTCGATACTCCGTCTGAAAGATGTGGCGGATGTGGAACTGGGCACTATGACTTATAGTTTCCGCAGTGAGATGGACAGCCAGCCTGCCGTGCTCTATATGATCTTCCAGACGGCAGGTTCCAATGCGACCGCTGTCAATAAAGAAATCACCGCCCAGATGGAGCGGATGGAGAAAAACCTGCCGGAAGGAACGGAGTTCGTCACCATGATGAGTTCGAACGACTTCCTTTTCGCTTCCATACACAACGTGGTGGAAACACTGATTATCGCCATCATTCTGGTCATCCTCGTGGTATACTTCTTCTTGCAGGACCTGAAGAGTACGCTCATCCCGTCTATCTCCATCATCGTGTCACTGGTAGGTACGTTTGCCTGTCTGGTAGCTGCGGGATTCAGTCTGAACATCCTGACCCTGTTTGCCCTAGTGCTTGCCATCGGTACGGTGGTGGATGACGCCATTGTGGTGGTGGAAGCGGTGCAGTCCAAGTTTGACGCCGGATATAAGTCGCCCTACCTTGCCACCAAAGATGCGATGGGCGACGTGACGATGGCTATCGTCTCCTGTACCTGTGTCTTCATGGCCGTATTTATCCCCGTCACCTTCATGGGAGGTACTTCGGGCGTGTTCTATACGCAATTCGGTATCACGATGGCAACTGCCGTAGGTATCTCCATGATCTCGGCTCTGACCCTGTGTCCAGCCCTGTGCGCCATCATGATGCGTCCGTCGGACGGAACCAAGAGCGCCAAGAGTATCAACGGACGGGTACGCGCAGCTTACAACGCTTCGTTCAATGCCGTGCTGGGCAAGTATAAGAAAGGGGTGATGTACTTCATCCGCCATCGCTGGATGGTATGGACTTCACTGGCTGCTACCATCGTCCTGCTGGTTTATCTGATGAGCACGACCAAGACGGGACTCGTGCCGCAGGAAGACCAGGGCGTTATCATGGTGAATGTCAGCATCTCACCGGGAAGCACGCTCGAAGAGACGACGAAAGTAATGGACCGGCTGGAAAACATTCTGAAAGATACGCCCGAAATAGAACACTACGCCCGCGTAGCAGGATACGGACTGATATCCGGTCAGGGAACTTCTTACGGTACGATCATTGTCCGCCGGAAAGACTGGAGCGAACGAAAAGGAAAAGAACACTGTTCGGATGCCGTAGCTTCCCGCCTCAACGCACAATTCCAGTCCATCAAGGAAGCGCAGATATTCAGTTTCCAGCCCGCCATGATTCCGGGATACGGTATGGGTAACTCCCTCGAACTGAACCTTCAGGATATGACAGGCGGTGATCTGGCTACGTTCTACGATGCGTCCACACAGTTCCTCAACGCCTTGAACCAGCGTCCGGAAGTGGCTATGGCTTATACATCCTACGCCATCAACTTCCCACAGCTCTCGGTAGAAGTGGATGCCGCCAAATGTAAGCGTGCAGGAATTTCGCCAAGCGCGGTACTCGATGCGGTAGGCAGTTATTGCGGTGGAGCATATATCTCCAACTACAACCAATACGGTAAGGTATATCGTGTAATGATGCAGGCATCGCCCGAATATCGTCTGGACGAGCAGGCATTGAACAATATGTTTGTGCGCAACGGTACGGAAATGGCTCCGGTGAGCCAGTTCGTTACACTGAAACAGGTACTGGGACCGGAAACGGCCAACCGTTTCAATCTCTACAGCACCATCACAGCCAATGTGAATCCTGCCGACGGTTACTCTTCGGGTGAAGTGCAGAAAGTGATTGAAGAAGTGGCCGCAGAATCGCTTCCGATAGGCTACGGATACGAATATGGCGGTATGGCACGCGAAGAAGCAAGCAGCGGTGGTGCGCAGACGGTTTTCATCTACGCCATCTGTATCTTCCTTATCTATCTGATTCTGGCTTGTCTCTACGAAAGTTTCCTCGTACCGTTTGCCGTTATCTTCTCCGTACCGTTCGGATTGATGGGCTCGTTCCTGTTCGCCAAGATACTCGGACTGGAGAATAACATCTATTTGCAGACGGGTGTGATCATGCTGATCGGCTTGCTGGCCAAGACGGCTATTCTGATTACGGAGTACGCCATCGAACGCCGCCGCAAAGGGATGGGCATCGTAGAATCGGCCTACTCTGCCGCACAGGTCCGCCTGCGTCCTATCCTGATGACGGTGCTGACAATGATCTTCGGTATGCTTCCGCTGATGTTCTCTTCCGGTGCGGGTGCCAATGGCAACAGTTCGCTGGGTACGGGTGTCGTAGGCGGTATGGCTGTCGGAACGGTGGCATTGCTCTTTGTCGTTCCGGTCTTCTACATCATCTTTGAATACTTGCAGGAGAAAATCCGCAAACCGATGGAAGAAGAAGCAGATGTACAAGTGCTTTTAGAAAAAGAGAAAAGTGAAGCTGAACGTGAACGTTAATAAATAAAAGAAAGAATGAAGAAAAATATCATCCTGTTAGTTGCCATGAGTCTGACGCTGAGCGGTTGTGGCATCTATACCAAATACAAGCCCGCCACTTCCGTCCCCGACGATCTTTACGGCGGGGAAGTGGTGACGGAAGACACTGCCGGTCTGGGGAATATGGACTGGCGGGAACTCTTCACCGACCCTCATCTGCAGTCCCTCATCGAGACAGGGTTGCAGACCAATACCGACTACCAGTCCGCCCAGCTTCGCGTGGAAGAAGCTCAGGCAGTGCTGATGTCCGCCAAACTTGCTTTCCTGCCCGCCTTTGCGCTTTCCCCGCAGGGGACAGTGAGCAGCTTCGATACGAACAAAGCTACGCAGGGTTATTCGCTACCCGTTACCGCCAGTTGGGAACTGGACGTATTCGGCCGTATGCGCAACTCCAAGAAGCAGGCGAAAGCGCTGTATGCACAAAGTGAAGATTACCGTCAGGCAGTCCGCACGCAGCTGATAGCCGGTATAGCCAATACCTATTACACACTGCTGATGCTGGACGAACAGCTCATCATCTCCCGACAGACGGAGGAGGCATGGAAAGAAACCGTAGCCTCTACCCGTTCCCTGATGAACGCCGGACTGGCGAACGAATCGGCTGTATCGCAGATGGAAGCGACTTATTATCAAGTGCAGGGTTCTGTGCTCGATTTGCAGCAGCAGATCAATCAGGTGGAGAACAGTCTTGCTTTATTATTGGCAGAGACACCCCGCAACTACGAACGCGGAACGTTGGCAGACCAACAGTTTCCTACGGACTTTGCCGTAGGAATCCCTGTCCGAATGCTTGCCGCCCGCCCCGATGTCCGCTCGGCCGAGCGGACGCTGGAAGCAGCGTTCTATGGCACCAATGCGGCACGTTCGGCTTTCTACCCTTCCATCACGTTGAGCGGAAGTGCCGGATGGACGAACTCCGTCGGGTCTATGATTCTCAATCCGGGCAAGTTCCTGGCATCGGCAGTAGGTTCGCTCACGCAGCCGCTCCTTAATAAAGGACAAGTGGTGGCTCAGTATCGCATCGCCCGTGCGCAGCAGGAAGAAGCGGCTCTCGGTTTTCAGCAAACATTGCTCAACGCCGGCAGCGAAGTGAATGATGCGCTGACTGCCTATCAGACCAGTCAGGGGAAAAGGCTGTTGCTGGACAAGCAGGTCACTTCCCTGCAAACGGCCCTGCGAAGTACTTCCCTGCTGATGGAACATACGAATACAACCTATCTGGAAGTACTTACCGCCCGACAGTCATTGCTCAGCGCACAACTGTCACAAACGGCCAACCATTTTACCGAGATACAAAGTTTAATTAACCTATACCGTGCTTTAGGGGGAGGTCAGGAATAAAGAATATCATACTTCCTCTGTTTTTTTGATCCTAATGAAGAAGGGCTGCCGGAGAAGTGATTCTCTGACAGCCCGTTTTTCGTTAGAGGGCATTCCCGATAAGAAGTGTTATTAATTTTTGTTTCGCCCGGTCCCGCCATCGGCGCCAACGAACGGCATGATTTGTTTCATGCTCTGAAACTAAAAGTTTCATGCCTTGAAACTAACAGTTTCACACCGAGAAACCAATGGTTTCAAGCAATGAAACTATTTTGAAGTTATCTGAGCGCAGCTATGATTCTTTCGCAAGCCTGTCCGTCACCGTAAGGGTTATGCGTTTCGGACATCCGCTTATACATTTCTTTATCAAGGAGCAGGGCAGTGACATTACTGACAATTGCCTCCGCATTCGTGCCGACCAGCTTCACCGTACCCGCCTCAACAGCTTCCGGACGCTCGGTCGTATCCCGCATCACCAGCACGGGCTTGCCCAATGAAGGGGCTTCTTCCTGCACACCGCCGCTATCCGTCAGCAGCAGAGTAGAATGTTGCATGGCATAGATGAAGGGCAGGTAATCCAGAGGAGAGATCAGATAGACATTGCTCAGACCGGAAAGCAGTTCATACACTGGCTTCTGCACATTAGGATTCAGATGAACGGGATAGACAATGTCCATCTCCGGGTGAAGAGCCGCCAGTTCTTTGATCGCTTTGCAGATATGCAGGAAACCATCTCCGAAGTTCTCGCGACGATGTCCGGTGACGAGGATATACTCACGATCACCTACCGTGTAGCCTTTCTCCTGAAGTTCCTTCGCCATCTTTTCTTTCACACCGGCGGTGGTGGAAATGATATCGACCGCCATCAGCAGGGCATCGATCACCGTATTTCCGGTAATAAAGATTTTCTTCGCATCTATATTCTCTTGCAGCAGATTTGCCCTTGACTGTTCCGTCGGTGCAAAGTAGTAAGTGCAGATACGGTCTGTCACCTGACGATTCATTTCTTCCGGCCAGGGAGACAACATATTATAGGTACGCAACCCGGCTTCCACGTGTCCCACAGGTATCTGCATATAGAATGCCGCAAGGGATGCCGCCATCGAGGTAGTCGTATCTCCATGTACCAATACGGTGTCGGGACGGAAGTCCTTCAGCACTTCGCGCAGTCCAAGGAGTACCTTAGCGGTAATGTCATACAAGTCCTGATTGGGAGCCATGATATTCAGGTCATATTCGGGAGTGATGCCGAACACTTCCAATACCTGATCCAACATCTGCCGGTGCTGTGCCGTAACGCAGACACGTGTCTCAAAATGTTCCGTATCTTTCTGGAGCGCCTTTACAAGCGGAGCCATCTTTATCGCTTCGGGACGGGTACCGAAAACGAGCAATATCTTTTTCATCTGCTTTATTTATAGAGTCTATACAACCTCTTCGCAATTAAACTACATTTTTATCGTCTCACACCGCAGAAGTCCAGTTCTATCTTTCCTTCCTCCCTGGGCAATGCAAGGAAGACATCGTGGCGAACCAGCCAGACGATAATATCCGCTTTCTCGTATGCTTCCCGATAGTCTGTCAGATGGAAGCTCTTATGAGTGCTTATATTAGGCTCGATAATCAGCACGTCCGCTCTCGATTCGGAGATGATGCGGGAGGCGATATATTTGGCGGGAGATTCCCGTAAGTCATCGATATTCGGTTTGAAAGCCAGTCCCATGCAGGCAACGACCGGTTCGCGCTCGTTCTGTTCTACAAACTTCTGGCAGGTTTCCAATACTTTGTTCGCACACCAGTCCGCTTTGTAATCGTTCGTTTCACGGGCACGCTTGATGAGCTGCGCCTGTTCCGGATAGTCGGATACGATGAACCAAGGGTCTACCGCAATACAATGACCGCCTACTCCGCAGCCCGGTTGAAGGATATTCACACGCGGATGCTTGTTGGCCAGTTCGATCAGTTCCCATACATTGATTCCGGCTTTGTCGCAGATCATGGAGAGTTCGTTGGCAAAGGCTATCTGTGAGTCGCGGGAGGAATTCTCCGTCAGTTTGCACATCTCTGCCGTGCGGGCATTGGTGCCGTGCAGTTTGCCTTGTACGAAAGCGGAATAAAACTCAATGGCTTTTGCGGTGGATGCCGGATCGATGCCGCCTATCACGCGGTCGTTGTGCACCAGTTCGTATAATGTATTTCCCGGCAATACGCGTTCGGGACAATAAGCGATATGTATCTTTCCTTTCAGTTCGGGACGTTCTTTATAGATCACTTCCGCCATGCGTTCGGTGGTATATACCGGAGAAGTGGATTCGATGACAAACAGGTTACCCTCCTGCAGATAAGGGATCACGGAACGGGTGGCCGCTTCCACATAGGTGATGTCCGCCCGATGGTTCTGCTTGAATGGGGTAGGCACTACGATAAAGAAAGCATCCGCCGCTTCCGGCTTGCATACAGCGCGTAACTTTCCACTCTGCACTACGTCCCTGACTACCTGACCCAGTTCAGGTTCTACAATATGTATCTTTCCCTGGTTGATCGTTTCCACCACAGAAGGATTGACATCTACTCCTATGACTTCGAAACCGTGAGCGGCAGCAACGGCTGCCGTAGGAAGGCCGATATACCCTAATCCTAAAAACACAACCTTTTTCATGTTCAATATCTCCTTATTAATAAGTGTGGCAAAAGTACAAATAATATGTGACTTTGTACGGATTTTCATTGAAAACCACTACTTTTGTGCAAACATTTTGAAAGCATGAGGGTACTAATCATCAATACTTCCGAACGAATAGGTGGTGCGGCTGTCGCTGCCGGACGACTGATGGAATCGCTTAAGAACAACGGCATCAAGGCGAAAATGTTGGTACGTGACAAACAAACAGACCAAATCAGCGTCGTCGGACTAAAGGGCAGCTGGCTGCACGTATGGAAATTCATGTGGGAACGCATCGTCATCTGGAAAGCCAACCGTTTCAAGAAGAATGATCTCTTCGCCGTAGATATCGCCAATACCGGCACGGACATCACTTCGCTTCCCGAATTTCAGCAGGCAGATGTCATCCACCTGCACTGGATCAACCAAGGGATGCTGTCGCTCAACACCATCCGCAAGATTCTGACTTCCGGCAAACCTGTAGTATGGACCATGCACGATATGTGGCCCTGCACCGGCATCTGCCATTATGCACGCGAATGCAAGAGTTACGAACAGGAGTGCCATCACTGCCCTTACATCTACGGAGGAGGAGGCAAGAAGGACTTATCCACCCGAATCTTCCGGAAGAAAAAAGAGATTTATAGTCAGGCGTCCATCACGTTTGTAGGCTGTAGCCGCTGGCTGGCGGAGAAGGCCAAAGTCAGCGGACTGCTCACCGGACAAACGGTTATCAGTATCCCGAACGCCATCAACACGAACCTGTTCAAGCCTCACAATAAGCAGGAAGCCCGCAGAAAATGCAGGCTGCCGCAGGAAGGGAAGCTGATTCTTTTCGGTTCTGTCAAGATCACAGACAAGCGAAAGGGTATCGACTATCTGATTGAAGCCTGCAAACTGCTGGCAGAGAAACATCCGGAATGGAAAGACTCATTGGGCGTGGTTGTTTTCGGCAACCAGTCGCAGCAGTTGCAAGACCTGATTCCTTTCCGCGTCTATCCGCTTCCTTATATTAAGAATGAGCATGAGTTGGTGGATATATACAATGCCGTAGACCTCTTCGCCATCCCTTCTCTCGAAGAGAATCTGCCGAATATGGTGATGGAAGCAATGTCCTGCGGTGTGCCCTGCGTCGGTTTCAACACCGGAGGCATACCGGAAATGATCGATCATCTGCACAACGGATACGTAGCTCAGCGCAAGTCTTCCGAAGATCTGGCCAACGGCATCCATTGGGTACTGACGGAACCCGAATATGCGGAACTCTCCGCACAAGCCTGCCGCAAGGCCATAGGCAACTATTCGGAAAGTATCATAGCAAAGAAGTACACGGACGTTTACAACAAAATAACAGGGAAATATGCATAGTGTCCATCCTACTCCCAAGTTCTCGATTATCACGGTGACCTACAATGCCGAGAAAGTACTGGAAGATACCATCCAAAGTGTTATCTCGCAGACTTACCACCACGTAGAATACATCATCGTGGACGGGGCCTCCAAAGACGGTACTCTCTCTATCATCGACAGATACCGTCCACGGATAACTACCGTCGTCAGCGAACCGGACAAAGGATTGTACGATGCCATGAACAAGGCGATTTCCCTTGCCAGCGGCGACTATCTCTGTTTTCTGAATGCGGGCGACTGCTTTCACGAAGACGATACTTTGCAGCAAATGGTGCACAGCATTCATGGGAGCGTTCTCCCCGACGTCATCTACGGGGAAACTGCGATTGTTGACAAAGACAGGCACTTTCTGCATATGCGCCGCCTTTCCACGCCCAAAAAGCTGGACTGGAAGAGTTTCAAACAAGGAATGTTAGTCTGCCATCAGGCTTTCTTTGCCAGACATACGCTGATGGAACCTTATGACTTAAACTACCGGTACTCCGCTGATTTCGACTGGTGCATCCGCATCATGAAAAAGGCGCGTACCCTGCACAATACGCACCTGACAATCATCGACTATCTGGATGAAGGAATGACTACGCAGAACCGGAAGGCTTCTCTTAAAGAACGGTTCCGCATTATGGCAAAACATTATGGATGGATAAGCACCGCAGCACATCACGCTTGGTTTGTACTGCGGTTGATTATCAAGCCGGGACAATAAACAGTGTATTTCAGACTGACTGACCCAGCCAGTCTGAAACTATAAAATATAGAATTATATCTAATTCACCTCATAAAGCATTACCTGATCCAGTATCACTCCCTCATCCAATGCCTTGATGACCAATTGATGTGATTTCCCGCCCAGAACGGGAAGTACGATTTTCCGGATTGCCTGATTACGAAGCACGTTCTCTTTCCATTCCTCGCTGCGCCCCTTCGTTTCGTACGCTATCACTTCAGGCTCGGCACCATCCAGAGAAACCGAGAAACGCAACTTATCGTCCTGCACCGGATGGTTGGGAAGTAACCGGATATCCACCTCTACCGAGTCCGTTTTCAGATTGCCAAAGGAGAAAGTCAGCGCATCGCCTTTTCTTATCTCTGCGGCTTTGCCTTCATATCCCAAACCTTCGCAGACAATAGCGTTGCCCTTCTTTGCCTCCGCCCCATTCCATTGACAGGCTGCTTTACGGTCCGCTGTCATCGGAGCAGTAGCCGCATTTCTTTCCACACGGTTGAATACAGGGAGCTTGCGGGGTTTGAAGTCCATCATGCGATTCCATTTCCCATTCTCCAATGAGTTATAATGTTGAGTCAGTGCAGCAATGCTGTCGTAAGCGGCATCACTCTTTTCCCAGTCTTCCTTATCGTGGCGTGCCAATTGGGCGTATAACAGTTTGCGATTCATTTGTGTCGCAGCCTGTACGGGATATTTCACCAGTTCGAAGTAAGCGCTCTGTCTGTCGGCGGGTACTTTAGAAGCAGCTTTCTCTACTGTTTCCGAAAGTTCGCTGTAAGCATTCAGACGTTCGTTTATCTCTCTTTCGCTCCACGGTAAGTCTTTGACTACCCGATAGACCGGATTCTTTTCTTCCTCCCGTGTATTTCCCATAAATTCGGGTTTGCGGATATGTGCCAAGCGATAATGTTCCTGCATAACGGGGAGGATGGTCTTTGCACAGGAGGTTCCCAGTTCCCGTTCCAGCCAATGTTTCAGATGTGCGGTTACTCCTTCGGAAGATACCTTATCCAGATTCCATGCCATATCCATGAACAGTTCTATCTGATACTCGGCAGGTTTGATGTCTCCGACGTTCAGTATCCACATTTTCTGTATTCCCTGATCGTAAGCCTGCTTCATCTGTTGATAAATGAGCGATGGACTCATGGTGCTCAACCATAAATGATCGTGCGGGCGTCCCCAGTAGGAAACATGATAATAGACTCCGTTGCCGCCTTTACGGGCACGCTCTTCGGCAGTGGGGAAATGACGGATATAGCCGTAGTTATCATCACACCACATCAAGGTCACGTCTTCGGGCACTTGCAGTCCCGCATGATAAATATCGAGCACTTCCTTATAAGGAATAAAGACCTGCGGCACTTGTGTTACGTCTTTATTCACGTACTTTTCGAGCAAGCCGCGCTGGTCAACAAATACCCGGTCCAGGACGGCTTTCTGTTCTTCTACCGTCTTGGCTCCCTGCATCTTTCCATCGTGAACGCCACGCATACCCAGCGTGTAAAGTATCTCTTGTCCGGCAACTTCTTTCACACGATTTTCCCAAAACTGATAAACGGCCGGACTGTTATTCACGTAATCGTATGCTCCTTTTCCACGTATTTTCCATTCTCCGGCAGCATTGCACGCCATTGGTTCGCAGTGGGAAGCTCCCATAAAGATGCCATACTTTTTCGCTGCTTCCCGATTGCCCTTCGTCAGAAAGAAAGGAAGGGTACACTCATGCATGGCAGGCCAGTAGGTATTGGCCCGCAAACGAAGCAGCAACTCAAAAATACGTTCGTTGGTACGCGGCCCGATTTCTCCTTTCACATCCGACGGTTCGTAAGTCTTGTTACTCCAAGGCATCAGTCCCCAATCTTCATCATTAATAAAGATGCCCCGATACTCCACAGAAGGAGACTGCAACTCTCTAAACTTGCCCGAAAGACGAAATGTCTCTTTCTTCTCCGGAGTCACATCCGCCCACCATTCCCAAGGGGAAACGCCCAGCAGACGGGATATTTCAAGTATGCCGTAGGCTGTACCGTGACTGTCGCTGCCGGCTACTACTAGCTTTCCATCTTCTGAGACGGCGAGCATGAAAGCCTGCTTTTTGTTTTTTAATGCGGAAATATCGATGCCTGCCTGCTCAATCAGCTTGCTCTGTCCGATCGTTCCTACTATGATGTTTCCGGTGTTTGTGTCTATATGGGCAGTTGCCGACAATACAGTCTGAAGGTCACGGGACAACAAGTCCAGCGAAGTACGCACCACCGGTGCTTCCGAACCGCTGCAAGCTATCGCAACCGGCTGACCGGACTGCAAAACAAAATCTTTTTGTTTACCCTGAACGGACACGATCACTGCTACCCAAGCAAGGAAAGAAAATAAAATTCTATTTCTCATAAATATTACAGTTTTACAATATCAGTAATGGTCACAAAGCAATCGTCGCTGCCATAGATTCTCTTCGTTTTATCAGTCCATGTGGGGCTGATGCCCGTAACTTCAATCACCAGCGTATATTCCCCTTCAGCCAATTGGGGAGTCTTAAAACGCGTTGCATGATCATTCGCCTTACTATAGAAATCGACCAGTGAAGAATATATTTTCTCCCCTTTCTTATCAAGGATATTCATACGCGCATATCCGCTATGACAGTTCGTTTCGCCCATAACAGCCACACAAGAGCCAGTGAAAGGAATGCTCAGCGTACTTCCTTTTACATTGGAAGATATTCTTCCTTCCTCCACTTTCCAGTCAGCTTCTTTACTGAACGTTATCTGCTTTAAATCGACGGTTTTTCCTTTGCGCAGAGGATTTACGGGTTTCAACTTATCAATGTCCCAGGAAGGCCAGTATTCCGGAATAGAAAGCTTTGTTCCATCCACCTGCATAGGCATCCACACATAGGTGGCAGCCGAAGCCTGATGCGGATAAGACCAACGATCGCCCATAAACATCGGAATCGTATCTTCGCCACACTTTAAAGGAAACACAAAAGTGGTCTGTGAATTATAGGTCAGGCTTCCTTCGGGAGCAAACAAGCCTTGTCTGGTCCACGGACCTTTGACGGAAGGGGCTGTAAAGTAGAAATTATCATTCTTCTCCCAGCTGGTCAGATTGGAGAACAAGAAGAAATATGTACCGTCTTTTTTAAACATTGCCGGAGACTCTCCGTGAGAACCGCCCACTCCCGATACCACTTTTTCCTCTGCCGTACGGTAGTCTTTACTCAAACGATAGACAATTCCTCCGTGCAACAGCAAATATCCGGTACCGTCCGCATCCTGATAAGTCCCCATATCCCAGCGGCGAATAGGCTTGCCTTCATACAACAGAGGTCCGTGAAATTTATATTCACCTGCTATAGTGCTGCAGGTAGCATAGCCGATATGGGGATCTTTATAGTTCATATCGTCCGCATGCATATACATCACATACTCGCCGGTAGAAGGGCATTTCATGACTTTCACACGCTCGCCTACACGATCAGGGCCAAGAATTCCGCTTGACTGCATCGGCAGTACAACACGTTCGAACTTCCAGTTCACCAAATCATCAGATGAATAACAACTGAAACCCGGAAAAGCATTGCTCTTGTCCGACTTATATTCCCCGAAAAGATAATATCTGCCATTCTCTTCCACAATGCAGGCACCGTGCGCATTGACAATCTCTCCCCTGTCGTCAAACCAGGGAATTCCGTTATTTACTACTTTTTCGGTTTTCCGAGCCATGCCCGTTCCGTAAGATACCCACAAAAGGGCAAACAATAACATCCAGTATTTCATGATATTCTTCTATAAATGCTTATAAAAAGTATAAGGCACAATTAAATTACAAATTTACGATTAACTATCTATATTCCTATGGAGAATAGTACAACAAGCATGGAATATTGTACTATTTTTCTTCAAAACAACATCCCGCAGAACAGCCACGCACTTTCCATCTCCGTCGTGCATATCATGCAGCATCTTTCATCATTGATAAAAATAAGAATATTTA
>ENA-UEYL01002514-UEYL01002514.1-human-gut-metagenome-genome-assembly--contig:-NODE-2514-length-13505-cov-3.275395_pt1 | contig 13505 bp, 14 predicted proteins | sample MGYA00242941_ERZ507946 | MGnify/ENA primary metagenome ERZ507946 (study PRJEB26167, sample SAMN06115482) | human gut metagenome | host: Homo sapiens | place: China:Guizhou | collected 2015-03-11...
AATCGCGCCGAGGTCAAGCATGGACACGGACGCGCCGGAATGGTTCGTCAGGGTATACATCGTCACGTTCTGACCGTAGCTCCGTTTCGTCCAGCGGCTTAAAGTCCTTCATGAACGAGATATTGTCCTGCACCTGCTCTGGCGTGCTCATACCGGAGAGCACCATCAGCATGCCGGGGAAGCCCGCAGCGAAGCGGATGGCATAGCTGGCCGGGCTGCCGCCATGCAGGGCATCCAGAACAGCGCGTGCATCGTCCGGCAGCTTGACAAGGTTTCCACCTTTGACCGGCTCCATGACGATGACCGGCTTGTTGAACTTCCGGCAGACCTCATAGCACTTGCGGCTCTGGACAGATGGATCGTCATAGTCAACATAATTGAACTGGATCTGCACGACCTCGATCGCGGGATACTCCGTCAGGATCTGCTCGAGCAGCTCGGGGCGGCCATGAAACGAAATGCCGACGTGGCGGACCTTGCCCTCTTCCTTCAGAGCAAACGCCGTCTCATAAGCGCGGCAGGCCTTGAAATGGCCATAGTTCTCCGAGCACTGCGAATGCATGAGGTAGAAATCAAAATAATCGACGCCGCAGGCCTCGAGCTGGCTCTCGAACACCGGGCGGATGTCCGCCTCGGTCTTGAAAAAGTTCTCCGTCAGCTTGTCCGTCAGGATGTAGCGGTCGCGCAGATAACGGCTCGTCAGGCAGGTCTTGAGCGTCTTTTCGCTCTTGCCCTGCAGATAGCCGTGCGCCGTGTCAAAATAGTTGAAGCCTGCGTCCAAAAATGCGTCTACCATGCGGTTCGTTTCCGCGATATCGACCTCGCCGTCCTGCATCGGAAGACGCATAAAGCCAAAGCCGAAGTTCTTTTTGATTCGTTCCATGTCCGGTTCTCCTTTCGTATCATATTTTTTATATTGGACCGCAGAGGGGCTGCGGTCACTTCGTTTTTTGACCCTTTTCCATTAGAAAAAGGGATAACCTGCGTTGAGTTTATGATACCATACTTTTTTATGGATTGCAATTCGCGAAACAATTCTTCCTGTACGCCGTCTTGATGGACACACGGGGTCAGCGCAGGTGCCTGACCGCGTCAAAACAGAAAAAGGAGGCATTTTTTATGAAGAAGACGTTTCTGCTTCTCGCAGTGGCCTGCATCCTCAGCCTGCTTGCAGCCTGCAGCAGCAAGCCCACCCCGACGGAACCGGCGCCGACGGATGCAGCTCCGACGGAACAGGCACCGACAGAACAGACGCCGACGGAATCGACACCGACAGAAGCGGCTTCGACGGAACCTGCTTCGACAGAGCCCGCCGCGTCCCGCGATCTGCAGATGCTCTATCAGAGCGGCATCACCGCCATGGGCGCGGACGCGCCGGTCCTGTTCCCGGTCTCGGACATTTCGGAGCTGAGTCCCCTGTTCCCCGGACTGGAGGAAATTTCGTTCCGGCAGGTCAGCGGCGGCCTCTCCCCCGTGACCGGCGCGCCGGACGAGGTCGTTCTGCTTGAGGTTGAGAACAGCGCCGACGTGCAGAAGGTCGTGGACATTCTCCAGAAGGCCGTGGACGAGGGCGCAGCCGAAAGTGTGGGAACGGACGCCGCAATCACCGCCGCATGGAAGGACAATGCCAGCATCACGACGGATGGAAACTATATCTGCCTTGCCGTTTTCATGAACGGCGTATCGATCCCCGCCGAATTTATGCTTCCCTGAATTTGGAACGAAAATCGCGTCCGTCATGTTGGCATACCAACATATTTGCGTGCTGTCATTTGGTATGATGTGTCCATGAAGTGAACCCCAAACCACAAGAAGGAGTTTTCCCATGGACCACAACATGTTTTGCTTTCAATGTGAGCAGACCGCAGGCTGCGCGGGATGTACCGGGAGCACGGGTGTCTGCGGAAAGACGGCGGAGACAGCAAGGCTGCAGGACCAGCTTGTAGGTGCGATGATCGGGCTTGCGAGAGCGGCAGAAGGCGTGGAATGTCCGGGAGATCGAGTGTACCGCACGGTGATCGAGGGGCTTTTTACGACACTTACGAATGTAAGCTTTGATGATGACGCGATCCGGGCGCAGATTGAGAAGACGCACAGGGAGAAGGAGCGGCTGCTCGCAGCGCCGGTGAAGAAAAGTGCAGGACCGCGCGAAAAGGCAGCGGGAGAGTCAGGTGCGGCAGCAAGTGTGCAAGATACGGATGATTATAATCTCGGTCTGCTGTGGGACATGGACCCTGATATCCGCTCCCTGAAATCCCTGATCCTGTTCGGATTAAAGGGTATGGCGGCGTACGCGTACCATGCGCTGATGCTGGGGGCATCTGATGAGACGGTAAACCAGTTCTTCTTAACGGGGCTCCGGGAGATCGCAAAAGACGGTACCGTCGAAAGCCTGCTCCCGACGGTCCTGAAGGTCGGCGAGGTGAACCTCACCTGCATGGCGATGCTGGACGCAGCAAACACGGGAACTTACGGGACTCCGATCCCGGTCAGCGTACCGCTTGTAGTAGAAAGAGGACCGTTTATCGTTGTGACGGGACATGACCTCAAGGACCTGGAGCTTCTCTTAAAGCAGACAGAGGGAAAAGGCGTTAACATCTACACCCACGGCGAGATGTTGCCGGCCCACGCTTACCCGGAGCTCAGAAAGTATCCGCAGTTAAAGGGCAATTTCGGAACTGCATGGCAGAATCAGCAGAAGGAATTTGCGGATATCCCGGCTCCGATCCTCTTTACCACAAACTGTCTGATGCCGCCGAAGAAATCCTACGCGGACCGCGTGTTCACGACGGAGGTCGTAGCATATCCGGGAATGGTTCATATCGATGATGAGAAAGACTTTACCCCGGTGATCGAGAAGGCGCTGGAACTCGGCGGATATCAGGAAGACCGCCAGTTTACGGGAATCAACGGCGGAACTCAGGTCATGACAGGATTCGGACATGGAACGATCCTTTCCATGGCTGATCAGGTCATCGACGCGGTAAAATCCGGCGCGATCAGACATTTCTTCCTCGTTGCGGGCTGCGATGGCGCGAAGCCGGGAAGAAACTACTATACGGATTTTGTAAAGCAGACTCCGGCGGACAGCCTTGTCCTGACGTTAGCATGCGGAAAGTTCCGCTTTAACGATCTGGACCTTGGAAATATCGGCGGTCTCCCGCGGATCATGGACATGGGCCAGTGCAACGATGCCTATGGTGCCATCAAGGTGGCTATGGCGCTGGCTGAGGCGTTTGGGTGCGGGGTGAACGAGCTTCCGCTGTCCTTCGTGCTCTCCTGGTATGAGCAGAAGGCAGTGTGTATTCTCCTGACACTCCTGCATCTTGGGATCAGGAATATCCGCCTCGGCCCGTCCTTACCGGCGTTCCTCTCCCCGAATATCCTGAATTTCCTTGTGGAAAATTATGGAATCGGGCCGGTGACAACGCCGGAGGAGGATTTGAAGGCGTTATTGGGATAAGATAAAAAGCCCCCGGATAGGGAATGTGCCATCGGCCAGTTGACCAGCTGCGGTAGTTCCTTATCCGGGGACTTTACTTATGTACTTAAATTACAGTGATCCGCATGATCTGCGGTCAACCGAATTTTACAGATGCTGTAAAAGCTCCAGCTGTTCTCCGTTCGGTCCGATAAAAAACGCGTTGCGGATGCCGCCGAAGATCGGGAGGTCAGCTGCCTTGTCGACACCGCCCCGGAAGCTTGTGATCCCGGCTGCCTTTAAGTCTGCGATGGCAGCGTCGATGTCATTGACTTCGATTGCGATGTGCGGGAAGAGACCGCCCTGGGCGGTCACATCAGTGCCGTCATGTGGCTCGATGATCTCGAGGTCAAAGCCCGGCATGCTGACGATCTTGATGTGGTTAGTTCCAAGCGGCTTCTGGACATCAGCCTGTCCAGTGACCTTTCCACCGAGACATTCGTAGAATTTTACGGATGCTTCAAGATCCTTTGTGAAAAGCGCGATATGCGCAAGTCCTGTGATGTGTTTCATGATAAGAATCCTTTCCGCGTTCCAGCGCAGCAAATCTCCAGATAAAAGCACCAGATCAGAAGCAGATGGTCTTACCTGAGTGATCCTACAGAGGCGGAAACGCTGTTGCTGTAGTTTTTCTATCTCAAACTATGCTTATTATAGGATTATTTGAAACAGAGTGCAAGAAAAAAGTAAGCGACTGATCCCTGCCCGTGTACAGCAACAATTTTCTCAGTGACGGGCAGAAAAAACTGTGCTATACTCTTGTATTATGAAAAATTTTATTGTATTTGACCTGGAATGGAACCAGAACCCGGGCGGTAAAGAAGCGTCTGTGGAGCGGCTTCCTTTTGAGATCTTTGAGATCGGAGCAGTAAAACTGAATGAAGAGCGTGAGAAGGTCGCGGAGTTTCACCGGATCATCCGTCCCTGCGTGTACCGCCAGATGCACCGGATCATCTCTGAGGTGACCCATGTTTCCATTGAAGAGTTAGAGCGGGATGGAGAGCCGTTTGCGGCGGTGATGGAGGATTTCCTTAAATGGTGCGGCGAGGACTGCATATTCTGCACCTGGGGAAGTATGGACCTTACGGAACTGCAGAGGAACATGGTCTATCATGGGATGACGATCCCGTTCCCGAAACCGTTCCTTTTTTATGATGTCCAGAAACTGTACAGCCTGTGTTATCAGGACGGAAAGGCGAGAATTTCGTTGGATGAGGCGGTGGAGTCCTTTGCACTTGACGTGGACGCGCCGTTCCATAGGGCGCTTGGCGACGCAGAGTATACGGGACGTGTGATGCGGGCCATGGATTTTGAGTCTGTGAAGGACTATGTGTCCGTGGACTACTATATGCCGCCGGAGAGCGAGGATGAGGAGTTCACGCTGCGTTTCCCGGAGTACACGAAGTTTGTGTCCCGGATGTTTGAGACAAAGGAAGAGGCGATGGAGGAGAAGCGGGTGACAGATGTTGTCTGCACGAAGTGCCGCCGGATGTTGAGGAAAAAGATCCGCTGGTTTTCCTCGGGGCAGCGCTATTACCTCTGCCTTGCGACATGCCCGGAACACGGTATGATGAAAGGAAAAATCCGGATGAAAAAGTCGGAGGACGGCAGAGTTTTTGCCGTAAAGACGGTAAAACCGGTGGATGAGGAAGGTGCAGAAGCTGTTTTCCTGAAAAAAGAGGAGGCCCGGATCCGCCGTGCGGAGAAAAGCAGGCAGAAGAAACTCCATGGGGTGGAATAGAGGCGGCAGCCAGGAAGATACGGCAGCAATTGAGTGAGCACTTTGCTCCTGAAAAAACGGATGTGAAAAGATAGAAAAAGAGCAGAGGTATTGCTTCAAAAAGCATACATCTGCTCTTTTAGTTTACATAAAATAAAACTTATCGTCTCCGAAAACGATCTCTGAGCCGCTCCCGGAATCCCGGCTGCTTAATCCCAGACTTGGATCTTAAGTGCTTTTCCATGATCATATCAAATTCTGTGGAAGAATATCCCCATTCCTTTAAACGTTTTTCGCGCCGCTGATGACGGAGAAAACGCTCGTTCTGGGCCTTGTTTTCCTGATAGATCATGATTCCGGAGACGGCGCCGCCAATGGTTCCGATGACAGCGGCAGCGATCAGGACTTTCTTAACAATGCCGAAAGCAGGAGAGGAGGTCCAGGATGTCTTATTGCTGCCCGTTTTTTTAGAGGAAGGTTCGGTTTTCTTGTCAGGTGCCTTAGAAGGAACGGTTTCAGCCACAGTCTCAGTCTCCGCGGTATCCGTGCTCTGTTTCACTGCTCCGGGCACATATCCCTGTGTCACAGTCGCCTCCAGATAAGCCTGTCCCACAAGCTTATCCCCATAGCGGTAATCGATCCTTGCAATCGCTCCATCCGGTGCATCGTCAGTCAGGTCGTAGTCCAGTGTGGAAGTCACATCGGAGAAGTTCCCATCCGCAGGTAAAGTCACCGCGCTGTTTTTATTTACCGTGAGTCTTGTAGCACTCCCGGAAAAGATCCCAGAGATCGTCAGATCATCAGCCACCTTGCTGTAAGTGCTGTCCTGATCCGCAACCGGAACGGACTTGAAATTTTTAAATCCATAGTCAAGCAGTGCTTTTGTGTCGGAATAATGGGTCTGGTGACCATTGAGAACGACAGCTATGAGCTTCATTCCATCGCGCTCCGCGCATGTCACCAATGTATTTCCCGCAAGCAAGGTGTAACCGGTCTTTCCGCCGATGGCACCGTCGTAATAAAGGGAATCATTCCGCCGCAGCATTCTGTGGTGGGCGTAGTAGCGCCAGCCATCCGGGTACTGCTTTAATTTCCCCGCAGGAACGTCATAGTACGTCGTGGAATCAACCTCTACAAATGTCGGATTATTAAACGCCGCCTTTGCGATCAGTGCCATGTCATAAGCGGATACATAGTGATTCGGATTATTCAGACCGCTCGGGTTTGCGAAATGGGAGTCCGTACATCCAAGCTCCGCCGCCTTCTCATTCATCTTCTCCGCAAAAGCATCAATACTGCCTGCGCAGTGTTCGGCCAGAGCGTTTGCAACCTCATTCGCGGACTGTAAAAGCAGGGCATAAAGACAGTCCCGGACACTTAACGTATCTCCGGCGCGGGCCCCCAGAATGGAGGAGTTCGGCTCAAGAGAGTTCACCGCTGTGTTGGAGAACGTCACGGTCTCATCAAGCCCACAGTTTTCAATCACGATCAGTGCCGTCAGGATCTTTGTGATACTTGCCGGATAATACGGTTCATGGCTGTTCTTCTCGAACAAAACCGCTTCCGAATTGATGTCCATTAGGATCCCGCCGTCCGCCGAGATCGAGATCTCCGACGGCCACTCAGCCGCCGCATATGCCGTCTGTCCCGGACAAAAGCCGAGGATCAGCGTCAGACAGAGAAAAATACTTAAAATTCGTTTCATGGAACTCCTTGAAAAAATTGCCGCCATGTTTACCCGACGCGGCGGCTGTTTTGATGTCTCAAATCCCATCGGCACAGCCGATCAGAAATGGATTTTTGCCTGTAATTGTGAAGGATTGAATGATCACAGTACTCGTACTATGGATTATAGCAGTTTGAAGACAGGGCTGCAACCGATAAATGATATAAAAAGAGCCGACAGATCTATCTGCCGGCTCTTTTATATAATACCAGATTTCCAACAAAAAATACCATAACGATCCCTGCAAACACCAGCGCGATCCGCGCGGCGGTATCGAAGAAGAAACCTTCCGGAACGATGTTGATGAGCATGTCGGTCCGCGGATCGAGGATCCATAAGTCGTTAGTGAAGAAGATCTTGTGGAAAACAATGAAATATTTTGAGAAGTCTGTGGATATAATGCCGATCAGGGCCAGTGCTACGGCAAAGACCGCGCCGGTGCCGATACAGAGGGATTTCGGGATCAGGCGCTTTAACGCCTCTGTCCGCTCCGCACTCTTACGTCCCCAGAAATAAGCCAGGGCCGCGAAGCATAGGGTGATCAGGATCCCGATCCGGCGGAGCCACAGGCCGCCGATGAAGAGTCCCCGCACGTCCTCCATGTGGGCAATCTCCCGGTCATTAAAAAATTCCCGGTATTCCCCGCCCATGGTGGTGTATACGTGAAGATCCTCGCGCTTTCCGCGAAGAAACGCCATCATTTCATCGGTAACGTCTAAAAGATCATCCATGGTCATCTCAGGAAGATCATTCAGAACCTGATATTTCGTGTATTCCTTCTCATAATATCCTGGTGTCCAGTAGGTGACTGCCTCAACGGACGTGATAAGGAACGCGATGATCAGCCAGAATGCGGTGAAGATCCCGGCGGCGTAGGTAATGGTCTTTGCTGTTTTTGTCATTTCGTGGTACTCCGTTTGATTACTTTTAGTCTTGTGAACTCTTCGCGGTCCTTTTCCTCCAGGGCGTTGGTGATGTCCTTCACAAGTGCCTGGTATGACGGGATCGTGATGTTCTTTAGTGCATTAGCCCGCTTCTGGGTCTTCTTAATGCTCTCGGCAAGACGGTAGGCGGATGTCTCCACGGTTGCGAGGTCTGCGGTCAGTTCCTTCACGCGCTCGAAGGCGATTCGTGCCTCGTCCAGCGAATCGCTGGTGCTGTAAAACGAATAAGGCGGTTTTTCATCTTTTGACGGTGTATACTCGACAAGCGGGATCTCCGTTCCCATGATGCTGCGCGCCTTGATCCGGATATCATCGGTGACCGGGATCGATCCGGCGATCTCTTCCACATAATGGATCCCCATCTCGATATTGGCCTTCTGGAGCGCCTTGTAGGCGGCTGTGAAGGTGGAATCGATCTCGGATTGGATCGCTTTTGCCTGATCGATCAGGCCCATAAGTTCCCGCAGCAAGATGTTCCTCTTTTTATCCATCAGTCCGTACCCCTGAGTCGCAAGGGCGAGGGAGTTTTTCGCAAGGATCAGATTTCCCTTGGTGGGGAATGTGTTCGGATTCATGAGATCCCCTCCTTATGAAGCGTCTGAAGCGGCGTCTGCAGGTTTATAATACTTGTCTAAGATCTTCGTGTCAATACGGTCGAGCTCTTCTCTCGGAAGAAGTCCTAAAAGCTCCCAGCCGATATTTAAGGTGTCGATGATGGTACGGTTGTCATGGATATCCTGTCCGATGAACCGTTTTTCAAATTCCCGGCCGAATTCCAGATATTTTTTATCGATCGGGGAGAGCTCATCTTCACCGATAACAGATGCGAGGGCTCTCGCGTCGCCCACCTTTGCGTAGCAGGAAAACAGCTGGTTTGCCACATCCTGATGATCTTCACGGGTAAATCCCTCACCGATGCCGTCCTTCATAAGACGGGACAGGGACGGAAGCACGCTGATCGGCGGGTAGATGGACTGACCGTTTAAGCTGCGGTCCAGAACGATCTGACCTTCTGTGATGTAACCGGTAAGGTCCGGGATCGGGTGGGTGATATCATCGTTCGGCATGGTAAGGATCGGGATCTGTGTGACAGATCCGTTGACTCCGGCGACGATTCCGGCGCGCTCATAGAGAGATGCCAGATCACTGTATAAGTATCCCGGATATCCCTTACGGGACGGGATCTCGCCCTTTGAGGAGGAGACCTCACGCAGCGCCTCAGCGTAGGAGGTCATATCCGTCAGGATGACCAGGATATGCATGCCCTTTTCAAATGCGAGGTATTCGGCGACTGTGAGGGCAACCTTCGGTGTGATCAGACGCTCGACGACCGGATCGTTTGCCAGATTGATAAACATGGCAACATGGTCCAGAACGCCGCTCTCGCGGAAGGTACGTTCAAAATATTCGGCAACATCGTACTTGACGCCCATAGCTGCGAATACAACGGCGAATTTTTCATCGGAATTGTCTCCCAGAGAGGACTGCATGACGATCTGCGCTGCCAGCTGGTCGTGGGGAAGTCCGTTTCCGGAGAAGATCGGCAGCTTTTGACCGCGGATCAGGGTCATCAAACCGTCAATGGCGGAGATACCGGTACGGATGTAGTTACGCGGATATTCACGAGCCACCGGGTTTAACGGCTTTCCGTTTACATCCAGTTTTTTATCAGCTAAGATCGGTCCCAGACCGTCGATGGGATTTCCAAGACCGTCAAAGGTACGGCCTAACATATCGGCGGAGACGCCGATCTCCATCGGATGTCCGGTGAGACGGGTATGAGTGTTTTTCAATGCCATGTTTCCGGTGCTCTCAAACACCTGGATCACGGCTTTATCCTCGTACGCCTCGATAATGCGTCCGAGCTTCTTTTCTTTTCCGTCGACGGTCATTTCCACGATTTCATCATAAGATGCCCCGGAAACGCCTTCGAGGACGGCAAGAGGGCCGTTTAAGGAACTAAGGCCAAGATATTCGACTGCCATTGTGATCTGCCTCCTTATGCGTTGCGCTCGATGACGGAATTGTAGAAGTCATCGATCTGCTTCTTATAGTCGTCAAACATGTCGAGACGGTCATTCGGGACGTCATATTTGATGGCAATGATCTTCTCAAAGATCTTTTCTTCTTTGAGGACGGATACCGGCATGCCCATGGCAACGAGGGCACGGGATTTTTTATAGAGATAAAGGATGATCTCCATCATCTTAAACTGCTTTTTCAGCGGAACGCAGGTATCTTCCTTATGGAAAGCGTTCTGCTGAAGGAAACCGAGACGGATGACCTTGGCGATCTCGAGGACGAGCTTCTGGTCATCAGGGAGAACATCGGATCCGATCAGTTTTACGATCTCCATCAGGCTGCTTTCCTGATTCAGGATCGTGACGAGCTGGTTACGGTAATTGACAAAGTTTTTATCCACATGCTCAGAGTACCAGGAAGAAAGATCCGTGAGGTATTCCGAGTAGCTGGTCAGCCATTGGATCGCCGGGAAGTGTCTCGCGTAGGCGAGGTTCTTATCAAGTCCCCAGAAGCAACGGACGAAACGCTTGGTGTTCTGTGTGACCGGCTCGGAGAAATCGCCGCCCTGCGGGGATACGGCTCCGATGATGGATACGGAACCTTCCGTTCCGTTTAAGTTCTGGACCATTCCGGCACGCTCATAGAACTGGGACAGCCGGGATGCCAGATAAGCCGGGAAACCTTCCTCGGCCGGCATTTCCTCCAGACGGCCGGAGAGCTCGCGGAGCGCCTCAGCCCAACGGGAGGTGGAGTCTGCCATGATCGCTACGTTGTATCCCATGTCGCGGTAGTATTCTGCAAGTGTCAGGCCGGAGTAAAGACTCGCCTCACGGGCGGCAACCGGCATGTTGGAGGTATTGGCGATCAACGTAGTCCGCTCCATCAGTGGGTTTCCACTCTTCGGGTCGATCAGCTCGCTGAATTCCTCCAGAACCTGTGTCATTTCATTTCCACGCTCGCCGCAGCCGATGTAGATGATGATATCGGCATCGGACCACTTGGCGATCTGGTGCTGGGTCATGGTCTTTCCGGTACCGAATCCGCCCGGGATCGCCGCCGTGCCGCCCTTTGCGAGCGGGAACAGGGTGTCAAGGATACGCTGTCCTGTGATCAGCGGTTTGGATGCCGGATAGCGCTTTACGGTCGGACGCGGGATGCGGATCGGCCATTTCTGTGTCATAGTGATGGCTTTTTCCGTTCCGTCCTTTGTCATGATCGTGAGCAGTGTATCATTGATCGTATATTCACCGTCGGAGACAACGGAGAGGACATCGCCCTCCAGATCCGGCGGGATCATGACTTTATGGGTAATGGCTCTCGTCTCCGGGACCTCCGCGATGATGGTGCCGCCGTAGACATGATCACCGCGCTTTACGGTCATGTGGGTCTGCCATTTCTTTTCTGTATCAAGGGATGTTACATGAACACCGCGGTCAATATAATAGCCGCTGGATTTTTTGATCGCGGCTAACGGACGTTCGATTCCATCAAAAATATTTGTGATAATGCCGGGGGCAAGTGTGACGGAGACAGGAGCTCCTGTTCCTGTGACCGGCTCTCCGGGCTTCAGACCTGTGGTCTCCTCATAGACCTCGATCGTTGTGCGTTCGGAGGTCAGTCCGATGACCTCGCCGACGAGGTTTGCCTCTCCGACGTAGACCATCTCATTCATCTGAAAACCGGAATCACCGGCAATATAGACAATCGGGCCGTTGATTCCGTAAATTGTGCCTTTTGCAGCCATGTTGATTTCCTCCAAAAATGTTATAAAAAGTAACTGTCCGGCAGGTCTGCGCGTGTACCGCGCTGACCACGGGAACGTATTGCACAGTTACAGTGAGAACTGGAAGTCCTGTTCAGCTTCTTTGAGCTTCGTCTCAAAGGAGTTATCGATCAGGATATTTTTCGAGGCGATGACGGCCCGCGTGCCGCCGAGAAACGGGTACTGGCTGACGCGGATGTCGCAGTCGGTCCTTAAGGATAAAAGATTCTGCTTTTCCTTGTCGGACGGGTCGATATAGATGTGGATCTCACTGGATCCTGCAAATGCTTTTTCTTTTTTGATCTGCGCCTCTAAGAGTGCATCATATTTCGGGGTCTCCATGAACCGCGCCAGTCTGTCGCGAAGCTCGGAGAAGACTTTCCCGCGGAGTTCCTCATCTTTTCTGCTATAGGAACGGCGGATCTCGATCTGGCCTAAGGACAGGTTTTTGTTGGTCTCCCGTGCGATCCGCTCTTTTTCGGCAGCGATCTGCAATGCTGCCTGCTTTCTGGCGTTTTCTTTATGCTCATTCAGGATCTTTTCCTCATAAGCGGTATAATCAGAGACTGCCTGCTCGTATTTCTTTAATGCGTCGCCTGTGCAGATGTCTTCAAAATGCTGTAATTTTTCTTCGGTTGTCAAAGCAGCCACCTCCTTGATTCCAATATCGATCTGCAGCGGTTCCGGATCGCTGTCGCCTGCGGACGGAACCGCTGTGTGCATACTATAACTTTAGTCCGATCGCGTCATTTACATATGCCGTGATGAAATCGGGCCGCCGTCCTGTTCCGTGGCGGTCCGGGATTTCGATGAGAAGCGGCTTTTTATGTTCTGTGCGTACCGTCTTAACCAGCTCCGGATACTTCTTTCCGAGAGCTTCGGTGAGCAGGATGATCCCGATATTTTTGTCTTTTAACACTTCGTTCAACGCCTTTTCCAGCGTTCCTTTTTCATTTGCGATCACACCGTCCACGCCCGCCAGCCGCATGCCGGTCAGCGTGTCGGTATTATCGCTGATCAAATACATTCTCATAGCCGGTCTCCATTCCTGGTAATAGTTCAGCCATGTTGTCAGGCATTAAAGTTTACCGATGATCATGAAGGAGATGATAAGTCCGTACAGGCAGACACCTTCGGCAAGACCTACGAAGATAAGAGATTTACCAAGAATGGAGGAATCCTCACTGATAGCGCCAAGTGCTGCGGATGCTGCCGCGGAAACGGCAACGCCGCCGCCGATACAGGAAAGTCCCGTAACGATCGCAGCCGCAAGATATCCCATGCCTGTTGCGAATCCCGCATCGGCAGTCACAGCTTCCGCAGCCTGTACATTCGGTCCGCCAAGAAGCATGATCGATGCAATCGCAAACGCTCCGAAAAAGAAGAAAGCATTCGTTCCTATTGCTCTTTTATAACGTTTTCTGCTCTTTTCCCCAAGAAGATAATACCCAAACGGTACGATAATGCTCACGATCAGCGTGATGATAAAAACGATTTTTGTTCCCATTGTCATTGTAAGTTCCTCCTATGATATGATGAATTTTAAGAAATCTATTTTCGGCTGTTTTTCTTTGTCTTTCTTTTTGCATACGGATCAAATGCATGACCGCTGCCTTTATAAAAACGGCTGAACAGTTCGTAATATTCCAGACGCAGCACCTGGATTCCGACGATCAGACCTTCGAATCCGCAAACGAACAGGTTTCCGAAGATCACGCCTGCCCAGTTCGGACTTCCGCTCTCTGCTCCCGCCAACTGCAGCACAACTTCCATGATCGCGAGTTAATGCCGACAGAGGCATCGAGTTTGCTGCGGTTGCAGGCGCCTTCACAAGTGTGATAACAAACACG
>ENA-UEYL01002523-UEYL01002523.1-human-gut-metagenome-genome-assembly--contig:-NODE-2523-length-13430-cov-3.185501_pt1 | contig 13430 bp, 4 predicted proteins | sample MGYA00242941_ERZ507946 | MGnify/ENA primary metagenome ERZ507946 (study PRJEB26167, sample SAMN06115482) | human gut metagenome | host: Homo sapiens | place: China:Guizhou | collected 2015-03-11...
GATTTCGAACGGATATCGGATGAAGGTTCCATCTTCTGGCTGATGCAACGGAAGAACGGGAACATCTGTTATCTGGTGAACAACACACTCTGTATTCTCGAACCGGAGTCGATGAAAACAAAGAAGTTCCACTTCGACAACGATGAAAAGCTGTTCTTCCTCTTCGAAGATTCGAACAACAAATTATGGGTCGGCATGTGGAGCTCCGGCCTCAAGTACTTCGAAGAAGAAACGGGAAGACTTATACAGGCTGACTTGTCGTGGACGGACGGTATCACATTCAACAACGAACAGGTTAACTACATCGTAGAAACTGAGGAGGACAATCTGATGCTGGCAACCCGCAACGGACTATTGGTGTACGACCAAAGTAAAAACAAACTGATCAACTGCTTCCGCAGCGAAGATGTAGGCGGTCTAAGCGAAAACACCATTATCTCCCTGTATAAGGACCTGTCCGAGAACATCTGGATCGGCACTTATGGCGGCGGTGTCAACTTGTACACGCCTTACAGCAACTTCTTCATCCCGTATTACCCGGCAAAGTACCTACAGAAAAATATCGGGAACATCAACTCCATCGTCGAATACAAAGGCGACCTGTGGATGGGCACCGACGGCGGACTGATTGTCTACGACCGGGAAGCCGGGACATACGAATATTGCCATTTCCAAATACCCAACTCGAAAACCAACCGGGAGATCAAATACATCCAGAAAGAGGGGGATAAATATCTTTGGATCAGCATCTACTACTGCGGATTATACCTGTACGACATGGAGAAAAGGCAGATCGTAAAAGAGATACCTGACTTCCCCTACAACCAGGTCAGACGTATCACCCGGACTGAAGACGGCATGTATTGGATCGCACTGGGTGTAGACAACCCGATCCTTTTATACGACATGGAAAAGAATACCCTGGCGGCCAGCTTCCCCGTCAAAGGGCGGAACAAGGATGTCTCAGGATATATATGCCGAATCCGAATATATATGGATGGGCACCCGCGCCGAAGGACTGTATCGTTACAACGTGCAGACGCAGAAACTGGACCATTTCAGGAACGATAAAGAATCGCTCGACTGCCTCAACAGCAACCACGTCACCTGCATTTACAAAGACAAGAAAGGGAATCTGTGGATAGGTACTTTCGGCGGCGGACTAGCTCTGTACGACCGTATCAAAGAGACTTTCCGCACATTCGACCGGAAAGCGGGACTCGATAACGATGCGATCAGCAGTATCATGGAAGACGAGAAAGGATATCTCTGGATCACCACCCTGAAAGGCATCTCCCGTTTCAACCCGAAAAAGGAATCGTTCGACAACTGGGGATACAACAACGGCTACTCGCTGCTGGAAACAAACCTGCACTCCTGCCTGCGTTCGGGCGATAACCTATTCTATGTGGGAGGAAACAACTTGTTCCTCTCTTTCGACCCCACACAGCTGAGGGTGAACACACGGATCCCCCGCGTCATCATCTCGAAAGTGCTTATCTGGGCGGATAACTTCGGAGAGAAAGCAACCCGCACCTGGATAGAACCGCAAAACGACCGAATAGAACTGAAATACGACCAGACTTCGTTCACCATCCGTTATTCCGCCCTCAACTATGTCTACCCCGAAAGCAACTCGTTTGCCTATATTCTGGAGGGCTTCGACAAGAACTGGACCTACATCGGTAACGAACGGAGCGTGAACTACACCAATATCCCCCCCGGCGATTACATCTTCAGGGTCAAGGCCCGCAACAACGACGGTATCTGGAACAACGTAGGAGCTTCCCTGCATATCAAAGTTTTCCCTCCTTTCTGGAAGACCTGGTATGCTTATCTCTTCTACCTAGCCGTCTTCATTGCAATCATCATTCTCTTTATCCGTTACAAGACAAGAGAAGAAAGGCTGAAGATGGACCTGAGGATCAAGCAGATCGAAAAGACCAACATTGAGACAAGCCACCGGATAGGCGTGCAGATGTTCACCAATTTCTCGCATGAACTACGGACACCGCTCACGCTAATCATTGCCCCGCTGGACGAACTGCTGAGCAAGACAAACCTGTCCCCCGAACTGAAACGTCCGCTCGAGCTGATCAACAAGAACGCTCAACGCCTGCTCTGGCTGGTCAACCGCCTGATGGATTTCCGGAAACTGGAAGCAGGAAAGATGCATCTAAAGGCAGGACAGTACAAACTGGACGATTTCGTCAACGAGATGCTCTTATCTTTCCGCCCGCTGGCTGATAAGAAGAATATCCTGCTGGAATATAACAACACGGGGCGGGAAGCGGAAATATGGTTCGATTATATCCTGCTGGAAAAAGTATTCTTCAATCTCTTGTCGAACGCCTTCAAGCACACACCCAAAGGAGGATACGTCATCATCAGCGCCAAAGAGATCGGAGAAGAGGAAATAGTACACACAGAGGAGCTGAAAGATTACCAACCCGTCGGCAATAATCCGAAGTTATTACTCGTCACCGTCGAAGATTCCGGCAAAGGCATCCCGCAGGAAATGCTTCCGAAAGTATTCGAAGCATTCTTCCAGGCGGGGGAGAACGACTATACCAGTGCCTACGGGACCGGTATCGGGTTAAGCCTGACAAAGAGCATCATAGAACTCCACCACGGCCACATCTGGGTGACCAGTGAAGAAAATAAAGGGACCCGCTTCTCGTTTGTCATCCCTCTGGGCAGGGAATTCCTAAAGGAAGATGAACTATTATCGAAGAACAAGGCAATCAAGGTAGAGCATGCCTACGACAAACCGCAGGTTGTTCTCGACGACTCGCCGGTGGAAGAAAACAAAATTCCTGCCCCTCGGAAACGTTACCACCTGGTGGTCATCGAGGACAATGCGGACGTGAGGAACTACCTTTGCGACATGCTGCGCAACGACTACAATATTACTGCCACCGAAGACTGCATGGAAGGTTGCGAAGTTGTGACCAAAGAGATGCCGGACCTGATCATCAGCGACATCATGACACCTCGGATGAACGGCATCGAGTTCTGCCAGAAGGTGAAAAGCAATATCGTCACCTCGCATATCCCGATCATACTGCTGACAGCCCGGGTTACCCTGTCACAGATCAAGGAGGGCTACGATTCGCTTGCCGACGATTACATCATGAAGCCATTCAACCCCGAACTGCTCAAGGTCAGGATAGCCAATCTCCTTGCCAACCGCCAAAAGCTGAGAGAACTGTATGCCCAAAAGATCGTAACCGGAAATTTCCCGACGGAAACGGTTTCTACGGAAGACAAGTTCATGGCAAAGGTTCTCGATTATATCCACAGCAACCTAGACAATACAGAGTTGTCTATCGACAAGTTCAGCGACGATATCGGCATGAGTCGCGTACAGCTTTACCGTAAAATCAAGGCTGTCACCGGCTCTTCGCCGAGCAAGCTGATCTTGGATATCCGTCTAAAAAAGGCAGCGGAGCTATTGTCCACCACCGACGATACAGTCACCGAAGTCTCTTACAAATGCGGTTTCAACGAAGTTTCCTACTTTGGAAAATGCTTTAAAGCAAACTATACAATCTCTCCTTCCGAATATGCCCGGAACTACAGATAACCCCATACCTGCCAGCCTTACGAGGGCCGGCAGGTTTCTTCGGAAACAGTAAGCCTCTGCATGCTAATAACTAAGTCTAAAGGATAGCATCACGGTATCTTCTGCCGGAAGGGATACCGTATCAAAAAAGTTACATTAAAGTAACAAAACTCTTATGAAACTGGCTTTATGTAACCATTGTCATACATTTTGAACGACCAGTCCTACTCTCCTCCCCCTTTTGTCACGTACTTTTGCCTCGTATCAAACAAACAACAACTTAATTCATTCCATTTATCAGCATGAAGATATTTTATCTGACAATACTGTTCGCCTACCTTTCCCTGGCAACCCTTCCGGCAAAAGGAAGAAAGGTTTACATATCGCCTTCACCCCGGACAGCGGTGCCCGACGGCTCCGTACAGGCTCCGTTCTCTACGATTGAGGAAGCTCTGTCTGCTTTATCTGCCGGGAAAGAAGAAAGTTCCGAACTGATTTTACTCGACGGCGATCATTTCCTGTCCGAAGGCATCCGGCTGTCTGGCAACACCTGTCCGGTCAAAGAACTGACCATTAAAGCCCTCAACTTGCATAAAGCCGTCCTTCGTCTCGACAAACCGCTGGCAGGATACCTAAAACCGGTGACCGACGACCAAATCAGAAAACGGGTAAGGAAAGAAGCGGCAGACCGTATCCGAGAGATCGACCTGAAAGCACTCGGCATCCGGGTGGAAACTTTCCCCGAACGGTTCAAAACCCGGGAAAATTTCCCGCAACTGATCTATCAGGAAGAACTGTTACCGCTTTCCCGTTATCCCAACGAAGGATATCTGTATATGAAAAAGGTTCTCGACAATTTCGGGAACGCAGAGAGAGGAGGAATCTTTGAATACGACGATCCCCGCCACGGCGCCTGGACGGAAGCCCTTCCGTCGGGTGTATGGTTCACCGGCTACTGGAGGATTCCGTGGCAGGCATGGACCGTAAAGATACAGAAGATCGACACCGTCTGCCGTACCGTGACACAGGCGGTAGGCATCGAAACGGAAAATGGGAAAGATGTCGGTATATTCGGAGGCATCGGCTCGAAATACAACCGTCCTTCCGGCTCGGGAAAAGAGAACTATTATGTGGAGAACCTGATCGAAGAGATCGACCGGCCCGGAGAATGGTGTGTCGACTTCACTTCCCATAAAATCTATTTCTTGCCCCCCGAGTCTTTCGATGAAAGGCAACTGAGTCTGGTTTCACATCCGGGAACCTTGCTCGATATCGTCGGAATGAAGGAGCTGAAACTGGAAGGTATCGTACTGAAAAACCATCTGGGAGACGGCATCCGCATCGCGGAAGGGGAGAAGAATCTCATTGCCGGATGCAGTTTCCGGAACATCCTGGGAAACGCTGTCTCCATAGCCGGAGGAAAGGAACACCGGGTACAAAGCTCCGATTTCAGCCATATCGGACGGACCTGTATCGAGGTGTCGGGCGGTGACCGCCCATCCCTGCAAACCTGCGATCATTGCATCGACAATAATTATTTCACTCGCTTCGGAGAGATACAGCAGAGTTATGCCCCAGCGGTAAAGGTCGGCTTCTATGAAACCGGGATAGGGATTCACGAAGGGAATGCGGTCGGGATAAAGGTTTCCCATAACCTCGTCCACAATGCTCCCCATGCCGCTTTCATTTACGGAGGAAACCTGAACGTCCTCGAATACAACGAGGTGTTCGATATTGCCCGCAAAACCGGTGATGTCGGGGCGTTCTATGCCCGCTGGGACTGGACTTCAAGAGGGAATGTGGTACGGAATAATTTCATCCACCATATTCCCCGGGCAAATGCCATCTACGGAGACGACGGACATGCGGGCGATTCGATCTACAACAATGTCGTATATCGCGCTCTGGTCGGCACAATCATCGGTGGCGGACATTATAATTACATCAGCCACAACCTCTATGCCGGTTGTACTACAGCCGCCGTAAGCATCGACGCACGAGGCAAACAACGCAATTATAATGCCAGTAACCCTGACTTTGCCGACCTGTTCCGTCTCTTCAGGATACCGGAAGGAGCCTGGGACGACCGCTTTCCCGAAATCAGCACTTTCCTGGAACGTCCTCAGCTGGAACTCCCCCAGGAAAACGAAATAAGCGATAACATTTTCATCGACTGCAAGGAGGGCGTCCGGAAAGAAGGCCAAGAAGATGATTTCAGATATTCAAGGATAGGAAAAAACAACTGCTTACAACTTCCGGCACCGGACTTCGATGGAGTGATCTTACACAAGGACTTGAAACGAATACCCGAAGTGCAGCCAGACGAACGGTACGAACTGAAGAAATGTGGCTTGTATACCGATCACTACCGGACGGTGTTACCCGACAGAAAGCAATTACTGGATTCGATCGGGCAACAGGAAGTCGGATTCGATTCGCTGAAAGACCAACAGACCACCAACCGGCACTTCTAAAGAAATAAGTTATTAATAGATATATATTCAAGTATTTATGAAGAAGATATTAGCATGTACCCTCCTGTTTCTGGTGGGAGTACAGGGATTGTTCTCCCAAAACAGGCAGAAAGAGACTTCACCCACAGTCATCATGGATATGGTCCATCATAACCCGGGCGAAGCTTTTACGAAAACCCAATTCAACGACCCGTCCACGCTGGCGGACTACCATTTCAACGCGCAAGTCATTAACGAGTTCCAGTCGGTACATTGTGCCGTCACCTACGAGTCGCTGAATCCGGCGATCTTCCCGGCAGGCTCTCCGGAAAGAAAGTGGGTCGACTCGCTGGCTACGCGCATCGACCGGAAAATCGAAGAGATACATAAGCACCATCTGAAAGCCTACTATTTCACCGACATCATCGTCCTTCCCAAAAAACTGGTGGAGATATACAAAGACGAAATCTGTGATGCCGCCGGACGGGTAGACTTCAGGCGTCCGAAGACACAGGAGATACACCGTATCATGTTATGGGAGATATTCGATCGGTTCCCGGCCCTCGATGGGTTGGTGATCCGTGTTGGCGAAACTTATCTGCACAATATCCCTTACCATACCGGCAACAATCCTATACCCCGCGACGAGAAATCGTGGGACCATAACTTCTCGTACAAAAGCGACGGAGGAGAAAAAATACACCGCGACCTGATCAACCTGCTGCGCGACGAGGTTTGTGTAAAATATAACAAGAAGCTGTTCTATCGTACCTGGGACTTCGGCTACTTCCATACCAATCCCGAATATTACCAGAACGTAACCGATTACGTCCCCACCCACCCGAACCTTTATTTCTGCATCAAGTATGTACAGGGCGATTATCACCGCACTTATAAATTCAATCCAACGCTGGGAATCGGGCAGCATAAGCAGGTGGTAGAAATACAATGCCAGCGGGAGTACGAAGGGAAAGGTGCTTATCCCAACTATATAGCCGACGGACTGATCAACGGATTCGAGGAACTGAAGAAAGATACGGTCATCCATAGCCTCCGTCAGTTGAAGGAAACGCCCAATTATGCCGGTATCTGGACCTGGTCACGCGGCGGCGGATGGGTCGGACCTTATATCAGCAACGAGCTATGGTGCGATGTCAACACATTCGTCCTAGCAGAATGGGCAAACCATCCGGAACTGGACGAGAAAGAGATTTTCGCCCGGTATGCCGCGTCAAAAGGCTTCCAAGGAGAAGATATAGAACGTTTCCACCGGATATGCCTGCTATCGGCAGACGCGATCGTCAGGGGACGTGCTTCCCTGGTACAGCCCATCAATGTCTGGTGGACACGCGACCAGTTCATCGGGGGAGAAAAGGAACTGGAGAAGGATTTCAGGCAGATTGTCGAAAAGAAGCTGGTGGATGCCGTCCTTGCCGAGAAAGCCGAAAGTGTAAAGATATGGGAACAGATCAACGCAATTGCAGGAACGATCGGGAGCGGAGACAAATCGGTTGCCGATTATATCCGGACATCTTCCCAATACGGTCTGCTGCTGTATTCCATTTACGAACAAGGATGGATCATTTTGCTAAAAGGTTATGAAGGAGAGATGACAGGCCATTTCAACAAGCCATTGATCAGAAAAGCGATAAAAAGATATGACAAGCTATGGAAAGATTACCGGAAGCTGAAAGAAACGAAAGCGGACTGTGCGACACTTTACCTGCCGTATGGTTTCAACTTCAGCTTGCCTCCTGCTTATCACGATGAAAATGGAATAAAGAAAACCGTCGACAAATACAGGAACTTATAAAAAAAGGGACTGTCCAAAAAGTCATTCTTTCGTCCTTGAGAATTGAATATTTGAAATCAATCTCAGATAGGTATCCGAAATACTTTTTAGACAACCCCTTTTTTCAATGAAGTACCGCCTGAGCCAAACAACGTAAGTTATTTTTCCACCACCAGCCATGTATTTCCGCGGGCAGGAATAGTCACCTTGATGTCTACCGTATAGTCTCTGTTCAGCTTATAGGTAACCGGAGCGTTCTCTTTCTCCCTAATCTTCGCTACATCGGAGATACCGGTATAATACAACGGTAGTTTGACCGTACGAGTAATAGCCTTGTCGGTCGGGTTGAACAGCAGGGCGAAGCCTTTCTCCTTGCCGTCCGGATCGACATGCATGAAACCGTCCCAGTCGCGTCCGTCGGCACGGCGCAGGTGGATCAGTTCGCTGTTCAGGATAGTCCGGTATTTCTTGTACCAGTCGATCACCTCTACTACGGCCGCTTTCGTTTCCGGTGTATCATACAGACGCGGACCGCGGTAACAAGCCTGTACTCCTGCACCGTAGTTCTGGATCATGTGCGCTTTATAATCAGGGATATGATCTTTTAAAGGTTCGAGCGTAGCGGCAGCCCCACCGCCATGATATTGGGTAAGCGGAACGAATGTCCAGCACATACCCGGCAGGCGCTCCCACAAGCCATTGTACATCACCTGGCGTCCCAACACCAACTGCCGTTCGCGGGGAAGCGACCAGTTTACTTCACGGTAACCGATACCGACTTTCGTACCACCATTCAACATATAACCGAAATCGGGTATATTGGTATAAATGCCATTTTCACACATCCATTGGTACAGGTTCACAATCTGCTGGCGTTGTTTCCACTGGGAGTCTTTCAAACCCTTATGATGGGCATGGCTGGTCGAAGCACAGACATTGCCCGGATACGAACCGTCGTTCTCAAAGACTGTCATTCCTGTCTTCTCGTAAAAAGAACGTATCTTGCGGAAATAATCGTATCCCCATTCACTGGAGAGGCAGGGAGAACTGCCGAAGATCATACCGCCGCGCTTTCCTGTTTCGGGATTGATCACGTCGACCTCATCGCTAATCCAGCGGCTGGACAACAGGGAATAACCGCCCAATTCAATGCCCTTGGAGTTGGCATATTCGGTGAACTCCTTGAATTTAGCTATATTCGCTTCACTTTCATCCTCCATATTCAACCCAGAGCCGAAGCTGAGGATCACCATCTCATAACCGGTTTCCGCACACTGGTCGATAGCCGTCTTCACCACTTTCGGATCGGAAGATACACAATGCAGGAAGATCGGGTTTTCAGTCGTCCACGGGGCGATCTTACGATACATCCGCTTCAGGAAAAGCCCTTTCCGGTCACGGTCATCGCTGTCGAAAGGCATCAGCCAGGTACGGAAGCTACTGAACTTAGCACCGTCGGGGATATCTTCGTCCGGCCCCATGGGCAGTTTTACCTCCAGCAGGCAAGGAGTAAGCAGCGGATAATTACATTGTGAAGTATAGCGGGGGTCGGTATTCCAGAATTCCGTGCGGTCGGCCTCCCGTTCGGTAAAGCCGAGAAACGCCCAGTCGCTCTCGACATGGATATTCGGTTTCAGGAACTGCTCCGGCCTTTTGGCTTCCACCGGTGATTCCGGTTCTGCCATCGCCAGTTGCTCCAAGGTAAATTCATCCAGTGTGATTCCCATACCGCTCTTATTCTCGATCTCCATCCATTTACTGATACAAGGAATACCATCATAGAGGGCATAATTCAGTTTCACCTTCACTCCTTTCAGGTAATCCGGTCCTTCCAGATAGAAAGAGAGAACCTTCCCTGTCGTTTCGCCCGGCTTCACCAGCGACCAGCGTTTGTTCGCCCAGTCGATACGGGGAGACAGTTCAGTAATATCGAACCCGGTCACACGAAACGAATTCGGAAGGATCGTCAGGCTGTCGACCCATTTATATTGCGTATAGCCATACTCAAACTGTCCGTCGAGGCCGCCAAGTGTATACACTTTATCATCGATTTTCAGAATACCTTCGTTACTAACGGCACGCAGCATACTTTCCCCTGTCATCTGGTTAACCAGGTCGACGGTCGCCAGATTCGGATAGATACGGAAGATACGGCTTACCAGTCCATTGGAAAGGACAATATCTTTGCCGTTATGCGTCTGATATACGCCAGCCTTCACCCCTTTGGCATCAAGCAGCCAGTCTGATTCCGGACGCGCCACCGGCAGGTCGATAGCAGGCAGAGCTGCGACCTTACTGCGCAACGCCCTTTCCACCTTAGCAGGCATTGTCTCGATAGTCCCTTTATAATCGGCATTCACCAACGAAGGCTTAATCTCGTTATAAGAAAAAACAGGTTCGATCCAATCGGCATGGTCGCCGCTTACACCGTCGCCTCCATCTTCAACGACCAGTTCCAGTACGTCGACCCCTGAAACATCGAGCGACACCTCACGAGCTTTCTCGCCTCCACGGACCATGCCACTGTTATACAACTCCTTTCCGTCACCCACCAGGCGAAAGACAACGCTTCCCTTATCCAAGGAGCCATCACCGGCACCTACTCCGACAAACTGCTTCTTTCCTCCGGTACCGTCGGTCCGGTAAAACAACATCGTTCCGTCCGTCATCGGTATCTTACTGAAATCTTCTTTTTTATAATCCAGCGAACGGTCGTTCACACCCACCTTGCAGGTAAACAACCCGGTATTCTTCCGCAGACTCAGCTTGATCTTGCTGTTTGCCTGTACACCTACCCCTTGTCCGAAATGCTCACCGCCCACCGTCAGTTTCTCACCGGTAACAGCTGCATTCTTCATCGGCGAACCATACTGCTGGTAGGCCAGGGATAAATCCATATCCGGCAGGGATATTTTATTCTGGGCACTGATATCCCAGCTTGAAAAGAAAAATCCTCCCATAAGGAGAAATAAAGAGATCATCTTTTTCATGTTAGTCAGAAGTTAGAATATATAAGTCCCCAAAGATACTTAAAATATCTCCGGAGACTGCATTAGTAATATACAACATCAAATCATCGCCTATTTTCCCCAGGCTTTATTCGGGGTATCCCCCATCCATAACTCCAACAAGCCTCCGTCCGAAAAGACTGCATGAGGTATCCGGAAAGAGTTGTACTCTTTTCCGTTAAGCCGTGCACGCTGTATATAGCAATTGGCTGCCGAGTTATTGTAAGTCTTTATTTTAAAGGTTTTCCCCTTGTAATAATCAGTATCCAGCGAAATAGTCACCTCATCGAACACCGGACTTGTTATATCGTATTGCGGATCACGGGAAGAACCGCCGTCCAAGGCAAACAACCCGATCGCCATCAATGAGCTCACGCCTCCCATCTGCCCCTGGTCCTCATCATGCCCGCCATATCCCCTGTCGGGAGTAACCGCCCCATAAGCCTGTTCCTTCACCCGGCGTACCCAGTATTGAGTCAGCCAGGGTTTCCCTGCATGCGAAAAGACATGTGCATTCGAACAACCCGGCTGGTTCGCATAACTGACATAACCACTGCCGTATCCATAGACAAAATCTGTTGACTCCGACTGCTTGAAAGCAAAATCCAACTTACTGCAAAGACTGTCATTTCCTCCCATCAACCTTGCCAACACAGGGATATCATGCGAAAGTCCGAACGTTGCCTGCCAAGCGTTGGCCTCTACATATCCGTTACCGCTCAACGGGTCGGTATGCAACCATTCACCGTCGGCCTTCTTCGGCAGGATCAGTCCCAGTTCTTTATTAAAAGAAGCAGGCCAGCCTGTAGCCCGTTTATGGAAATAGTTATAATCGCTTTTCTTTCCCATTTTAGCAGCCATTTCAGCCAAAGCCCAATCTTCAAACGCCCACTGGATGGTCAGACCGGCATTACCGGGACAATATCCGTTACGAGCATAAAAATCTAACTCCTTATCCATTCCCAATGCCAGCATTCCTCCTTTGGAATGATTCAGTTTCATCGCCTTAAACGCTTTTTGCTGATCCCACTTCCTGGTAAGTCCTTTTTGGAAAGCACTCGTGATAAGTGAAGTTGCCGGACATCCCGTCATGATATACGAATAACCGCCGGCACAAGGTCCGCGGGGAAGCAGATTTCCATTCACATCGTATTCCAGCAAAGAAGCCGCAAAATCATCCAGTACCGAAGGATAAGCCAATCCCCAAAGCGTATTCAGGTTCCATTGTGTCAACCAAAACGCATCAGAGTTATACATATGATGTTTCACCTTCCCTTCCCGGTCCTTAGCCAGTTGCCTTACATGGAAACGGATATTTTTCGTTTTAGAACCTTCCCGGGTACCATCCGTATAATCCGGATATTCGCCGTTATAATCATCCAGCTTATGCCTTCCCAGTAAAGAATGCCACAAATCGGTATAGAACTTCATTTGTTGGTCATGGCTTCCTCCTTTCACATCAATCCGTCCCAACCATTCATTCCATTCCTGCTGTGACTCCTGCCGTACCCGATTAAAATCCCAGTGGCTGCAATCCTGCTCCAGATTCTCCCAGGCATTGTCCGTACTGACATAGGAGATAGCCACCTTCATCTGTACCTGTTCGCCCGGTTGTACCTGATAATTCGCTTTCACACCTGAAGTGGGAGCATCATGGTAACTCATTCCCTGGTTTCTCGGAATACTTTCTCCGGCTCCCTGCAACTCGCTGATATCTTTGAACTGCTCCGATCCGACCCAGCCGTCCAACGACTTGAAAGGAGTATCGAATGTAACGGCAAAATAAATCCTGACCACATCGGGACCGCCCCACAAGCGTCCGGTCGTATCGAAATAGCCTTCCACACCTTCATTTCCCTTTTTATAAACATGGGCATTGACCATTGTCGAAGTGCCGACATAACCACCCAGGTTCAGCAAAATATCAGCCGGATTTTCCTCCGTATACGTAAACCGATAGAAACTGACGCGATCGGTAGCTGTCTGCTCCACCCACATTTTATAAGTATCCAGAAACAACCTGTGATAACCCGGTTGTACAATCTCTCCCTGATGCAGGAAAGAAGATTTCCAGGACTGTTCTCCTCCCGTCGGGTCCACCTCGCCCGTCACCGGCATCACCGTCAACCCGGACAGCATCCAGCAATGGATCTGCGGGAACCCCAGCACTTCCGTCGAATTATAATTATACCCGCCTCCATACTGATTCTTGTTTCTTGTCAGAGGCGCCGCCCCTATCATCCCATAAGGTTGGTTCCCTGTGATAAAGAAAAAATACCGTCCGCGGGCAGTCTCGATATAAGGATTTACCCAGGATACATGATCCGTATAATCATCGGGAGAAGGAAACACCTCGATCTCCGAAAGCCCCACCTGCGTACCGGCGGCATCGGTCACCTCGAACCGTACCCACTCGACATTCCGCGACTCAAACTCAATCTCTTTGGGAGTCCCGTCATTAGCCATTCCCCAGACATTGATCTTACTGCCGTCACTGAAATGCAATACGCCTCCGGCTACATGTGCCTCCATGGCCGCACGGTCATACAGAATAATTTTATTGATATGGACGGAGCGTGCCCAAGCTAACTGTATGCAGGGATAATCGATCT
>ENA-UEYL01002526-UEYL01002526.1-human-gut-metagenome-genome-assembly--contig:-NODE-2526-length-13406-cov-4.461325_pt1 | contig 13406 bp, 9 predicted proteins | sample MGYA00242941_ERZ507946 | MGnify/ENA primary metagenome ERZ507946 (study PRJEB26167, sample SAMN06115482) | human gut metagenome | host: Homo sapiens | place: China:Guizhou | collected 2015-03-11...
ACAGCATGCTCTAGCCAACTGAGCTATGCCGACATATCAACCCCCCGGAACGGGCACAAATTACTATACCAGACTACCCCCAGGTTTGTCAACCCCGTTATTTGATTTTTCTCAACTTTTTTCTTTTCCCCAACCTACTGCATACTGCCGAACACCATCTCCTGTCCATCTTCTTTTTCCGGATGCAATATGCTATACTGAAAAAAACGAAAGGGGAGTGGCGCCCGTGCTGGATTGGTCTCATCTTGGAAAGTACCGGGAGAATAACCGCCTGGAGGCAAAGCGTGCCCAGGGCGGGCTTCCCCACAGTATTTGGGAAACCTATTCCGCCTTCGCCAATACCTTTGGCGGCATTTTATTGCTGGGCGTAACCGAAGGACCGGACAAGACCTTTTCTACCGTTCCTCTCCCGGATCCGGACCAGCTGGCGGCTGATTTTTGGAATACGCTCTCTGCCCCCGGCACGGTCAATGTCAATATCCTCAGTCATCATGATGTACAGGTTGTCGAAAGCGGCGGAAACCGCATTGTAGTCATCCAGATCCCCCGGGCAGACCGTCACGACCGTCCCGTCTATATGGGACGGGATCCCTTCAGCGGAACCTACCGCCGCAGCGGGGAAGGGGATTACCGATGCACCCCGGAAGAAGTGCGGGGCATGATCCGGGACCAGACGGATATTTCCCTGGATACCCGGGTGCTCTCCGGCGCCACCCTGGACGCCTTTTGTCCCGCAAGCGTGGAGCGATACCGCAGGGAAGTGGAGGCCTTGCGCCCTGGCGGCGGCTTGGCCGAACTGGAGACGGAGTCCTTTCTTCACCGGGTCGGGGCAATGGCCCGAGACCGCCGCGGAACTCTGCGTCCCACGGCAGGCGGTCTTTTGATGCTGGGACGGGAAACGGAGATTCGCCGGGAATTTCCCGGCTATTCGCTGGACTATCAGGAACCGGGAGAGACGGGAATCCGAATTCTCTCCTCCAGCGGCAGCTGGAGCGGCAACCTGTTTGATTTCTACCTCCAGGTCTATGCACGGGTCTCCCGGGACTTTCCTGCCGGCAGTCCGGTGCGTCAGGCCCTGCGGGAAGCTCTGGTCAACGCCCTGACACACGCGGACTATTATGACCGCCGTGGCTTGGTAATCCAGCGTCTGCCCAATCAAATCCGCATTGCCAATCCCGGTGCGTTCCGGGTGGATGTCCGGGAGGCTTTGGCGGGCGGCGTATCCGATCCCCGCAACGCCGTATTGATCCGCCTGTTCCGCCTGATCGGCGCCGGAGGCGGCCAGGGCGGCCTGTCCGGGATTCGGGCGGTATGGCAGTCCCAGGGCTGGCAGGCTCCCCAAATTGTGGAGAGCTTTGGTCCGGACCGCACGATCCTCACCCTGCCTCTGCGGCCGATGCCCTCCACCGCCGGTTTGCGGCAGGATCTTATCGTATTCCTCACAGATGCAGCCGCAGCCTCTGCTGGGGAAATTGCCGGGGGACTGGCTGTGGACACCCAGACTCTGCTGCCCCTTCTGGAGGCTATGGAACACGAGGGGATTCTTTCCGGAGAGGGCGAGGGCCCCGGCCGACGCTACCGTCTGAGCTGGTAAGCGCCTGTCAGGGGAGATTTTCATTGCGCCGGTATGCCGGATATGCTATCATGAAACCAGGAATTCACCGCGCTTTGGCGCGAAGCGGAGGAGAGGACTTATGAATAAAATCATTACCATCAGCCGGGAATATGGCGCCGGTGGCCACTCCATCGGTAAGCGGGTGGCCGAGGAATTGGGCATTCCGTTTTATGACCGGGACATTCTCAAGGAAACCGTGAAAGCCAGCGGCTTTGACTCCGATCTGGTGGAAACCGAGCAGGAAGACGTCTCCCGCACGGAGTCCTTTTTCAAAAGCCTGTGCAATGTCTCCAGCCTCTACTATAATGATACTCAAACGGCCATTCACGATGTCCAGCAGGCCGTCATTCTCCATTTTGCGCAGGAAGGTCCCTGTGTCATTCTGGGCCGCTGCGCCGACGAGATCCTGCGCAAAGCCGGTGTCGAAAGCCTGAACGTCTTCATTTACGCCGACGACATTCATCGCGCCGTTCGGGCCAGCGAGATCACCGGCTGCACCAACGCTACGGAACTGCAGCGGATGCTGGCCCGCCGGGACAGCCGCCGTCACAACTACTATACCCACTACACCGGGAAAAAGTGGGGTGACAGCCACAATTATCACCTCTCCCTGGACAGCGGAGCCCTGGGCTATGACCTGTGCGTCAAGCTGATTGTGGAAGCAGCCAAATCCATGGAGTAAGGGCTTCCGCCCCGAACTGATCCAATCCTTTCTGCACAATTCCCTTCCGATGCCAAATCCATTCGCACCGGAAGGGAATTGTTGCGTTTATTCAAAAGGCATGCGTTTTCTCGTGTTCACAACGGTCCCCATTGTCCCTTGCGTTTTGCACAAATTATCTAAATGTTTTTCTGTTTTATGTACTTTTATTAGAAAAAACAACCAACAAACTGTAGTAATTGTCAATTGTTGTCGTTTATATGCCGGTGCTATAATCAAATCATAAACCATTCGTGTTGTTAGTATCGCAGTTCATGCAGGTATATGCATTTTTTTATTGGGCAGTTGACACACGTGTATACTTTTTCTCTTACAATTTCTTCCGTATAGGAGCTTTTAGATTTGCCCGTTTTTTCTTGCAAAGCGGAGCAAAACGCCTCTGTTTTCCCAGGATTTTGATACAATATTCGGCTTTCAACAAATCTGAACTTTTTGGTTTTCTTCTTTTCCCGTTCCCCTACAAAACGAAACCGTCTGTATGTTCACGTGTTGATAAGAAACGGTAAGAATTTAGCGTTTCTTACATTGTATTCAAAAATCTTTTTAGGAGGTATTGTTATGAAAAAGCTGCTCGCGCTCGTTTTGTCTCTATGCCTGGTAGTCGGGTTAACCGCCTGTGGCGGCAGCACCGACACCAATACCCCCGCCTCTTCCGGCGACCAGTCCGGGGAAAATGCCGCCGAAGAGACCCAACAGCCGGAAGTGGATCCTGCCGTTGCAGAGCTTTTGGATGACTTTGATACCTCTGCGGATGGAATTGTGCTGGGCTTCAGTAACTCCTATAACGGAAACAGCTACCGCCAGAAGGAGGAAGCCCTGTTTTATGAGCTGGCCGATCAGCTCAAGGCCATGGGCGTGCTCAAGGACTACATTGTAACGGAGTCCAACTCGGACAATGCCACCCAGGCCTCCCAAATTCAGAGCCTGATTTTGAAGGGTGTCGATGCGATTATTGTGGATCCCGGCTCTCCCACCGCGCTCAACAGCGCCATTGAAGAGGCTTGGGATGCTGGTGTTCCCTGCGTAATCGTCAACGGCGGTCCTGTTACCACCGATAAATGCTACCAGATCAACTTCGATTATAAGGGCAGCATTATGCCGGCGGCGCAGTACGTGGCCGACCGTCTGGGCGGCAAGGGCAACGTTCTGATTTCCCGCGGCATTGCCGGTGTTCCCAGTGATACCGGATTCTATGAGGGCATGCGGGAAGTGCTGGACCAGTATCCGGATATCAAGATCGTAGCGGAAGTATACAGCGAGTGGACCGGCTCCATCGCACAGAAGGAGATCGCCTCGGTTCTGCCCAGCCTGGATCAGGTCGATGCCGTTTTGGGCGAAGGCGGTGACGGTTACGGCGCCGTTATGGCATTCGAAGCCGCAAATCGGGAAGTGCCTCTGATTATCGGCGGCAACCGCGGCAACTTCATGACGTGGTGGGCGCAGGAATATGAGGAGAACGGCTACGAGACCATGTCCTGGACCACCAGCCCTGCCATTGCCGCCGCCGGAATCTTCGTGGCCTGCGATTTGGTCCGCGGCAAGACGGATGTGCCCCTGAGCATGGATATCCCCGGCTACATCATCACCCAGGAAGATATGATCGCCAATATTGAAACCTACAAGAACATGGAGGCCGACGATATCGCCGGTGAGCTCTATGATTATGACTGGGTTCAGAACACGCTTTACACGCAGAAGTAACGACGGATTCTGAGCAATCGTAGTGGCCCGCCCGTATCAAAACGGCGGGCCACTTCTGTAAAACGGAATCGGATCGGGATTCAAGTTTTTAGCAAAGGGGTATAGGATCAATGGACAACACTGTAATGAACGCAACGGCAAGCCCCTTTTTGGAATTACAGAAAATCTCCATGATTTTCGGGCACACGGTTGCGCTCAATGAAATGGATTTTTCCATCCGCCCGGGTGAGATCGTGGGGGTTGTCGGCTCCAACGGCGCGGGAAAATCCACCTTGATGAAGGTCATTACCGGCGTATATACGCCTTCTGCCGGATCGATCTGCCTGGGCGGCGAATCCATCAACCCCAAGCAGTATACGGCCAACGAGGCCAAGCGGCGGGGTATCGCCTGCGCATATCAGGAGCTGTCTTTGTGCAGCAATCTCAACGCATATGAAAACTTCTCCATCAGCCACATGGACCATTCTCCCCTGGGGCGTCACGGATGGCGCAAACGGGCGGAAGCCTTTGCTTCGGAAACATTGGAGGCAATTTTCCCCCATAACCACATCGACATCAAAACACCCCTGAGCGAGCTGAAGCTTTCCCAGAGGCAAATGATTGAGATTGCAAGGGCCATCTCCACCGACGGACTGAAGCTGCTCATACTGGATGAACCCACAGCTTCCCTCACGGCAGACCGCATCGATCAGCTCCATGCCCACATGAAAAAACTCAGCCAAGAGGGAATCGCCATCATTTACATCTCCCACAAGCTGGATGAAATCGACCGCATCTGCGACCGCATTGTGGTCATGCAAGCCGGTAAGAACATTCTCTCCTCCAGCATTGCCGATATTACCCCCAAGGAATTGATTGAAATCATGGGCGGAAAGGCAGAAACCGCTTCCCATTCCAAACGCACCGACCACAGCGAGGCTCCCGCTGTTCTGACCATCCAGCATCTGAATACCGACGCCCTGCATGATATCAATTTGACTGTCCACCAGGGAGAAATTATCGGTGTTTCCGGTTTGGCCGGCTCCGGGCAGAAGGAGCTGCTGCTGGCAATTTTCAACGCCCAGAAAAAGCGGCAAAAGGCAATTCAGCTGGCTACGCGGGCCTCCTTTGTCAGCGGCGACCGCAACAATGAGGGAATTTTCCCCCTCTGGAACATTGCGGACAACACTCTGATCTCCAGTCATGAGCAAGTCAGTTCTGCCGGCATTCTCAGCCCCAAGCGCTTCGCTTCCCTGGCTCAGTATTGGTACGATAAGCTGAAATTCAAGGCTGCCGGAATCAAAGACGATATCACCAGCCTGTCCGGCGGCAACCAGCAAAAGGCGTTGATTGCCCGCGGAATCTGCGCCGATGCCGGAATTATCATCCTCAATGACTCCACCTGCGGCGTCGATATCGAAACCAAGCAGGAAATTTACCGGCTGCTTTACGAAGCACGCAGCGAAGGCAAAACCGTCATCTGGCACAGCACGGAAGACTTGGAAATGGAGCTGTGCGACCGGATTCTGGTCATGCATGAGGGCCGCATTGTCCGGGAACTGCAGGGAGAGGACGTCAGTGTAAAAAATATTGTCACAACCTCTTTTGAATACGCACGGAAAAGCAACGCCGAGCAGGAACAGACTGCCGACTCCCAGAAAAAGCGCTCCTTCCTGCCAAAGGTCAAAAAGATTCTCCAAAACCGCGCCACGCTGCCTATTTTCGTCATGGCGCTGATTTTTTCCATCAACTCTTTTATCAATCCCAATATTGCTTCTTACCGCGGCATCAATATGCTCTACAGTTCTGCCGTCCCCCTGGTCTTCATTGCACTCGGGCAGATGTTCCTGGTCATTTCAGGGGGCATTGACATGGGCAACGGCATTGCTGTGGGCCTGACCAACGTGCTCTTTGCATTTGTGGTCTCACAGTCGCCCATAACCGGTGTTCTGGGCCTTGCGCTGTTTATAATCGCCTACGGCGCCTTGGGTGCTTTGATTTATGTAAAGCGTATGCCGGCCATTGTCGTGACGCTGGGTGCTTCGTACATCTGGCGGGGCATCGGCCTGATCATAGCCCCCAACCCCGGCGGCACACAGCCGGCATTTATCGACGCCATTTTCGGATTCCGCTGCCCCATTATTCCCACACCGATCCTGATGGCCATTGCAGCGGGACTCCTTTGCTGGTGGATCACCAAGCGCTCCAAGTACGGATTGATCATCTGCGGATGCGGCAATAACCCAACTGCCATTGCCCGTGCCGGCTGGTCCAGGCTCATTGCCACCGTCGTAACCTATATGATTTCCGGAGCCCTGATTGTGCTGGCAGGCATGTCCATGACATACCTCTCCAAGGGCGGCGACATCAATTCCACCTCTACATACCAGATGCTCAGCATCGCGACCATTATTCTGGGCGGATGCGAATTTGTGGGCGGAATTGCCTCTCCGGTGGGTGTCACCGCAGCCGCACTGGCCATTTCCAGCATCTCCACCCTTTTGACCATGATCAATGTGGATTCCAACCTGCAGAGTGCGGTTACGGGACTCATCCTGATCGCAGCGCTGGCAATCAAGCTGGTACCAACCGTAGGGAGGCGTAAGACGACATGAGTGTAAAATCCTCTTTGAGTGTGAAAAAATGGGCCGGAAAAAACTCCTGGATTTGGCCTTTGTTTGGTGCGGTGGCTTTGTGGCTGGCCATGGGCCTGATTACCGGCGGCTTGAAAGTTGATGTACTGGTCACCAATCTGACACTGATGAGCTATCTGGTCTTTTTGAGTCTGGGCCAAACCGTTGTCATCACAGGCGGAGATGGCGCCATCGACCTCTCCATTCAATACACCGTTGCGCTCGCTGCCTATCTTGCGTCCCTGCTCTGCGTCTCCATCGGACTGCTGCCGGGACTGCTCATCACACTGCTGGCGTGCGCGTGCGTGGGCATTGTAAACGGGTTTGTAAATCTGTACATCAAGGTCCCGCCCATGATTACCACTTTGGCTGTGGGCTATATTGTCTATTCCTGCGTCCTGAAACTGGCAGCCAAGAACACCGGCGTCCCCCATGAGAGCATCTTGTGGTTCGCCCAAAAGGCCCGTGTAGGCAGTCTTTCTCCCGTTGTGTTCGTTGCGCTTTTGGCCGTTGCGTTTATGTTCGTCTTAATGTATCATACATCATATGGGAGAAAACTCCATGCCGTTGGTCAAAACCGCAAGGCGGCCCAGCTGGCTGGTGTACGGGTCACCCCCATCATCCTGGGATCCTTTGTCATCAGCTCCCTGCTGGCCGGTATTTGCGGCATCATGCTGGGCGGTTATTTCGGCGGCGCATTCCAGGATATGGGTATTTCCTACATGCTTACCTCCATTTCCGCCACCGTAATCGGCGGAACCAGTGCCGCAGGCGGCAAATCCAGTGTGGCAGGCTCTGTATGCGGAGCCTTGATGCTCACCATGCTGGTTTCCTTCCTGAATGTCTCCCGTCTTCCCGCCGCCACGCAGGAACTGATCCAAGGCGTACTTCTGGTCACAATTCTGGTCGTATCCGTTCCCAAAAAACAAGTGAATATTTAAAAGGAGGCAGACCGGTATGAAGATCATCGATGCTCACACACATATCTTTGATGTTCTTGCAGGCTTTGGTTCCTGCGGGGAATTACGCCCCATCGGAAACGGAGTTGCCCGCTGGGCCACCGGCGAGGAGATGGCGATGATTCCTCCCGAGCTGGGAGACCGCTGTTTTCCTGCCCAGACTTTGGCGTCCCTTCTGCGGGACCAGGGCGTGGAAAAGGCTGTTTTGCTGCAGGGCGGTTTATACGGCTTCCAAAACGACGCCACATTGGCCGCTGCCAAAGCATATCCGGATTTGTTCATCCCCAGCGGAACCTTCGATCCCTTCTGCGGCCGGGCCGCAGATCTGGCTGAGCGCCTGCTGCTCAAAGAACATCTGCGGATCATGAAGTTTGAAGCCAGCAGCGGCGTGGGGCTGATGAGCAATCACCCGCCCTTTGCCCTGGACGGCGACGTCATGGCGGAGACCTTTGCCCTGATGGCCCGTGTGGGCGCAACCTTGGTTCTGGACATCGGCTCTTACGGCATGGGCAGCTACCAGCCCCAGGCGGTCGCCAACATTGCCCGGCGGCACCCCAGCATGCCCATTGTCGTCTGCCACCTGACCGCGCCGGGTCCTCAGGATGCCGAACCCCTGCGTCAGACCCTGACCACCCTCCGCCTGCCCAATGTGTGGTTTGATTTGTCCGCAATTCCCTGGAACGTGGCGCCGGAAGCATATCCGTATCCCACCGGCCAGGCATACATCCGCATGGCCAAGGATCTTGTCGGCGCTGAAAAGCTGATCTGGGGAACCGACGTACCGGTGGTACTTACCCGGGACACTTATTCCCACCTCCTGAGCTATCTAACTGAAAGCGATATTTTCACCCCCAGCGAATTGGAAAAAGTCCTTTACCAAAACGCTGTGGACGCGTTCCAGCTCCCATCCTGAACCCCGAAAGCAGTCTCGGTGCGCTCGGCATGGATGCAAACCCGTTCCGCAGCTGCAATCCCGTAAATACCGCGCTGATCCCCCGTCATCCAATGGGCTACCCAGCCATGTGTTGAATAATCAAAAGGAGGAACGATCCCATGATTGATGTAATGCAGAAATTCTCCCTGGAAGGGAAAACCGCTCTGGTCACCGGCGCATGTTACGGCATCGGCTTCGCCATTGCCACGGCCCTTCACGGTGCCGGCGCAAAAATCGCCTTCTGCGCCACCAGCGACGCCTCCGTGGAGAAGGCCCTGAAGGCCTATGAGGCCGAAGGGATTACGGACGTGAAAGGCTATGCCTGCGACGTGACCGACGAGCCCCGCGCCCGGGAGCTGGTTGCCCGTGTGGAGCAGGACGTGGGCCCCATCGACATTCTCGTGAACAACGCCGGCATCATCAAGCGCATTCCCATGTGCGACATGGCGGTGGAAGACTTCCGCCGGGTGGTGGACGTGGATCTGGTGGCCCCCTTCATTATGGCCAAGGCCGTCCTGCCCGGAATGGTGGAGCGGGGACACGGCAAGATCATCAACATCTGCTCCCTCATGAGCGAGCTGGGCCGGGAGACCGTTTCCGCCTACGCCGCAGCCAAGGGCGGCCTCAAGATGCTCACCCAGAACATCTGCGCGGAGTTCGGCGGCAGCAACATTCAGTGCAACGGCATCGGCCCCGGCTACATCGCCACGCAGCAGACCGCGCCTCTGCGGGAGATCCAGCCCGACGGCAGCCGTCATCCCTTCGACCGCTTCATCGTGGGCCGCACGCCGGCAGGCCGCTGGGGCGATCCCGAGGATCTGATGGGTCCGGCCATCTTCCTGGCCTCCGACGCCTCCAACTTCGTCAACGGCCACGTGCTCTATGTGGACGGCGGCGTGCTGGCCTACATCGGCAAGCAGCCCTGAGTCCGCACTGCTTTCGCGGCACTGTCCAAATCCGTTTGATTGCTTTTTTGTATTTTGATCGAAACTGCATTTTAAATTCAAGGAGGAACCGCTCATGCCCGCTGGAAAAGCCAAAGAATGCCGCTGCTTTCAATCTCCGTCCCGCTATATGCAGGGACCGGGGCTGATCAAACGTCTGCCCAAGTTTGCCGCCACCTTCGGCAACACCGCCCTGCTCATCATCGATCCGTTCTTCTATGACGATTTTTCCGTCCGCGTGCCCAAGCTGTTTGAGGACGCCGGCATGAAAGCCTACTGCGTCAAGTTCCCCGGCTACGCCGGACACAAGGAGCTGGACGAGCTGATCGCCTTCGTCAAGACCCTGCCCGAAATTCCCGACACCTTCATCGGCATGGGCGGCGGCCAGACCATGGACATCAACAAGGCCGTGGCAGCCACCTACCGCAAAAACTGGATCAGCTTCGCCACCGCCCTGACCACCGATGCCCCCACCTTCACCCACACCATCATCAACAACCCCGGCGCCCAGAATGAGCTGATGTTCCACTACAAGAACCCCGACTACGTCGTAGTGGACACTGAGATCACCATTCAAAGCCCCGCCTGGATGCTGGCCTCCGGCATCGGTGATGCTCTGGCCACCTACATCGAGGCCCAGGCTTCTTCCGCCAACAACAACGTGTGCAACTCCGGTCTGGATGACTACAAGCCCTCCATGCTGGGCATGGCCGCCGCCAAGCTGTGCTACGACATCCTGATTCAGGACGGCGTGGCCGCCATGCGGGCCGCCCGGGAGCATCTGCGTACTCCCGCCTATGAGAACGTGGTGGAAGCCGCCACGCTGCTCTCCGGCGTGGGCTGCGAAAACACCGGCGTGTCCATCGCCCACGGCCTGCAGGCCGGCTTCGGCGTGCTGCCCAAGCACTTCCCCCACGGCACCGGCGTGGGCTACTGCGTGCTGGTACAGCTCATTGTCCAGAACGATCCCCGCTTCCCGGAGATCTTCGCCTTCAACAAGGCGGTGGGTCTGCCGGTGTGCACCGCCGACCTGGCCATTCCCGCCGAGCAGAGAGACGAGCTGCTGGAAAAGCTGGTGGACGATGTGTACGGCAAGCGCTGGAACGTGACCAACGTGCCTTTCTATTTCGAAAAGAGCACCCTGCTGGACGCCATCAAGTATCTGGACGCCTACGCAGCCGAGCACGCCTGATTTCCGGATTTTCCCGGGAAAGGTCCTGCAACTTTATAAAACAGCCGGGGAAGGCACATGCCTTCCCCGGCGTTTTTTGGCCGGAGGTCCGCCGCAGCGGACCTCCCGTCAAACATATGGTCAGATTGGGTACATTGCCCCTGGAACTTACGTCTCCAGTCCCTCCAGGTAGTGGACAAACTGCTGGGCCGTGCGGCCGGAAAAGCCGCTGTGGCGGACTTCCCAGGTGTTGGCCATGGCCATGAGCTGCTTGTCGTCCATGGTGATACCCTGCCGGGCCGCCAGGGTCCGGACGATCTCCTGATACTCCTTCTGGGTGGGGGCATTGTAGTTGATGGCCACGCCGAACCGGCTGGCCAGGGAGAGCTTTTCCTCCACCGTGTCGGAACGGTGGATGTCGCCGTGGTGCTCCATATCGGTGCGGTCGTTCCAGGTCTCCCGGATCAGATGACGGCGGTTGGACGTGGCGTAGATCAGCACATTGTCCGGCCGGGTCTCCACGCCGCCCTCAATGACCGCTTTGAGGAACTTGTACTCCACCTCGTTTTCCTCAAAGGACAGATCGTCAATGAAGATGATGAAGCGGTAGTTGCGGTTTTTGATCTGCGCCAGGATGGCGGACAGATCCTGGAACTGGTGCTTGTAGATCTCAATCATCCGCAATCCCCGGTCAAAGTACTCGTTGATGAGGGCCTTGACGCTGGTGGACTTGCCGGTACCGGCGTCGCCGTAGAGCAGGACGTTGTTGGCCCGCTTGCCGGCCAGGAACGTCTCCGTATTCCGGCGCAGCTCCTGCTTTTGCTTCTCATATCCCAGCAGATCGTCCAGCATCACGCCGTCGATGTTGCTGATGGGCAGGAAGGTCACCGTTCCGTTGTCCTCATGGCGAATGCGGAAGGCCCGGCTCATGGCAAAGACGCCGTAGCCGTAGCGGCGGTAATAGTCCGTCACCAGATCGAACATGGCGTTCTCGTCCGCCGCTTCCGCCAGGGCCGCCCGCAGGGCGCGGACCTGCTGGCTGATATCCCGGTTGTACATCCGCTCCCGCTTGGGAATGGCCTGATAGTGACACACCGTGGAAAAGCAGTCAATGTTCAGGTCCTGCTCAATGGGACCGAAATCAAAGTGCATCAGGCGGCGGAACACCGCGAAATCCGCCCGGGCAAAGGTATTCACGCTGCCCTGGCTGGCGCCGACCCGCTCGCAGGTCTGGGTGAAGGAGTTTTCATTGGTCATCAGCAGCCAGGTGAGATAGCACTGCCAGAGATTCTCGTCAAAGCCGCACACGGTGGACAAGTCCAGCAGACGCTTGATCTGGGCGTAGATCCGGGCGACCAGTTCGTCCCGGTCCACATTGCCCCGCTTCCAGTCCCGGAAGATCTCGGCCAGACGAACCAGGATCTCATCGTCTCCCAGGTCGCTGAAGAGCAAAAGGTGCGATAATTCCCGATACATGCCTTGCTCCTTTCCGTCCGCTTACTCCAAAATGGCGCCGCGGTCAGCAGAGGAGACCAGCTTGGCATACCGGGCCAGGTAGCCCGTCTGAATCCGGGGCTGGGGGCAGACCCACTTGGCCTTCCGGGCGGCAAGCTCCTCGTCGGAAACCTGCAGCTCAATGGTGTGGGCGGGAATGTTGATGGAAATGATGTCGCCCTCCTGCACCAGACCGATGGGGCCGCCGGAGGCCGCCTCGGGAGAGACGTGGCCGATGGAAGCGCCCCGGGTAGCACCGGAGAAGCGGCCGTCGGTGATGAGGGCCACGTCCTTGTCCAGGCCCATGCCCGCGATGGCGCTGGTGGGGTTGAGCATCTCCCGCATGCCGGGGCCGCCCTTGGGGCCCTCATACCGGATGACCACCACGTCCCCGGCCACGATCTTGCCGTCGTAAATGGCGCGGATGGCGTCGTCCTCGCAGTCAAACACCCGGGCGGGGCCGGTGTGGACCAGCATCTCCTGCGCCACGGCGGACTGCTTGACCACGCAGCCGTCCGGCGCCAGGTTGCCCTTGAGCACCGCGATGCCGCCGGTGGGGGAGAAGGGCTTCTCGAGGGGACGGATGACCTCGGGGTTCCGGTTTTCCACACCGGCCAGGTTCTCCGCCACACTCTTGCCCGTGCAGGTCAGGCAGGTGGTGTCCAGCAGCCCGGCGCGGGTCAGCTCCGCCATGACGGCGTACACGCCGCCGGCGCGCTCCAGGTCCTCCATGTAGGTATCGCCGGCCGGAGCCAGGTGGCAGAGGTTGGGGGTCTTGGCGGAGATCTCGTTGGCCATGTCGAAGCTCAGCTCAATGCCGCACTCATGGGCGATGGCAGGGAGGTGGAGCATGGTGTTGGTGGAGCAGCCCAGGGCCATATCCACCGTCTCGGCATTGTGGAAGGCCGCCGGGGTCATGATGTCCCGGGGCCGGATGTTCTGCTTCACCAGCTCCATGACCTGCATGCCCGCGTGCTTGGCCAGCCGCAGACGGGCGGACCAAACAGCTGGAATGGTACCGTTGCCCCGCAGTCCCATACCGATGGCCTCGGTCAGACAGTTCATGGAGTTGGCGGTATACATGCCAGAGCAGGAGCCACAGGTGGGACAGGCGTTGTTCTCATACTCCTCCACCCCGGCCTCGTCCAGCTTGCCGGCGTAGTAGGCGCCCACCGCCTCGAACATATGGGACAGGCAGGTGCGGCGTCCGTCATTTAGAGTTCCGGCCAGCATGGGGCCGCCGGACACGAAGATG
>ENA-UEYL01002532-UEYL01002532.1-human-gut-metagenome-genome-assembly--contig:-NODE-2532-length-13370-cov-3.773941_pt1 | contig 13370 bp, 9 predicted proteins | sample MGYA00242941_ERZ507946 | MGnify/ENA primary metagenome ERZ507946 (study PRJEB26167, sample SAMN06115482) | human gut metagenome | host: Homo sapiens | place: China:Guizhou | collected 2015-03-11...
TATGCTATAATGACTCTGAAAAATGAACAGAATAAAGGTGCGCCCGGATAAGAAACCTTGCATTCTGAAATGCTGAAAGTTTTCTTATTGGGACACACCTTAGAACAGCAGCTCTAATTTTTTGATTAGGGCATTTCGTTGTGTTTACGGACAGGAGGAAAGGCACATGGGTCTTTTTGACAGATTTAAAAATCAGGAAGCGAGAGGGCAGGAGTTTTACTGCATCGTGGGTCTTGGCAACCCCGGCAGAGAATACGCCGAAACAAAGCATAATGTCGGCTTCTGTGTAATTGATAAGCTGGCGGAAAAATATGAGATTAAGGTGGAAAAATACAAAAACAGAGCATTGATTGGGGATGGCATGATTCGCGATAAGCGGGTGCTTCTCGTAAAGCCGCAGACCTTTATGAACCTCAGCGGCGAAAGTGTGCGTGAAATTGTGAATTTTTATAAAATTCCGCAGGAGCGCTTTGTTGTGATTTTTGATGACACAAGCCTGCCCTGCGGCAGTGTGCGGATTCGCGAAAAGGGCAGCCATGGCGGACATAACGGCATCCGCAACATCATCGACCAAATGGGGACGGATGTGTTTAACCGCATTAAGGTTGGCATTGGCGAAAAGCCAAAGGGCTGGGATTTGGCGGATTATGTTCTTGCGAAATTCAGTCCCGATGATTTGCCTGCCATGGAAGAAGGCATGGAGAAGGCGGTCAAGGGTGTGGAGTTGATTCTCTCTCGCGGCGTGGCGGAGGCGGCAAACCGCGTGAACCAGAAGCCGAAAAGCATGAAAAAACAGAAGGCCTTGCAGGAGCAGGCAGAAAAAGCCGAAAAAGAAACGGAAAAGACTACTGACGGGGTGAATAAAGAATGAAAGCCTTAACCGCACCGCTGACCGAATTGGGCAGTTTTCAACAGATTCTGGAAGGAATTGCAAAGGGAAATACGCCTGTTTTTGCGACAGGTGTCATTGATGCGGCAAAAAATCATCTGGCATACAGCCTGCAGGCGGAAACAAAGCGTCCGCTTTTCCTTCTGACTTACAGTGAGCTGCGCGCGAAGGAAATTCTGGAGGATTTGACCTTTTTTACGAAGGACTGTGCATATTATCCTGCGAAGGATATCCTTTTCTACAGCGCGGATGTGCATAGCATGGAAATGAACCGCCAGCGGTTTCTGGTATTGGAGCGTCTGCTCAAGGGCGAAACGCCCATCATTGTAGCATCTGCCGAAGCGCTGCTAGATAAATATCCCCCGAAGGAAATTTTTGCCTCCTTTCGGCTGACCCTGCGGACAGGTGAAATCGTTGAAATCGCAGAGCTGACACGCAAGCTGGTACGCATGGGCTATGAGCGGACGGAGCTGGTGGAAAGCCCAGGGCAGTTCAGCCTGCGCGGCGGTATTCTGGATATCTGGTCGCTGACGGCGGAGGATGCCGTGCGTATCGAATTCTGGGATGATGAAATTGATTCTATCCGCAGCATGGATGCGCAAAGCCAGCGCTCCATAGAAAAGCTGGAGGAGGCGAGCATCTTCCCCATGCGGGAAATGGTTTATACCGAGGAGCAGGCAGTTTCTGCGGCGGAGCGCATCGAGCAGGAATATCGGAAGGTACTGAAAAATCTGGAGCAGAAGGGCGAAACGGAAAACGCAGAGCGTCTGCGGGAGCATATCGGCGAGGATGCGGAACGCCTGCGTGCGGAAAAAACATTGCCTGCACTCGGGGCGTATGCCGATTATTTTTATGAAAATCCCGTCAGCCTGCTTTCCTATTTGCGGGAGGACACCCTGCTTGTGTTCGATGAGCCTGAGCGCATCCGCGAGCACATGGATATTCTGACGGAGGAATACCGCCAGAGCGTGAAGGGGCGTATCGCGCAGGGCTATTTATTGCCAGGGCAGAGCAATATGCTCTATGATTATACGGAAATTTTGCGGCAGGCGGAGGGCTTTGCGGAGCTTCTGCTTGCAGGGCTGAATCAGAAGACGGTGGATTTCCACCCGAAAACCATGGTGAATCTTTCGGTGCGCTCTACGCCTTCCTTCCAGCAGCGCGCGGACCTTTTCTGCGAGGAGCTGGAATATCTGAAAAAGAACCATTTCCGCACGCTGATTCTTGCCGGCAGCGGTACAAGGGCACAGCGTATGGCAAAGGAATTGCAGGAAATGGGTCTGGAAGCCGTTTATATCGATTCTCTGGAAAAGGAGGTGCCGAAGGGTGCCGTCTGGGTGGCACGCGGTACGCTTTCTAAGGGCTTTCGGTATGATTATATTGATTTTGCCGTATTCTGCGACAGCGAATTATTCGGCGGCAAGGAAAAGAAAAAACGAAAGAAGCGCAGGAAAAACGGCGCGGCAATCGAAAGCTTTACCGATTTGCATATCGGGGATTATGTTGTACATGATAACCATGGGATTGGTGTATTTCGCGGTCTGGAAAAAATCTCTGTCGAGGGCGTGCAGAAGGATTATATGAAGATTTCCTATCGGGATGGCGGCAGTCTCTTTGTACCTGTCAACCAGATGGATATGGTGCAGAAATATATCGGTACAGGCTCTGCCGCACCCAAGCTGAATAAGCTTGGCGGACAGGACTGGGCAAAGGCAAAGGCGAAGGCGCGAAAGGCTGTGCAGATTATGGCGGAGGATCTGGTTGCGCTTTATGCAAAGCGTGCGGCGGCGCAGGGCTTTGTCTATGGTGCGGATACCGTCTGGCAGCAGGAATTTGAGGAAAGCTTTCCCTATGAGGAAACGGATGACCAGCTGAACGCCATTGAGGATGTCAAAAAGGATATGGAAAGCAGCAAGGTTATGGACAGACTGATTTGCGGTGACGTTGGCTACGGCAAGACGGAGGTTGCCATTCGTGCGGCATTTAAGGCGGCACAGGAAGGCAAGCAGGTCGCATTCTTAGTCCCGACCACCATTTTGGCACAGCAGCATTACAATACCTTTACCCAGAGAATGACGGGCTACCCTGTGCATATCGAGCTGCTCTCCCGTTTCCGTACGCCGAAGCAGCAGAAGAAGAGCCTGCAGAATATCGAAAAGGGCTATTCCGAAATTTTGATTGGGACACATCGGATTCTCTCCAAGGATGTCAAGTTCAAGAATTTGGGGCTGATTATCGTGGATGAGGAGCAGCGCTTCGGCGTGGCACACAAGGAAAAGCTGAAGGCACTCAAAGAAAATGTGGATGTGCTGACGCTTTCCGCAACCCCTATCCCCAGAACGCTTCACATGAGCCTTGCGGGGATTCGCGATATGAGCCTGTTGGAGGAGCCGCCGCAGGAAAGGCATCCCGTTCAGACCTATGTGATGGAAAATAACCCCGAATTTATTCGTGAGGCCATTCACAGGGAAATCAGCCGCGGCGGACAGGTTTATTATCTCTATAATCGTGTAGAATCCATCAGCGAGGAGGCCTTCCGGGTGCAGAGGCTTGTGCCGGATGCAAATGTGACCTACGCACATGGGCAGATGTCGGAGCGAGAGCTGGAACGCATTATGGGCGATTTTATCAGCGGTGAGATTGATGTTCTGGTCTGCACAACAATTATCGAAACGGGGATGGATATTTCCAATGCGAATACCATCATCATTCAGGATGCCGACCGCATGGGGCTTTCTCAGCTGTATCAGCTGCGCGGACGCGTGGGCAGAAGCAATCGCATTGCGTATGCGTATCTGATGTATAAGCGGGATAAAATGCTGCGCGAGGCGGCGGAAAAACGCCTGCAGACCATTCGTGAATTTACGGAGTTTGGCTCGGGCTTTAAGATTGCCATGCGTGATTTGGAAATCCGCGGTGCAGGCAATCTTCTTGGTGCGGAGCAGCATGGACACATGGAGGCAGTCGGGTATGATATGTATTGCCGCCTGCTTGAGGAGGAGGTGCAGAGCCTCAAGGGAGATGCACCGAAGGAGGAAAAATTTGAAACCTCAATTGATTTGAACATCAGTGCCTTTATCCCCGATTTTTATATTAAGAATCAGGAGCAGCGGATGGAGCTGTATAAAAAAATCGCAGGCATCCGCACCATGGAGGAATATTACGACATGCAGGAGGAGCTTGAAGACCGCTATGGCGATTTGCCAAAGAGCGTACAGCTTCTGCTGGAGGTGGTTCTTGTGAAGGCAGAGGCACATGAGATGGGGATTCGCGCCATCAGCCAGAAGCATGGGAATCTTCTTCTGGAATTTCAGCCGCAGCCTAATATTGACCCACAGAAGCTGATGCAGCTGCTTGCAAAGGAAAAGGGCAAATATCTCTTTACTGCGGGCGCAAATCCGTACCTTACCATCAAGCCGGCAAGGGGAGAGGGAGAAAAACCGCTCGAACTGATTAAAAAATGCTTTAAGGCATTGAAAGACTGAGAGAATATCTGTATAATAAAAAAACCAATATCTATACGGAGAGAGGGTGCAGAATGAAAAAGAGAAGAAAAGGTCTGCTTGGGCTTCTGCTGGCAGGGGTGCTTGCGCTGACAGCCTGTGGCAGCGGCGGAACAGCGGATACGGTTGTGCTGAAAATTGACAATCACGATATTACGAAATATGAATATATGGTTTACCTTTATACCACAACGCAGAGCTTTGTTTCTGCGGCGGGAGAGGATGTCTGGAATCTGGATTTTGATGGGCAGACGGCGGATGAGCTGGTGGAGGAGCGCACCATCAGCACATTGCAGAGTGTGCTTGCGGCGGAGGAATATGCCGCGGCGCATGATATTGCTCTGACGAATGACCAGAAGGAGGAAGCGGCAGCGGCGGCAAAGCAGTTCCTCTCCACAGTGGATGCGGATGCGCTGAAGAAGATGGAGGTAGATGAGGAAAAGCTTGTGCCCTTGATGGAGGCCTCTTATTTGTATTCCTTGGTGTATGATTCCATTGCATCGGAATGTGCGGTGGATGAAACGGATATGGCGGATTACTACGCAGAGCAAAAGGATCAGATTCGCTCCGATTATACGGAACTGAAGGTAGCAACCATTTTGGTCGATGATGAGGAAACGGCAAATGAGGTCGCAAAGCGTGCTAAGGATGGAGAGGATTTTGCATCCTTGTTCCGGAAATATGACGTTGACCCTAAGGCGCAGAGTGGCGATGAAAACGGCGAAACCACGATGTATCAAAGCTATATGCTTTCCAATTTCGGGCTGACAGAAGCACCTGAGGTCGGCAAGGTGGTCGGTCCTATCAAGATGGACGAGAGTAAATATTTCATTATTAAAACACTGGAGAAAACCGTTCCGACAGAGGAAGAAGTGAAGGAAAAGGCGGAAACCGGCTATAAGGATAAGATTCAGACGGAATATGCCGAAGCGCGCATCGGTGAAATGGTGAAGGCGCAGAAGGTGGAAAAGGTCAAGAGTGTATGGGATACTCTGGAAAAATTCCACTGAAAATCACAAAAAACGAGAAAGGATGTCTTGCGAGAACAAGGCATCTTTTTTTGTACAGAGGACGTAAAGCTGTTGTCGAAAAAAGGAAACTATGCTATGCTGAAAACAGAGGATTATCGCTTGGCGGTTCAGTCACTCTCTGCAAAGGGGGTGATATTTCGGAACTGCAAGCAGCAGTGCGAAGCACTGGTTTGCATGCAAACTTCCGTAGGTTACATATACTGATTTGTTTCAATATAGTTTAGTAATCATCGGAATTATCACCTTATGCTTTTTGCATAAGAACTGATAAGAAAACGACCGCCTAACAGAAGTTAGACGGTCTAAACCAACTATATCGGACTGACCGCCCTTCCAAAAGCGGTAATCCTTTCTTACTGTCATCATAGCACAGAGGAATAAAAAAAGCAATCAAATCTGTATTTTTTTGCATAGCAGTGAGGATATGGCAGGAGAAAGCTGTAATATAGTTGAAAAAAGGGCATTTCTAAGGTATGATGAACAAAAGAGATATTTTGTTTTTCGGGTGAAGGAGGAAAATGAGAGATGGAGTTGAAAAGAGTATGGGCGATGTATTTCAGCCCGACAGGCGGAACGGAAAAGGCAGTGAAAACAACGGCGCAGGCATTGGCGGCAAAGCTGGGCTTGCCCTTGGAAAGCTATGATTTTACATTGCCGCAGGGCAGAGAAAAGGATGCGGTTTTCGGTGAAGGGGATTTGGTGGTTTGCGGCACACCTGTCATTGCAGGGCGTGTGCCGAATGTATTGCTCCCCTATCTGACGGAGCAGGTAAAGGGCAACGGTGCGTATGCGGTGCCTGTGGTTTCCTTTGGCAACCGCAATTATGATGATGCGCTGATTGAGCTGAGAAATATTCTGGAGCAGGATGGCTTTAAGACGGTTGCAGGCGGCGCTTTTGTGAGCGAGCATTCCTTTTCCAAAACCCTTGCGGCAGGCAGACCCGATGCAAAGGATTTGGCAAGCATGCAGGAATTTGGCGCAAAAATCGCGGAAAAGCTGACAAGCGGCTGGGAATATACGGCTCCTGCGTCTGTGAAGGGGTGCGACCCCATTCGTCCCTATTTCAAGCCACAGGACAGACATGGGGCGCATATTGATATTCGCAAGGTAAAGCCGAAGGTAAGTGATGCCTGCGTTGGCTGTGGGCATTGTGCGGAGGTTTGCCCCATGGGCTCCATCAGCAGAGAAAACATCAGAGAATATATCGGCATCTGCATCAAATGCTGTGCCTGCGTGAAGAAATGTCCTGTTGGGGCGAGATATTTTGATGACCCCGGCTATATCTATCATAAGGAGGAGTTGGAGGAGCTTTACGAAAGACGCGCAGAGCCGGAATGGTTCGTGTAACGGCGAAGCCGTAAGTTAAAACCGAATTTTGACTTGGGAGGACAGAGTCTGCTTTTTAAAAAGGCAGGCTCTTTTTTTATTGCCCTAATGGTTTTCTAATCTTTCTTTTACAGGGTTTTAACAAAGGGCTAAGTACTGCCTAATTTCTATTCCGTATACTAAAACACGAATGAGAGAGAGGTGTATTTTTATGGAAGAAAAATGGAGAAAGGAATTGAAATATACCGTAACAGAGGGCGAAAGCATGGTAACGGCAAGAAGGCTCTCCTCCTTTATGCAACGAGACAGAAACCTGAAGGGAGCAAGAGAATATCTGATTCGCTCGCTTTATTTTGATAATCTGTATGAAAAGGTGCTGAAGGAAAAGCTTTCGGGGACGGCTGTCCGTGATAAATTTCGGATTCGCTATTATGATTTTGATACGGCATTTATCCGTTTGGAGAAGAAAAGCAAACGCTATGCCGTCGGGCATAAGTATCAATGTCGGCTGACGGCGGCGGAGGCGCAGAAAATCATTGACGGCGACCTTGCTTGGATGGAGGAGGATGAACGGCCTTTGGTGCGGGAGCTGTTTTTGAAAATGAAGCTGGAGCTGTTTCGCCCCTCTGTGATTGTGGATTATTGCAGAGAGCCGTTTGCCTATGCGCCGGGGAATGTGCGGATTACCTTCGACAGGGATATCTGCTCCTGCAAGGACATCAGGGCATTTTTCCGCAAGGATGCGCCGACGGTTCCTGTCCTGCGGGACGGCAGGTGTATTATGGAGGTAAAATATGACGATTTTCTGCCGGATGTGGTAAGCAGAACGATTTTGACAACAAAAAACAGAGAGCAGGCGTTTTCTAAATTTGCCGCTTGCAGTCTGAACGGATAAGAGAAAGGATGAAGGAAATGACATTTAACGACGTTTTTAAGAGCAGCTTTTTGGATAGCTTCAGCAGCTTTTCCCTTTTGGATACAGCGCTTTCCCTCGGGGCAGCATTCGTGATTGGGCTGTTTATCTTTTATGTATATCAGAAAACCTACAGCGGTGTGCTTTACAGCCGCAGCTTTAATGTTTCCTTAGTGGCAATTTTATTGGTAACTACATTGGTAATCAGCGGTGTGACAAGCAATGTGGTATTGTCTCTGGGTATGGTCGGCGCGCTGTCTATCGTGCGTTTCCGTACAGCCGTGAAGGACCCGATGGATTTGGTGTTTTTGTTCTGGGCGATTGCGGAGGGGATTCTCTGCGGCGCAAGCCTGCTGCCCTTGGCACTTTTGGGCTGTCCCATTTTGGGCGTTTTCCTGCTTCTTTTTGCAAACCATCAGCAGAAGGATAACCCCTATCTGATTATTGTGCGCCTGATGGATGGGGAATTGGAACAGAAGATAGAAGGCTATATCAGGGGCGAGGTAAAGAAAATGCAGCTCAAATCCAAGACTGTGACGGGCGGGGCAGGCTCGGAGGTGATTTATGAAATTCGCCCCAAGGATAACGATAGTGCCCTTGTGAATGTTTTGAGCAATATGAAGGGTGTGGAATCCGCAGTCATGGTAAGCTATGACGGGAATTATGCGGCATAATGGCTAAGTCGAAATCAAGATTTCGACTTGTTAAAGCAGAAGAACAAACAGACGAGTTCCATCGGCTGAAAAGCCTTGAAACTCGCTGTTTTCCTCGGCGGAAATGAATTCCGCCTGCGGATACCAGTCGGGAAACTCGTTCGTTTCCCGAACCCTTCCGCAGCATTAAAATAAATATGCATACAGTTTGAAGGGAGGAACTCCTTTGCATGTATTGAAAAAATATAAGATGATTTTGCTTTCGGGGCTTTTGATGGTGGTGTTTTGCGTGGCGGCATATTTTTTGGTGGAGCGTGCGGATTCTGCGGCGGATACCTACGCGGCGCACATCTTTCAAGAGGATACGGTAAACGAAATCAACATTGAAATTGACGAGGCGGACTGGCAGGATATGTTGGAAAACCCGTTGGAGGAGGAATACCATAAGGCGAATATTACGATTAACGGCGAGACTATCGGGAATGTGGCAATTCGCACGAAGGGCAACAACAGCTTGACCTCTGTGGCCAATTCCGATTCCGACCGTTACAGCTTTAAGCTGGATTTTGATTACTATGACGACAACGGCAGTTATTACGGCTTGAAAAAGCTTTGCCTGAACAACAACTATTCTGACAACAGCAGTATGCGCGAATATATTTCCTATAAAATCATGGGCGAGATGGGATTGGATGTGCCGGAATGTGCGTATAGCCATATTACCGTCAACGGCGAGGAATGGGGCTTATATCTGGCAGTAGAGTCGGTGGATGAGGTCTTTCTTGCAGCGCATTTTGCGGATGCCACGGGCGATTTATATAAGCCTGAGGGCGTGGGCGGCACCGGTGCGGATTTGGTCTATAACGGGGATGACATCTCCGCTTACATAGGGCTGAACCTGAAAACCAATTTGAACAGCTCCGACGGAAAGGAAATCCTTGCGCTGATGCAGGCACTGGAGGATGGCGAAGGCTTGGAGGAGGTGCTGGATGCGGAAAAGGCATTGAAATATATTGCGGCAAATGTGGCGTTGGCGAACTTTGACAGCTATTTGGGCAACACCACGCATAACTTTTATCTTTATGAGGAAAACGGTCGCTTCACAATCATTCCTTGGGATATGAACCTTGCCTTTGGCGGCTTTGGCGGCGGCGAGGTGGATATTTATGAGCCAACCAAGCAGGGCATGGGCGGCTTCGGCGGCGGAGATAAGAGGAAGGATACGCAGGATAATGATGCCGTAACCAATGCCGTAGAAAACACCAAGGCGCAGGCGGATGCAAATAATCAGCCACAGCCACCCGATAACGCCGATATGCAGGGAATGCCCTCCATGGACAGCGGCGAGAAGCCCTTGGTGACAACCCTTCTGGAAAATGAAACCTATCGTTCCATGTACGAGGGCTATCTGAAGGAGATTGCGGAGAAATATTTCACGCAGGGATACATGACTGAGCTGGTAACGAAAATCCATGACCTGATTGCGCCCTATGTGCAGAATGACCCGACTGCCTTCTGCACCTATGAGGAATTCGAGCAGGCCTGCTCCACCGACCCGACCGACCAATATTCTCTGGTTTACTATGCGGTGAATATGGCGGAAAGCATTGAAAATCAGCTAAACGGCGGCGAGCCAACCTTCAACACAAGCAGCATGCAGGGCGGCGGCTTTGGTGGTGGAAAACAGTCTGATTTCAATGGCGAAATGCCCGATATGGCAAGCCGAACGGAGCAGACAACGGATGCACAGCAAAATGCACAGCAGAATGCACAGCAGAATGACCGCCCGACACCCCCTGACCAAAACGGTGGACAGCAGGGTGGACAGATGGACGAAAATGAGCGGAGTGGACAGGCAGATGGACAGCAGAGTGGACAGCAGGGCAATCCACCCGATTTCGGCGGCGGCGAAAAGAATCCTCCCGGTATGCCCGGACAGGATAATAAAAGCGTGCGCCTTTCGGATTGCCTGCCGACGATTGCCGTCTGCGGCGGCGTGTTTGTGGTCGGTGTGGTGGTTCTGATTTTGTTCAAGCGGAAAAAAGACCTGAAGCCGCCAAAAGAAAATAAAACAGAATAAGCTTTTTGCAGAGATTTTGTATAAAAATTGGGAACGGTTGTTCCCTTTTTTTATTTGTTATGATATACTCTTAGCAGACGAAAAAAACGGAAAGGAGGGAAAAGCATGGAGGATTTGAAAATTACCGGCGAGGTGGAGGATATCATTTACCGGAATAAGGATAACGGCTATACGGTTTTTTCGCTGACAACAGAGGATGATGAGGTGACCTGCGTGGGCGTTGTGCCGCAGATTCACAGCGGAGAAGCACTGGAAATTCACGGAAGCTGGGCCATGCACCCCCTTTACGGCAGGCAGATACAGGTGCAATATTACGAAAAATCCATGCCGACCACCACGGCAGGGATGGAGAAATATCTTTCCTCCGGAATGATTAAGGGCATTGGGGCGAAAACGGCAAAGCGGATTGTGGAGCGTTTCGGTGAGGCAACGTTTTATGTGATTGAGGAAAAGCCTGATCTTTTGACGGAAATCAAGGGCATCAGCTACGATAAGGCACAGAAAATTTCCGAGGTCTTCTGCGAACAGCATGAGCTGCGCAGAGCGATGATGTTTTTGCAGGGGTACGATATTTCGCCTGCATACGCCATGAAGATTTATAAGAAATACAAGGCACGCACCTTTGAAATCGTGAAGAATAACCCCTATCGTCTGGCAGACGAGGTGCTGGGAATCGGGTTCAAGATGGCAGATAAGATGGCGGCGGGGGCAGGCATTGCGGCGGATGACCCCAACCGCGTGAAGGCGGCGGTGAAATATGTGCTGAATACAGCGGCGGCAAACGGCGACTGCTATCTGCCGAAGGAAAGGCTGATTGCACAGGCGGTGGATTTATTACAGCTGCATCCGCTTGCGATTGAAAATGCCATTCGGGATTTGCAGGTAAACAGCCAGCTTTTGCAGGAAAAGCTGAACGGCGAGGATTGCGTGTATCTGAATTATTATTTTTATGCCGAAATGTCTGTTGCGAAGCGGCTGCTGGAGCTTTCCGCAGACTATGATGCGCCGAATATGGAATATGTTGCAACGGAGATTGCAAGGGTGGAAAAGGAAACGGGCGTGGTGCTGGCGGAGGAGCAGCGTGCGGCGGTGGCAGAGGCATTAAGCTGCGGCGTGCTTATCATCACAGGCGGCCCGGGAACGGGGAAAACCACAACCATCAACACCATCCTCAGGATTCTGAAAAAAGAGGATATGGATGTGGTGCTTGCGGCACCGACAGGGCGCGCGGCGAAGCGCATGACAGAGGCAACGGGCATGGAGGCGCAGACGATTCACCGCCTTCTGGGCATCAGCTTTATCGGCGAGGACAGCCGCAGGCAGACCTTTGACAAAAACGAGGAGGACCCGATTGAGGCAGATGTAATCATCATTGACGAAAGCTCGATGGTGGATATCGTGCTGATGCAGGCACTTCTGCGTGCGGTGGAAAGCGGCTCACGCATTATTTTTGTGGGGGATGTTGACCAGCTGCCCTCCGTTGGGGCAGGCAATGTGCTGAAGGACATGATCCGCAGCGAACGGCTGAAGGTGGTGCGTCTACAGCATGTGTTCCGACAGGCGCAGGAAAGCGCAATCATCATGAATGCACACCGCATTAACCAAGGGGAGGAGCCTGTGCTGAATGAGGAGGGGACAGACTTTTTCTTCATGCGAAGGGCATACGCGGACGAGGTTGCTGGAACGATTCGGGAGCTTGTGACGAAGCGTCTGCCGAAATTTACGGGGTGCGACGGCTTGCAGGATATGCAGATTCTAACCCCAATGCGTAAGGGGACGCTTGGCGTGCAGAATCTAAATCAAGTTTTACAGCAGACGCTGAACCCTGCCGCGCCCGATAAGCGAGAGGTGCAGTTTCGCCAGATTACCTTCCGCGAGGGAGATAAGGTGATGCAGATCAAGAATAATTACAACATCGTCTGGCGGATGTTCAACAGCCTTGGCAAGCGTGAGGACGAGGGTCTGGGTGTGTATAACGGAGATGCAGGCATTATTCTTTCGATTGACAGCCATGCGGAGCAGCTAAGGGTGGCGTTTGATGATGGCAAGGTGGTCGATTATGATTTCAGCCAGCTGGAGGAATTGGAGCTGGCGTATGCCATTACGATTCATAAATCACAGGGGAGCGAATATCCTGTGGTGATTCTGCCTGTTTACAGCGGCCCGCCGATGCTGATGACGCGCAACCTGCTTTATACGGCGGTGACACGCGCAAAACAGCTTGTGGTTCTGGTGGGACTGCGGGAGACGGTTTCCGCTATGATTTGTAACGACAGAGAGATTGGCAGATACACGGGATTGGCACAGCGGATTCGGAATTTGTACGATTTTATGCATGGGGGTGATATCGTATGAAGGAGCAGCTTCTGGAATTGATTTTTCCGCCGCGGTGTGCGGTCTGCACAAAGGTGCTTGATATGGAGGAGAGAAGGGGGATTCTCTGCCACGACTGCGCGGAGCAGCTGCCATACGTGCCGAAGGGGATTTGTCCGCATTGCGGCGGCGTGACGGAAACGGCAGGATTCTGTGATTTCTGCCTGAAGGAGTTTGCATTTGAAAGTGCCTGCGCCGCTTTTCCGTACGAAACGGTACGAAGGGCAATTCATTTGTTCAAATATGACGGCGGAAAGAAAATTGGCGAGGGCTTAGGGCAGCTGTTAGCGGATTACATGGGAAAATACCATGAAGCAATATTGGCAAAGACGGATTTTGTGCTTTCCGTTCCCCTGCACCCGAAGAAGGAAAAGAAACGCGGCTTCAACCAGACTCACATCCTCTGCGAACAGCTTTCGGCGCGGACAGGGCTTCCGTTTCGGAGGGATATTCCGGTGCGAAAGCGGGAAACGGCGGCGCAGAGTACGCTGGATTCCTCCAAGCAGCGGCGGCAGAACCTGAAAAATGCCTTTGCGGTGCCGGCAGATCTGACAGGGAAGCAGGTGCTTTTGGTGGATGATATTTTCACAACGGGAACAACC
>ENA-UEYL01002535-UEYL01002535.1-human-gut-metagenome-genome-assembly--contig:-NODE-2535-length-13351-cov-3.156999_pt1 | contig 13351 bp, 9 predicted proteins | sample MGYA00242941_ERZ507946 | MGnify/ENA primary metagenome ERZ507946 (study PRJEB26167, sample SAMN06115482) | human gut metagenome | host: Homo sapiens | place: China:Guizhou | collected 2015-03-11...
GCCTCCACGACGTTTCCGATGGCCTTCACATTGCCCTCAAGGATGCCGGGCGGGATGGCACAGGCTCCGGCGTCCAGCATGACGCCCAGGCGCTCCTCCAGCTGTCCTTTCAGATGTGTGACCGCCCGAACCGCCCCCATGTAGTCCACCACGATACCGTCCCGGTCAAAATACATGTAACGCCCCATGTATTCGACGTAGCCCGCCACAGACTTTTCATAAACACGAATCGTGATGCTGTCCGGCGAATCGACCCGGACACTCATCGTTTCGATAAACGGAATGTCCCGGATTTCCTTATTCCGATATTTTAACGAAAGATAGAGCGAATTGTAGGAAAGCCGATCGGTCAAAACCATCGCCTCGATCTCTTCGCTCGTGTAGTGAACATTTCCCTCGACCGAAATATTCTGCACTCGAAACACGAACACCACGACGAGGGCTATCGCCGCCAGACAGACGATCGCAATGCTGGCAATCAGTACGCCGAGATTTGCGCGCAGCCACTCGCCCGGCGTTGCCACTGCATAGGAATACCCGGCAGCTTTGCCGCTGCTTTTTTTCTTTTTTTTGCCGGAAGCTGATTTCTTCCGACTTTTTTCAGATTTTCCGCCGTCCAGCAGCTTATATTTCTGTTTCTGTGCCAATGTCTGCTCCCAACTCTCTGAAATCCCTTACGATATCTTCATATCCTCTCCGGATAAAATGACAGTTTTCCACGACCGTCTTATGCTCTGCGCACAGCCCCGCCAGCACGAGTGCCGCCCCGCCCCGCAGTTCTTTTGCAAAAACCCGCTCTCCGTGCAGTTTTCTGCCTCCGGTGACCTCCGCGCTTGTTTGTCCGGCGACGATCGCAGCACCCATACGGTTTAACTGCTCGTGCACACCAAACCTTCCATTAAAAACGCGCTCCGACACCATACAGTTTCCTTCTGCGCAGCACAGTGCCGTCAGCATCGGGGACTGCAGGTCGGTCGGATAGCCCGGATATACGTCCGTTTCCAGTAAAAGCGGGGAAACCAGCCTGCCTGCACGTTTTACCAACAGCCCCTTTGGGGTTGGGATAATCTGTGCGCCCATTTTTTTTGCAACTGCAATCACCGCTGTAAGCTGCCCGATCGGCGCCTGCCGCAAAAACGCTTCCCCGCCTGCCGCAAGTACACCGATCAGACAGGTTCCTGCCACAATCCGGTCCGCATCGATGGAAAATTCTGTGCTGCAAAGCTTTTTTACGCCCTCAATTCGAATCGTTTTGCTTCCGGCTCCTTCGATCTTTGCCCCTGCACCGTTTAAAAAGCGGCACAGCGAAACGACCTCCGGTTCCTTTGCACAACCTGTCAGCACTGTTTCTCCCTTTGCACAGACCGCGCATAAAATCGCATTCTGCGTCGCACCGACGCTCGAAAACGGAAAACGGATCTGTACGCCGTTCAGTCGCTTTGCAAATACCGTCAAAAAATTGTCATCCTCCCGCCTTATCTGACAACCGAAGCGCGCAAAGGCTTTCAGATGCAAATCGATCGGGCGGTCGCCGATGACACAGCCGCCCGGATCGCAGAAGGACGCCTGCCCCAGCCGCCCCAAAAGCGCGCCCGTCAGCACGATGGAGGAACGCATCCGAACCACTTCCTCTGCCGGAAGCCTGCTTTGCAGCGCACCGGAAGCGTCCACTCAGATCTCGTGACCGGTTTTTGTCACTGTTGCGCCGATTTTCTGCAAAATGCGGCACATGCAGTCCACATCCGAAATATCCGGGCAGTTTCGCAGTGTCGTCTTTCCGGCGATCAAAATAGTCGACGCCAGAATCGGCAGCACGGCGTTTTTCGACCCCTGCACTGTCATTTCCCCGTAAAGAGGTCTTTTGCCCCTGATCCAGATTGAATCCACAAAACCACCGTCCGCGCTGTCCTTACCCTATACTATGGCAAAGATGCCGTATGCGTGACAAATGCAGCTGCACTGCTGCCACCCGTGCCCGGACAAAACGCTCGTCTTCTTTGCTCCCGGTGAAGGCACGATACGCGCATACCCCATTACACATCCCGGACTTTGATGCCGCGGGCAACGCTCATGACGAGCCCCATCTCGATCAGCAAAAACAGGATCGATGAGCCGCCGTAGCTGATAAACGGCAGGGACACGCCGGTGTTCGGCATTGAGTTCGTTACGACCGCAACATTTAAAATGACCTGAATCGCGATATGCCCCAGCACGCCGACAACTAACAGCGCACCGAACAGATCCGACGCGTTGTTCGCAATAATCATCAGACGCCAGATCAACAGCAAAAAAATCAGGATCACAGCAATGCCGCCGAACAGCCCCAGCTCCTCACAAATGATCGAAAAGATCATATCATTCTGCTGTTCCGGCAAAAAGCCCAGTTTCTGGATACTCTGCCCGAGCCCCTTTCCAAAAATGCCGCCGGAGCCGATCGCATAGAGTGCCTGCAGCGTCTGGAAGCCCTTGCCGGACGCATAGGCTTCCGGATCGAGCCACGCCATGATACGGGCGAAACGGAAATCCAGCCCTTCGATGCTCTGCAGCTGCTTGACACCGAAAATTACACCTATAACTGCGAGTGCTCCAATTCCTCCTATGATGAAAAATGGTTTGTATTGCGGACTCGCCACAAACAGCATCAGGATCGCAATTCCCAGCACGATAATCGCAGAGCTCAGGTTGTTGGTGATTTTCCAGATACAAAAAACGTGCGGCAGGGAAACTCCAATAACCGTCAAAAAGCCTCTCGACGTCCGAATGTTTCTTCCCATCTTGCAGATAAACGTCGCCAGAAACAGAATCATCGCCAGCTTTGCGATCTCCGCAGGCTGAATCGACATACCGAGATTCAACCACCTTCTTGCACCGTTGACCTCGACGCCCAGCGGTGACAGCACGAGTGCAATCAAAATCAGGGAAACCACATAGCCGATTACCGCAAACCGCTCCCAGAAATGATATGGGATGTGTGAGACGAAAAACATCCCCACCAGCCCCAGCGCCGCCGCAAACGCCTGATGCATCAGATAATAGTCCTCGTTCAGATTCTGCGTCGTCGCATCGTAAGCGCTGGCGGAATAAATCATAACCAGTCCGAAGCCTGTCAGAAACAGGATGATGAACAGAAGACTGTAATCAAAATAGTATTCTGTTTTCTGAGATCTTCTCCGTCCTGCCACTTGCTCACCCCTTCAGGCTGTTTACATATTCCTTGAACATTTTACCGCGCACTTCATAATTCGGGAACATTCCCCAGCTCGCGCATGCGGGGGACAACAGCACCGCGTCGCCCGGACACGCTGCCTTTACACAGGTATCCATCGCTTCTTCAAAGCTGTCCGCCAAAACGATATTTTCCATTCCGTGCTTCTTTGCGCACTCCGCGATCTTTTCCCGCGTCTGACCGATCAGCACAAGCAGCTTCACCTTGCCGTCAAACGCTTCAATCCACTCGTCGTAGGTGTTCTGCTTATCATAGCCGCCGCCGATCAGCACGGTGGGCCACTTCATTGCGCGGATCGCCTGAATCGCCGCATCGGGATTGGTTCCCTTGGAATCGTTATAATAAACGACGCCGTTTTTGGTCGCTACATATTCGATTCTGTGTTCTACTGCCTGAAAATGTTTTACGGTATCCAGAATTGTTTCCATCGGCACGCCGTATGCTGCTGCAATTGCAATTGCTGCCATCACGTTTTCAAAATTATGTACGCCGATCAGCTGCATCTTGTCAACATCCATCAGGACTTCTTCCCCATTTCCGAGATTTCTGCAGATTTTGCTGCCGACCAGATAATAGCCTCTCTCCAGCTTTTCTTTGGAAGAAAACCAGATGACCTGGGCCGGGCACTTCGGTGCAAACGCCTTTAACCAGCTGTCCTCGTGATTGAGCACACAGAAATCGTCCTTTGTCTGGTTCTTCGTGATGGATTCCTTGACCGCCGCATAGTTCTCCATCGTATGATGACGGTTCAAATGATCCGGCGTGATATTTAAAATCGCACTGACAGTCGGATGGAAATGCACTGCAGTTTCCAGCTGGAAGCTGCTGATCTCCGCTACCGTCACGCTGTCCTTATCTGTTTTTAAAACCTCCTGCGTATAGGGGGTTCCGATATTGCCGACAACAAACGTATTGTCCTGATAACGCTTCATGATCTCGCCCACCAGCGTTGTCGTCGTGGTCTTTCCGTTCGTGCCTGTAATTGCGAGCACCTTTCCCTTTTCATAGTTCCAGGCGAGCTCAATTTCGCCCCATACCGGAATATCCGCCTCTTCCAGTGTAGAAACAAACGCTTCTTCAATAGAAATACCGGGGCTTAAAACCGCCAGCGAAAGCTCGGAAATCAGCTCCTTCGGAAGGCTTCCCAGTACCAGCGCAGTGTCTTTTGGATAATCTTCCCGCGCGCAGAGCGCCTTCCCATCCAGCTTTTCATTTTCATCAAACAGAACGGGAACGGCTCCCGCTTTCTGCAAGAGTCCGGCGGCTCCGAGTCCACTCTTTCCGCATCCGGCTACCAGTACCTTTTTTCCCAGCAAATCCATGTTGATTCTCTCCTTTCGCTGCCATAGACAGCACTTTCGTTCTATGTTTCCCTGCAATTATTTGCGGTTTATTGTTTCATTCTTCTCATAATACCCTATTTCATCCAGATAGGGAAGAATATTTTCAAAAAGCTCGCGCACTACCGGCGCCGCCACCAGTCCGCCATAATAGACGCCTTGGGGGTTTCGGATAATGCACAATGCCAGCACCTTCGGATCGTCCGCAGGTGCAAAACCCAGAAACGAAGAAATATACCGACCAGTACCGCGAGGAAGCGTCTCGCTGGTCGCCGTCTTGCCGCCCACCTGATAGCCTTCGACTTTTCCATTTTTTCCGCCGCCGTTTTCCACGACCTGAAACAGGATGCTGCGCAGCCGGGCGCTCGTTTCTTCCGAAAGAATCCGTTTTTGCTCCGTTTCCTTCTGTACCGAAATGCGCTCCGAACCGTCCGTCTTTTCGCAATACAGTCCCAAATGCGGTGTAATCCGCGTCCCGCCATTAATGAGGGAGCTGACCGTCGCTGCAAGCTGGATCGGCGTGATCTGAAAGGACTGCCCGAACGAAATCGTCGCAAGCTCCACCGGACCGATCTGATCCTGTGCGTGCATGATTGTACCGGCTTCTCCAGGCACATCGATTCCAGTTATGTTCAGCAGCCCGAACTGCTTCATGCTTTGGTAAAACGTATCTGCACCCATCCGAAGCCCTACCGTCACAAACACCGGATTGCAGGAATTCATCGTCCCCTGTACGAAATTTTCAGTTCCATGACCCCGAACCTTTGCACACCGGATTTTTCTGCCCTCTACGACAATATAGCCCGGGCACTGAAAAGAATCCTCTTCCCGGACAACGCCGTTTTCCAGTGCGGCTGCCGCCGTAATGACCTTAAAGGCAGAGCCAGGCTCGTAGGTATCGTTGATGCAGGCGTTTCTCCACATTTTATTCAGGGCTTCCTGCTTTTCTTTTTCGGTCATGAGCTGTTCCCGCTGCCCCTCCGGAAGTGTGAACGGGTCATTCAACTGATATTCCGGCACATCCGCCATCGCAAGGATTTCTCCGTTATCGGGACGCAGCACCAGAATCGAAACGCTTTCCGCTTCTTTTTCCAGGCAGACCTGCTCCGCCAGCTGCTGTGCGTACAGCTGGATGTTGGCATCCAGACTAATGTATAAATCCTTTCCATCCACCGGCTCTACCCGGCTCTCTCCTTCATCCAGAATCCGGACGCCGCGTGCGTCCGTCATTTCCAGAATCAAGCCCTCCTGCCCGGAAAGCACTTCCTCATACCGGCTTTCCAATGCCAAAATTCCCTGATTATCGCCTCCGGTAAAGCCGATCACTTTGGAAGCGAGATTCTCATACGGATAATATCGTTTATAATCCTCGTCCACCTTGATGCCGTCCAGCCCTGTCCGGTAAATTTCCTCCCCTGTTTCCAGATCGACATTGCTTTTGATTTTTTCGATGGACGATACCTTTTCCACTCTTTTTCGAACGGTCTCTTCCGACAGTCCAAGCTTGCTGCACAAAAACGCAATCACTGCGTTGGGATCGCGAATCTGGTTATGGATGACAGAAATCGTACAGACCGGCTGGTTATCCGCCAGCACGATCCCGTTCCGGTCTAAAATTCTCCCTCGCTTTGCCTTGATTTTGCGCTCTCTCTGATGCAAATCCAGCGCGAGCTCAGAATAATGTGCCGCCCGAAATACCATCAGATATACCACTCTGGCGGACAGCCCTGAAAAGATCAGAATGCACGCCAGAAAAATTACGACGATCTTTTTGCGGTGAAACGGTTTGCTCAGTTCCATAGGTTCCCTGCAAAGCAGAAATTACTATACCTTATGAAACCGCTGCCTAAAATATGCACACGCTGCCGCTGCGCGCTGTGACCACATCAGACAGCGATACAGCTCTTTTCTTCCATTATTCCATAGGATTTTGCGTATCCCCACCAGAGTCGCCTGCTGCACCGTTTTCCAGAATGCCGGAAACCGGCACATCATAGCCATCCGAATCCTCCGTGATCACCTCTCCAGTCGTCGGATCGATCAACTGCCCGTCACTGTTGACATACGGATTGTCCGCTTCTGCTCCATTTGCAGTATCTCCACCTGTTGTAGACGGGTCGTCGCCCGCAGGCTGCGCAGCACTGCCATCCTCCCCTGCCGTAGTATCCCCGGCAGACGGATCCCCGCCGGTATCGGTTGTATTTCCACTGACATCATTCCCGCTGACATCCGATGCCGGCGCGTTTGCGCTCAGCTGCTCGCGGATTTCAATCTGCATCGCTTCCAGCTCTGCGCGCTCTTCGTCCGTCAGCTCCTGTGTCATGAAGATATTTAAATAAGGAAGCACTTCGGTCAATATGTTTTTGGCGATGATACATGCTTTTCTCGTTTCCAGATCCTGTTCCCGGGCGTTTGGTCTGTTTAAAACCACATAAATTGCGATCTGTGGATCTTCTGCGGGCGCATAGCCCAGAAACGATACGACGTAGTCCTCCTTTTCACGAGTACCGCTGGCGCTGACAGTTTCTGCTGTACCAGTCTTACCGCCGATGCGATAGCCTGCAGGCTTTGCACGTTTACCGGTACCATTTGCACCTTCCACAACCTGAACGCAGTATTCACGGATTTTCTCCGAAGTTTCCGCAGAAATGGTCTGTTTTAACAGTCTCGGCTCAATATTTTTTACCACAGATCCATCTGCTGCCGTAATCTTGCTTACCATATGCGGTTCATAATAATAGCCTCCGTTGATCAGGGAGCAAAAACCTGTGATCATCTGGATCATCGTCACGTTAAAGCCCTGTCCAAAGCTCGAGGTTGCAAGCTCCGTAGGTCCCATCGTTGAAGAATTGAATACCAGGGAAGCCGTTCTTGCCTCGCCCGCCAGATCTATATTGGTCTTTAAACCGAAATTATATTCCGACATATATTTCAGAAATTCATCGATCCCGATAACCTGTGCTATCCGGATCAGCGTGACATTACAGGAGCGTTCAATGGATTCTCCGATCGTCAGCCACCCCTCCGCACCGTTTCTGTAGTTATGACAGCGGATTTTGTAGCCGCCGATCTCGATGATACCGGTGCATTCAAAGGATTCATTGCCTTTGAGCCTGCCGTCCTCCAACCCCATCGCTGCAACGAAGGGCTTCATCGTGGAACCCGGCTCGTAAGTGCTGTTAATGCAGTAGTTTTTCCAGAGGGCATTTAAGTTCTGTACAAGCAGATCGTTATTTTCCTCCTGCTTCATCGACGCTGCAATCTCTTCGTTGATGACCGTATCCGTCGAGTTTCCACTGACATCGATCAGTTTGCTGCCGATCAGTGCCTCCGGATTTCTCGTATCGTTTAAGTCAAACGTCGGATAACTCGCCATTGCGAGCACTTCCCCACTGTGGACATCCATCACAATACACGCTGCATCCTGCGCACCGTTACCCTCGCGGGTGCTGTCTTTGTTTTCGTCGTTATATTTTTTGAGGTACTTTTCCACAATGCCCTGAATCGTCGCGTCGATCGTGGAATAAACATTGTAGCCGTCTACAGCAGCCTCCGTCGTCCGCTGCAGATTATCGTCCCCGTCTATATATCCATACTGTCTGCCGTTTACGCCGCTCAAAACATCGTTGTAATACTCTTCCAGTCCGTAGGTTCCGGTTCCGTCCGTCCGCGTAAAGCCGATGACATCGCTTGCGAGAGAGCTATTCGGGTAAACTCGCTTATAGCTTTCCTCAAACCAGATTCCCTTGACATACTGGTTATATTCTTTCTGGCTCGTATCCGCCATCATCTGCTGATAATCACTGATTTCATTGTAGGACATTCTCTTTTTGAGGACATAATACTGGGAATCCGGGTGTTCCTGCGCATAAGCGCGCACCTGATCGCCGTCAATGCTAAAATAATCCTCCAGTGCCTGGATCGTAGGCTCCACATAGTCCTCTTTGTTATTCATCTGTTTGATATCCAGCACCAGATCGTATACCTTTTCACTCGATGCCAGCTTCGTTCCCTTGTTGTCCAGGATTTCTCCCCGCTTATAAGGAATCGTCGTACTGGAATACTGCTGCTGGGAAAGCACCTGCTTTTTGTAGCTGTCGCCGTTATCCCGGTTAATTAAAATCAATCTGACGCTCAACCCTGCAAAAGCCAGCAGTACCAAGCAAAACAGTACCACCAGCTTTCTCTGCATTCGTATTGTAAACTTATTTTTCTTATCCAATCCGGCACCTGCCTCACTTCTTGATGTCTGCATACTGTCTTACATAATCGCTTCCATCATCCGGGATTTCCACGATCTGTCCCTGTCCTGCGTAGGTCATGCCAAGCTCCGTAATTGCAATTCTTCTGATTTCCTCCAGATTGATGGAGCTGTCAATCCGGTTTTTCATTTCGTCATTTTCCGTCTTTAAGTTATTTAGCTGACTCTGCAGCGCTGCAACCTGCTTTACGCTCTGGGTGATCGAGGATTCCATCCGGATATAACTGATCAGCATTACGCTCGTGACTGCAAACGCCACAGTCAGAAACAGCACATAGACTGCATTTCTGTAGCGCAGGCGTTTCATTTCCTGCTTCTGCTTCTCCAGCTCACGTCTCGGAACCCGTCCGGAGACCTGATCCAAATGGCGTTCCAGCCCTTCGCCTACCTCAGCGTGTCTGACTGCCGTACCGTTTACATATGCTGTTTTCTGATAAGGCGTTCTTTTGTACGCTGCCGATTGGCTTCTTCTGACTGAATTCGATGTTCTTGCCATTTGCTCTCCTCACTGCCGTCTGTTCCGGCCTCTGGTACAGCGTTTCGTAAATAACGATACCAATCGGATTCACAGGCAAGTGAGTGGTATAGTTATTTCGAAAACGATGTACTAGCTCTCTATTTTTTCGAAAACGCGCAGCTTTGCGCTTTTCGCTCTGGAATTTGTCTCCATCTCTTCCTCGGTCGGAAGAATCGGTTTGCGGGTCACAACATGTCCCCGGCTCGTTTTGCCGCACACGCACACCGGAAATTCCGGCGGGCAGGTACAGGGATTTTCATTTCTGCGGAAGGCATTTTTCACAATTCTGTCTTCCAGCGAATGGAAGGTGATGATGCAGAGCCTTCCACCCGGAGCCAGCCGGTCGATAAAGGCGTCCAGGGAATTTTCCAATACCTCCAGCTCTCTGTTGCAGGCAATCCGAATCGCCTGAAACGTTCGTTTGGAGGGATGTCCGCCTTTTTCCCGCATCTTTGCCGGAATCGCCGCCCGGATAATGTCGTTTAATTCCCCGGTCGTCTCAATCGGCTTCTTTTCTCTCGCCTGCACGATGTGTTTGGCGATATTCTGTGCAAATTTATCTTCTCCGTAGTCCCGGATACACCGAAACAGCTCTGCCTGTGACCACTCATTGACGATCGTTTTCGCCGTCAGGGTCTGACGCTGATCCATCCGCATATCCAGTGCGGTATCATAACGATAGGAAAATCCTCTCTCGGCGTTGTCCAGCTGATAGGAGGATACACCAAGATCTAACATAATGCCATCTACTTTATCGATGCCGAGGCTGTTTAATACTGCCGGAAGGTTACAGTAATTGTCGCGCACCAGCGTCACATGCTCCTGCCACGGCTCCAGCCGTTTTGTCGCCGCTTCGATCGCCTCTGCATCCTGGTCGATACCGATCAGCCGGCCGGTCCTAAGGCGCGCTGCAATGTGGCTGGAATGTCCTGCCCCGCCCAATGTGCCGTCCACATAGATGCCGTCCGGTTTGATTGCAAGTCCTTCAATTGTCTCCTCCAACAGGACGGATGTATGTGCAAATTCCATCGATTTTTCCTTTCTTTGTTACAGTAATTACAGTCCGAGGTCGTCCATGCGCTCTGCGATATCCTCCATAGATTCCTCCGCCTCTTCTTCCAGGGCATCCCAGCGCTCCTGGCTCCAGATTTCAATATGTCCTGCAGCGCCCACCAGCACAACGTCTTTGGTCAGCTCTGCAAATTCTCTTAATTTGGAAGGGATCAGGGCACGTCCCTGCTTGTCCACCTCCACCTCCGCGGCGCCTGCCAGAAAGTGACGGACAAACATACGGGTGTCTTTTCTGCTGATGGGCATTGCCTGAAGCTTTTCTTCGAAAGCAGTCCAGCCGGCATTGTCGTACACAAATAAGCAGCCATCCAGTCCCTTGGTCACTACAAATTTCTCACCGAGCGTCTCTCGAAATTTGGAGGGAATGATCAACCTGCCTTTTGTATCCAACGTATGATTGTATTCGCCCATAAACATGTACAATCACCTGCCATTCATGGAAAAGGTCTGCCACCTTACTCCACTTCGTACCACTTTCTACCACTTTGAAACCATTTTAGTATAAAATGCCCTCCTTGACAAGGGATTTCAGAAAAAAAAGACAGCCGGACCGTGAAAAGTCCAACTGCCTTTTTCGTCATTCGTGACAACAAAATGCCCTAAAAGCGTACCTTTTGTTGTATTTATAATTTTTTTGCGCTTTTGCGAATGGCGCGAGTGAACAGTAACAATTTTCTCAGACATTGAAGCGGAACAGGATTACATCGCCGTCCTGTACCACATATTCCTTGCCCTCCATGCGGACAAGTCCTTTTTCTCGCGCTGCTGCAAGGGAGCCGTTTTCCAGCAGATCTTTGTAATTGACAACCTCAGCCTTGATAAAGCCGCGTTCGAAGTCGGTGTGAATCTTGCCGGCTGCCTGCGGTGCCTTCGTGCCCTGTTTGATCGTCCATGCTCTCGTCTCATCCTCGCCGGAAGTTAAAAAGCTCATCAGGCCGAGCAGATGGTAACTTGCGCGGATCAGCTTTTCCAGACCGGATTCTTTTAATCCAAGGTCATCCAGAAACATCTGGCGTTCTTCATCGTCCAGCTCGGAAATTTCTTCCTCGATCTGTGCGCAGATCGCAAACACCTCACTGCCGGTTTCTTTTGCATATTCTCTGACTGCCTGTACGCCTGCGTTGTCTGCGCCGTCGTTTGCCAGATCCTCTTCCCCGACGTTCGCCGCATAGATCACCGGTTTTGCAGTCAGCAGGTTCAGGTTCTTGAAATATTCTTCCTCGTCTTCATCCTCTGTCTCGAAGCCGATTGCAAGCTTGCCGTCCTCCAGACGTTCCTTGACGCGCTCCAGCATCGCCAGCTCTTTTGCCTGCTCCTTATCCATTCTCGCGCCCTTTGCCACTTTGGCGATTCTGCGTTCCAGAATTTCCAGGTCGGAGAAGATCAGCTCGAGGTTGATCGTCTCGATGTCGCGCAGCGGATTCACGTTTCCGTCTACATGAACAACGTTGCTGTCCTCAAAACAACGAACGACGTGCACGATCGCATCTACTTCACGGATATTGCTCAAAAACTGGTTGCCAAGGCCTTCGCCCTTAGAAGCACCTTTTACCAGACCTGCGATGTCTACAAACTCGATCACAGCAGGCGTTACCTTTTTGGAATGATACAGATCACCCAGAAGCTTTAAGCGCTCGTCCGGAACGGCTACCACACCTACATTGGGGTCAATGGTACAGAACGGATAGTTTGCAGACTCCGCACCAGCTTTCGTCAGAGAATTAAATAAGGTACTTTTACCAACATTCGGGAGACCAACGATACCAAGTTTCATTTTACGATTTACCTGTCCGAAAACCCTTGATTTATCGGGATTTTCGCCTTTCTATGTTTTTGTACTGCACAATTACCTGCACATTTTCAGGACGCTTTCTATTTTCTCCAGCTCTTTTATTTTCTCCCTCTCTCTGCCGTGTAAGCAAAAAGTTGGATACAATCTAATAATATATCATATTTGTTTTCTTTTTTAAACCTCAAAAATCAATTTTCCAAAGATCATAACACATAACACGCGTCCCAAAATCCACTTCCGTCATTCCAAATCCGATGGCTTGTTTTTTTTTATGCTTTCCGCTATACTTTTCTCTGCAGGTTCTGTTTTTCTCCTGGGCAGAGCTGTATTTGGGAAAAAGAAAAGAGGAAAATCAACAACAATGGAAAAAAGGGAACAACTCGGCAGCCGTCTCGGATTTATCATGATCTCGGCAGGATGTGCCATCGGCTGCGGCAATGTATGGAAATTTCCGTGGATGTGCGGACAAAACGGGGGCGGAGGCTTTATGCTGATCTATCTGATCTGCCTGCTCATTCTCGGTCTGCCTGTCATGACGATGGAATTTTCCGTCGGGCGCGCTGCCCGGACAAGTCCGCTCTACATGTATCAAAAGCTTGAAAAGCCCGGCCACAAATGGGGGATTTTCGGTATCGTCAGTCTGATTGGCAATATTACTCTGATGGCATTTTACACCGTCGTATGCGGCTGGCTGATCTATTACTTTGTGAAATTTTTAACTGGGCAGAATCAGTCCTTCGGCTTTACACAGATGATTCAGAATCCGTCCGTCAACGTGTCCTATCTGCTCGTCACGGTCATCGTCGCTTTTCTGATTCTGAGCTTTGACTTACAGGGCGGGCTGGAACGCATCACGAAATCTATGATGACCTCGCTGCTCATTCTGATGCTGGTGCTGGCGGTCCACAGCCTGACCCTTTCCGGCGCAGCAGATGGGTTAAAGTTTTATCTGGTTCCGGACTTTTCCAAGATCAACGGCTCCGTCATCGTCGGCGCGATGAACCAGGCATTTTTCACACTGTCGGTTGGGATGGGCGGTATGGCTATTTTCGGCAGCTATATTGACAAAAAACGGTCGCTGATGGGGGAATCCGTCACCATTATTTTACTGGACACCCTCGTGGCAATCCTTGCAGGCATCATC
>ENA-UEYL01002542-UEYL01002542.1-human-gut-metagenome-genome-assembly--contig:-NODE-2542-length-13328-cov-3.483662_pt1 | contig 13328 bp, 9 predicted proteins | sample MGYA00242941_ERZ507946 | MGnify/ENA primary metagenome ERZ507946 (study PRJEB26167, sample SAMN06115482) | human gut metagenome | host: Homo sapiens | place: China:Guizhou | collected 2015-03-11...
ATGATTGGTTGCAAGTAGGCGCACGTGTCAATTACTCCCGCAAGGCTTATCAACGCCCTGATATTTACAGTAGTACTTATCAGACCCTTTGGCGCTGGGGTTCTTTCTTCATTCCATCAGGCACCATTGATGGTTATGATACTCGCCTCATGGCTATGCGTAAACAAGCATCTGATCGTAAGGAAATAACAGACCTTACTCGTATGAATGCATTCTTGAAAGCTGAAATTATCAAGGGGCTTACTTTAAATGCCGATTTTACTTATGCAATTCAGAACTTGAACAGTGGTTCTGAGGACTTTTCGGTCTATGGTATCAACTGGTCAGGAATGCCTGTTCCCAGCTATATCGTTACCAAAAGTAATTCAGCTATTTGGCGTGATAATTCCAAGCAGAATACTTGGACTCTGAATGCGTATGCCAACTATGCCAAGACTTTTGCAAAGAGTCATAACTTGAATGTAATGGTTGGAGCCAATGCGGAAGAAGTGGATTACACTTATTTATATGGATATCGCAAAGGACTGTATGATGAAGCATATCCCGAATTGAATTTGGCGAGCCAAGATGGACAGCAAATAAACTGGTCACATACTTCCCGTGCATCAGCCGGTTATTTCGGTCGTATTAACTACGATTATAAGGGTATCTATCTGTTGGAAGTGAATGGACGTTATGACGGTTCTTCCAGATTCCCGCACAATGATAAATGGGCATTCTTCCCTTCTGCCTCTATAGGATATCGATTCTCGGAAGAAGCTTATTTTGCACCGTTGAAGAAAGTTATCAGCAATGCTAAATTCCGTGCATCCTATGGTGAAATTGGAAATGAAGCTATCGGAAACTATATGTTTGAAGAATTGATCAGCCAACGTGAAAATACATCGGCTACGGGATATATTTATTGGGTAGATGGCAATGGGGCCAATGCTAACAGATTGACTCAATACAATATGCCTAAACTGGTATCGAAGTCTCTTACCTGGGAACGTATCCGCACTACTGACATTGGTTTGGACTTAGGTTTCCTGAATAATGAACTAACCGTAGGTTTTGACTGGTATCAACGTGAAAACCGTGATATGCTTGCTCCAGCTCAAGTTTTGCCGAACAGTGTAGGTGCCACTGCTCCTTACGATAACGCAGGTACACTGCGTACTCGTGGATGGGAGTTGAACCTCGACTGGCATCATAAATTCGGTGAATTTAATGTTTATGCCAATTTCAATCTTAGCGATTCTAAAACGAAAGTAACAAAGTGGAATAATGATACTAAGTTGCTTAGCTCTTATTTTTCGGGCAAGACTTATGGTGACATTTGGGGCTTCGAAACAGATCGTTATTTTGAAGAATCAGACTTTACAGGTCAGAATGCAGATGGTTCATGGATCTATAAGTCAGGCGTTGCCAGCCAGTCCGCACTTGAACGGGCTCCGTTCCACTATGGTCCTGGTGATATTAAGTTCAAAGATTTGGATGGCAGTGGTGCGATTGACGGTGGAAAAGGAACAGCAGATGATCATGGTGACTTGAAAGTTATCGGTAATTCACTTCCTCGTTACGAATATAGCTTCCACTTAGGTGGTAGTTGGAAAGGCATTGACCTGGATTTGTTCTTCCAAGGCGTAGGCAAACGTTCTGATTGGACTATTGCTTCTCTGAATTTCCCGATGATGCGTTCTGCCGACTTAGCTGTTTACGAACATCAATCAAGTTACAACAGAGTGTTCTATAGCGATGACTGGAAAACAATTACCGGCTATGATATCAACCAAGGCAATACTTATCCTCGTTTATATCCGGGAAATGAGGCCAAAGGTACTGTATCGGGTATTGCGAACGGTTCCAACAACTACTATCCGCAAAGCCGTTACTTGACTGATATGTCTTATCTCCGTTTAAAGAACGTAACTGTCGGTTATACTTTACCGAAGGAATGGACCCGCAAAGCTTTCATCGAAAAGGCGCGCATCTACTTTAGCGGTAGCAACCTCTTCTTGCTTTACAAGGGTAGCGATCTCCCCGTTGATCCGGAAATCAGTACAGGCGACGGGCTTACTTCAGCAGGTTGGGGACGTACGGCACCTATTACCCGTACTTTCTCGTTCGGTATTCAGGTAACCTTATAATAATGATTAAAACAATAAGAATGATGAAAAAGCTATTCATATACGGAACAATGGCACTGATGGCCTTGACAAGTTGTAATGACTTTCTCGACAAAGCACCTTTGGATGCCTTTACCAATACTCCTGCATATTGGAGTAATACGAGTAATCTTGACAACCAATGCAATACGTTCTATAACAACTATTCAGGTTATGGAAACGGCAGTGGTAGCGGATGGTACTATTTTAAGACATTGAGTGATGATCAGGTAGACTATCAGTCGACAGTCTGGACTTATACAAGTGTAGTGGCTACTTCTACAAATTGGTCCGACCCTTTCACCGAAATCCGTCGTGCTAATTATATTATCGAAGGATTGAAAACATCTTCTCTTGATGACGCTGTTAAAGCTAATTATGAAGGTCTGGCACGTTTGAACCGGGCATGGGAATATTATCAATTGGTTCGCATGTATGGTGATGTACAGTGGATAACTACGGTTGTAGACCCGGCAGAAAAAGATGTGGTTTACGGACCACGTACGGATCGCGATATTGTAATGGACAATGTCCTTGAAGATCTGAACTATGCTACGACTACAATTACGGGAACCAACAAGCAACGCTTCAGTGCTGACATGGCACTGGCTATGAAAGCTGACATCACGTTGTACGAAGGTACCTACTGTAAGTATCGCAATGCAAATGACAATGCTGGTAAGGCTGCCGACAACGCTCGTGCTGAGAAGTACTTGCGTGAATGTGTGTCTGCTTGTGAAACTTTGATGGGGAAGGGATATTCATTGAATCCGAGTTACCAAGGAAATTATAATTCAATATCGCTCAGCTCCAATCCGGAAATGATATTCTATAAGCCTTATTCGCAGAATACATTTATGCATTCTACTATTGACTACACTATAAATACCAGTGGTACCAGCGGTATGACTAAAAATGCTTTCGACAGTTACCTGTTCCTTGATGGTAAGCCCAAAGCAACCACTACAATGGATACCAATGATGCCGCAGTAAAAGATGCAAATGGAAAGTATAACCTTGAGTCTGTGCTTGCTGTTCGCGATAAGCGATTGGCGATTACTCTCGATCCTGTATTATGCTTTAAGGGTAGTGCTTATAGCCGTGCAGGAGTTGCTGCATTTACTTCTACTACCGGTTATGGCATAGCTAAATATGATAATACGGCGGAATTGTCAGTAAGTGACCGTAACAGTATTGGCAAGCAATATACAGATTGTCCGCTTTTCTGGTTGTCTGTTGTCTATCTGAACTTTGCTGAAGCCAAGGCAGAGCTTGGAACATTGACGCAAACCGATCTTGATAATTCCATCAATAAATTGCAGGAACGTGCCGGTCTGCCCGCTATGACTACCAGTCCGGAAGCCGATCCGGCTAATAATATGGGGGTCAGTAATTTGCTTTGGGAAATCCGCCGTTGCCGTCGTTGTGAGTTGATGTGCGATAACTGGACACGTTATTGGGATTTAATTCGTTGGCATAAGCTTGATTTACTTGACTCTTCCAAGAATCCTACGATCTATCTTGGGGCTAACATGAAGAATGTAGAAAATCCGGAAGTGGATGTTAATAGTGATGGATACATGATTGGTTCCAATACCATCAACCAACCGCGTACCTATGAGGCTAAGCATTATTTCTATCCTATACCTACCACTCAGCTGACTCTGAACTCGAATATGGAACAGAATCCGTTCTGGAAATAAGGTGAGATTGTTAATGGCGTAACTGAAAGAGGTTGGATTCTATTTGTTAGAGTCCAACCTCTTTCTTGTTGGGATATAGGGGCGTTGTTGGATATCACAAAATATTCTCTATCTTTGTAAAAAGCTGTCCGATACTAAAATCATAATTTTATCATTTGAACCATGCTTAAACAAAGAATGTTGTCACAGGGTATTGCAGGACCACGGTTTGAAAAGCCGGAGGAAGTTGTTGAATGGATGGGTGCCATGCAGGCACAGGACATCAGGGCTGCGAAGTGGGCTGTAGGGTTGCGTATTGCAAGTCCCTCGCTGACGGCTGTGCAAGAGGCGCTGGATACTGGCCGGATTTTGCGTCTTCATGTGATGCGTCCCACGTGGCATTACATTCCCGGTAGAGACATCAAATGGATGACGGGGTTATCCACTAAAGGTCTGCTGTCTAAATTTCGTTTTTATGCCAAGCATTTCAGTCTGACTGAAGAAGACTTCCTCCGCAGTAAGCCCCAGATAGAAGAAGTGTTGAGCGGACAACACCTGACGAGCCAGGAAGTTCTTGAACAACTCCACTCAAAGGGCATTGCTCTCGATGAACCCATCGTGAAAATGTATCTGAGTTTTGGCGAGGCAGACGGTACCGTGTGCAGCGGCATCGAGAAGAACGGAAAGCATACCTACGCACTGACCTGTGAAAGAATTCCGGATGCCATCGAGCTCTCCCATGAGGAGGCTCTTGCAGAACTTACACGGCGATATTTCAGAAGCCACGGTCCGGCCACACTGGAAGATTTTGTTTGGTGGTCTGCATTGAATATAGGCGAAGCGCGTAATGCCATCGCTTCACTTGGCACTGAAATGATAACAGAGCGGTATAATGACCGTGAAATGCTGATACATGCTTCTTCGCCCGGGCTTGTAGGAGAGGTGGAGATTGATGAAAGAAATGTATTCCAGTTCCTTCCACCGTTTGATGAATACCTGGTAAGTTACAAAAATCGTTTAGACTGTATAAAGGAAGCGCATACGAAGTATGCTTATAATAATTTTGGTATATTTCAATCTGTAATTCTCCATCAAGGCCGTATCACCGGGAATTGGCGTAAAACTTCAAAGAAAGGGGTTTTTGATACATCTTTTTTCCCTGGGTGCAGGCCTGCTGCGAAGAAACTTATCGAAAAAGCTATAAAGGAATGTGTATTGTTCCATGAAAGTTGAATTTTTCTTTATATTGTAATATGAAAGAAGAGGCTATCTCACATTCGAGACAGCCTCTTCTTCATTAATTACCATTTCTTTAATGGATATGTCTTTATCAGTAATGCTTAGAGAGCATTCTCTTTTACCAAATATTCTGCAATCTGTACTGCGTTCAGTGCAGCACCTTTCTTGATCTGGTCACCCACAATCCAGAAAGTCAGGCCGTTTTCATTAGCCAGATCCTTACGGATACGACCTACATAAACGGGGTCTTTACCTGCAAGGAACAAAGGCATTGGATATTCCTTTTCGGCAGGGTTATCCTGCAATACCAAACCGTCGCCTTTTGCAAAAGCTTCACGAGCTTCTTCCACTGAAATAGGACGTTCTGTTTCTACCCAAATACTTTCAGAGTGAGAACGAAGAGCAGGAACGCGTACGCAAGTTGCGCTTACTTTTATGTCAGAATGCATAATCTTGCGGGTTTCGTGGAACATCTTCATTTCTTCTTTGGTGTATCCATTATCAGTGAATACATCAATCTGAGGAATGAGGTTGAATGCCAACTGGTATGCAAACTTTTCAACAGTAACAGATTCACCTGCTAACACCTGGCGGTATTGTGTGTACAATTCATCCATAGCGGCAGCACCTGCACCGCTGGCGGCCTGATATGTAGAAACGTGTACAGTCTTTATGTGAGAAAGCTGTTCGATGGCTTTCAGTGCCACTACCATCTGTATAGTGGTACAGTTAGGGTTGGCGATGATGCCGCGTGGACGGTCTTTTGCGTCGGCAGCATTTACCTCGGGAACTACCAAAGGTATGTCATTATCCATACGGAAAGCACTGGAGTTATCGATCATCACAGCACCATGTTTGGTGATGGTCTCGGCATACTCTTTAGAGGTACCAGCGCCTGCGGAAGTGAAAGCGATATCAACCCCTTTAAAGTCATCATTGTGTTGCAAGAGTTTCACCTCGATCTGTTTACCGCGGAATGTGTATTTTGTTCCGGCACTGCGTTTAGAACCGAACAACACTAACTCATCCAACGGGAAATTTCTTTCATCGAGCACACGCAGGAACTCCTGTCCCACGGCTCCGCTTGCTCCAACAATAGCTACTTTCATTTTCTTTTGTTTTTTAATTAAGTTTATAAAAATGTTCTTCTATGCTTAAAAACGATAGAATTGGCTGCAAATTTATAACAATTTGCTGTATGACAACGTATAAAATGAAAAGTTTTTTGTTATTTTGCAACGTAAAACCTAAAACTTGAAGCCCATGGACTTATTTGACTTCAGTCTGAAACTTCCGATTACTGATCCTACATGGATATTCCTCCTTGTACTGCTTATCATATTGTTTGCTCCCATTTTGTTGAATAGATTACGTATTCCACATATCATCGGTATGATATTGGCGGGATTGGTAATTGGTGAGCATGGATTTAATATTCTGGCGCGGGATAGTAGTTTTGAACTGTTTGGTAAAGTTGGTTTATACTATATAATGTTTTTGGCTGGTCTGGAAATGAATATGGCGGATTTCAAGCAGAATCGGGGGAAGGCCGTAATGCTGGGATTATTAGCTTTTATTATTCCAATCATGATCGGTTTGGTGGTGAATATGACCTTCTTGAAGTATAGTTTGATCACTTCAGTCCTGTTGGCAAGTATGTATGCTTCACATACTCTGGTAGCATATCCCATTGTTATCCGGTATGGTGTATCCCGACATCGAAGTGTCAGTATTGCTGTAGGAGGTACAGCGGTGACTGATACACTTACGTTGCTGGTCCTGGCTGTAGTGGGTGGTATGTTTAAGGGAGAATCCGGTGGACTGTTTTGGGTATGGCTGGTGGTTAAAGTCGTTTTCCTTGGTGGATTGATCATGTATTTTTTCCCTCGTATCGGTCGTTGGTTCTTCCGTAGGTACGATGATAATGTAATGCAGTTCATCTTTGTGCTTGCTATGGTATTCTTAGGGGCAGGATTGATGGAATTTGTAGGAATGGAGGGTATCCTTGGTGCATTCCTTGCGGGGCTGGTGTTGAACCGGTTGATACCCCATGTTTCTCCGTTGATGAATCATTTGGAATTTGTAGGTAATGCGCTTTTCATTCCTTACTTCCTGATTGGTGTGGGAATGATGATTGATATACATGTGATTTTTGGTCATGGTGATGCTCTGAAGGTGGCAGGAGTAATGATAGCGGTTGCTTTGACCGGTAAATGGATTGCTTGCTGGTTGACACAGAAAATCTATAAGATGGGAGCCATTGAGCGGGAGTTGATGTACGGTTTAAGTAATGCCCAGGCTGCTGCTACACTGGCTGCCGTCTTGGTCGGATATAACATCATCTTGCCCAATGGTGAAAGGTTGCTGAATGATGATGTGCTGAACGGTACTGTGTTGCTTATCCTTGTGACTTGCGTGGTGAGTTCGTTTATTACTGAGCGCGCTGCCCGTAAAATAGCTATTGATGAGGCACATTTGGAGGATGAAAAGCGTCCGGCAGAACTAGAGAAGATTTTGATACCGGTTGCAAATCCGGATACAATTGAAGACTTGGTAAATCTGTCATTGGTGATACGTGACCCTAAACAGAGGGATAATCTGTTGGCACTGAACGTAATAAATGATAATAATGCATCGGAAACTTTGGAACTCCGTGGAAAACGTTATCTGGAGAAAGCGGCGATGATAACGGCTTCAGCGGATGTACCACTGAAACAAATTAGTCGTTATGATCTGAATATTGCTTCGGGTATTATCCATACTGCTAAAGAACATGGAGTGACGGATGTAGTGATTGGCCTGCACCGTAAGGTGAATATCGTGGATTCTTTCTTTGGTATGCTGGCTGAGAATTTGCTGAAAGGCTTGCATCGGGAAGTAATGATTGCTAAGTTCCTGATGCCGATTAATACTTTACGGAGAATTAATATTGCCGTTCCGCCCAAAGCGGAATATGAAGCTGGTTTCCAGAAGTGGGTGGAACATTTCTGCCGTATGGGAAATACATTGGGGTGCCGGGTGCATTTCTTCGCTAACGAAGAAACAACCACGCTTTTGCAAATTCTGGTGAAGAAAAGATTTAGTTCCACCATGACTGATTTTTCTCGTTTGGACGATTGGGGAGATTTGTTGTTGCTGACCGGGCAGGTGAATTATGATCATTTACTCGTGATTATCAGTGCCCGTCGTGGTTCTATCTCTTATGATCCTGCATTTGAGAGACTTCCCGCGCAATTAGGAAAGTATTTTGCCAATAATAGTTTGATAGTGCTGTATCCGGATCAATTGGGTGAGCCTCAAGATATGTTGTCGTTTTCTAACCCGCGTGGCAATAATGAGGATCAGCATTATGAAAAGGTGGGTAAATGGTTCTATAAATGGTTTAGGAAAAGTGATAAGTGATTAGTAAGGATGGAAGATTGGCGGCAAAGGACACAACTCTTGTTGGGTGATGAAAAGATGGAACGGCTACGGCAGGCGCATGTGCTTGTAGTAGGCCTGGGTGGAGTAGGAGCGTATGCGGCGGAAATGATTTGTCGCGCGGGAGTAGGGCGTATGACGATTGTGGATGCAGATATGGTGCAACCAACGAATTTGAACCGTCAGCTTCCGGCTTTGCATTCTACGCTGGGGATGAGTAAGGCGGAAATTCTTGAGAAACGTTTCCGGGACATTAATCCGGAAATTGGACTGACTGTATTGCCCGTATTTCTGAAAGATGAAAATATTCCTGAACTGCTGGACGCGGCCTCCTATGATTTTGTAGTGGATGCTATTGATACATTGTCCCCAAAATGTCATTTGATTGTAGAGGCCATGAAGCGACATATTAAGATAGTCTCTAGCATGGGAGCCGGTGCAAAGAGTGATATAACTCAGGTCCGTTTTGCCGATATATGGGATACTTATCATTGCGGACTGAGCAAAGCAGTCAGAAAACGACTCCAAAAAATGGGAATTAAGCGTAAACTGCCGGTAGTGTTCAGTACGGAGCAGGCAGATCCGAAAGCGGTACTGCTGACTGAGGATGAAATGAATAAGAAATCGACATGTGGAACTGTTAGCTATATGCCGGCGGTATTCGGATGTTATCTGGCGGAGTATGTGTTGAAGAGATTATGATCAGCAAGCACATCTTTTGCCATCTTATTGGCAAAGAATCAGTACTTAAGTAATTATTCATTAGATAAAAATGAAGTATGTATGATACAATTACAAGGAATAACCAAGAGTTTCGGTAGCCTGCAAGTTCTGCGGGGAATCGATTTGAACATAGATAAGGGCGAGATCGTTAGTATTGTTGGTCCGAGTGGAGCGGGAAAGACTACTTTACTTCAGATTATGGGAACTTTGGATGCCCCTGATAGCGGAATGATAACGATCGACGGTACATTGGTTGGCCGTATGAAGGAGAAGGAACTGTCGGCTTTCCGTAACAAACATATCGGGTTTGTCTTTCAGTTTCACCAGCTTTTACCAGAATTCACGGCATTGGAAAACGTGATGATACCTGCATTTATTGCAGGTGTGGGGCAGAAAGAGGCTACTGCATCTGCGCTGGAATTATTGGAGTTTATGGGCCTGACTGACCGTGCCGGGCATAAGCCCAATGAACTTTCAGGTGGGGAAAAACAACGTGTGGCCGTAGCCCGTGCTCTTATTAATCATCCGGCTGTGATACTGGCTGACGAACCTTCGGGTAGCCTGGATACTCATAATAAGGAAGAATTGCATCAGCTTTTCTTCGATCTTCGCAATCGTTTCGGACAAACATTTGTTATTGTCACTCACGATGAAGGACTGGCACGGATTACGGACCGTACGGTGCACATGGTTGACGGGGAAATAGTTTGATTTTATTTTCCCGTACTCATTACTCCTGAATCATTATCGCTATTGTTTACTTTTCTTTGTGTTACTTTGAACTTACGTCCGAAAGAGAAATTATAGGATAAGCTGACCAGAAACATACGTGAGCTTTCCTTAATATAGCTTTTAGTCTTGTACGAGGCAAATTGATTCCAATTCTCATTCTCTACTTTATAATTATCAGTGAATGGGTTGAAAGCACCTACGCCCAAACGGAGATCTTTATATTTATAATATAGACCTAATATCTGGATGTTTTCTCCTCCTGAGAGGGTTTCTCCCCAAAAGTTGTTCCAATTGGTATTGATTTGCCAGAATAAGGAGAATCGTTTGTAATTGAATGAAGCTTGTCCTTCGTAATACCAGTTGGTATAAGTGTGAGAGTAATTGTTTCCATGACTCATATAATGATTGACTCCTCCTGTGAATGAAAGTTGCAGCATATCCCATAGTGGCCCTACACGGAGCATCAGACGTCCAGATAACTTTTGCCAGTCTTTCTGGTTATCCCACGTTTGTACTATTTTATTGCCTTCCTGTAACTTTTCATCCATAATGGCATTGGGACGGTAATCGTATGCACCCCATAGGTTACTGTAGAAAATACTTTTTTTCCACTCATAAGTCAGTTCCGTACGATAGCACATGTACGATTTCAGGTTCGGATTACCACGGCGTATCTGGAAAGAGTCTATAGTTTGTTCTATAGCGCTCAGGTTACTCAATGAAGGAGTTGCATTGAATACTTCGGCTTTCCAACGGAGGTATGAGTTGTCAGAAAAAGTGTAATGTAACGTAGCTTTAGGGTTTACACTGTACTTTTTAGAAGAATCATCATTCCCGCTTTGGTTGTAATAGAAACGGGTTAGACTGATTCCTAATCTATAATCCAATTTGTTTATCTTACCACGGTATTCACTGAATATGTAACTGTTTCCCTGGTTCATCCGGGTATCATAATTATGGCCGTTTCTGTATTCGTTGTTAGAATAGGACTGGGTGTGCTTTAAGCCAAAACTCAATGCGTTTCCTTTTGAGAACTGCTTTTCGTAAATGGCTTCTCCAATTAAGGAGTATTTGTCACCCAATACATTGTTATTAATGTCAGTCAACATTTCGTTGTGTAGGCTTTCTTGATAGATACGGTGCGACTTCTCTCGGTTGTAAGTTCCTACTAGATTGAATACCAACGTCTGCTTCTTTTTTAGGTTTTGCTGATAGTAGAGGTCTAAAGAGGGGCGAGTCCATATCTGTTTCATCATTCACATTATAGAGCACTCCTTGGTAATCCCAATTGGGTTGATTGTTTCCACGCAGGCGGAATGTGGCACTGAAGAGAGAATTCTTGGATGCCTGAAGGCTGTAACTGACATTCAGATTTTGCATAAACAACATGGCATGGCTGGGTTCTCCCTTTTCTACGCGCTGAGTGGTATTTCCATCTGCTAAGCGGAATGTTTCTTCATTATCCCGATACATACCGTAGAAATCGCGGGGGCCCATGTGGTAAGAAAGACCGAATTCTGATTTTTTATGATTGACTTTACCGAATACATTGTAGCTTCCCCACATTGCATTGATTCCCTGACTGAGATCGGTGCCGAAGCTTCCTCCCGTATCGGGGCGGCGAACAATGTAATCGAGTACGATTTCCGCATTGCCATAACGTAAGCCGGGATTGTCATGATATTCTATACGGATGATATCGGCGGGGCGCAGAGCTTTTATCTCATTGATATCTGCCTTGACTCCGTTGATACGTATTTGTAGTTCACCCCCACCGGATATTCCGATTTCGTTATTCATCGGATTGACCTGGATACGTGGGAGCATCAGTTCTTGTAACAGATTGACTCCATTGGTGGAGACTTTCATCTGGCGTTCGGAAGGGAATACCAGTTTCCGGTCGGGACGGTTGATTTGATTGGAACCATTGATGATTACACCCTCCAAGGCTACTGAGGCATCTTCCAGAAAAATATCTCCCAGATCTGTATTACGTTTTACTCCATTCAATGTGATGTATTGTGTGTTGTATCCAACACAAGAAAGAACCAATCGGTAATTTCCAGCTTCTACTTTATTGAAGATGAAGCTTCCGTTATTGTTGGTAGACACACCATTTACAAAGACAGAATCGGTGGTTTGTAGTACTACGTTTACAAATTCTGTGGCTTCATTGTCTGTTGCATTGCGTATAGTACCTTTTATCTCTATTTTTTGAGCAAATACTCCCTGTACCATACTGACTATTAGTATGGCTATTAATAATCTTTTCATTGTGATTTTTTTATTTTAATTTCTAATTTCAGACTGGCCTGTCCTGTTTCAGATTGTTTTCTATTGATTAGACGAAGTAGAGTCTGGTAAAGTTGCATCAATTGCTATTTTTTATTTAGAAAAACAAACGCCTTTTAAATCTGTTTCTATATAAGATGGATGGAAATTATAACATTTTGTTATATCTTAGCCCTGATTTTTATAATTTATATAGATTGCATTATGAAAAAAGTAATTCTTGCTTTAGTTGCATCTGCATTTGTGTCATTCGCTTATGCGCAGGATGTAAATTTCGATTCCTTTAAACGAATCGAATCGGATAAGGTGTTGAACCTGTCAGCCGATCAAATTGCAAAAATCAAAAAGCTAAATAAAGAAGTGGGACCTAAGTTTAGAGCTATTGGACGGAGTAACCTTCCTGGATATGAAAAGGGGCAAAAGAAGAGGGCGTTGGCTCTTGAACACAAAGCTGCCATTAGGGCTATCTTGTCAGAAAATCAAATCAAAGCATGGGAAACGCATTATGGAAGTATGAATAATGGTGAAGGCTTGCGTGGCATCATGAAAGATGATTACGATAATAGACTCGATCAATTGGAAGCGAAATTTGAAAAAGATAATGTAACGCCGCCGGTTGAAACAAAAGATGTTACATCTATCGACAAACCGGAAAAAGTAACGGTAGAAGAAGGAACAACATTTGAAGATCTTAAGAAAGACCTTCCGAAGACAGTGACCGTACATTTCGGAGAAGGCGAGAAAGCAGAGACGGCAGACGTAGAAGTGACATGGGAAAAGGGAGAATATAAAGGAGAAGCAGAAAAGACATATACGTTAAGCGGAACACTTGGAAAACTTCCTGAAAATGTTACGAATACGAAGAATCTGAAAGCTGAGATCGAAGTTGAAGTGACAAAGAAAGAGGTAACGCCGCCGGTTGAGACAAAAGATGTTATATCCGTTGAAAAACCGGAAAAAGTGACGGTAGAAGAAGGAACAACATTTGAAGATCTTAAGAAAGACCTTCCGAAGATAGTGACCGTACATTTCGGAGAAGGCGAGAAAGCAGAGACGGCAGACGTAGAAGTGACATGGGAAAAGGGAGAATATA
>ENA-UEYL01002543-UEYL01002543.1-human-gut-metagenome-genome-assembly--contig:-NODE-2543-length-13327-cov-4.441962_pt1 | contig 13327 bp, 11 predicted proteins | sample MGYA00242941_ERZ507946 | MGnify/ENA primary metagenome ERZ507946 (study PRJEB26167, sample SAMN06115482) | human gut metagenome | host: Homo sapiens | place: China:Guizhou | collected 2015-03-11...
TTACCAGGGACTATGACGTGGTCGTCCGCTATCAGGGCGGCGGCAACGCCGGTCACACCGTCGTCAATGATCTGGGCAAGTTTGCCCTGCACCTGCTGCCCTCCGGCATTTTCCGCAAGGGCGTGGTGAACATTCTGGGCAATGGTGTGGCCCTGGACTGCGAGAGTCTCTGGTCCGAAATGGAAGACGTCATGAGCAAGGGCGTGTCCATTACCCCCGAGAATCTGAAGATCAGCGACCGGGCCTCTTTGCTGCTGCCCTGGCACCGGGATCTGGACGCCCTGGAGGAGCAGCGCCTGGCCGACAAGAAGTACGGCTCCACCAAGCAGGGCATTGCCCCCTTCTATTCCGACAAGTTCCAGAAAAAGACCGTCATGGCCGGTGAGCTGCTCTATCCGGACAAGCTCTGGGCCCATCTGGAGGGCATTCTGGAGTGGAAGAACCTGATTCTGACCAAGGTCTACGGCGCCAAGCCCTACACCATGGACGACCTCAAGGCCTGGGTGGCGGACTTCGGCGAGAAGATCAAGCCCTTCATCTGCGACACCGGCGCTTTCCTGCGTCAGGCCAGCCGGGACGGCAAGTCCATCCTCTTTGAGGCGCAGCTGGGCTCTTTGCGGGACCTGGATTACGGCATCTATCCCATGACCACCTCCTCCAACGCCATCGCCGCCTATGCCCCCGTGGGCTCCGGCTATCCCGAGGTCAAGATTGAAAAGGTTGTGGGCGTGGTAAAGGCCTACTCCTCCTGCGTGGGCGAGGGCCCCTTCACCTGCGAGTGGTTCGGCGAGGAGGCCGAGCAGCTCCGTCAGGCCGGCGGCGAGTACGGTGCCAAGACGGGACGGCCCCGCCGGGTGGGTCCCATCGACCTGGTGGCCACCCGCTACGGTGTGCAGTGCCAGGGCGCCACGGACATTGCCCTGACCAAGCTGGACGTGCTCAGCTACATGGATGAAATCCCCATCTGCGCGCACTACACCCTGAACGGCGAGCAGATCGACTACTTCCCCTTCCCCGCCATCCTGCCCGACGCCAAGCCCGTGTGGGAAACCATGCCCGGCTGGAAGTGCGACATCTCCGGCGTACGCAAGTGGGAGGATCTGCCCCAGGCCGCCCGGGACTATGTGGAGTATGTGGAAAAGGCCATCGGCTGCCCCATCACCTACGTATCCGTGGGTCCCGAGCGGGATTCCATCATCCTGCGGTAATCAACCGAATCCCATTGGATATCGGACCAAATCGCTTCGCCTCCGGCGAAACAGACTGTACTCTCTGGAGGCACCCATATGGGTGCCTCCTAACTTTTAGATGAAAGAAAGGTGGACCTCCTATGTCCAAAGACCGTTACGAATCCCCTCTGGCGTCCCGGTACGCCTCCGAATTCATGCTGCACCTCTTTTCTCAGGACGCCCGCATCCAGACCTGGCGGCGGCTGTGGGTGGCCCTGGCCCGGGCCGAACACAACCTGGGCCTGCCGGTAACGGCGGAGCAGGTGGCCGAGCTGGAGGCCCACATCACCGACATTGACTACGACACCGCCGCCCAGCGGGAAAAGGAAGTCCGCCACGACGTCATGGCCCACGTCTATACATACGGCAAGGCTGCTCCCTCCGCCGCAGGCATCATTCATCTGGGCGCCACCAGCTGCTATGTCACCGACAACGCCGACGTGATCCTCTACCGGGAGGGCCTCCGGTATCTGCGGGGCGAGCTGCTGGCCGTGATGGCCAATTTGTCCCGGTTTGCCGCCCAGTACAAGGCCACCCCCACCCTGGGCTACACCCACTATCAGCCCGCCCAGCTGGTGACCGTGGGCAAGCGGGCCACCCTCTGGCTGCAGGACTTCCTGTCCGACCTGGAGGAGCTGGACTTCGTGCTGGAGAATATGCGCTTTTTGGGCTGCCGGGGCACCACCGGCACCGAGGCCAGCTTCCTGGACCTGTTCGACGGTGACGGCGCCAAGATTGACGAGATGAACCACCAGATCAGCGCCGAGTTCGGCTTTGCGCGCTGCTTCGACGTCTGCGGCCAGACCTATCCCCGGAAGCTGGACAGCCGCATCCTCAACGTCCTCTCCTCCATCGCCCAGAGCGCCTACCGCATGGCCAACGACATCCGGCTTTTGCAGCATGACCGGCAGGTGGAAGAGCCTTTCGAGAAGAATCAGATCGGCTCCTCCGCCATGGCCTACAAGCGCAACCCCATGCGCTCCGAGCGGATCTGCTCTCTGTCCCGGTACCTGATGGCCGACGCCATGAACGCCCCCATGACCGCCTCCGTCCAGTGGATGGAGCGGACTCTGGACGACTCCGCCAACCGCCGCATCTCCATGCCCGAGGGCTTTTTGTGCGCCGACGCCATCTTGCGCCTGTGCCAGAACGTCACCGACGGACTCCACGTCAATGAGAAGGTGGTGGACGCCACCGTGCGGGAGTACCTGCCTTTCATCGCCACGGAAAACCTGATGATGGAGGCCGTCAAGCGCGGCGGCAACCGGCAGGAGCTCCATGAGATCATCCGCACCTGCTCCATGGCCGCCACCGCCCGGATGAAGGAGGGCGAAAAGTGCGATCTGCTCAGCCGTCTGGCCGCCGAGCCCGCCTTCGGCATGACGGAGGCGGAGATGGAAGCCGTGCTGACTCCCAGCGCCTACATCGGCCGCTGCCCGGCCCAGGTGGACGCCTTCCTGGCCCGGGTGGAACCCCTGCTGGCCCAGGCTTCCACCCAGACCCCCGAAATCAATCTCTAAGCCCCTCAGGCGGCGGTCCTCTCCGGACCGCCGCCTTTTTCTGGAAAATTTTTTACCGCCTTCTCCCCCTCACTTTTGTGAAATTCGCCGTTGACAGCCGGGGCGGATCGTGGTACACTCCATCCATCCAAAACGAAATATCCAAAGGCTTTGATGGAGAAAAGTACCGCGGACGTTCCGCTCCAGTGAGTGGGGGAGAGTGCGAACCCCGCGCAAAGAATCCACGGGAACGAACACTCCGGAGCCGCAATCTCAACGCAGGGATGCTCCCCTGCTGGTAAGTGCGCCGGGTTGTGACCGTTATTTCACACGGGCTTGTTGGAGCCTTTGAAGGTGGCCGTTTTTCATGGCGGCAAATTAGGTGGCACCGCGGATTGCAGCGATTCGTCCTAAAATTTTTAGGATGTCGCTGCGCTTTTTTATATCCGGAGGTGCTTTTTTATGTGTTCCATCATGGGCTTTTCCAAGAAGACCCGCTCCCGCGAGGAGATCCTGCCCTACTTTGCCCGTACCCGCTCCCGCGGGCCCGACATGAGCCGCATTGTGGAGACGCCGTCTGGCTACCTGTGCTTCCACCGGCTGGCCATCATGGACCTTTCCGAGGACGGCATGCAGCCGTTCTCCCTGGACGGGGACTATGTGGTGTGCAACGGCGAGCTCTACGGCTTCCGGTCCATCCGCCGGGAGCTGGCGGGCAAGTACACCTTCCGCAGCAACAGCGACTGCGAGATTCTCCTGCCCATGTTCCATGAGTACGGCCTTTCCATGTTCTCCCGGCTGGACGCGGAGTTTGCCCTGATCATCTACGATTCCATGACCGACTCCCTCATCGCCGCCCGGGACCCCATCGGCATCCGTCCTCTGTTCTACGGCTATGATGCCGACGGGTCCATCGTCTTTGCCAGCGAAGCCAAAAACCTGGTGGGATTGTGCAAGGAGATCTGCCCCTTCCCGCCGGGCCATTACTACGCCTACGGCAAGTTCGTCCGCTACGCCGATCTGACCACCGTCCGGGAGTATCTGCCCGACGATGAGGAGACCATCTGCCGCAACATCCGCAACAAGCTCATCGCCGCTGTGGATAAGCGCCTGGACGCCGACGCCCCTCTGGGCTTCCTGCTCTCCGGCGGACTGGACTCCTCCCTGGTATGCGCCATCAGTGCCATCGTGCTGGGCAAGAAGATCCGGACCTTCGCCATCGGCATGGACACCGACGCCATTGACCTCAAGTACGCCCGGCAGGCCGCCGACTTCATCGGCGCCGACCACACCGAGTTCTACATGACCCGGGACGAGGTGCTCGAGTCTCTCGAGGAGGTCATTGCTTTGCTTGGCACCTGGGACATCACCACCATCCGGGCCAGCATGGGCATGTACCTGTGCTGCAAGGCCATCCACGCCCACACCGACGTGCGGGTACTGCTCACCGGCGAGATCAGCGACGAACTCTTCGGCTACAAGTACACGGACTTTGCCCCCAGCGACCGGGCCTTCCAGGCCGAGGCCAAAAAGCGGGTGGATGAGCTGTATATGTACGACGTGCTCCGGGCCGACCGGTGCATCTCCGTCAACTCTCTGGAGGCCCGGGTTCCCTTCGGCGATCTGGACTTCGTCCGCTACGTCATGCAGGTGGACCCGGCCCGCAAGCGCAACACCCACGGCATGGGCAAGTACCTGCTGCGCAAGGCCTTTGACCAGGACAACATCCTGCCCCACGCCATTCTCTGGCGGGAGAAGGCCGCCTTCTCCGACGCCGTGGGCCACTCCATGGTGGACGATCTCAAGGCCTACGCCGAAACCCGCTACACCGACGCCGAGTTTGCCCGGCTGCGCCGCAAGTACGACTACTGCCCGCCCTTTACCAAGGAGAGTCTGCTTTACCGGGAGATTTTCGAATAATATTACCCCGGCCAGGCTGCCATGATCGCCGACTTCTGGATGCCCAACCGGGACTGGGAGGGCTGCCGGGTCTCCGATCCTTCCGCCCGGGTGCTGGCAAACTACGGTGCCAGCGGCGTGTGAAGATGCAAAACTCTGGAAGTATTACCTATTGCGTTTCTCCGAATTTGTGATACCATGGCTATTGAGTACGATAGGAGGATGAATCACCATGCCTACACCCGCAAAACTCCCCGAGCTGTTCGGCAGCCTGGTTTTTAATGAAGAGACGATGAAGGAGCGGCTCTCGTCCGCATCCTACGGTGCCTGGAAAAAATGCATTACCGACGGCACCTCTCTGGACATCTCCACCGCCAACGAAATCGCTGAGGCCATGAAGCAGTGGGCCGTGGAAAAGGGCGCCACCCACTACACCCACTGGTTCCAGCCCATGACCGGCGTCACTGCCGAAAAGCACGACAGTTTCATTACGCCTATGGGCGGCGGCAAGATCATGATGGAGTTTTCCGGCAAGGAGCTGGTCCGCGGCGAGTCCGACGCCTCCTCCTTCCCCTCCGGCGGTCTGCGGGCCACCTTTGAGGCCCGGGGCTACACCGCCTGGGACCCCACCTCTTTCGCTTTTATTAAGGAGGGGAGCCTGTGCATCCCCACCATTTTCTGTTCCTACTCCGGCGAGGCCCTGGACAAGAAGACCCCCCTGCTGCGGTCCATGGACGAGGTTTCCCGGCAGGCCATCCGTCTGCTGCGCCTGTTCGGCGACACGGAGACCAAGCGGGTCATCCCCCAGGTGGGCCCCGAACAGGAATACTTCCTCATTGATAAGGACCTCTACAACCGCCGGGAGGATCTGCGCATGTGCGGCCGGACCCTCTTCGGTGCCAAGCCTCCCCGGGGCCAGGAGCTGGATGACCACTATTACGGCGCCATCCGTCCCCGGGTGGCCGCCTACATGAAGGACCTGGACGAAACCCTCTGGGCCCTGGGCGTGCTGAGCAAGACCAAGCACAACGAGGTGGCCCCCGCCCAGCACGAGATGGCCCCCATTTTCTCCGATGCCAACACCGCCTGCGACCAGAACCAGCTGGCCATGGAGATGATGAAGAAGGTGGCCGACCGCCACAACCTGGTGTGCCTGCTCCATGAAAAGCCCTTCGCCGGTGTCAATGGCTCCGGCAAGCACGACAACTGGTCTCTGGGCACCGACACCGGCCGCAACCTCTTCAAGCCCGGTTCCACCCCCCGGCAGAATGCCCGCTTCCTGCTCTTCCTGGCCGCCTTCATCAAGGGCGTGGACGACTATCAGGACTTCCTGCGCACCACGGTGGCCTTCCCCGGCAACGACCACCGTCTGGGCGCTCAGGAGGCTCCTCCGGCCGTCATCTCCATCTTCCTGGGCGATGAGCTCACCGCCGTGGTGGAGTCCATCATTCAGGATACCGAGTTCAAGGCCGCCGGCAAGCGGAACCTGAAAATCGGCGTGGATGTGCTGCCCGCCATCCGGCAGGACAACACCGACCGCAACCGCACCTCTCCCATGGCCTTCACCGGCAACAAGTTCGAGTTCCGGATGCTGGGTTCCTCCCAGTCCATCTCCGGCCCCAACATTGCCCTCAACACCATCATGGCCGAGGAACTCAAGCAGTTTGCCGACGAGCTGGAGGGTTCCACCAACTTCCAGGAGGATCTCCAGCGCCTGATCAAAAAGACCTTCACCGAGCATCAGCGGATCATCTTCAACGGCAACGGCTATGACGACGCCTGGCTGGCCGAGGCCCAGCGCCGCGGCCTGAGCAACCTCAAGTCCGCCGCCGATGCCCTGCCGGCCTACATCGCCCCCAAGAATGTGGATTTGTTTGTCAAGCACGGCATCTACACCAAGGAGGAAATCCAGGCCCGGTTCGAGATCCATGTGGAAAACTACCGCAACATTCTGGTCATTGAAGCCACCACCATGGTGGATATGATCCGCCACCAGATCCTGCCGGCCGTCTCCCGCTACTCCGCGGATCTGTGCAGCCGTGCAAACGCCAAGGCAACCGCCGGCGTCTCCCACCGCTATGAAAGCGACACCGCGCAGGTCATCTCCGCCCTGACAGATGCCCTCATGGATGCCTGCAGCGCTCTGGAAGAGGATCTGCGTGCCATGCCCGCCGACCCCCAGGAGGCCATGAACTTCTGTCACAAGGTCCTCACCGGTCACATGGCCGAGGCCCGGGCGGCCGCAGACCAGCTGGAAGAGCACACCGCTTCCGAGTATTGGCCCTTCCCCGTATACGCCGACTTGATGTTCTCCGTCTAAAAAACAAATCGTCCCGGTTCCGCGCCGCAGCGCCGGAACCGGGACATTGTTTTTTTATGTTGTTTTTTATAAAAACAGCTCAAAGCCCAGGGCAGCCACCGTGGTCAAAATACCGCAAAGACCGATGGCCAGACCGCTCATGGCGCCTTCCGTCTCGCCCAGCTCCATGGCCTTGGCCGTTCCCACGGCATGACTGCAGGCACCGATGCCCAGCCCCACCGCCAGGGGATCCTTGATCCGGAACAGCCGCACCAGCATGGGGGCGATGAGATTTCCCAAAATTCCGGTGACGGTCACCGCCGCCACGGTAATGGCCACCAGGCCGCCGTGATCCTGCGAGATTGCCGTGGCAATGGGCGTGGTGACGGATTTGGGCAGCAGGGACGCCGTCATCTCCCGGTCCAGGCCAAACAGCCGGCACATCACAAAGATGCTGACCAGGGAAGTCGCCACGCCCACGGCGCAGCCCACCAGAACCGGCAGCCAGTTCTTTTTCAGCAATTCCAGCTTGGCGTACACGGATACCGCCATGCAGGCCGTGGCCGGTCCCAGGAAGAGGTTGATCAGGCTGCCACCGACATAATAGGACTCATAGGGAATATCAAAGATCACCAGCACCGCGACCAGCAGTGCCACGGCAATGAGCATATAATTGCAGATGGCCAGCTTGGTTCTCTGCTGAATCTTGACACCGATCCAATAGGCCACAATGGTAATGGTGACGCCAAAAAAGGGGGATTCCAACAAGGCACTCATTTTTCCCGTCCTCCTTTTTTCTCCATGAGCCGGCACGTCAGGTGCACCGCCCAGGCTGTGGCTCCATAGGTCAAAACCGTGGACACCACGCAGATGGTCACAAATGCGGCCGCGTTCTCCCAAATCACATTGGCATAGTTGATGATTCCCACGCCCGCCGGCACAAAGAAAAAGCCCAAATTTCCCAGCAGGAAGTCCGACTTCTCCCGAATATGGTCCACCTTCACCACGCCCAGCAGCAATAATCCCAGCAGTACCAGCAGGCTGATCACACTGGCCGGAAACGGAAAGGGCAGCACTGCCTCAATGCATTGGCTCCCCCAGTACACACCGAACACAACGCCGATCTGCAGCAGAATCTTCATACCTTCGCCACCTTTTTCACAAAGTCATCGGGTCCCATTGTAAGGACATCCCTTCGGGAAGTCAAACAAAACCCTGCATTCTGCTGTACTTTCAGCAAAGCGCAACAAGGCGGCGCCGCTTCCCGGCGCCGCCTTGTTCATCTTTTCACAAGGGCAGATCCCGCTCCAGCTCCTTGCGGAAATCCGGATGGGCAATGGCGATGAGGGCCTTGCCCCGCTCATGGCAGCTTTTAAAACGCAGGTCTGCCACACCGTACTCCGTCACCACGTACTGCACGAAGGTCCGGGGCGTCGTCACCACACCGCCGGGCGTCAGGAAGGGCTTGATCTTGGAGTGGCGCACACCGGCTTTGTCCACATAGCTCGAGCGCAGGGCAATGATGCTCTTGCCCTCGTAGGACCACTGGGCGCCGATGACCCACTCCAGCTGGCCGCCGGTGCCGGAATACTGCCGGGGGCCCACGCTCTCGGCGTTGACCTGACCGGTCAGGTCCACCTCCATGGCGTTGTTCACCGACACCACATGGTCATTCTGGGCAATGTGCAGGGGGTTGTTGACCCAGTCAATCTCTTTAAAGGTAAAATCGGGGTTGTGATGCGCAAAGTCCCAGAGCTTCCGGTCCCCCACCAGGAACGCGCCCACGGACCGCCCCGGCAGCAGCTTTTTGCGGCTGTTGTTCACGATGCCCTTTTGCATCAGCTCCATGACGCAGCTGGTCAGCACCTCCGTATGGACGCCCAGATCCTTCTTTCCCGCGTAGGCCAGGCATTCGCCCACCGCATTGGCAAGCCCCCCCAGGCCAAACTGCATACACGCACCGTCCGGCACCAGCTCGGCAATATGGCCCGCCACCAGACGGTCCGCCTCCGTAGCCGGAACCGGCACGTTTTCCGCCGGCATCCGGTCTGTTTCCACAATGGCATCGGCCTCGCTGACGTGGAAGAGCAGGTGCCGCTCCCCCTCGCTGACCATGGCGGGCATATGGGAGTTGACCTCCACGATCACCACCTCGCACTGCTCCAGCACCGTCCGGTGCAGGTGGGAGCCCCACAGCGTCCGGCTCATCCAGCCGTTTTCATCCGGCGGCGCACACACAATCACCGCCACCCGGGGATGCCGGGAGGTCATCCAGGCCCCGGTCTGGCTCAGGTGGGTGGGCACAAAGTGTACATTCCCCTGGGGCACCAGGGTCCGGTCTCCGGCAAAGAAATTCACATTGTACTCTACCAGATCCCGGTTTTCCGGACGCAGCAGCGCCGTGTCCGTGGGAGCAAAGAGGGAGTTGAGCTCAATGTGCCCGCCGATGCCGCGCAGACGCTGCGCCAGGGCCTCATCCACGGCATAGGGCCAGTTGGCTCCGCCGGTGGAAACCACCGTGTCTCCGTCCCGCACCAGCTCCGCCGCCTTGGCCGCTGTCATCCGGCGTGCCTCGTAATCCCGTCTCCAGTCCCCGCAGCTGCCGCGGCTCCGGGTAGGCGTCAATTCCGTCATGGTCGTTCTCCTTTTCCCTTTTTTTACATTCCGCGCTATTGTATCCCATTTTTTTGCCCATTGCAACGGCATTTGGTTCAAAAAATTCATCTATTTTTGAAAAAATCACTCTTGCACCCGGCATTTCTGCGTGCTATACTGGGGGCGTTAGTTGAATCAAACTTCGGAGGTGTCATTTTGCAAAAACGCAGTCACAAACTCCTGGCATCCATGCTGCTCCAAAGTGAGCATGGCTTCCGGGCCAAGCGCTACGAGCTGGCCTTCCTGTTCGGTTCCTTCCAGCCGGATTGCAATCCTCTGACCTATTTGAAGGGCTCCCGCCGGGCCCGCAAGCTCCGGGGCCATAATTTCTCCAACTCCCGGCTCTATATCGAATCCCACATCAAGCTGCTCCAGGCTCGTTCCCGCTGGAACATCTGGCAGTACTATACCCTGGGCAAGCTCACCCATTATCTGGCCGACGCATTTACATATCCCCACAATGAACACTACCCGGAAAGCCTCATTGCCCACCGGCAGTACGAGGCCGATCTGCGGCAGTATCTGGCCGATTATCTGGAAAACCGCACCCTGCGGCGGGCCCAGGCCCGGCAGGATCTGGTGGACGCTATTTCCGAACTCCATGCGCAGTACATGTCCACCGTCACCGACATGCGCCGGGACGTGCAGTTCATTCTGCGGGCCACGGAGCTGCTGATGGCCGGCTGTCTGCCTGCCGCCGCCTGATTTTTGTGGAATCCGCACAAAAGTATTTTTCTCTTTTCCCTTTGCTTTGGAAAAATTTACAGTTTCCATTTTTCCGCTGAAATGGTATGCTTTCAGTATCCAAGAGAACCGAAAGGAACACGCATATGATGATCCGTTCTGCTCACGCCGAATACCGCTACTTTAGCTTTACCTATTTTTACGGTAAGGCTTATTTCGGTTTGGCTGAAAGCAGGAACGTGTGACAGCGGTTTTGTAAAAAACTGGCAGTCTAACGACACCCGTGGCCGAACCGGCCACGGGTTTTTTGCATGTTTTAGAATTTTCAGGAGGAGGAATTCATCATGATTGTCATTCTCAAACACAACCCCAACCGCGACCAGCTGGAAAGCCTGATCGCCTGGCTCCAGGACAAGGGCATCATCATCCACACCAGCATCGGCGAGGCCAACACCATTCTGGGCCTGGTGGGCGACACCTCCCAGCTGGACATCGACCTGATCTCCGCTCTGGACATCGTGGAGGATGTCAAGCGGGTGCAGGAACCCTACAAAAATGCCAATCGCAAGTTCCATCCTGAGGACACGGTCATCCCCGTAAGGAACACCCAGATCGGCGGCGGCAACCTGACCATCATGGCCGGTCCCTGCTCCGTGGAATCCGAAGAGCAGGTCGTCGCCATCGCCAAGGCCGTCAAGGCCAGCGGCGCCACCATGCTCCGGGGCGGTGCCTTCAAGCCCCGCACCTCCCCCTACTCCTTCCAGGGCCTGGGCGCCACGGGCCTGGAGTATCTGAAGGTGGCCCGGCAGGAGACCGGCCTGCCCATTGTCACGGAGCTGATGGACCTGAGCCAGCTGCCTCTTTTCAAGGATGTGGACGTGATCCAGATCGGCGCCCGGAACATGCAGAACTTCGATCTTTTGAAGGCCGTGGGCCATCAGGACAAGCCCGTCATGATCAAGCGGGGCATGTCCGCCACCTATGAGGAGTGGCTCATGAGCGCTGAATACGTCATGGCAGGCGGCAACGAAAACGTGATTTTGTGCGAGCGGGGCATCCGCACCTTCGAAACCTACACCCGCAACACCCTGGATCTGGCCGCCATCCCCGTGCTGCGCAAGCTGACCCACCTGCCCATCATCATCGATCCCAGCCACGCCACCGGCAAGAGCGCTCTGGTGGAACCTCTGGCCAAGGGCGCCGTGGCCACCGGCTGCGACGGTCTCCAGATCGAGGTCCACAACGACCCGGCCCACGCCCTGTGCGACGGTCCCCAGTCCCTGCGGCCCGAGGCCTTCGACGCTCTGGCCAAGAAGCTTTTGAAGCTCCACGAAATGATGAAGACACTGGAGGATTGATCCCATGAACGTCGGAATTGTCGGCCTGGGCCTCATCGGCGGGTCCATGGCCAAAAGCACTAAGGCCCGGACGGGCCACACCGTCTGGGGCACGGATCTGGATAAGGAAACCATGACCATGGCCCGGATGTGCGGCGCCATCGACGCTCCCCTGACGGAGGAAAATCTCCCCCAGTGCGACCTCATTTTGGTCGCCATCCGGCCCGGAGCCGCGGTGGAGTGGGTCCGGACCCATGCTCATCTCATTGCCCCCTCCGCCATTTTGGTGGATCTGTGCGGTGTCAAGCGGACCGTGGTCTCCGCCATCACCCCCATTGCCCGGGAACGGGGCTTTGCCTACATTGGCGGGCATCCCATGGCCGGACGGGAGCGGGGCGGCTTCACCGCCTCCTCCGAGGATCTGTATGTGGGGGCCTCCATGATCCTCACGCCGGACCAGCGCACGGACATGCAGCTGCTGGAGACCCTCAAGGCCTTCTTCCTGGATCTGGGCTTTGCGGGACTGACCTTCTCCGATCCCGAGGAACACGACCGGATCATCGCCTTTACCTCCCAGCTGGCCCACATCGTCTCCAGCGCCTATATCAAGTCCCCTGAGGCCCAGCGCCGCCGGGGCTTCTCCGCCGGCAGCTTCCAGGACATGACCCGGGTAGCCCGGCTGGACGAGGACATGTGGACGGAACTGTTTCTGGACGATGCGGATTACCTGACCACCGAACTGGACGAACTGATTGTCCACCTGCGGGAGTATGCCGACGCCATCCGCGCCCGGGACGCCCAGGCCCTGCGCGCCCTGCTGCGGGACGGCCGGGAAAAGAAGGCCTCCGCCGGCGGGAACTGACCTTGGTTTTGTCATCCTATATTACATAAAGGAGTGAGACGATGCCCTCCTCTCTTCATACGATCCCTGTGCATACCGCTCCGCCCTATCAGGTTGCGGTAGGTTCCGGTCTGCTCGCGGCCTGCGGTCCCCGGCTGCGGGAGGTGCTCTCCCCCTGCCGCATCGCGGTAATTACCGACTCCCATGTGGCTCCTTTGTACCTGGAACGGGTCTGCACCAGCCTGCAGAGTGCGGGCTTTTCCGTGGTCAGCCGGGTAGTACCCGCCGGAGAACAGCACAAGACCCTGACCACTCTGGCCCAACTGCTGGAATTTCTGGCGGAGGAACACCTGACCCGGACAGACTGCGTGGCAGCCCTGGGCGGCGGCGTCATCGGCGACATGGCAGGATTTGCTGCGGCGGTTTACCTGCGGGGCATTCCCTGCGTGCAGCTGCCCACCACGCTGCTCTCCGCCGTGGATTCCTCCGTGGGCGGCAAAACCGCCGTGGATCTGACGGCCGGGAAGAATCTGGCAGGCGCCTTTTTCCAGCCCGCCGCCGTGCTGTGCGATACCGATTGCCTTTCCACCCTGCCGCCGGAAATTTTGGCCGACGGTGCCGCCGAGGCCATCAAAACCGGCGTCTTGTGTGACGAGCATCTCTTTTCCCTCTTTGAATCCGGCTCCCTGGACCTGCCGGAGATCATCACCCGGTGTGTTTCCTACAAGGCCGGCGTGGTGGAGCGGGACCCCACAGAGCAAGGTGAGCGGAAGCTTTTGAATCTGGGCCACACAGTGGGTCACGCCATTGAAGCGTGCAGCGGCTTCTCCATCCCCCACGGCCACGCCGTGGCAGCGGGCCTTGCCGTCATGGCCCGCGCCGCC
>ENA-UEYL01002549-UEYL01002549.1-human-gut-metagenome-genome-assembly--contig:-NODE-2549-length-13301-cov-6.240321_pt1 | contig 13301 bp, 12 predicted proteins | sample MGYA00242941_ERZ507946 | MGnify/ENA primary metagenome ERZ507946 (study PRJEB26167, sample SAMN06115482) | human gut metagenome | host: Homo sapiens | place: China:Guizhou | collected 2015-03-11...
ATTGGAATAGTGCCTTAATAAATACACTTGGATGTTCTAAAAATGCTCTATGAACAATATATCTATTTTCAAACTCACATTGTTCTAAATCAAATATGCTCTTAATCACATTAAGATAATAATTATATTTATCATACGCACAATAATAATTATACATCATCACAAAAACCTTTCTATTTTACAATATATGCGCCACGCTCTAATTTATATTCTAGTTTATTGATTACTTCGTCAAAACACTGTTTGGGACTGAACCTCGAACCCTACTGTTTCGCCGCCAATTCAGGAATATCATGGCCAAACCCCTGTCTGAATACATCGTTCTGAAGATGACGTTTTTTATATGCCGTAATGAATGAAAGCTCTTCTTCCCCTGTACTCCACATTTCTTAATTATTTCTCTAAAATTCTTGCCTACCTGCTTTCCATATCGTGGAGCTCTTTCAGTTTTATTTAAGTTAAAAAATACTCTTTCTTCTCCTTTTCTCTTGACACTATCAAAATATTCAATAAATCCAAGCTCTATCAATTTATTATGCATAGGAACAATCCTGACTGCATTCTTGTTCTTTACCTGCTTATCATTTCTCCCATCCCGTGATGGATTAGTATTCACATCAAAGCCCCATATCCCATCTACAAAATAAACGTCATCTACACTCAGTTGACTTATTTCCTCTAAACGCATTCCAGAATAGATACTTATAAGCGGACACCAATAGTAAGCTTCATTTACACGACTTTTATCTTTAAACGCATCTGATAAAAAAATTTTATTTAAATCGTCAACGCTGAACGGTTCTCTAAACTCTATCACAGACCTTTCATCTTTAATCTGTAATCCCTTTGCAGGATTATGACTGCTTAATATACCTTCATCGATGCACCATTCAAATAAGCTTGAAACAGCTTCAATAATTATATTGTCACGCTCAATCTCTTATGAGAATGCATTGCAATAACTTCATCTACGCTTTTTCCTTTATACTCCTTTCGATTAAATCTATGGGGAGGGAGTTTGCATAGTTTATCTCTAAACTCTCGAATATCCTTTCGATTAATACTATCAATATATCTATCACCAAGGATATCTAAAGCAAAAGACAGTCTACCTTTATGCTCCTGAATGACATGCTCTTTCCATGCACCATCAGACACTTTTGTAGTGATATAATTTTCTATTGTTTCAGATAACAAATATCTTTTAATTTTTTCTTGTTCAATATCATAAAAATTTTGTTTTCTACCAATTAAACCCTCTTTCCAGAAGTGTTCATCAAATTCGTATTTTCCAAATTATCTTGTTTTGAAAAGACTACTAAACATAGTCATCATTTTCATATAGCATTTTGTAGCTAGAATTTTATCTTCATCCTTTGCCAATTCTTTTTCTGTAAATAATCCTGAATAAATCAGTAAAGGAATAATTTTATTAATATTCCATTCAAGGTTTTCTTTGCTTTTCAATAATAACTGATGTGTATTTTGAAAAAAACGTAAAGAGTATTCCTCATGGCTGATCTCATCGATGCCTGAAACATCAACGATAGGAGAATCAGGCTGCCTATTGTTTTTTTCCAAAAGGACACGAAGGAGCCCATTGAGACGCTTACGGATAGTCTGATAGTCCACACCACGTTGTAAAAGCGCTTGAAGCTCAGAATAGATATGCCGCGCCAAAGAATTTGCCTTGCGTACATAGGACGTACGCAGGCTTATCCGGAACTCGGAAGGAACGTCTTTCCCTTGCTTTCCTGTGGGTATTCTCAGACGAAAATAGAAGATATCGCCGCGTCGGTAAAGATAGGCGGGAAATGAAGGTGAGGATGATGAGGAATTTTTTCTAGTGGGGGTTCCGCCGTGGGACGTTCACATAGCTGGTCCTTGCCGATTTTCGGCAGTTGTGACCTAGCTTGTGGCACAAAGTGGCACACTTTGCTCTCATGCAGGGCTTTCCAGCCCTTCACTCAACGGCTTCAAACAAAAAAAGAAAGCCGTCACAGCATGTTACTGCAACGGCTTTAAAAAATGGTGCCGAAGGGGAGACTCGAACTCCCATGAAGGAACCTTCACTAGACCCTGAACCTAGCGTGTCTACCAATTCCACCACTTCGGCATGGAAGGGAGGTATACCCAAAACATTCAGAGCTGGCAAGCGAAAAAACGCCCTTTCGGAAGAAATTTCAGCAAAAACCACTCTTCCTTCCGTTTTCCCGCTCGACTTCGGTTCAGCGCCACCCCGTAACTGGAGATGCCATCCTCTGAGTCACGGCGAAGACGCCGGACGGGCGGATTGTCCGCCACAGGAGTAAACCTCTTACGATTCCAACGGACTACGCAAGAATTTTCTTGAAGAGGATGTTGTTTTCAAGATGGTAGTGCTGCAAGGTATCTTCTTCGATTTCAGTAAGTTTCTTGTACAGTTCGCGGAAGGTATCGCATCCGTCGCAGGGGACGCTGTAGTCGTTTGTGGCATGGCGGAGCTTTTTGAGCAGAGTCCCCGCGGCTTCGTGCTCCTCTTCCAGGATATGCACCAGAGCTTGGCAGTGTTCCTTCGCCTCACTGTTGGCGATGGCCGGGAAGAGTTCCGTTTCTTCACGGATCAGGTGCGGTTCCATCTCATGCGACAACTGGCCAAACAGTTTATACACGTCGTACAGCTCGGGATGGCGCCTTCCGTGGGCCTTGAGCACGTTCACAATCAGTTCATGCGCTTCCGGAAGTGCTCCCCACAGATAGCTGTGGTGCTTCGTCAGGATAAACTCCACGAGCCGTTCGGCGCTCATTTCGGAAAAAGGCTCAGCGGGCTTTTCCGTACGGGCGGCAAGCTCATCCAGCGCTTTATAAATATTGCTGTCGACAAGGCGCTGTTCCTTGATGACTTCGCCGAGCAGACGCCCACCGCCGCAACAGTAGTCGATGCCCGCAGCACGGAATATGGCGGAAGACAGAGGGAAATTCACCACGATGTTGCCAACGGAGTGTTCATGCCATTTATTCTGCATAATAAGCCTCCAATGCTTTGGTATGGAAGGACCGTAGCATGGGGCACGGAAAAAACCTTTTAGTATAAAGGGCTATAATCAAAACAATACCGCCGTTCCAGGCTCACGGCTCCACCATGCAGGCCCGGTGAGCCCCGCGAAGCCTCGCCCGCACCTACGCGCCGCCCCCCGTGGAGACAACAAAAAAGGCGGCCGAAGCCGCCCTGTTCGTGATTTCTTTCTTACGCCTTGGCTTGCTTGATCACCGAAGTGAGGCTGCTGACGAGGCCGGAAATGTTCGCCAGATCCGTGGGCAGGATCATAGTGTTGCCCTCCTTGGCGAGCTTGCCGAACTGTTCCAGATAGTTTTCCGCAACGCGCAGGTTCGCCGCCTGCGTACCGCCCGGCTTTTCCATCTGGTCGGCGACGGTGGCAAGGCCGTCGGCGGTGGCCTGCGCAACCGCCCGGATCAGTACGGCGTCGCCTTCGGCCTGATTTTTCATCGCCTGCAACTTGCCTTCGGATTCGGCGATGGCGGCGGCCTTAGCGCCTTCCGCCATATTGATCCGGGCCTGCATCTCGCCCTCGGACTGCGCGATGAGCGCGCGCTTTTCACGTTCGGCGCGCATCTGCTTTTCCATCGCCTGCATGACCCCGGAAGGCGGCGTGATGTCACGGATCTCGTACCGCAGCACCTTGATGCCCCACGGCGCGGTGGCGGCGTCCAGCGCGGAGATGACTTCCTGATTGATGGTGCTGCGCTCCTCAAAAGTCCTGTCCAATTCCAGCTTGCCGATGGCGGAACGCAAAGCCGTCTGGGCAAGCTGCACGGAACCGAACATGTAATCACTGATGCCGTAGGCGGATTTCTCGGGGTTCACCACCTGAAGGTAAAGCACGCCGTCGATATCCACGCTCACGTTGTCTTTCGTGATGCAGGTCTGTTTGGGCACGTCCAGAACGTCTTCTTTCAGGGAGCGGCGGTAGGCCACGGCGTCAATGAAGGGGATGAGGATATGGAAGCCTGCGAACAGAACGGCGTGGAACTTGCCGAGCCGCTCGACCACCACCGCCTGCTGGTTCGGCACGACAAGCGCCGTCTTGAACAGGACGAAAATAACCAGCAATGCCAAGAAAACGAAAACCGTCAACGAAGAACCGATCAAATCAAGCATATTATGCTCTCCATGTTTGAATAGCTACGCAGGATTCCGGGAGTTTTCCCCACCGGAAACCACTTCAAGCGTCAGTTCGTCATCGGGGATATGCCCCAAGACACGCACCTGCGCCCCCTCCGGCTGCGCTTCCGGGGACACCGCGCGCCAAAAACTGCCGCCCACCGAAATCTCCCCTACCCCGTTTACCGGAATGGGCCGGGTTACCGTCCCCATTTTCCCGGCGTGCAGATTCGGCAGCCCCACCGACGCGGCATCCGATGAAATCTGCGTCTTTCCTCGAAAGCTGCGGACAAACAACCGACGCAGCGAAAGGAGAAACACAACGGACGAGGCTCCGAAGACGACCACTTCAATGGCCAGATCGTCCACGAACAGCGCCGTCACCCCCGCCGCCCACGCGCCAAGGCCGAAAAAAAACAGCACGAACACGGGAGACACCAGCTCCACGGCCAGCAAGATTATGCCCAGAATAAACCACATGGCGGCGACAGACACGGCACCCTCCTCCTTCTTTGAGTACACCCCGCAACGGAAACACCCGATGCGGAACCCGCAAACGCTATGCATCCCCCAGAGGAAGCCGCGCGCCGACGCCATAGCCTGTTATGGTCGCCACGGCCACAAGGCCCCCTTCGGCATCGGTTACCCGGACCTCGTATGTGGAAAGCAGCTTTCCCGAACGGAGCACGCGCGCTTCCCCACGCAGGGGCCCCACGCGGCCGGAACGCACAAACGAAATGGAGGTCTGGGCATTCGTGCAGTATAGGCCGTTCGCATTGGAAAGCGCCGCAAACGCCACATCCGCCAGAACGAAAACGGCTCCGTCGTGCACCGCTCCCATGCCGTTGAGCTGGCATCCATGCGGCGGCATCTCGACAAGGCTGTACTCCCTTCCCACGTCCAGCACCTCAATCCCCAACGAGGAGGACACGGGGTCATGCCGTCGAAAATGTGCACGAATCTCTTCCAGCGTCAACATCCTGTCTCCCGGCAATACAAATCATTCAGTCCGCCAGCCCTCGGACGGCGGCACCCATCAAACAACCGATTTTCCATGCTCACGGCACTCCTGTCAACAGCCCGTGCCCGCCTTCTTTGCGGAATCCGGGCCTTATTCCCCGCCGTATATGACGAAGCGATCCCGCCCGCCCTGCTTCGCGTGGTACAAGGCGACATCAGCCTTGGCATACAGCTCTTCGAACGAATCCCCGTGTTCCGGGGCAATGGCCACGCCGATGCTTACCGAAACCCCGCTGTAACGGGGGTGCGCCATGCGGATGGACCGGATGCGCGCACACAGCTCCTCAGCCTTGCGCTCAATGATTTCCCGGGTTGAGACGCCATACATGAGCGCAATGAACTCATCCCCGCCCAAGCGGCCCACAATGTCGTCCATACGGAAACACGACTCCAGCTCACGTGCGACCAATTGCAGCAGCCTGTCGCCCTCAAGATGCCCCAGCGTATCGTTGACATTCTTGAACCCGTCCAAATCCATGCTGAAGAAGGCAAGTAATCCGTCCCCAGAGGCCGAAGCAGCATACTCGGAAAACCGTTTTTCCACAGCGGACCGGTTATACAGCTTCGTCAGAAAGTCCCGCTCGGACTTATAGACCAATTCAGCCTCGCGCTGCCGCCGTTCCGTGATGTCCGTCAGGTAACCAAAAGCCAGCAGATCCCCGGAGGCCGGATCTTTCAACAGGTTAATGGAGGCGGACACCCAGATGAAGGTGTCGCCGCGCAGCGTGCGGTATTCCAGCGACGTTTCCCCCTGCCCCGCCGCGTACAGCTGCAACAGGGATTCCGTGGCATAGAAACGCAGGACGCCCTGCTGATCTTCGGGGTGTACGGACACCTCCACAGCCTTGCGGAACCGTGCGGCGGCTGACGCGTCCGGCTCTTCCACGCCCAGCTCTTCACCATCCGCGTACCGGGACAGCAGCCTGTCCCGCGTCAGGTTCACGGTATAAGACGCTATCGTCTTGGACAGCATGGCCTCCCGGTACCGCTCCTCACGGGCAAAACGGAGCTCGGCTTCCTTCAGTTCGGTAATGTCTTCCTGCGTGCCGAGCGCGGAGTATGGGCGGCCCTCGTCATCGAAAAGATTGGTCAGCGTGACGCGGAACCATCGGCTGCAGCCGTTTCCGGAGCGCATCACCACGGAGGCCGAGGCTTCCCCGGACCGCAATGTCTCCAGGACGCCCTCCATGGCCTTCCTGCTCTCTTCGTCCATGCCGATCTCATCCATCGCTTCGTGCAGCGACGCTTCCGTCAGAGAGGCCCCCTTCCCGGCTATGCGCATGATCCGCCCCGTGGCGTATACATATTCAAACAGCATGTCGTCGGTATGGGAAATGGCGATCAGGAAACGCTCGTTGCTCATGCGGAGCTTCAACTCCGCTTCCTTGGCGTCCGTGATGTCGGTCATGCTGCAATAGAGGCACGCCGCGCCGCGCTGTTCCACCGCAAGGCGCATACGGTGCAGAATCCACCGCACTTCGCCGGAACGCGTCACGATGCGGTATTCGCATTGCAGCGGCTCCGAACCGCATTCCCGCATCAGAGCGGTAAGCCGATCCCGGTCTTCAGGGTACACGACCCCAAGAAACACGTTCTGGAACCTGTCTTCCAGCTCTTCACGCGAATAGCCCGCAAGCTCCAGGCATCCCTGGTTGATATAGAGCATCCGGAAATCATCGCGCGTACACTTTACGATGCCGCCCGGTGAAATGTCGGCCATCGAGTCTCTTTCCTGATTCACGCCCTCTACCTCCCGCCGGGTACGGAAGATGATGAAACTGATAAGCATGGCGCTCATCACAAAAGCAAGGAAAAGTTTGATGGAGAACGACAACGCGCCCCGGTTGATCGGATCGCAGATGTCCTCGGTGACGGCGTCGGGCACGATGGTCACAAGGCGCCAATCGTTGATGCCCAGCGGCGTGATATAGGCCGTGCGCCCGTATCCGCCCACGGAGAACCGGATGAAACCCGACGTCCCGTCACGGAGCATCGTCCTGTGCCCTTCAAAGGTATAGCCGTCCAGCATTACGGCGTTGGCTTCAAACGCTTCCAGCCCGTTTTCACTGCCGCCGATGATGTTCGACGTGTGGCGCGAGGTCGTGACCGACTCGCCGCTGGACGTCAGGATATTGCTGTAGCCGCGCTCGTGGAAGTAGCTCATATCCATGATCCGGGAGAGGATGGACATATCATACACGCCGGCTACCGCGCCGACGATCTCCCCGTCCCTGATGATGGGCGAATAAAAGAGCAGATTGTCCGGGCCATGCCCGTTACGGATGAAACGCACGTCGTGATTGCCGCGCAGCACGTCCTGGAACCACGGCTCGCCGGGCTCCACGCGGACGGAACCTTCCAAATCGCGGCCTTTCCCATCGGGCGTGAACACGCGGACATCGTGGAAGTCGTAATGGCCCGCCATGTTTTGCAGCAAAGCCGCGGCATCCGGCCCGGTCAGGCGCTCAACCGATGAAAAAAGCTCCGCGAACATGGCCGTATAGGCAATGGCGGCATTCATCCTGATGGAGATACGGAGATTGGACTGGCGGGCAATCTCTTCAAGATAGGCGTTGTTGACGGCCTGGATACGTTCCCGGTTTTCGCTCCTGAACTCCAGGAAGGAGAGCGCGACCAGAACCGAAAGCGCAAAAATGCCAAGGAGGCACAAAACGTAGACGTTTCTCCCCCGAAAGGTGCGGACCGCTCTCACCATTCCCCTCCGTTGTCTGGCGGATCTCCCCCGGAACCGCCCGTATCACATCCCCACAGCGCCAAGGAAAGCGCCTCTCCCCGGCTCGCTCAGACGCAGTGGGAGCATACCTGCCCAGTCGGCATTTCGCAAATGTTCCCGCCATACTTTTCAACTTTTCCGCCGCCCCGCGCTTCCGGCCACCGGAGGAACGCCGCCATGCCCCTGGGGTTATGGACGCCTCCCTTCCCCTTTTCATCACGTTCAAATCAGGCCGCGCCGCAACCTCTTTTATACCTGCTTCATTTTCACGGCGGATCTCCGGATATCCCCCTATACCGCCGCGCATTTTTCTCCTAAGAACGGAAGCACACCCGCTCAATCCTCCAACGAGGGATCGCCGCCCATGCCCGAGCATCCGCACCACATCCGATCGGAAGCCTACAAATACCGTTTCGACCTCCTCTTCGCTTCACTCCTGTGCACGATCGTCGTCAACATTTTCTTTCCCGAAGACATCTACGACGGCATCGCGCAGACCATCTACCTGCCGATCCAGCTCATCGCGGGGATCACCCTCTTCGATATCCGGCGGAAGGGATACCTCTCGACCCTGTTGATCTTCCTCGGCGGCCTGCTCATCGTCGGGCGCCTGCTGGACAGCTTCACGCCCCTGAATCTGCGAGAGTATCTTGTATTCGCCTATGTCGTGTTCTTTGGGTGGGTGACGCTCGAACTCTTCCGGCAGATCTACACGGCCCCGCTGGTGGACCGGGAAAGCGTGCTCGCGGCGCTGTGCGGCCTGCTCCTCATCGGCTACTGCGGTTTTTTCGTCTTCGTCGCCGTGGAGTTCCATCAACCGGGCTCGTTTTCCGGGCTCACGCCCGGCGGGCAGGGTTTCCGTGATCTGTTCTATTTCAGCTACGTGACCATCCTGACCATCGGCTACGGCGACATCACGCCCCATACATGGGTCGCCAAGAACGCCACCGTCCTCGTGGCCTTGATCGCGTACATGTACTCACTGGTCATCGTCGCCATGATCGTCAATCAATTCGCGGAAAACCGTAAACTGAAGCAGCAGGAAAAAGCCCGCCTTTCCGGAAGCGCCCAGGCAAGGCGCCGGGAGGCGCCTCCTTCCGGGGAGAACGATTGACCGGATGGGCTCAGAGCGTAAAAAAAGCGCCCTTCCCCAATCGGAAGGGCACCCTTATCGCTTACTTCTTCGGCATGAGGGGCCGGACGGTCATCACAGGGCATGGCGCTGCCCGCACCACTTCATGGGCGACGGACCCGAACAGCAGGCGATCAAACCCCGCCCGCCCGTGCGTGCCCATGACGATGAGGTTGGCTCCCTTCTCTTCAGCCAGCTTTACCAGCTCTTCGGAAGGCCGCCCCACAAGAATGACGCCCGTGGCATCCATCCCGGCGAACTGTTCCGCCAAGAGGGCGTTCATGGACTTCTGGATGGTTTCGTTGGGATTGTTCACTTCATTCGGCTGGTTGTTGACGGAAAGATACACATCCTCATACGGCGTGTGAGCCGGGATGACATAGGCAACCAAAATGGAGGCCCCGGTCATGGACGCCATCATCTTCGCATATTCAACGGAAGGGGCAATTGTGTCTTCCAAGTCCACCGCACAGAGAATCTTCTTCACTTCCATAGATGATGCCTCCGTAATGAAGTGATAGGAAACGCCTTTTCCTCTGTCTCCACAATAGCTCTGAACACGCTAAAGTCAAGGATGTTGGGGCACGCCGCAGTATGGCGGGCCGTCCCCCATCCCGTCGGCTGCATGTCCGGAACCTTCCCCCTTACGCCTTCCCCGCCCGCACCCTTGTGCCCTCTTTGACGCGGAGCCGTTCTCTGCTAAGATTGGACATGGAGGCAACCCTATGGAAACGATTTTTGCCATTCTGACGGTTATCGTATACATCCTGCTCGCCCTTGTGGGCCTTGTGGCCCTCACAATCTGCGTCTTCCTCTGGATGGTATCCACACGGACCAGGCAAGATTCAAAAATATTTCAGGAACGTTTTGACGGCTGGCGCAAGACGCGCGGATAGGTTCGCCCCGAAAGCCGGGCTTTCGGGGCTTTCGTTTCACCCGCTCCCCTGCGGGGCGATCCCGGTGCCCGGACACCGCCTTTCAGCAAAACGGCCTCTCCGCCCCTAGCCGCTCCGATCCGGCGGCCATCCCTCGCCCCCGCAACGCTTCAGCCCGGATTATAGTTTACATTTCCTTTTCCCCGCGTATCTTCTCTCGGACCCCCTCTTCGCCCTTCAGGGCTCCTCCCCCCTACTGGTTTTGAACACGAGAAAGATACGATGTCACTTATCGCGCGCATGATCATTCCCATCAGCGTCATTGTGACGCTCGCCACGTCCTTCATCGGATGGAAGGCATACAGCGACGCCCGGGATTCCGTGGCCGAGGCTACCCGCATCCTTGAAATTTCCACGCTCGACGCCGTGGGGCGCGAACTCACCACCGTCATGAACCTCACCCGCCAGCATTTGCTCACAGTGGCGGATCGCATCGCCATCATCGAGCTGCTCCGCAACCCTGATGAATCCCCCGAGGGCGAACGGAGCAAGCTCCTTACCCGTCATTTGCGGCGGGCCGTGCTCGACTTCCCAAGCATCGACGGGCTGGCCGTCCTCAATAGCAGGGGGACCGTGATCGCCAGCGTCAATCCGGGCGAGAACGCCACCAGCCGGAAAACCTCATCCTATTTCCACAAGGCGCTGCAAGGCGCACAAACCCTCGACGGTCCGCTTGTCCTTCCCTATACGCAGGAAAAGGCGTTCATCATCTCCACCCCCATCTATGACAGGGGCAAAGTATCCGGCGTGCTCGTCGGCGCGATCAACATGGAGCACCTCACGCGCCTTATCGTCGATCCCGTCACCCTCAACGGCATGGGGTACGTTTTCGTCTGCACGCCGGGCGGCTCGGTCATCATGCACAGGGACCGTAACAAGATGTTCGCCGACAATGTCTCCGAACAGCGCTTCATCAAGGAAGCCACCGCGGACAAAGATCGGTTTCTGGAATACAGGAACCCGCAGGGGCAGATCATGTACAGCGCCTATACGGCCCTGCCCAACGGGTGGATCATTGTGGCCGCCGCATCCAAGGAAGCCATGCTCGCCGGGGTACGCAACCTCCGCAGCGACATCATCCTGAGCTGCGTGGGCGCGCTGCTGCTCGTCACCCTGCTCATCTACCTCATCCTGCGTAAAGTCACCGGTGTCCTTCAAGAGGGGGTGGAGTTCGCCGAGCGCGTAGCCTCGGGCGATCTCGATCGTTCCCTAAACATCCGGCGCGAGGATGAACTCGGCAAGCTGGCCCGCGCCCTCAACACGATGGTCCAGCGGCTCAAGGCAAGCTTCAGCATAGCGGAAGAACGGGCACGGGAGGCCGAAGAGGCCAGCGCCCGGGCGACTGAAACCTCGCAGGAGCTTGAAGCCGTCATCAACGGCGTCAGAGGCGGGGTGGCGCGGCTCGAACTCACGGACAACCTCCGTGTGCTCTGGGCAAACGCCGGTTTTTACGCGCTTGCCGGGAGAAGCCACGCGGAATATGAGCAGGACGTGCACGACGAAGCCCTGCTTGTGGTGCACCCCGACGACCGGGCACACCTGCTCGGCGCGTTCCGTTCCAGCCTCGCAAGCAACATCCCGGTGCATACCGAATACCGCATCCTGCGCAGGGACGGCGGTGTCGTCTGGATCTATCTCCAAGCCAGCCTCGTGGGACACCGCGACGGCGTGCCCGTATTTCAGGGCGTGTTCGTGGACGTCAGCAAGCAAAAAAACACCATGCGGGCATTGGAGCTGGAACAGCAGCGGAACCGCATCGTCGCGGAGCTGACCAACGACATCATCTTCGAATACGACTACGACACCGACGAGATGACGTGCTCGGAACGCTACGAAACCATTTTCCATAAGCCCCGGGTCATCCCTAATTACAGGCGGCATCAGGACAACCTGCTCAACATGCTCCTGCCCGAGGACGCGAAAACGCTTCAGGAGGCCTATCGCCGCATTGAGCAGGGGGTCGATTCCTATGCCCTCACCCTCCGCCTGCTTCAGCCGGAAGCAGGCTATCAGTGGTACTCGATCCGCTTCCGCAGCATCCGTGACGAAACCGGGCGCACCATCAAGCTCATCGGGCAGCTCACGAACATCCACCACCAGAAGCTCGAGGAAGACCGCCTCCGCCACGAAGCAAGCACGGATCTGCTCACGCAGATCTACAACAAGATCACTACGGAACACCTTGTCTCCCTTGAGTTGCAGGAGGGGAGGAACCACGCGCTCATCGTTGTGGATCTCGACAAGTTCAAATACGCAAACGATACGTTCGGGCACTTGTTCGGGGACTCGGTGATCAAGGCGGTGGCGGCTACCCTGCGCGCGACGTTCCGCGCCACGGACATCGTCGGGCGCACGGGCGGGGACGAATTCGTCGTGCTCGCCAAGGACATTTCCCTTTCCGATGGGCTCGAAACCCTCAAAGCCAAATGCAGGCGGCTTTCCGTCGAGCTCGCCCATGTCTCCCTCGGGCAGGATTATGTCATCTCGGCAAGCATCGGCATCAGCCTGTTCCCGCGTGACGGCAAGACCTACGCCGAACTGTTCGCCAAGGCCGACGCCGCCTTGTACCAGATCAAAAACACCGGGCGCGGCCACTTCGCCGTGTACGGGGAAGTGCCAGAAACGGAAACAAAGACCCTGCCCTCGGGTGGCAAAGGGATGCCTCTCATGCCCCAAGGGCCACGAAACGACGCCTAGCGTTACCACCGCACTCCGGAATATCCATAAACAGGCAAAGGCCCCTTCCCGTTCGACAACGGAAAGGGGCCTTTGCCTGTGCGCGATCGGCTTGCATTCACAGAAAGCAACCAGTGTGAGTCCACAGACGGTACAAACACACACGCATCAGGCTCCCCGCAAGGAGCCCCCAAAAGCGGGAGTAACTGTGTGCCGGAAGAAATGACTTCGGGGACGGAGATGATGCCGTTGGTGTTAGTGATGCCGTCGCCAATCTGAGAGTCAGTGATAACTGACGACCAAGGCGACCACGTACCATTTTTATTTTTCTTTCTTGTGAATATACGGCCTGTGGAACCCATCGGTATCGTATATCTTGTAGATTTTCTCAGCGGGCTTCGCAGTCTTGATGCGCGTATCTGTCAGGGACATTGTTGCCCCAAAAAAATGTGAGCTGCAATGGTTCCAATCGAGAAAACATGAGCGCATTTGAGCACGGGAAAAGGACAAAAGAAGAACTCCCGTGAGCAATTATGAGCACTCACGGGAGTTCTTGAGAAGTCTTTCTGGTGGAGATGAGGGGGATTGAACCCCTGGCCTCAGCGATGCGAACGCTGCGCTCTCCCAGCTGAGCTACATCCC
>ENA-UEYL01002552-UEYL01002552.1-human-gut-metagenome-genome-assembly--contig:-NODE-2552-length-13281-cov-6.656922_pt1 | contig 13281 bp, 7 predicted proteins | sample MGYA00242941_ERZ507946 | MGnify/ENA primary metagenome ERZ507946 (study PRJEB26167, sample SAMN06115482) | human gut metagenome | host: Homo sapiens | place: China:Guizhou | collected 2015-03-11...
GAAGTTCTTCTGCTCCAGCGAACGGTATCCGGATCGATCCATTTCATGATCATGAAAAGTTCAATACAGCCGATGGAACTGGCCATGCCGGACATGATCCAAAGCAGCGGAATCAAAGCGGTATTCCACAGAGAGATGCCGACGGCCTGAGTCAAGAGGAAGCCGGAATAAATCGTGCAGCAAACGCCCAGCGCAGCAAAAATTCCGTTGAACCAATTGGACTTAGTCATGTTCTGCCAGTATTCACTCTTGAAAATGATCTTGGCGCAGATCATGGAATAGAACACGGAACCGATGCACAGCAGCGAAAGCAGACAAATGCCGATGAACATCCAAGACTGGAAATTAAAGGAAAAGTCCGCTAAAGCGCTGAAAACGGCAAACGGAAGATTAAGCATCCTAGCCAAGTGGCTGACCACTAAGAGCGTTCCGAGAATGCCTGAAACCGTCAGAAGATAAACAAAGTTCTTCTGTCTGATCCAGTAGTTCAGAAAAAATCCCATACCGGCGAGACCGACGAGCCAAAGGAAAATGGCAATCGTCCACCCCCAATGAGCGGCTTGGAGCTGAGGAGTAAAAGAAGTTAATTCGATCATTTGGACACCACCACAAAGAAGTTAGGTTTCGTGCCTTTGTTCGGCATGAGAAGCTCGGTTCTGCTGGAAGCAATCTTTTTAGAGATTTCAGACTGTGGATCCAAAATATCTCCGAAGAGACGGGCTTCCGCGGGGCACGCCTGAACACAAGCCGGCTGCTTGCCTTCGTTAATCATCTCCATGCAGCCCGGACTGATACATTTCATCGGCAGGCCCGTGATCGGATGACTCCAGCGAGCGTCGTACGGACAGCTGGCAATACAGTAGTTGCAGCCGACGCACTTATCCGGATCATTTCTGACAAGACCGTTTTCATCGTAATAGTTCGCGCCAAAGGGACAAGTCTTAACGCAAGGTGCGTTTTCGCACTGCTGGCACTGAACCAGCAGATTGACCGGACGACGTTCTTCAGAACGGAAAATACGAATATTGGATGCGGGCCAGTTTCTCCCCGGAATGCTCTGGTTGTGCATTTCAGGGAAATTGGTCTGAGAACAGGCCAAAATGCAGGCACCGCAGCTGATGCATTGTGTGGCATCAAAAAGATGCGCTAATTGTTTTTTCTTTTGAACCATGATTTAGCCTCTTACCTTCTTAATGCGCACGGAACTGTTATTCGCAACATTGCCGAAGACCGGCTGCGCATAACCTGTCGCATACCAATGAGAGTTAATACCTTCTTTCACAAATTGGTATTCGGGGTCGTTTACAAGGTGCTTAGTTCTGTTGCCTCCGGAGAAACCGAAGGCAAAAACTGCACCCGGTACAACCTTATTGGTGACGGTAATTCTTGCTTGGCCGACATAGTTAGTATCGATACCTTCAATTTCGGCCATATCCCCGTTTTTAATACCCAGTCTCTGTGCATCAACCGGATTCATCCAAACGGTTCTGTCGCCCAAATAGCGAGTGGGCTGCGTAAACATATTCAGGCCGGAACAGGTGACGCAGTTCTTTCCGGAAGCCAGGATGAACTCATTGCTGTTCTGCTTCGGTGCGGTGAACGCTGGCGAAGGAATGTAACCGGAAATCGGAGCAATGGCCTTTTCGTAGGCTTCGTTCTTGAAGCTCTGGAAGGCATAGATTTCAACCTTGCCGCTCGGTGTTCCAAAAGGTTTGTGATACGGGTACTGGTTGTATTTCTTTGTCTTGATCGTTGACCAGCCCTGTGTTTCGATATCCTTCTTGATCTTGGCAGCCCAGCCCGGTTTCTGGCTTTCGCACTGTGCCAGGAACTTATTAAAACCTTTGTTCGTAAAGGCATCAAAGTATTTATTGAACTCCTCGGCCGTCTTGCATTCCTTGTATCCGACGCGCGCTGCTTTTTCCGGGAAAGCTCTTCTCAGAATTTCCAAAAGGATCCACACGTCGTGACGAGCTTCACAACCTTTCGGCGGCGTAAGGCCCGGGTCGGAAAGATAAATGGAGCCGTCAAGCGCCCACTTAACACCAGCCATCTCTTTTCTTTCCATGAAATATGTGGCAGGGAGCACGTAGTCAGCATAGTCAACCAGTTCCTGCGGAAGAACATCCTGAACGACACAAAGCTCAAGCTTCTTAAGCTGTTCTGCAAGTTCTTGAGAATTGGCCTCACGATGGAACATCGTAGTTCCCACGAAGAAAACACCTTTGATCGGATAAGGTTTGCCGGTAACGGCAGCCTGGAGCGCAACCTTAAAAGTTGCGGATGCTTCCGGATAAACGATCTTGTCGATGCGCTTTTCTTTAGCCATCTGCCAAGTTTCGCCGTTGGGACCTTTGCCTGCAGAAACACTGGGGATCTTGAGGCCGGCCCCGACTGTTACAACCAAACCCCCAGGAATATCTATATTGCCGTTCATCGCGTTGGCAATGCAGATCAATTGATACAGCTGAACGTCGGTTCCGTTCTTAGAGGTGTACCAGCCGTCATCGATCACACCTTTTAGGTTCGTGAAGTCCTTAGCGATACGGAGCAGGATGCCAGGCTCAACGCCGGTGATTTCAAATACTTTCTCCGGTGTGTAAGGAGCCGCTGTCTCTTTGACGACTTCAAAAGCGGTTTTAACGGGAATCGTGATCCCGTCGACAAGTTTGACCGGAGCGACGTCTTCAAGGATAGCCTTGAAAGAAGGATCTTCGTCAAAAACCATCTCTCCGGTTTCATTTTTCTTCAGTCCTCGGAAGGAAATTTCTCCGGCAGCATTGGCAACGGCGTATTTTGTTTTATCCCCGCCTGCGACGAAATCAGCTTGAGTCAAGGGATGACCGTTTTCTCTGACAAGATAAGCGCCGTTGGTATGCTTCTGAATGAAATCAAAATCGGCTGTACCGTCCTGAATCATGCGGTTAATCAGACCCATCACGAAAGCAGCGTCCGTCGAGGGACGAATACCAACCCAGTCCACATCACCGTAAGAGATGTCCGGCATTCTCGGGTCGATGGAAACCACACGGGCCCCGTTTGCACGAGCAACATTCAAAGTATGGAGCGCTCCCATAGCAGCTCCCATAGAACGGCCGATAAGAAGCAAATAACGCAAGTTGGCGTAATCGGGCTCCATTTTGCCGGCACCGTCAAAGCCTTTTCCGAAGACCCACTGGCGACCGCTGATACCACCCGCATTGCAGGAAGAAGCATGGCCAATACTATTCGGAGAGCCCAGCGGTAGCGTAATCCACTTGCTGAAGCCCGAGAAAGTATGGGAAGTTGAAGCAATGCTGCTTTCTCCATATTTTTCAACGATCGTTTTAAGCTGACCGGCGATGCCGTCCAACGCTTCATCCCATGTAATTTCTTTGAATTTTCCTTCGCCCTTTTCCCCGACACGTTTCAGAGGTTTTTTCAAACGAAGCGGGTGATTCCAAACCCACATAGTTGCAGCGGATCGGCCGCAGTAGCCCTGTTGAGGATGTCCTGGATTTGGGAAAATACGAACAGTTTTTTCGGAAACGGGCTCACCTTCTTTACGCATCTCAATCAGACCGCAGAACGCACCGCACATCGTGCAGGCAACGGGACGTTTTGTCCAACCTTCCTGTTCGAGTTTTTTAATTTGTTCGGCAAACGCCAAGTTCGGAAGACATGGAGAAGCGGCAGCGGCTGCAGCCAAAGCTCCTCCTTTCATAAGTGTCCGTCGAGAGACGGACAGATTTACGATTTTGTCAGACATCTTAATTTCTTGTCCTTAGGTTATTGGGGATTGTTAAGAGTTGTAATCTCTTTAACTGCCCTCGATCGTAATCCCTAAGAAAGATTAATCCTATAAGACAAATGTCTTAGATTCTCAGACCTCCTCTGTAGACTCTATCTTCTTGAATTTCCGAAATTATTTACGTGCAAATTTTCATCTTTTTATAAATAACCCAAATGCGATTAAGAGTTCGGTTTTTAGTTAGTTAAAAACATATTTTTGCCTAATTCTTTTATTAAATTAAGAAAATATATAAAAATGTAAACTAAGTTATGAGAATTAAAGATGAAGAATCAAGTCTTTTTATATGGAAAGTTAACTGAGGGTAATTTTCTCTCGATTTTGATTTTTTCCATACTTGAAACTTCTTTATTGACTAATGCTCGTTATCCCTAATACTTCGCGAATTTGTATTTTTTCACGTCCTGAACTTTTCTTCCTTCGATGTTTCTTCTCTTCTTCTTGATCTAACGCATGCTGAGAACCTCGTATTTTCGGCGCAAATAAACACAGAAAGGTAGAATAGAAAAATTAGTTCTCTTTTTTACTACAGCGATGACCGAAAACAAAGAAAAGGCTCAGAGCAGCCACATCACTAATTTTCTTCGCAACATTATTAACGAAGACTTGAAGCAAGGGGTAAACGATCCCAGACATTGGTGTGGACATCCCGGCACTTACACGGAGCAGATGGAAGGACCGATCGATGAGGCAAAAGTTCGGCTTCGTTTTCCTCCTGAGCCTAACGGTTACCTCCACATCGGTCACGCTAAAAGTATCTGCCTGAATTTCGGTCTAGCCAAAGACTATGCCGGACGGTGCCACATGCGTTTCGACGATACTAACCCGGTTAAAGAGGACCAGGAATACGTAGACTCCATTCTTGGCTCTGTTAACTGGCTCGGCTTCGACTGGAAGGATGCCAAAGAAACCAATTTCTACTTCGCCAGCGACTACTTCGACTATATGTACGAGATTGCCGAGCATATGATTAAAAACGGCTTGGCATACGTCGATGAACAAACGGCTGAACAGATTAAAGAAAACCGGGGCACACTTCACACACCCGGCGTCGACTCTCCGTTTCGGGATCGTCCGGCGGAAGAAAGTCTGCGCCTCTTCCGTGAAATGCGGGAAGGCAAGCATCCGGAAGGAAGCATGGTTCTCCGCTCTAAAGTTGACATGAGCTCCCGCAACATCAATCTTCGTGATCCGGCTATTTACCGTATTCGTTTTGCCGAACATCATCGTACAGGCGACAAATGGTGTATTTACCCGATGTACACGTTCGCTCACCCGCTCGAAGACGTTCTGGAAAACATTACTCATTCAATCTGCACGTTGGAATTTGAAGATCAGCGCGCTTTCTATAACTGGGCAACCGAAAGATCCGTACCCATTACCCGCGCTCCGCTCTTTGAAAAAGCAAACGCCGTCCTGGCAGACCTCCAGAAAAAGAGCTTCGAAGAAATCAAGCCTTTTGCCGAAGCTGCTGTCAAATTCAAATGGAAACTCGGCCAGACCGAAACAGAAAGAGAACTCGCTTCTCTCTTAGCTGATATCAAGGCCAATCCCGAAAATTTGAACGATGCTTCTGCGCACGCCATCGTGAACGCCGTTGCTGCCAAACCGGAAGTTTTCACTCCGCTGCTGCAGGACGTTTTAAGCGCAACCGTTAAACCGAACTTCTTCCTGCTTCCACATCAGTACGAGTTCAATCGTCTGAATCTGACTTATGTGGTCATGAGCAAACGCAAACTGATCGCCTTGGTCAAAGAAGGCCTCGTCGATGGTTGGGACGACCCCCGCATGCCGACTCTCGTCGGTCTGCGCCGCCGCGGCTATTCTCCCGAAGCCATGCGTTTGTTCTGCGATCGCGTCGGGGTTTCTAAACAGACCGGCAGCTGGATCGACTACTCTGTTCTCGAAGGTTCTCTGAGAGATGTGCTTGATGCTGAAGCCGATCGTCGTATCGCCGTTCAGGATCCGATCAAACTCATCATTGATAACTATCCGGAAGATCAGATCGAAGAATTCGAGTCTCCCAATCACCCTCAGCATCTGGAACGCGGCTCTCGCAAGCTTTCTTTCGGAAAAGAACTTTGGATTGAAAGAAGCGACTTCGCGGAAGAACCGCCCAAAGGCTATCGCCGCCTGACACTGGCAACTGCTGACAAACCGGCAATGCCCGTTCGTCTGCGTCACGCCTACGTCGTTCAGGCCACCTCTGTAGAAAAAGATTCGGACGGCAAGATCACAGCCGTCCACGCTGAATACTTCCCGGAAACCAAGAGCGGTACCGACGGCGCCAACTCTATTAAGACCAAGGCTGCCATTCACTGGCTGAGTGTTAAAGATGCTCTTCCCGCAACGATCAGACTTTATGACCGTCTGTTCACCGTTCCGAAACCCGATGCCGGTGAAGTGGACTTCCGTGAGCTCATTAATAAGAACAGTAAGACTGTGATGCAGTCCTACGTTGAGCCTTCTCTGAAAGACGCCAAACCCGAAGACCGCTTCCAGTTCGAAAGAAACGGTTATTACGTGGCTGATCAGAAGGACTTCACTCCGGACAACCTGGTATTCAACCTTGCAGTTGCTCTGAAGGACACCTTTGGAAAATAATTAAGCACTGAATCGCCAGAGGGACGGCTGAAGCCGTCCCTTCTTTTTTAGGAAAGCTTTTGAATCGTTTCGGCCAAAAGCTTCGGCGCAATGTTCAAAGAGTAATCAAGCTCTAAACGTTCGGTGCTTCGGTGCGCATCTCGGCCTGCCGGCCCCATGTTGGCAATCGGAATGTCCAAGGCGCCCGGGAGATCGGTCGGCAAATAAAAGAGTTTCTTCCAGCCGGCCATGTTCTCGCCGACTTGTTTGGCCCCTTCTCTCATTTCTTCAAAGCCTAGGAAGGACAAATCCGTAATGCCCCCGAAAACCTCGTGCAGACGGACTGCTTCGTCTTTGCTCAAGACTTTTGCCTGCTCCGTCATCTCTTCCATCACTTTTCTAAGTTTTTGCTCATCAGGCGACTGTCGACGATTCAGCCGAGCCGGGTAGTACGGCGGCAGGAACCCGACTACAATTGTCGGCCGTGGCATCTGAGCCTGTAAAAACAGCCAGGAGCATTCTTTCAGGGCCGCCTCCCGAATGTCCAGATCTTTAGGGAGCGAGCGATAAAAATGATCTCTTTTTTCTTCGAAGGATTCGCCCGTCTTCTGGCGAGCCATCCGCTGAAGCATCCCGAAGGTAACAACATTGACCTCATCAATGTCAGGAAAGTCTGCGCCTTTATCTTGTGCAAACAGCAGTGCACGCATCAGTTTGCTTCTGGCCTGCGCGGCAGCCCGCGCCGCTGTCATTTGAGCCCAACGAAGGACATCCGCCGGTTTCTTTGCGGCGGTCAGAACATTAAAGTAAGCGGAAGCCTCTTCAGGCACAGTGACCGAATAACCGTTGCGGTGCACCTCCATACTTAAGCAGGCGGGAGGTGCTAAAAGATCCAATCCGGAACCCTCGTATAAAGCGGTGTCGGCTTCTGCCAGACAAACGATTTCACTAATTAAGAGCGCTGCGCTGAAGCCGTGAAGATAATTGCCGATGTGTGCGGATTTACCGAAGGCGTAGAAGAACGGCATAAGTTTGCCGGTGGTTCCTGTGTAATAAGGTCGCACAGCCGGTACCGTCTTGGTTTCCGCCGTCCAGAAACAAGGCTCACCGGTAAGAGCAGCGACGACTTTCAAATGTTCTTCTTCACAGATATGCAGGAATGTTCTTAACGAACCGATCATGCCGGCACTGTTGGCTTCTTCATCCGGAACCGCCCAAAAAAGAATATTGACGGCAAGAGTCGGGTCATCTGCCCACTCCTCCATGGAAGCCAAAAACAGCGCAAGGCCCGCCTTCATATCCATACTGCCGCGCCCGAACAGCCAATTGCCGCTCTCAAGATCCTTCCGAGCAGTTTCATCTAGAGGCTGTTCACGTAGTGCTTCCGTGTAACGTTCTAAATCGAAAGCCGTCTGTACTTTATCACCGCAGTTCTGCGTATCGACGACATCGAAGTGACCTGTCAGTACAACAGTTTTATCGGTAGGAACGGCGGCTCGGAGCAGTCCGAAAACCGCCTTACGCTCGAGGGGGTCCCGCTCACAGACCGGTTCAAAGACTCGCACGCGTCCGGGATGTTTTTGTGCAAGGCAAAACAGACAATGCGTAATGAAGTCCGCACAGCGGTTTTCCTCCGCGGCGCTACCGCTAACGGAAGGAATGGCACAAAGTTTTTTAGTGAGCTGAAGAATTCGGGACGACTGGGCAGTTTTCATGACAAGCACAAGGAAGTTAGTGAAGTCTTGTCATTTTAGGGCTTCAAAATACCTCTTTTCGGTCCAAAAAGTTAAAGTCAGCTTTAAGTTTACTAACCTAAAATTGACTAATTTTGAAAACAGATCCAACGGAACCGACAGGGGCAGAGGCCGGCTTTTTAGCCGCAGAAGGACCGGACGCGTATTTCTTGCCGATTTCTTTCAGGAAAGAAATAATCTGAGGATTTTCCCATGGCAGGTAACCTTCAGCGTAAGCCACTAAATTTCCGTTGCCGTCAATTATGAAATTGGTGGGGACCACAGAAACGCCCATCTTCCCGGGAATCGCCTGATTGCCGTCAATGAAGGTTTCAAAACCCGAAGCACGGATCTTGTCGAGGAATTTTTTAAGATCCACATTTTCTCCGTCAACAGCAACTCCAATAACACGGACATCAGAGTTCTTAAGGGCCTTCTGTGCTGTAATCAGTTCCGGTATCTGGTATCTCCGCGACGCAGGGGCGGCACCAGGTAGCCCAAACGTTTAAAACGATCACCTTTCCTTTGTAATCCGACAAATTTACGTCTGTTCCGTAAATAGTTTTGAGATCAAACTGCGGCATCTTTAGAGCGTGCTTGAGCTCTCGGAAATTCGGCATCATGCGCGGCGCCTTCAGAGGTGTTCCTGTTTCGTAAACGCGATCAAAGTCTGCGGCCTTCGGGACCGAGGAGAACAAGACGGTGCCCGCCAAGCAGGAAAGTACTAATAATTTTTTCATCTTTCGATACTTTTTCTTTATGCTGTCGAAATTTTAGAACGACCGATTCAGCGCAGATGTAACGAGTTTTTCAGGTGCGCTCATGATGGTGGCTCTCCAAACCCATCCTTTCGCAATTGAATTACAGTTTGATGATGAAAGTCTTACCGGCGCCGTTCATCCTGCGGAGAAATCGGCGCGAAAAGATTTGCCAACACCATTGATAAAGGAGTGAATTATGGGACTGTTCAATACAATTCTTCAGAAACTTGGTTTTGTGAAAGACAAGGCCGTTGAAGCTGTTGCAGGGGAAAACGCTGCTGCAGCGGAAGCACCGGTCTCTCCCGTGGAAGCCGCTGCCGTTGAAACTGTAGCTGCTGCCCCAGCTGCAGCCGAAACGCCTGCAGGATCGCCCGAAATCGTAGACGTCGCTGCTGTCTGCGAAGCTTTGGCTGCCAAGAACCCACAGAAACTCAACTGGAAAACTTCTATTGTTGACCTTATGAAGCTTCTTGGAATGGACCCATCTTTAGCTAATCGTAAAGAGCTGGCAAAAGAACTCGGCTGCCCTGAAAACCTTATCGGCGGTGACTATTCTCAGATGAACGTTTGGCTGATTAAGGCCGTTATGCAGAAGCTTGCCGAAAACGGCGGCAAAGTTCCCGAAGACTTGAAGTAACGTTTCTCATTTCTAATAAAAACGCCGCAGACAATGCGGCGTTTTTTCTTCTGTCGAGATTTGGTAAAGTGAACCTTTCGGAGTAAAAATAATATGTTCGCTTATCCCATTATCATCGCCGCCATGATCGCTTCCGGGCTGTTCATCGGCTGGATCAACTTTAGCTATCTTTGGGGCATGATCCCGGCAGTTATCGGAGGCTTCTGCGGAAGCTATTACAGCAAGTTCGGCCGAATGCTGCTTAAGCCCGGCATCGACGACTACCAGCGAGAAAAAATCCTCTCTGTGACCCGTGTTCTGACAATCATGTGGACCGTGATCTCTGCCATTTTCTTTGCGCTCGGATACGGATTAACCAAGGTTGCTTACTGATTTGTTGTTTTGATTTTTCGTTATGCAGATTCATGCTTTCGGTCTTTCCCGAGTACCGACTTTCCTCGGTCAATGGGATCTCGATTTTGACGGACGCACCGACGTTTTTTCCATTCCCCTGACGGGAGAGAAAAGTATTGCGTTATTCCTTGACGCTCTAAAGTTCGCTCTATTCGATATCTCATCCGAGAAACTTGGAAAAAATCCCGAAGTCCGCCTGGTCTTCTCCACAGAAGAGGGACGATTTGAACTTCTTCGGTCCCACGAAAACACTGAAATCCGCAAAAACGGCATGCCGTTTGACCTGCAGGCAGCGCCCTTTCCTGTCGCCATGGCTAGAATCACGCATCTTGATGCCGATAAATTAGAAGACACCCTTTTCTATGACATTCTCTCGACTTCTGAATCTTTGACCGAGAATGCGGATACTTTAGCCTCATCTTTGATCGGAAATGTCTCCGAGTCCCTCGGAAATGCAATCCTGACTCAGGGCATTGAAGTTTCTCAGCAGAAGGCCGCCTTGCTCGCCGCTTCTAAGTCTGTCATAGACGGAATTTCGGTTGTTTCTGATGAGGAAGAAGAACGCCTCAATCAGCAGCTCATTAAGGCCGGCGTCTCTCACGCCGCTCTGCAAAACGAAATTGCCCAGCTCAAAGATTCGATGGACTGGCTCATCCGCATCAATATGCTCAAGGATGAAGCCGCCCGCTTGTCTAAGCAGCTCACGGCAGTCAACGGCGACCTTTCTCGCTTTGACGTGAAAAAGAACGTTCTGGAAAAAGCGCTGAAAACAGACGCCTTAGCTCCCGACTACGATGTCCTCTCTAAGCTTCGAGTCGATGAGAAAGAAGAAGGTAAGCTGATTACGGAACTTAAAAAATCCGTCCCGATGCTTTCTGAACGCGTCCGCTCCGCCTCTCTGGCTCATGCTGAGGCAGACAAAAATTTCAAGAGCGTCCTGGAAAACTACAACGAGAAGTGTGTGACGCTGGAACGCGTTCGCGAATTAGATGAAAAAATCGAAGATTCTCAGATTCAAAGCAAGCACCTTAAAGAGGAGTTGTTCAACGAGCAAACCGCGGCTCGTCTCCTCTCTGAAGAAAACACACGATTAAAAAACGTCCTCTCCCAGCTGACCATTCGCTCACAACTTCTGAACAAGAAGATGGATGACCTTTCTATGGATAAGCTCTTGGTCGATGAGCTCGAAGAGTACAAACGTCTTCTTGATGAGATTGACGCTGAAGTCATTCGCAGCGCAGAGGCAGAAGAAACGCAGCGGGAACTGCAGAAACGGATTGAGTCCTCTCGCTCTGCTTTATTAGACGTTCAAAACGTCATTGCCGCTCTTAAAAACGAGGAGCTTGCCGTCACGGGCGAACTTTCCATGAAGGAGCGCATGCTTTCCAAGTCTTTAGGAATAGAAGGCGTCGAGACGCTGGCTGCGGAACTGGACAATCAGAATGAACGCTTAAATGCCCTAGACGCGCTTCAAGGAAGAATTGTTCTCTTGGCAGAAGGACACGACCGATTCAATCAGGTAAAAGCAGGGCTCGAGAGCACCAAGCACGCCTTGAGACTCGCGACGGTTGCTTTGAATGCGGCTCGCCAGGCCTATATCGACAAGACAGCCGTCGTCAATTCAGCTCAGCAGGCTTATTCCTTCTATCTCGAAGTACTGTCGCTGAATGAACCGCGCGAAAAGTTAGCCAACGGCAAGCCGTGTCCCTTGTGTGGCGCGATTCACCATCCCTACTCCGTCAAACTGCCGTTTGACCGTTCGTTGGAAGACAAACTCGCTAAAGCAAAAGAAGACGCTCAGCTCGCGCTCGTCGAATCGGAAAAATGCAAAGCTGAATTTGCGCAGCTTCAGCTGCAGCAGACAGAAGCCGAAAACATTCTGAATACGCTTACGACAGAACTCAATGAAGCCAAGGGCGAGATTTTGTATATCGCGAGCGAGCTCAATATTGTCGGCTTGAGAGAGAAGAAACCGATCACTTGGGCGGCTGTACTCAAGCAAAAACAAACTTCTTTAGCCAATCGTCGAGATGACCTTGAAGCACGATTAGAGAAAATTCAAGGGCTCACGGAAGCGATTGAATCGCTGAAAGAAAAGCGCGAAGATGCAGCGCTTAAAACCGCTCGTAAAAAAGAAGAACAGGCGTCTTTGGAAGAGGCTTTGAAGAACTTCGCCAACATGTCTGCCGAGCTAGAAAAGAATCAAAAAGACTCTGAACTTAATCGCGTCTCCCTGACGCGTTTGCTCGAGCGAGCCTTTGCCCGCTTCGGCCTGAAGGCTTCTAACCCGGCCATCATGAAGCAGAACCTTCCAACGCTCGAAAAACGCCGCGAACAGTGGATCAACTGGAGCGTCGAGAAAAAACAGATCGAAGAAGAAACAGCGGAGAGCGAAGAAGCCCTCCGAAATACTGTCGCGTCTCTGACTGCTCAGAAGAAGAGCGCAGAAACCTTAGAAAAGGACATCGAGGCTCTCACTGAACAGATCAAACGGTTCCAAAAAGAACGGCATGAAGCAATTGCCAGCCAGACACCGGAAGAAGTAATTGCCGCGATTGAAACAGAAAAGGCCAATGCCACACGTCTTGCCGAAGAAGCTAAATTAAGTCTTGCTTCCAAAGAGGAAGCCTTGCTTTCTACGCAGAACAAAATTAATAGTCTCGAAGCACATCGCAGCGAAACCATTAAATCCATTGAATCGCTTTCGGACGCTTTCAACCAAAAACTTCAAAAGGCCGGTTTCCCGAACGAGTCCAGCTTCCTTTCTTCTCAGATCTCGACTGCACAGAAAGATGACCTCATGCGTCAAAACGATGAACTGCTCGAAAGGTATCGTGTCGTAAATTCGCAGTACGAAGAAAAACAGCAGGCATTAAACAGTCTTCAGGAGAAGAACCTGACGACGCGCACTCGTGAACAGCTCGAAGAAGAACTCTTAGAAAAATCCGATCTCTTCCACACAGCCACTGCTCAGCTCACAGGCCTACGTGAGAAGATGGCAAAAAATGCGAATAACAAAAATCGCCGAAAACGGGAAGAAGCAGAATTCCAAAAGCTGCAGACCTCGCTTGAGCGATGGGAATCTCTCTGCGCCAATGCTGAGGAACCGGGGGGAATTGCGCGTTTAGGTTTGTCGCTTGCAGTCGCCTACGGCTCTTCAGACATTGATGCCTTCATCCCCGGCGCCAAGATCAAACTCCGTGATGAAGGTGTGAAATTATTTGCACCCGAGCTCTCGGACGCTTCAGGTCTTGCGGGCATGAAGACAATTTCTGCCGATCAGCGTTTCTTCGTGGCACTTTCTCTGCTCTTGGGAAGAAGCGAATTGTTTGCCCGTCGAAGCAAACCTGAGTTTGTCATTCTTAAGCAAAATCAGAATGAAGC
>ENA-UEYL01002558-UEYL01002558.1-human-gut-metagenome-genome-assembly--contig:-NODE-2558-length-13261-cov-7.301350_pt1 | contig 13261 bp, 9 predicted proteins | sample MGYA00242941_ERZ507946 | MGnify/ENA primary metagenome ERZ507946 (study PRJEB26167, sample SAMN06115482) | human gut metagenome | host: Homo sapiens | place: China:Guizhou | collected 2015-03-11...
GCCGATGATAACGTGATGCCGCAAACGAAGGAAGCTATCAACCATGCTATGGCTGCCGGTGTACCTATCGTATTCGCTATTAATAAGATTGATAAACCGACTGCCAATGCTGACAAGATCAAGGAAGAACTGGCATCTATGAACTACCTCGTTGAAGAATGGGGCGGTAAGTATCAGTCACAAGATATCTCAGCCAAGAAAGGTATGGGGGTAGAAGAACTGTTGGAGAAAGTATTGCTGGAAGCTGAAATGCTTGACTTGAAGGCAAATCCGAATCGTAACGCTTCGGGTTCCATTATTGAGTCTTCATTGGATAAGGGACGTGGATATGTAGCGACTGTGTTGGTATCTAACGGAACCTTGAAGGTAGGAGACATCGTTTTGGCGGGAACAAGCTACGGACGTGTGAAGGCTATGTTTAACGAACGTAACCAGCGCATCAAGGAAGCAGGGCCTTCCGAACCGGCATTGATTCTGGGATTGAATGGCGCTCCTGCCGCAGGTGACACTTTCCATGTAGTCGAAAGCGATCAGGAAGCTCGTGAAATCACCAACAAGCGTGAACAGTTGGCCCGTGAACAGGGCTTGCGTACGCAGAAAATCCTTACATTGGATGAATTGGGCCGTCGTATTGCTTTGGGTAACTTCCAGGAATTGAACATCATCGTTAAGGGTGATGTGGACGGTTCTGTTGAAGCATTGAGCGACTCGTTGATCAAGCTGTCTACGGAACAGATTCAGGTAAATGTCATCCATAAGGGTGTGGGAGCAATCTCCGAGTCAGACGTTTCTTTGGCTGCCGCTTCGGATGCGATTATCGTCGGATTCCAGGTACGTCCTTCGGGCGCTGCCGGTAAGATGGCCGACCAGGAAGGTGTCGACATCCGTAAGTACTCTGTCATCTACGACGCAATCGAAGAGGTGAAGGCTGCTATGGAAGGTATGTTGGCTCCGGAACTGAAGGAACAGATTACTGCGACTATCGAAATCCGCGAAGTGTTCAACATCACGAAGGTGGGTCTTGTAGCAGGTGCAATGGTGAAGAGCGGCAAGGTGAAACGCAGCGACAAGGCTCGTTTGATTCGCGATGGTATCGTTATCTTTACCGGGAACATCAATGCTTTGAAACGTTTCAAGGACGATGTGAAGGAAGTAGGTACAAACTTCGAGTGCGGTATCAGCTTAGTGAACTGCAATGACATGAAGGTGGGCGATATGATCGAGGCGTTCGAAGAAATTGAAGTGAAACAGACACTGTAATAAAGCAGTGCTGAATCTATATCAGGCACGGATTACGCGGATTTCACGGTTCTTAATAAATCCGTGAGATTCGTGAAATCCGTGCCTGAATTATATAATAGAACAGAGATATATGGCAACGATTGATATCATAATCCTTATTATAGTGGGCGCAGGGGCGATTGTAGGTTTTATAAAAGGCTTCATCCGTCAGTTGGCTTCTATCTTGGGATTGATAGTCGGCCTGATGGCGGCGAAGGCTTTGTACGCTTCTTTGGCAGAAAAGCTCTGTCCGACAGTGACCGATTCGATGACAGTTGCGCAGGTATTGGCTTTTATCATGATTTGGATAGCCGTCCCGCTGATTTTTGTACTGATTGCTTCGTTGTTGACAAAAGCTATGAAAGCCGTTTCCTTGAATTGGCTGAACCGCTGGTTAGGAAGCGGACTGGGAGCATTGAAGTTCCTGTTGTTAACAAGTGTGGTGATTGGTGCGATACAGTTCATAGATGGCGATAATAAGTTAATTAGTGCAACAAAAAAGGAGGAATCTTTGTTATATTATCCGATGGAAACGTTTGCGGGGATATTTTTTCCTGCTGCAAAGAATATGACGCAACAATATATATTAGAGAATAAAGATGCAACAAGAAGAACCCAATAAAAAGAAACCCGATCAGAAAGATGAACTCGAAGGGAAGAAGACCGATAATGAGTTTGTCAGGAAGTTTGCGGAAGAGAAATATAAGTATGGCTTCACTACAGAGGTGCATACGGATATCATTGAGCGTGGACTCAATGAGGACGTGATTCGTTTGATTTCATCGAAGAAGGACGAGCCGGAGTGGATGCTGGATTTCCGGTTGAAAGCGTACCGTCATTGGCTGACGCTGGAGATGCCTACCTGGGCACATCTCCGTATTCCTGAAATTGACTATCAGGTTATTTCCTATTATGCCGACCCGACCAAGAAGAAAGAAGGGCCGAAGAGTATGGAAGAAGTAGACCCTGAACTGATAAAGACATTCAATAAACTGGGAATCCCTCTGGAAGAGCAGATGGCGCTTAGCGGAATGGCGGTGGATGCCGTTATGGACTCCGTTTCCGTAAAGACTACCTTCAAGGAGACACTGATGGAGAAAGGAATTATTTTCTGCTCGTTCAGTGAAGCGGTACGGGAGCACCCGGACTTGGTCAAGAAATATATGGGCTCGGTAGTAGGCTACCGTGATAATTTCTTTGCTGCGTTGAACTCGGCTGTGTTCTCGGACGGTTCATTCGTTTATATTCCGAAAGGGGTACGCTGCCCGATGGAACTTTCCACTTATTTCCGTATCAATGCCCGTAACACGGGACAGTTTGAACGTACATTGATTATAGCGGATGATGACTCCTATGTTTCTTATCTCGAAGGATGTACGGCTCCGATGCGTGATGAGAATCAGTTGCATGCCGCTATCGTGGAAATCATCGTGCACGACCGTGCCGAAGTAAAATACAGCACTGTTCAGAACTGGTATCCGGGAGATGGCGAAGGGAAGGGCGGTGTATATAACTTTGTGACAAAACGCGGTAACTGCAAAGGAGTGGATAGCAAACTCTCCTGGACGCAGGTGGAAACCGGTTCGGCAATTACCTGGAAATATCCTTCCTGCATTCTGACAGGCGATAATTCGACAGCCGAGTTCTATTCCGTGGCTGTGACAAACAATTATCAGCAGGCGGATACTGGTACGAAGATGATTCATCTGGGCAAGAATACCCGTAGCACGATTGTGAGTAAAGGTATCTCTGCCGGACATAGCGAGAATTCCTATCGCGGACTGGTACGTGTAGCGGAGAAAGCGGACAATGCCCGTAATTACAGCCAGTGTGACTCTCTGCTGCTGGGAGATAAGTGCGGTGCGCATACCTTCCCGTATATGGATATTCGCAATGAGACAGGAGTGGTGGAGCATGAAGCTACGACAAGCAAGATTAATGAAGACCAGATATTCTATTGCAATCAGCGCGGTATCCCGACAGAAGATGCTATCGGACTGATTGTGAACGGATATGCGAAAGAAGTTTTGAATAAGCTTCCGATGGAATTTGCGGTAGAAGCGCAGAAGTTGCTTACTATTTCGTTGGAAGGAAGTGTAGGATAAAAAATAAAAGTGATTATGTTAGAAATAAAAGACCTGCATGCCAGCATTAATGGCAAAGAGATATTGAAAGGCATCAACCTGACGGTGAAGCCGGGCGAAATACATGCAATCATGGGGCCGAACGGTTCCGGTAAGAGTACACTTTCTTCCGTCCTGGTAGGTAATCCTGCTTTTGAGGTAACGAAAGGCTCGGTCACTTTTTATGGAAAGAATCTGTTGGAGTTGAGTCCCGAAGACCGTAGCCACGAAGGTATCTTCCTTAGTTTCCAGTATCCGGTGGAAATTCCCGGTGTAAGTATGGTGAACTTTATGCGCGCTGCCGTGAACGAGCAACGCAAATATAAAGGTCTGCCCGCACTGACAGCCAGTGAGTTCCTGAAACAGATGCGTGAGAAACGTGCAGTCGTTGAACTGGACAATAAACTGGCTAACCGTTCGGTGAACGAAGGCTTCTCCGGTGGCGAAAAGAAACGCAACGAAATCTTCCAGATGGCGATGCTTGAACCGCGTTTGAGTATTCTCGACGAAACAGACTCCGGCCTGGATATCGACGCGCTCCGTATTGTAGCCGAAGGAGTGAACAAACTGAAAACTCCCGATACAAGCACGATTGTCATCACTCACTATCAACGTCTGCTTGATTATATCAAACCGGATGTGGTACATGTACTTTATAAAGGCCGTATCGTAAAAACTGCCGGACCGGAGCTTGCCCTGGAACTGGAAGAAAAAGGATATGACTGGATTAAGAAAGAAGTAGGAGAATAATGATGAATGCTGAACAACAATACATAGAACTCTTCTCACAGACGGAAACCATGATCTGCAAGCATAGTGCCGAAGTGCTGAATGCACCCCGTGCCGCTGCCTTTGCCGATTTTGAGCGAATCGGATTCCCGACCCGTAAGATGGAGAAGTACAAATATACGGATGTAAGCAAATACTTTGAACCGGACTTCGGTTTGAACCTGAATCGTCTCGCTATCCCGGTCAACCCGTATGAAGTGTTTAAGTGCGACGTGCCGAATATGAGCACTGCCCTGTATTTCGTAGTCAACGATGCATTTTATAACAAGGCACTTCCCAAAAGCCATTTGCCGGAAGGCGTTATCTTCGGTAGTCTGAAAGACGTAGCCGGACAACATCCTGAACTGGTGAAGAAGTATTACGGCAAATTGGCGGATACTTCCAAAGATGGCGTGACGGCTTTCAATACCACTTTTGCACAAGACGGCGTCATCTTCTATGTACCGAAAAATGTAATTGTGGAAAAGCCCATCCAGTTAGTAAACATCCTGCGTGCAGACGTCAACTTTATGGTAAACCGGCGTGTGCTGATTATCCTGGAAGATGGCGCACAAGCCCGCTTGTTGATTTGTGACCATGCCATGGATAATGTGAACTTCCTTGCAACGCAGGTCATTGAAGTCTTTGCCGGAGAGAATGCCGTGTTCGATATGTACGAACTGGAAGAAACACATACCAGTACAGTCCGTATCAGCAACCTGTACGTAAAACAGGAAGCGAACAGTAATGTCCTGCTGAATGGCATGACCTTGCATAACGGTACTACCCGCAATACAACCGAAGTGCTGCTGGCAGGCGAAGGTGCTGAAATAAACCTTTGCGGTATGGCAATTGCCGACAAGAACCAGCACGTAGATAATAATACAAGCATCGACCATGCAGTGCCGAACTGTACCAGTAAAGAGTTGTTCAAATACGTTCTCGACGACCAGTCGGTAGGCGCATTTGCCGGACTGGTATTGGTACGTCCCGACGCACAGCATACCAACTCGCAACAGACCAACCGGAACCTTTGCGCTACACGTGATGCCCGCATGTACACACAGCCGCAGTTGGAAATTTATGCCGATGATGTGAAATGTTCGCATGGAGCAACCGTCGGACAACTGGACGAGAATGCATTATTCTATATGCGTTCACGCGGAATTGACGAGAAAGAAGCCCGTTTGCTACTGATGTTCGCGTTTGTCAATGAAGTCATTGATACCATTCGTCTGGATGTGCTGAAAGACCGTCTGCATCTATTGGTAGAAAAACGCTTCCGTGGCGAATTGAACAGATGCCAGGGTTGTGCAATCTGTAAATGATGATTAATCACTAAGAAAATGGATATTCAAAAGATACGTGAGGATTTCCCGATACTAAGCCGTACGGTCTACGGTAAACCTTTGGTTTACTTCGACAACGGTGCAACGACTCAAAAACCACGTCTGGTAGTTGATTCGTTGGTGGACGAGTATTATTCCGTGAATGCGAACGTGCACCGCGGCGTGCATTACCTCTCGCAACAAGCCACGGAACTGCATGAAGCCTCCCGTGAAACGGTGCGTCAGTTTATCAATGCCCGTAGCACGGGCGAAGTAGTCTTTACCCGTGGAACAACGGAAAGCATCAATCTTCTTGTCTCCAGTTTTGGTGATGAGTTTATGCAAGTGGGCGACGAAGTTATCCTCTCAGTGATGGAACATCACAGCAATATCGTTCCCTGGCAATTGTTGGCAGCCCGCAAAGGCATCGCCATCAAAGTAATCCCCATGAACGACAAAGGTGAACTGCTACTGGATGAATACGAAAAGCTTTTCTCCGAACGTACGAAGATTGTCAGCGTAGTTCAGGTTTCCAATGTCTTGGGTACAGTAAATCCGGTGAAGGAAATGATTGCTACCGCTCATGCTCACGGTGTACCTTGCCTGATTGATGCAGCCCAGTCCATCCCTCATATGAAGGTGGACGTACAGGATTTGGATGCCGATTTCCTGGTATTTTCCGCTCACAAGGTATACGGCCCGACGGGAGTCGGCGTACTTTATGGAAAAGAAGAATGGCTGGATCGCATGCCGCCTTACCAGGGCGGGGGAGAGATGATTCAACACGTCTCCTTCGAGAAAACAACGTTCAACGAACTTCCTTTCAAGTTTGAAGCCGGTACGCCCGATTACATCGGAACCACAGGTTTGGCAAAAGCCCTCGACTACGTGAACGGCATCGGCATGGAAAAGATTGCGAAGCACGAACATGAACTGACAACCTACGCCCTGCAACGCCTGAAAGAAATACCTGATATGCGTATATTCGGTGAAGCCGCCGACCGGGGGGCAGTAATCTCCTTTCTGGTAGGTAATATTCACCACTTCGACTTAGGCACTCTACTGGATCGTTTGGGGATCGCCGTCCGTACCGGACACCATTGTGCGCAACCCTTGATGCAGCGACTGGGTATTGAAGGAACTGTCAGGGCATCATTCGCTATGTATAATACGAAAGCGGAGATTGATGCGCTGGTGGCCGGAATCGAACGCGTCAGCCGTATGTTTTAAAATATAAATCGCTGTTCCTGTGAGGAATGGCGATTTTTTTATTCTTTAACTAAAAAAAGATGCCTTCAAGTGCAGTGATTTGAAGTTTCAAGCGTCTAATATATAAAATGAATATTTGGAGGGTCGTGAGACTATGCTTATATTATAAATTCTCTCTCTTTAACATTAATGGCAGCTATATCGTAAAAAGTTACGGTATAGCTGCAACTTTTTAGGGGTGTTCCCCGTCTAATAGATAAGCGAATAAATTTGAAAGGAGAAAAAGACTATGTTAGTAACAACAACTCCCGTCATTGAGGGAAAACGAATAGTGAAGTATTACGGGATAGTTTCCGGCGAGACAATCATAGGTGCCAATGTGTTCCGTGACCTGTTTGCAAGCATCCGCGACATTGTAGGCGGACGTTCCGGAGCATACGAAGAGGTATTACGCAAAGCTAAAGATACCGCTTTGCAGGAAATGCAGGCACAAGCAGCCCAATTGGGAGCTAATGCCGTGATAGGTGTTGATTTGGACTACGAGACAGTAGGAGGTAGTGGCAGTATGCTGATGGTGACTGCCAACGGCACAGCCGTGAAGATTGAGGATTAATTGATTATTATTGTGTGTGTGAAAAAGAAAGGGGAAACGCCGGTAAACGGTGAATCCCCTTTTCTGTTTTTATTTATCTGTTTATTCCGCAGTCAATTCAATCACACGGCTGAAAGCCTGGTTTGTGGTGAACGCGTGGATTCCCACTTTCATCAGATAATCTCCTGAATATGTCTTTTCGTTGGCGTCCAGATTAGAATTTTTGTTCGGCATCAGATTGATTTCTTTCACCTTATACATCTTCTTCGCATCCAATCCCTGTAATTTCACGGGAAGCAGCTTTTCTGCATAACGCGGATGAATGTCGTACGTATAGAGAACAGCCTTATTCTTGTCCGGTGCCGCATACATCACAGACATATGATTGCCGTCATAAGGGGAAACCAGTCTGTATTGGTCGCCGTCTAAAATTACTTTTTTCAAGCGTGTCCAGTTGGCTACCGCGTTCTGGCAATAAGTCAGTTCGTCTGCATTTAGTTCTTTCAGTCCGAGGTCGAAGCCTAATTTGCACATACTGGCTACGTCCGTGCGGAACTTTACACTAGTCTTTTTGTTCCAGCTGGTCACGTGTGCGCACATCGCTTTTGCCGGGAAGATTTGTGAAAATCCCCATTGGATAAACAGACGCTCTATCGGGTCGGTGTTATCGCTGCACCAAAATTCAGTGTAATATTTCAACGCTTCATAGTCACAGCGTGCGCCACCACCGGAGCAAAGCATCATCGGCGTATTGGGATATTTCTCCTTTACACGTTTCAGCACATTGTAAATGCCGCGTACATGGTCGATATAAAGCTGTCCCTGCTTGTCCTTCAGATACGGAGAATAAATATTCGTGATCGGAGAGTTGCAATCCCATTTGAAGAAAGCTACTTCGGGATTCTCGGTCAGGATATTGTCTACTACGCCGAAAACAAAATCTTGTACTTTTGGATTACTGAGGTCGAGCACCAACTGGTTGCGATAGTAATAAGTTTCGCGGTTGGGCAGCGTGATAGCCCAGTCGGGGTGTTTCTCGAACAGTTCACTTTTCGGATTCACCATTTCCGGTTCAATCCAGATTCCGAATTTCACTCCGGCTTCCTTGGCGGATTTCACAAGTGCGGGAATACCGCCGGGGAGTTTGGACTTCATTACTTCCCAGTCACCCAGTCCGGCATTGTCACTGTTGCGCGGGTGCTTGTTGCCGAACCAACCGTCGTCGAGCAGGAACATATCCACACCGAGATGTCTGGCTTCCTTCATTAGTTCGGAGAGTAATTTTTCGTTGAACTTGAAGTAGGTATTTTCCCAGTTGTTCAGCAGAGTGAGACGGTCGCCTTGTCCGTCCTTTAATTGATGGTTGCGTGCCCAGGCATGGAGATTGCGGCTGGCTTCGCCTGTACCGTTATTACTGAAAGTGAACATAAATTCGGGAGTCGTAAATACTTCGTTCGCTTTCAACTCATAATCAGAAGCATAAGGATTGATAGCCGGGATTACGCGAAGGTTGCCTACATTGTCCACTTCAAAAGTAAACTGGAAATTCCCTGTCCATCCGATAGTACCCAGCATCACACGTCCCTGTGTTTCCTGTGCCGGTTGCTCGATACCGAGTTCGAAGAACGGATGCGTGTGCATGGCGGCACGGCTTCCGAGCTTGGTGTCGATTACTTTCTTGCCGAATCGCAGCGGCTGTGTACTCATCTGTGCCTCTTTCGCCCAGTCACTGCTGAACTCAGTCAGATAATATTCATTTGCGGAGAAATAGAGCATGGTGGAAGCATAACGCCACAAAGTGACCGGCTTCTTTTCATTATGCTTTATTTCACTCCATGTTTTGATAACGTTCTCTTTCGGATAAGCGATATAATGCAAAGTCACTTCAACCGGATATTGGTCGTCTTTCAGACGGATGATTGTTTCCGTTCCGACTGCGACTGCTTTCTGTTCGGAAGATACATAACGGAGGATGGTGCTCGGATTGCCATCACTGTGCGTAATGGCTACGGCAGGTTCAAAGTAATCCTCTGCACCGGAGCCCGGATATACTTCCCAACCGCGGGTAGATACGCTTCCGTCGCTACCGCCTTTCACATAAGGGGAGAAATGGTCAATGTCACGTTCGTTCAGCAACTTATCGCCGAGATAAGCCTGATAAAGGCGTCCGTTCGGAGCCACTTGAAGGATTAAATCCGTGTTGTCCGTTGCGATGCGGATTACATTCTGTTCTTGTGCGTCCACTAGCGTAAGCGTGAACAATGCCAGTAGCAATGCAAATAGTTTCTTCATGGTTTTTAATAATAATTATTCGGTATTAGTTAGTTTGCGGGTATTAGTGCGCCACAAAGATAATGATAATTTGTCATGTATAAGCGATAATCCGGTTGGTAGGGATAAAGATAGGCGGTAGAAGGCTACAGATAATTAATAAGGAATAAATAAAATTGCCTATACGTCTATAAATTAATCACTTATAGTTTCCTGTAATTTCCTAACATGGAAACTCACGTATCTCTACGGGGAAACAATCGTTTCCTTACGGGGATACGGTCGTTTCTCTACGAGGATACTGGCGTTTCCTTACGGGGAACCGAATTTGATGGTATACCATCTTATTATGAAGGGTAATTGTATGGAAACCAGCTAACAAGGCAAGTAACTACAAACGACTTGTTCATTCGGAACTATGTGCGAAAGATTGTTCCTTTCAGAGTAGAAAATTCTTTCTCCTTTGCTTGCTTTTTTCGATTGATTTCCATACTTTTAGCGACTGTAAACCCTTTAATAATTTTGAATCTATGGATAACATTCTTTTCTGGTTGGTTCCAGTCGCTTCCGTGTTAGCCCTCTGTTTTGCTTATTACTTTCATAAGCAAATGATGAAAGAGAGTGAAGGTACACCCCAAATGATAAAAATAGCCGCCGCTGTGCGCAAAGGGGCTATGTCTTATCTGAAACAACAGTACAAAATAGTAGGTTGTGTATTCCTGGGACTGGTTATTTTGTTTTCGATAATGGCTTATGGCTTTCACGTACAGAACGCATGGGTGCCCATTGCTTTCCTGACGGGTGGTTTCTTCTCCGGTCTTTCCGGTTTCCTTGGAATGAAAACGGCCACGTATGCTTCGGCACGTACCGCCAATGCAGCCCGTAGCTCACTGAACGCCGGACTGAGAATCGCTTTCCGAAGCGGCGCGGTGATGGGACTGGTGGTTGTCGGCCTTGGTTTGCTTGATATTTCCTTTTGGTATCTGTTGCTGAACGCGGTAATTCCTGCCGACGCGCTGACGCCTACTCATAAACTCTGCGTGATTACTACTACGATGCTGACTTTCGGTATGGGAGCTTCCACACAAGCGCTCTTTGCCCGTGTGGGTGGCGGTATCTATACAAAAGCCGCTGACGTCGGAGCCGACCTGGTAGGCAAGGTGGAAGCCGGAATCCCGGAAGATGACCCGCGCAATCCTGCTACGATTGCCGATAATGTCGGTGATAACGTCGGTGACGTGGCCGGTATGGGAGCCGACCTATACGAATCTTATTGCGGTTCCATTCTGGCGACGGCCGCATTGGGCGCTGCCGCCTTTATCCATTCGGCGGATACGGTGATGCAGTTCAAAGCCGTAATTGCTCCGATGTTGATTGCGGCTGTCGGCATTATCCTTTCTATTATAGGTATATTCGCTGTCCGTACCAAAGAGAATGCGACGATGAAAGATTTGCTCGGTTCGTTGGCTTTTGGCACGAATCTCAGTTCGGCACTTATCGTAGCTGCTACCTTCCTTATATTATGGTTCTTGCAACTTGATAACTGGCTTTTGATTTCTTGTGCCGTAGTAGTCGGCTTGTTGGTGGGCATCGTAATCGGACGCTCCACTGAATATTATACTTCCCAATCCTATCGTCCCACGCAGAAATTGAGTGAAAGCGGTAAGACCGGCCCTGCTACGGTCATTATCTCCGGTATCGGTTTAGGAATGCTTTCTACAGCTATCCCTGTGATTGCCGTAGTGGTGGGTATCATTGCTTCCTATTTATTAGCTTCCGGCGGTGATTTTGCCAATGTCGGTATGGGATTGTACGGAATCGGTATTGCCGCTGTCGGCATGCTTTCTACACTGGGAATCACACTGGCTACGGATGCTTATGGCCCGATTGCCGATAACGCGGGTGGTAATGCTGAAATGTCCGGCTTGGGTGCTGAAGTCCGCAAGCGTACCGATGCGCTCGATTCATTGGGTAATACGACCGCCGCCACCGGAAAAGGTTTTGCCATCGGTTCTGCCGCATTGACCGGACTGGCTTTGCTGGCATCCTATATTGAGGAAATCCGAATCGGCCTGACCCGTCTCGGAAGTGTGAACCTGACTTTTCCCGACGGAAGTCCCTTTAACGTGGCGAATGCGACATTTACGGACTTCATGAATTTTTATGAAGTGAACCTGATGAATCCGAAAGTGCTTGCGGGCATGTTTCTCGGTTCGATGATGGCTTTCCTGTTCTGCGGTTTGACAATGAATGCGGTTGGACGTGCAGCAGGACATATGGTAGACGAAGTGCGCCGCCAATTCCGTGAAATTAAAGGTATCCTGACAGGCGAGACGGAACCGGATTACGAACGTTGTGTTGAAATCTCGACAAAGGGTGCGCAGCGCGAAATGGTCGTTCCTTCCCTCATTGCTATTATTGCCCCTATCCTTACAGGACTTATCTTTGGTGTTCCCGGTGTGCTTGGCTTGTTAATCGGTGGTTTGAGCAGCGGTTTCGTTCTGGCTATTTTTATGGCCAATGCCGGTGGTGCATGGGATAACGCAAAGAAGTATGTAGAAGAAGGCAACTTCGGTGGCAAAGGCGGTGAAGTTCATAAGGCAACCGTAGTAGGTGACACGGTAGGCGACCCGTTCAAGGATACGTCCGGCCCCAGCTTGAATATCCTGATAAAGCTGATGAGCATGGTAGCCATCGTGATGGCAGGACTTACTGTCGCCTGGAGTTTATTCTAAGAAGTGAGAAAGAAATAAGAAATAACCAAGAAAAAGGAGACAAAAAGCAAGTCTCCTTTTTTATTTCCTTTACCTTTGCACTTGAATAAAAACGATAAAGATGTTATTACCTTATTTAAATGAGAATCTGATTGAAGCAGGATGCGACGAAGCAGGTCGTGGCTGTCTGGCAGGTGCGGTATATGCCGCTGCGGTTATTCTTCCGAAAGGTTTTAAGAATGAGTTGTTGAATGACTCTAAGCAACTGACGGAAAAACAGCGCTACGCATTGCGTGAGATAATAGAAAAGGAAGCCATAGCCTGGGCGGTTGGCGTTGTCTCACCCGAAGAAATAGATGAGATAAACATCCTGCGTGCTTCCTTTTTGGCCATGCACCGTGCTGTCGACCAATTAACTACCCGTCCGCAACATCTGCTGATTGACGGAAACCGTTTCAATAAATATCCCGATATTCCCCATACTACTGTAATAAAGGGAGATGGGAAGTATCTTTCAATAGCCGCTGCATCCATTTTAGCCAAAACATACAGGGATGACTATATGAACCGTCTTCACGAAGAGTTTCCATCTTACGACTGGAATCATAATAAAGGTTACCCGACTAAAAAACATCGTACCGCCATTGCCGAACATGGGACTACTCCTTATCATCGTTTAACGTTTAATTTATTAGGAGACGGGCAACTCTCTTTGGATTTATAAGTCTGTTTTATCTCTTATAAAATTATATTTTCTACATTTTTTTGCAGAATAAGCACGATTTTGTTACGTTTAGTATTAAAATTGTTCTGTTTAGGCTGAAAAAGTGTTGCCCCGTGCTTTTATTTGTTATCGAAATACTATATATTTGCAAACGATAATAAGAATTAAAAAGTATAAAATCATGGCAACGAACAAGCTATTATGGTCTTCTAAGCTCATTGGGGTATTTTTTATTATGTTGGTTTGCACTC
>ENA-UEYL01002573-UEYL01002573.1-human-gut-metagenome-genome-assembly--contig:-NODE-2573-length-13208-cov-3.676262_pt1 | contig 13208 bp, 14 predicted proteins | sample MGYA00242941_ERZ507946 | MGnify/ENA primary metagenome ERZ507946 (study PRJEB26167, sample SAMN06115482) | human gut metagenome | host: Homo sapiens | place: China:Guizhou | collected 2015-03-11...
GCCGGCGGGAGTTCCAGATGTTGTACACCGCCTCCTGATCCTCATCCACTTCGTCTTTCATGGTCGTATCTTCGAAGGTAAAGGCACCTAAGCGCAATTCCTCTGCTTCCCGGATGACCATATTCTTGATGGCTTTGAACTCCTTTTGCTGTGAGAATGGTTTGTGCTCTCTCGGCGCGTCCTTGTAGTAGCGCTCTAGTTCATCCCGAAGTTCGTTCCATTGTCCATAGCACTCCGCCACCTCTGGGAGCCTGGCCAGTTCATCCACGATGGGCGTCTGCTTGGGCTTTTACCGGCTTTCTCAGGTAGCCGTAGACTTTCTTGCCCTTGTAGTTTTCCAGCATTCCGGCCAGCGTTTCCATTTGCGTTTCGATGACCGGACTGTGGCACAGACCTGTTTCCATCCTCCGAATGAGCCGCCCCATGGCCTCTATCGCGGTGTCCCGCACCTGCTGATAGGATAGATCTTTTTGCTGGTAGAGGGACAGCATCTCGTCATGGAAGATCTCATTGGACAGCTTCGAACGCATCTGCTCGATGCCTTTTTCCGTGAGATAGCCTTGCTTGGGGGCTGACGATTAGGCCATCATGTGGATGTGCGGATGGTGCTTTTCGTCATGAAAGGCGGCCCGCCAGCGGAAATTTTGCGGAGAGATTTTCATGGCCTGGGCCAGTTCTGTCTGATGAGCCAACAACAGCTTCCGCCAGCTCTCCGCGGAGTCATACCCCAGCCGGACGGCATCCTCCCGCTTCAGGGAGTAGATGAGGGTCCACACCGGGCCGGTATGCCCATTGATCTCATCCGTAGTTTTCTCCAGGTCGGCGGGACTATCGGCGGAGAACAGTCCGTGGGACCGGGGGGGCGCTCCGCTATATACTCCAGGTAGCCGCCGGGCTTCAACTCCTCCGCACCCTCCCGGGTGGCGATGTACTCAGCGTAGTGTCCGCCGCCGCTTCCCGACTTGATATAGCCCGACTTCTGAATCAGTCCCTCCATTCCTACACCCCTTTCTGGTAGGCGAGGGCGTCATCCATGTCGATCTCACCGTTGGTTTCTCTGACCTCCTTCACGCACCGGACCCGTGTCTTACGCAGTGTGTCCAGAGCCACGTCCATCCCGGCGGCCACCAGATTTCCCATGAGGGCCTCCTCCACCGCCAGCTTGAACAGCAGGTGTCCCATCCGTTTGCCCAGGGCCCCCAGCTTGCCCTCCAGCACATCGGCCAGAACCCGGGGCAGGTAATCGCCGGCCCGCTCCGAATTCAGGTAGCCGGAGTAGAACTGAATCGCCTTTTCGATATACTCATTTTTGGTGGAGCAGTTGTCTTTCTGGTAGTGGGACTCCACCTGATCCCACACGGCATCGTCCATCCAGACGGTGTGCCGGTGTCTGTTTTCACCCATTGTCAAGTACCTCCCAAATCCGTGATAGCGTCAGCGAATGTCCCGCAACGGCGGGGATATTCGTCTGTTTCTCTGGAAACAGCGTCAATCGTAGTTTGGGCGTTCCGGAAAAGCGTCAGCCCATGTCCCCGAAAACCACCCGCACTGCGGGCGGAAGTGACTGCCTGGGCGCCATAAAAGCGCCAGGGCTTTCTCCTGTTTTTTCGTCCTCCGCAGAGCCTCAAAATCGGCCCAAATCCGTCCAAAATCCCCGGGAGGAGCTGGGATCTTACTGGGGCCCAAACCGCTCTACAAAGGGCTTTGCTGGGCTCACGGGCTTTCCCTTGCTATCCTTTGTTTTGCTGATACACTTCCTCCACAACATCTCCTGTGGTGGATTTCCTGCTTGCACGATGCCCTGCGGTGGAAAGCGCAGGCAGCGGCAGGATGTAGTAGTGGTTGTTACCCTGGAGCCACTTACCATTCCTTGCACATCGTGAAGTCTTGACCTTGCGGATGAATCCGCGATCCACCAACTGCCTGACTGCATCCCGTGCAGCGTTTTCGGAACAGTTGCAGTGCAGTGCGATGGTCTTGATACTGGGCCAGCACAGATCTTTCTGCCCGGCGCAGCAGACCAGGTAGCTGTACACAGCAAGCAGGATCGGTTTCAGGTCATAGCAGAAGATGGCATTGCTCATTTGATAGAATCGTTCATCGAGAATTGGCATAGAGTACCTCCGTGTTCTTTTTGAAATTCAGAGAACAAAATCTTGCGTTCCGGAAGTCTCTCTGTTAGACTATCTGCAGATGGAGTCTGCGTTTTTCGGAACGCGGCGTGCCGCCGGACTGTTGCAGCAGTTTCGGCGGCTTTCCTTTTGCTGCGGACCTTGTACGCTGATCACACGCACCTCCTTTACAAAAATTCGTGGGCCGCACGCCGTACCGGTTCCTACTCTGCGGCCTTGTTTGTCACGCACGGCGTTTCCTTTCGCCTTAGTGGGCGCGCCTGTTGCTTGACAGCAGAGTTCTGGCGGCACTCTTTCCGGCAAGTATCGGCTTTGGTGGTGGGTATGCAGTTATCGAGGTACAATCGCGGCCAGATAGAATTCTTGATTTTTCTAACTGTCTAATCCAGACTTGGTTTTAAAGGCATTATTCTATTGCTCGCCTAACCCGGGCGTAACAAACCACACTCTTTGCGTCAAGACCAATTAATGAACAGTTTGTAAATTAGTCTGGGGTGGGGCACATTGCTTTGATGAGGTACACATTCAAAACCTATATCGCCCATGAGCAGGAGCACTATCTTTACAGCGAGTAGACACTTGGCGAAGCGGTCACGTTTTCTGAGACAGTCCCGTTCCCGGAAAGCTTGATGTCGCTGCTCTATATGGACCTGGACCCCATAGACGCCATTATTCAAAAGTTGAATGACGAGTTCTGGAAACTGGCAGCAACGAAAGAAGAGCAACATCACCAGAACGCGCTTGCGCTGCTGGATGACTTGGCTTCGCGCCACATCTATTTTCAGCAGTTTCGGCTGGATATGAATTGCCGTCTTACCCATGCCAAGCTATTCAATAGCTATACAGAGGACGTGCTGCCCCGGGCGTATCTGTATCATCTGCCGGAGAAGCTTCGGCAGATGCAGGCTCAGATCCTGGAGCTGATCCAACATGTATTGGACACGGATCAGGAGTCCGAGGAAACGGTCCCGCAGAAAATGGTCTCCTACTACAAGGCAGCAGGAGACCGTGCCTTTCGGTTCTGTGCGCAGCCGGTTGGCTTTGAGCTCATCGACGATGAAGTGTTTGCTGAGGTTTTGGAACCGGAGGCGGTCTATGATCTCATTGACTACCACCTCCGGGAGTGCATCAAGCGGGAAGTGAAGATGCGGGCGTGCAAAAACTGCGGGAGATACTTTGCGCTGACGGGCCGCACCAACACTGAATATTGCAGCCGACCCTTTGATGAGAGAGGCCGCACCTGCCGGGAAGTAGGCGCCATTGCCCTGTGGACGAAGCGGAAGAGCGGGGATACCTTATTCAGGGACTACCGAAGAGAGTACAAGAAGCGCTTTGCCCGGATGAAAGCTGGAAAGCTGGAGCCGGAGGCACTCTACGCGTGGGGAGAACGTGCCAGGGAGAAAAAAGCGGAGTGCGAAGCGGGAAAGCTGACCCCGGAAGACTACGCTGCCTGGTTGCGGGAATCGTGACAAAGAAAAATCAGCGGTGCAGACTGCATGCAGTCTGCACCGCTGATTTTTCTTTGTCTTGTTGATACATTTTCTCTGCCGCACCATCTATACTGCGCTCTTTCAACTCGCGTGGGAACAGTAGAAGGTATCAGGAAACTACCAGATGCCCCTGTTGATTTCTCATCCGCACCGGCGCCTAAACACTGCACTTTATTTTCATGCCGTTTACAAGTAAGAGAAATCGCTCCAGCGCCATATCTTAGTCCATCAAGAATTCCAGATTTCTTTTACATTGAAATGAAACGGCAGTACTGTCTTGAAATGGTTGCACTGGCACAGATAACGGGCATCTTTTCGGCTGGAGTGGTGGGGAAAGGGGAGCCAAACAGCCTGACCCTCATTGTACATTCGATCCATGAAAGAGCCGACTTTTCGCCTGCCGGTGCCGATGATGCCTGCGGCTTTCCCTAATAACGCACGGACTGTCGCCTGATTTTCGGGACGCTCCAAATGGGTATCTCCGATTATCACAATGTCCGCATCATCTATCGGATTCCGCTTCACCTCGTCATAGATCTCAGCCAGTTCCTGTTTTCGTTCTTCTTTCACAGACAAACCGTTTAATACGCCATCCGTTATAGCTTTCATATTCGGATCCAGCCAGATCCTGCAGCCGGGGCAAGTTTTGTACAGGAGATACAGCATCTCCACACCCCGACCGAATGCCTGGACAGGCAATATGACCCGTTTCCCGCTGGCCAGGTATTCCTGTACTTTTTTTGACAGATTTTCCCTGAGAAGAGACGCAGAATCCAGGACAGCATCGTGGGCCATGTCTATGATCGCCACGTCCGCGTCCAAGTTTTTCGGCATATCCACGCGATAGACCAGCGGATCCGGCTGAAAATCTCCCGAAAAGAAGAATTTGTACCCGCCGTCAAAGCACACATGAAACCACAGGCTGCCGGGACAGTGTCCGCTGCTGCCGGCAATCACCCGGAAGCCTTCAAAGTCTGCGCTTCCTTTGTTTGCAAAATCCAAGTCCTGAACCTTGTCATAGTGCAGACCAATCTGAGAGAAGGTCTCCGGACTGGCTACGATTGTCCCCTGGAAGCCCATTTGGATCAGGTGTGGTACCGCACCGGTGTGATCCTTATGGGCATGGGACAAAAATAGGTAATCGATGCGCTGGGCCTCGTTTGGGGAGATGCTCGGATATGGAATCGCATCGGTATCCAGGATTCCGCAGTCAAACATCACAAACTGTTCGCCGTTGGGTTCCAGCAGAAAGCAGCTCCGGCCATGTTCCCCGTAGCCGCCTTTAAGTACCAGTTCTGTCATAGGCGTATAATTGAGCAGGCTCTATGGACAGATAGCCCTGCTGCCCTTTGTTCAGATTGGATGTGTGCAGGAAGGTGATCTCCTCGCCAGCCTGCGTTTTTGCTTTCACGCGGTATGTTCCGCCCTCAAATGTAGGCATCACGACCTGAACCGGAATACTGTTCGCCGTTTCTGTGTCACTGTAAGCGGCGTCTTCGGCTCTGAAGTACAGAGACAGACTGCCGCCGTCTGCCGCGAAGTTCAGCGCTTTCACCAGCGCGCCCGAGATTCTGACGTCTGCATAATCGCCATCGGTTTTGACCGCGCTGCCGCTGATATGATTGCCCGCCCCCAGCAGACCGGCGACCACGGCTGTGGACGGTCTTTGGTAGCATGCCTCCGGCGTTGCAATCTGATCGATCTTGCCGTTGTCCATCACAACGATCCGGTCAGCCATGGCAAACGCCTCGGACGGGTCATGTGTAACATGGAAAACCGTTGTTTTCAGTTCTTTGAAGATCTGCGCCATCTCCGTACGCATTTCAATACGCAGCTGGACGTCCAGGTTACACAGGGGTTCATCCAGCAATACGATGGAGGGAGACATGATCAAGGCCCTGGCAATCGCCACACGCTGCTGCTGACCGCCGGACAATTCCGCGGGATATTGCTCCATAAGACCGTTGAGATGGAGCAGATCCACCATTTTCTGCAGTTTCTCCTCTTGCTCCTGCTTGCTGGTTTTCCGGAGTTTCAGACCATAAAGGATATTTTCCCTGGCGGTCATATGAGGCCACAGCGCGAAGTCCTGGAAAACCATATTCAGATCTCTTTTTTCGATGGGTGTCATTTTGCCCGGAGAGGTGACTTCCACGCCGTTTAACAGGACTTGCCCTTCATTGATGGGCAAAATGCCTGCGATGATGTTCAAAAGTGTGGATTTTCCGCAGCCGGAAGGGCCGAGTACGGAAATAATCTCCCCCTTCTGAACATCCAGTGAGACACCTTTCAGGACTTCTTTGCCCCCGTAGCTCTTATGAATCTGATTGAGTTTGAGAATTGTTTCCATAAACTGTATCACCCCTTCCTTGCCCGTTTCCTATTGAGCAGTCCTTCCAGCAGCACCATAATCGTGATAATGCAGATGCCGCTGACGATGGTTGCCGCGGCGGCGGCGCCGAATTTCAGGTCGTTATACGAGTCGGAGATCCACACCGGCAGCGTCTCCCAGTTGGGCGGATACAAAATCGTCGTGATTGCAAGGTTGAAGATGCTTCCGCCAAAGGCAGACAGCACAGCCGACACCGAACTGTTGTGCAGGAGGGGCAAAAGGATCGTTTTGATTTTGGTAAAGAATCCTGCTCCCTGCATCTCCGCCGCTACCAGCAGTGATTCGGGGATCTTTGCCATGCCGGCGACCAGGATGCGGTTGATCAACGGGATCGCCGCAGCCACCACCGCCAGTACCAGGATTGCCGGCGTTCTGTACAGATGCAGCCCGATGGGAACCAGCCACTTTTGGTTCCACACAAAGATATATCCGACGCCCAGTACGATCCCGGGAACTGCCATCGCCACAAGCGTTGTCATATCGATGGCTTTCTTCAGCGGCGTCTTGGCATATGTCAGGACGTAAGCGCAGCAAAATGCGATCAGAAGACCGATGCCCGCCGCAATGACCGCCAATCCCAAAGAATGGGCGATGCCCACCAGCAAGGTGCTGTCGGCAGAGAGGATATTCCGATAGTTGTCCAGCGTAAAGGTGAATTTTGTAAGGCTGATGGCGCTTGAAAAAGACATGATCAGGCTCGAGACCATGGGAATGCCGATGGAGATCATGACATAAATCAAACACCCAATACTGAGGCACATGCCCTTGCCTCTGCCTAAACTTTGGAGCGTTGTCTGCTGCGTACCATTGTCAAGGAAGTCAAACCGCTTTGCCCCCAACGCTTTGTACTGAATGATCATGGCCAGTACAATGAGGATCATCAGACACAAAGACAGCACGCCGGCCATATCAAATCGCGCCGGAGATGTACAGATTGCCGAGTAGATCGTATACGGCAGCGTGGGATAAGAATAAACTGCGGTAATCGTAGACGACAGTCCGTAATCGCCCACCGTGTCCATAAAAATCAGCATAGCTGCCGAGCATAAAGCAGGCAGCGTCAGTGGAAGCTGGATGTCTCTCCACACCTGAAAGCTGGAGGCACCACTCATCCTTGCCGCGTGCATCAAGCGAATCGGTTCCCATTCCAGGGCCGTTTTGATGGTAATATAGGCCATCGGCCACTTGCACAGGGTCATGACGGTAACAAGACCGGGATAGGAGAATACAAAGCTGCTCATCCAGTCAAGACCCAGCCAGGCTTTTGCCACGCCGTCTCCGGAGGCAAAATAAACCCAGCCCTGGGCCAGAATGAAACTTGGTATGATCATCAGGGCCCAAGCAGTGATATCCAGTATTTTTGCACCCTTAAACCGATATTTTACCCGGATCCATGCCAGAACTGCCGCAACAATGAGACCACAGACCGTGGTGCCGCCCGCCAAAGCCAAAGAGTTGAACAGAGCCTTTCTCCAGAGAGGCCTGGTAAAAACATCGCCGAGGATCGAGATGTTCTCCAGGGAGAATTCGTCCATCTCCAGACCGGGACACACGATCTGAAAAAGTACTGCTGCCAGAGGCAGCAGTACTAATATGAACAAAATCGCAAAGACTCCGTTGCTGATCCGCGATTCTCTGCTTTTTATCATTGGGCAGAATAATCAGCGAACCACGCTTTGATGTCCGCTTCGTTCTCAGCGCCGAACTGGACGTCCGCTGCGACAAGCTTGGGATCTGCTGCACGATCCGGCTTTGCGGTTACGCCTTCCACGGAGGGGGTGAAGTATGCCTCGTCGCCGGTATCGATGAGCTCCTGCTGCACCTCGGGATCCAGGAGGAATTCAACAAACGCCTTCGCCACATCAGGCTGGTCCGTAGCCTTGGAGATGGCGGCAACACGGGTGGAAGCAGCTGCTCCCTCCTCGGGCCACACAATGGTGATGGGCTCTCCGTCGGCGACCATCGCATAGGCATTGGATTCCTGCAGCATGGCGATGGAGACCTCACCGGAGGCCAGAGCCTCCACAACCTGCGGGTTCTTGGGATAGACCTTTAAGCCCTGCTCAAACAGGGTGGTAAAGAACTCCTGACCACCCTCCATGCCCAAAGTATCCATAAAATAGGCGGCCAGGGGATAGGCGGGCGCGGCGACACCGGGGTCTGCCATTGCGATGGCATTTGCATACTTCGGGTCGGTCAGATCGGCGTAAGACTTAGGCGCATCTTCCTCGCTCCACACATCGTTGCGGTATACGATCACACCGGCAGAATGGGCCCCCGTGGGATAGAAACACTTGTCGGCGGGAACCAGTGCACTGAACTCGGAAGTCAGGTTGGCGGCGTTTTCAATTTCCACATCGGTCATCAGCTGACCGTCCAGATCCAGGTTATAGATGTCATACATGGAGTCCATCCATACCACGTCCCATTGGGGATTTGCTTTTTCCGCTTCGATTCTCGACATGGTTTCGGCACCATTGCCCACCACGACCTCAACGTCATACCCGGTTTTCTCCTTAAACAGGTCAGGAATCACCGAGTCAAAGTCGTTTAAGTAGACAGTCAACGGCTTGGAAGCCTGCTCCTCGATGCTGGGGCCAGCTGTTTCAGCATCTGCCGCCTGTTCGGTCGTTGTATCCGAAGCGGGCGTGCCAGTTGTTCCGGAAGAACAACCTGTCAGCAGGAGCATTGCGCATAAAGCCAAATACCACATTTTCTTCATCATGTAACATCCTTTCTCAGCCATGATTTTGGCGTCCTCATACTAGCACCCAAGCACCCCGTAAATATGAACAAAATATGAATTATTGCGTAAAATAGTTCGAATTAATTGTAATTTAAACGATATTTTACGTACTTTTTTCATTGTATTGTTCGGAGCTAAAGATTTGTACACCTATAAGACATTGCCGCTCGCTGGTGTTCGGTGAGCCAATACAGGCCTTTGTTCAAAAAAGTGCAATGGGGCGGGACGACTTTTTCATTGATATCGAGCAACGTCCCAGTCCGGGAGCATCCTTCCATGTTCCTGCTGCTGTGCGCCATCTTTGTCTAATCTGTTGACGTGGACACATTTCACGGCAAGGGAATGTGTTGGGAGCGGCCATAACCAACCAATCTGCTCCGCTATCCGCTCTGAAAAGGCTTCCGCATCCCCGATCTGTTTTAGAATGCTTTTTTGCACAGCGGTCGCCCACAATTTGTTACCATTCGTTTTGTTCATACATTTCCCCACCAGGCAGTGCGGTAGGGGCCGTGCATGGCAAGTTGCCTGAACTGAAAACAGTACTTGACATTTCCTCGATCGCAAGCTACGATCACGACAGTGAAATGTTTTCTTTCGGAAAAAATCCCCGGCTCCGCTCAATGAGCGGAGCCGGGGATTTGACCAATATGCTGACCAATATCCGGCTATCAGCGGGCGGACACAGTGGACAATGACCTCCTGCCTATTCCGAAAACCGGAGCAAAAAGTACCGGAAAGGGCCCAATCGCAGGCATTTGAAGTACAGAAGGATCGTTCCTCCGCTCCACTCCCGGGGATTATCCCTGTGGATTCTGATTCAGGAGCCGATCCTCAACAAGAATCCCTTTCAAATTGGCCAACTCATAAACCCCGGCATGGGAGATTCCCAGAGCTGCTACCATCTCAGGAATCGAATGCATTAGCGGCAAACCTCCGTATGTATAGAAACAATCCCCATTTTCTGCCGTCTGGCAGAGGGTGGGGATTCCTTTTTGGAGAAGGGGCGGCGCAAGCGTTCCCTCTGCAAGGCTACATTGGTGCAAACTTTCTGTTAGGCAACTGCGGGCAGCTGTTGTGACATTTTTACGATCAAGCAGGAGAAGCGAATGCTATCTCTCGCCAAAATATACAAACCTGGTATTTTCCCGGTAATTTTTTTACTGGAAGGCAATTACCCACACAGACAATCCATAATTCTATTTTTGCGATACTAATGCGTATTTTGTTTCTCTATATGAAATTCAGATCTTTTTGACGCAGGCAAAAAAATCCATATACTTAACAACATAAAGCTGTGCTGCGCGGCCAGTTGATGTCAGGATCAACAAATTTATCCCAGAAAAGAAGAGCAGGAGGTAATTTATGAGCAACAAGCCAGCAAAACAACTTGGCCTTTGGAATATCGTTGGCCTGGGCGTGGGCGGAGCCGTTGGCTCCGGTATCTTTGTGACCCTGGGAAACGCCATCGGCATGACAGGACGCTCTATCCTTCCCATCACCGTAATCTGTGTATTCTACATGCTGTTGGCCTACTGGTACAATCTGGCCATGTCCGGCGTTTTTGTCGTAGAGGGCGGCGACTACAGCATGAAGGGGATGCTGCTGCCGCCTCTGCTCACCGGCTACGGCGGATGGACCAACGTGATCTGGGCCTTCGGTTTCACCGGCTACGCCCTCTCCCTAACCGACTATCTCAGCAGCCTGTGGCCTGTTCTGGCAGATCACAGCAAGCTGTCCAGCGCCATTTTGTTGACTGTCTTTTTCCTGCTGACAATCCGGGGCAATCGAATCGTCACTCTGTTCCAGAACGTGGCGACAGTTTTACTGATTGGTGCTCTAATTCTCTTTGTCGTGATGGGTTTTCCCAATGTGGACGCAGCAGTCTTTTTTAATCCCAGCTACGACGGCGGCTTCTTCCGCAATGGTTTTATGGGGATGTTGAGCGCCATCGCGGTGATGGGCTGGGCCTGCCAGGGCACTACCATGGGTCCCGTGGGTGTGGTTCCCATTACCAAAAATGCCAAGCGTACAATCCCCCTGGGCATCCTGGTCACCTGCCTGGTGGTGTCTGCTGTCTACGGACTGATGTCGTATGTGGCTGCCGGCGTCCTTCCCTACGATATGATTGCCGGCAAAAACCTCAGCGTCACTGCCGGGGCCATCATGTCCCAGGGGCCCTTCGCCTTTTTCATCATCGGCGGCGGCGTATGTGCCATCATCTCCTCTTTCCTGGCGGTGCTAGCCATGATCCGGGAGCCCTTGTCCCACATGGCGGACGACGGTTGGCTGCCCCAGATTTTCCGCAAAAAAAGCAATGATGGCTATCCCTACTTCTGCTTCCTGATGGTCTACATCATCGCTCTGGTCCCTATCCTTACCGGCATGAGCGTGGGAAACGCCATCACCATGCTGATGATTCCCTCTATGCTCATCAACGCTTATTTGAACGCTGCATGCATCATCATCCCAAAGAAATACCCCGAGCAGTTTGCCAAGCGCTCCATTAAGATCCCCGTCTGGGCTTTCCGTGCCTGCAGCGTGTTGGGCGGCATCTGCGCCTTGATCATTGCCGTCACCCTTTTTAAGGATCTAACATCTACTGACGCGGCAGTGGCCGCCGCCATCGTCATCATCCCCCTGATCTTCTCCGCCATCGCACTGAAAACCCACTCGGTGGACAGTTCCGTACTGGGTAAACGTCGGCAGGAGATCGTGGATTCAGCCCTAAAGGCAGACGAATGACAGAAGATTGCCGTACCCAATGGCATCACATATTACTATACAAGCATACTACCGAGCGAATTTGCAGGAGGTTTTCTATGTATCACTTTGACGAAATCATTGACCGCCGTGGAACCAACGCCCTGAACACCGACGGCTTCCGGCAGTACATCTTCCATGCCGGCCCCGAGAAAGTCTTTCCCTACAAGGACGAGGAATTTGTCCGCATGTGGGTGGCAGATATGGAGTTCGGCGTGGCCCCGGAGATTCTGGACGCCATGCGCCAGCGAATCGATCGCCGCATCTTCGGCTATACCGGTGTGTACGATGATGGGTATTACCAGTCTTTCCGGCACTGGTGTCTGGAGCACTACGGCTGGGAAGTATCCCAGGAAGAGCTGTGCTTCTCCCCCGGCATCATTCCCGCCATTTACCAGCTGGTGGAGAGTCTGACTGCCCCCAACGAGAAGGTTCTCATCAACACCCCCGCCTACGGCTACTTTCTCCATGCCGCCGAGTACTCTAACAGGGGCGTACTCCACTCTCCCCTGAAGAAGGACGAGAAAGGCTGCTTCACATTGGACGCAGAGGACTTTGAGCGCCGGTGCGCCGACCCCAAATGCAAACTGGTATTCTGGTGTAACCCCCACAACCCCACTGGTCACATCTGGACAGAGGAAGAACTCCGCCAGGCGGCGGCCATTATGGAAAAGTACAACCTGTGGGTGGTGTCCGACGAGATTCACTGCGACCTGACCCGAAAGGGGAAGTCCCACATCCCCATGGCCAAGATTATGACCGATTACCCCAAGCTCATCACCTGCATGGCCCCCACCAAGACCTTCAACCTGGCGGGGATGGCCTTCTCCAACATCATTATCCGGGACCAGGCTACCCGGGAGGAGTTCAGGGCCCGGGACAAGCTCTTCGGTATGGTGAATCCTCTGTCTCTCACCGCTGCCAAGGCAGCCTACGACAAGGGCGGTCCCTGGCTGGAAGAGCTGCGGGACTATCTGGACGGCAACTTTGCATTTGTACAGGAGTTCCTGTCCCTGGAACTGCCCGAGGCTGTAATGAATATCTCCGATGCCACCTACCTGGCCTGGGTGGACCTGGGACGGTGTCTGCCTGATGTGGCGGATCTTCCGGGTTTCTTTGCCAACGAAGCCGGCGTGTTGCTGGAGGGGGGCAACTCCTTGTTCGTAGACAACGCGGAGGGGTATATCCGTCTGAATCTGGCCATGCCTCGATCCATGATTCAGACCGGCTTGGAGCGCATTCGGGATTCCATCCGCCGGCACAGAAAGAGCTGACCGCCCCTCCGGCATAAAATATGCCGCGGCAAACAGGACTTCCTGTCAGACGCGGCATTTCCCCGAGATCTATATCACCGAGAACATGTTATAATATTTCATCCGCCGTATATCCTCCTGTGAGACCTTCAGTTGGCGGATCAGCTCTCCATCCTCCTTCAGCGGTTTCTTGGAAAAAAGGATCTTCAGGGCCACCGGCATCATGGGCCGGGAGGAAACCCCGTTCCAAAGGCCCCACTTGGTCTCCGCATCCAGGAAGGAAGAGAGAATCTGGATGCTGGCTTTCTCCATAGGGTTGCTCTGGTGGGCCAGTTCGATGAGGGAAAGTGCATCAAAATGCTCGATATACCCCCAGTAGGTGTTTTCAGCCTGTTGGTACCGCTCCAGATCCCGGTAGGACATATACATGGCAAT
>ENA-UEYL01002577-UEYL01002577.1-human-gut-metagenome-genome-assembly--contig:-NODE-2577-length-13187-cov-3.817620_pt1 | contig 13187 bp, 14 predicted proteins | sample MGYA00242941_ERZ507946 | MGnify/ENA primary metagenome ERZ507946 (study PRJEB26167, sample SAMN06115482) | human gut metagenome | host: Homo sapiens | place: China:Guizhou | collected 2015-03-11...
ATACACCGACGCAGTAGATGATGTCCTTTGTAAAGTGCTTGGAGCAAAGAAAAAGAAATTGAAAATTGAATACATTTAGAACGTTGATTTGTCGTCTGTTTCATAACCGGAGCAGGCGGCTTTTTTTGTTTCAAAAATTTTTTGAAATATTTTCGGAAAAGCGGCGATTTTGGGTGTGCATTTCATACCCCTTTGTCCAAATGAGTGAAGGGGTTCATTCCGGATAGCAAAAACGGAAGCCTTTTCGCTTGAAAATTGAATAAGTCATTCACTAAGACTTTATTTCTGATGATAGCCACTTTAGCAGGTACGCCGTAATTTCTCTTTTTCAGAATAGCGAGAACTCCGGCTATGAGTATCAGGTTGCCCCTGATATGGCGAGGACAGTCAGAATGATAATGATACTTCTCTACGGAGCTGGCGGAGTACCCGGCAGAGGTTAGAACCCTATGATACAGATAAGCAGTCTGTTCCTTAGTGACTTCCCGTGAGCGTTTTGCTTGGCAAGGGGTGTTGAGAACAAATATTGCTATGACCGATTAGGAAATGAGTCGGTCAGGTACATAGCCATAATGCGGTGGCTATGAATTTTCAGAAAGGAGGGCAAAAAGAAGTGTCAAACTGCAAAACGATTTCCGTATGTAACCAGAAAGGCGGAGTCGGAAAGACCACAACCTGTGCTAACCTAGGTGCCGCCTTGGCCGCTGCGGGTAAACGTGTCCTTCTTGTGGACAACGACCCGCAAGGAGACCTGACAAAGGTCATGCGAGCTGACCCGAAAATCCTCAAATACACTTTGGCAAACCTGATGAATGCAGTTTTGGACGATACGGAATTTGAACTCTTTGCAGATAAGGCCGTCATCCAAAGAGAAGGCATCCACTACATCCCCGCGAACTCAAAGCTGGCAGCTGTGTCCAGTCGGCTGGTGGCTCTGCAAATGAGCAGCCGGTACCGGGGCGGCGACAGTGGTGGTACCCCCTGTGAAATGGTCATGGCCAGCGTCCTAAAGTATTTTCAGGATCGGTACGATTACATCCTGATTGATTGTGGTCACAGCATGGATTTGCTGACAATCAACGCCTTGGCTGCCGCGGATCAGGCTATTGTTCCCGTACAGGCGCATTACCTGGCAATGGAGGATATGGCCGATACGTTGGAAGTCATCAAAACAATCCGTCAGGGGATCAACCCAGCTCTCACAGTAGGTGGAATCCTGCTAACCATGTATCAGGGACGCACCAATCTGTGTCGCAGTATCCAGGACGAGATCCAAGCCGACTACGGCAATGCTTTCACCGTTTTCTCTGCCCCCATTGATTTCTCCATCCGTGTTGCGGAGCATCCGATTGACGCGGCAAGTATTTTTGAATATGAGCCCACCAATCCCGCAGCGAAAGCATATTCTGCGGTAGCGCGGGAGGTGCTGTCCTATGCCAAGAAATAGAGTGCAAAATGCGCTCAGACAGCGTAAGCAGGACGAGGCAAGTGCCAACCAGGCCACAGGGCAGACACAGGAAAAAGCTTATGATTGCTTTTTTCATCATGATGACCTTCCATCTCCTATGGAAAATGGGACCCTGTGTACCCTTCCGCTGAAACAGCTGGATGGCTTTCCAGGACATGAGGAACATTTTCCTCTCTATACCGGGCAGCGGTTGGATGATATGGTGGACAGCATTCGTCGGCTCGGGGTGCAGACACCCATTCTAGTCTGGAAAACCAGCAATGGACGTTACATCATCATCAGTGGACATAATCGAGTCAATGCTTCCGTCCTTGCGGGCCGCACTACCATCCCGGCAGTGGTACGGACTGATTTGACCATGGAAACTGCGGAGGACCTCTTCTTTGAGATGAACTTCCGGCAGCGATCCCTGGCAGACATGCTCTTTTCCCAACGGGTGCTTTGTGTGGCGGCCCATTACAATATGATGAAGCGACAGGGGCGCCGCACAGATCTTCTGACAGCGGCAGAGACTTCTCCTGACACTCAGGAAAAGTCAGATACGGGTGATCCGGCCACTTCTCCTGACACTCAGGAAAAGTCCCATACCGACGAGAAGATTGCTCAGGAATATGAGTTGACCCGAGATAAGGTGTCCAAATACTGTCGATATGCAACGCTGTACCGTCCCCTGCTGCTGCTCATGGATACCGGAAAGCAGTTGGGCCAGCTGGCCGCTTACGAAGTCAGTTTCGTGGAAGATCACGACCTTCAGGAATGCATCTATCAGCACATTTCCGCTGGGAAATCAGCACTGTCCACTGCAAAAGGTAAAAAACTCCGGGCACTCTTTGAAGCGGGAAATTTGGATGCAGCGCAAATCAAAGCTATTTTGACCGAGGAGACCACCACCGCAAAACGGCCCGGGCGCCGCATCTCGGTTACGCTCTCAGCGGATTTTGAGTCGTATTTCCCAAAGAAGGCAACTGCAAAAGAAATCGAAGAAACCATTCAAAAGGCACTTGAACTTTATTTTAAGACTACAAAGAGTTCTTTATAGAGTCAAGCAAAAAGTACTGGCTCGGCGCTTCCGATAAGGAAGCGTCGGGTCTTTCTTTTTCAAAATAAATAGGAGGTAGGTAATATGCCAAAAAACCTGTATCTTCGTGTCCCAGATCCTTTTGATGAATCCACAGCGGCACGTTTGGAGCGTATGGGAATTCTTCACCCCACCGGCGAAGTAAACATCGAGACCATGCGCGCCTTTGTGCAGATATTTGCAGGCCTGTTCTTTGATGATCTGTGTGATTTCTACTCGGACCAGGAGGAGGTCTCTGCCGTGGCGGCTGCTTTCTCTGAGCTGTCCGCCCGAAAGGACTGCCAGAATATCTATCTGCTGATTTCGCTCCAGTATGATACTATCCGCAAACCGCTCCCTGATCCCATCTGGTGGCTGGCCGGCTGTGCCCCCGCCTTGTCCCTATTCTGTCTGGGATTTGTGGAGCGGCTTCTGGAGCTGATGAAAGGCCAGGCCTGCACTGGGAAGGAGAGAGTTGCGCATGAAGTTGCAGATTGTTGTACCGGTTGAGGGCGCTACGCCCTTCCTGGAGTTCTTCGATACTCTGGATGAAAAGCAGCGACAAAAGCTCATGTCGCTTTTTGCCATGCTTTTGCAATCGCCCGCAGCAGTGATGCGGGAACCCTATGTGAAGCATTTTTCCATCGAACGATACCAGGCTCTCTATGAGCTGCGAGCCAAAAGCAAGAACCTGGTTCGGATCATCTTCACACTCACCGACAGCGGCGACATTCTCTTTCTAGTTCCGTTCATCAAGCGCCATAAGAGAAACACCATGCAGGCGCTGGAACGCTCTCTGGACTACCTGGCGTACATCAAGGATGGGTCATGCTCCATTCAGGAGCTATCCATAAAATTTTTTCTCAATGGAGGTATCACAGTATGACGAAACACAAATTGATCTGGGCGGGGCTCATCATTGGGCTTCCCACGCTGTTCCTGGCGCTCTGGAAAGGCTGGTGGGCGAAGGTATGAAGAGAACGGCTGTATTATTGATGCTCCTGTGTATGCTGACTGTCACGGCCTCTGCGGCCTATGTCCCGGAAGATGTGGTATCGGAAAACCGGGACGGCAGGCAGCTGATCATCAAGACCTACACCCTTCCCCCTGATGCCGACCCCAGCGAATTGATCGAGGAACCCTTTGAGCTGGAGGGCTACACCTACCATCACCTTGAAACCGTCAAGGAAGAGCAGGCATTTAAGGATTCCAAGGCACAAACGGAAGTTGTCACATTGGAAACCAATACGGATGATCTGGCAAAAATACTTGAGCAGCTGGCCCCTACCATGGAATACAACAAGGACGGCTATTCTGGTACGTTAACTCTGGATCATACCACCATTCAGACTGAGGCCGCAGGCTACACCACGAAATACTATACCATCACTGATACGAAGCAATTTCCGGGACTGTCCCGGAACGATCCTTCCTGCGTCCCCACAACGACCGTGAAAAACGGCAGTACCTTGACGCTGAGTGATATTTCCTGGACCGTAACAGGCACGGGTCTGGCTGATGACACTCTCGTCCCCACCTCGTACACGGCCACGGCAACCTATACGGCAACTGGGAGCCGGAGCGTGGCTACCGGCTATGTGACTACGGCCAGTTATACCGGAGAAGTCATAGCTGAAGGCATTCAGTCGATTGCTTACACGGTCACCTACTTGGGCACCCCTGTTGAAACGCCGGTTACTTTCCAGCCGCTCTGGCTGGCTGTGCCTGGCGCGATTCTCCTGCTTCTGGTATTAGGCGGCATCGTGTATGCAGTGCGCTTCCGACCCAATGCAGTAATCTATGCCATGAACGCAAGAGGTGTAGCCTACAAAAAACTGGGCAAGCAACGGGTTTCCACCCGCACCCCCAAATTGGATCTCACTAAACTGCGGGAGTACCCGGCGGGCGATGCAAGCGTGGAGTTGCCCAACAAGCTGGCACACAAACTTGCCGGCAGGATCATCACCATCCAGATGTATGGCGGGAGTCGTACACACCTGGTGGAACCTTTCGAGGGGGATGACAACTACTGGTTTGCAATCAATGAAGACGAAAAGGAGGATGATGAATTATGAAACGATGCAGAGGGCTATTGCTCTCCTTGGCGGGCTTGATGCTCATGACCACCCCTGCTTTTGCTGCGGACTACAATTTTGAAACGCCGTCGCCTAAGGATTATTATGGGAGCACTTCCTACGAGGAGGTTTACGGTGCGCAGTACAATTACGGCGGCATCAACGCTGTGGACTTCCTTGACCCCTTGGCTGACGGCGCCCCGGTCTCCACGGTGGGCGGTGGCTCTACTGTGGAATATGGGATCAACGCGGGCAACGGAAGCATCTATCCGGACAGCAGTTCGGACGGTTACCCCATCCAATGGGGAGATGTTTCCACACTTCCGACAACGCAATTCACTTCCGCCAGTGAAGTAAAGCGTTCCGATGGCAGTATCGGTACCCTGGTTATCCCTAGCCTTGGGATTCGCTATAAGGCCTATGAGGGTACAGACTCGGCCGCCATGCGAAATGGTGTGGGCCACTTCCCCAGCACCAGTGCATGGGGTGGAAACATTGGCTTATGTGGTCACAACAGAGGATCGAGTCACAACATCGGCTCAATCAAGAACCTGGATGTCGGCGATACCATTCGCTATGAGACCAGTCTGGGAACGCGTACCTATGCGGTAAGCGCTGTCAAGATCATCGACTGGACGGATTGGAGCTATCTGAATGCCACATCGGATAACCGCATTACCATTATCACCTGTCTGGCAGACCAGCCTACTAAACGGGTTTGTGTCCAGGCGGTCGAGGTCAGTTCATAAAAAATTCAAAATAAACTTTTATGACCTCAATTCGTCCCTCGAGAAGCAAAAAACGGCAATAACAGGAATATAATAAGTGACTTTTGATTTATCGGCAAAGGCGTTTCAAAAAAACCTTTGACATGGCTCCTTTTTCGCATTATTTTGGGCTTGAGGAAACATTTCAGGTGGAAAGGGGGCACCGTTATGACATGGAAGTTTCCAAGCGAAAGGGGCCGGAAACCGGATGACTCTACTCTTCGCATTTGCTTGGATATGACATTTGACGTCCCCAATGAGATCGCAGAACAACTTGAATTATGGGGACTCAATACATTCCAGAAATGTGAGTACGATCAGGATTGCCGGCAGTTAAAGGTGAGTGCTCAAACAACGCTGTATCGAAAGGGGGCTTAAATCAATGAACTGGAAACGCTTTTTGCCATTCCTTCTCAGCCTGTGTCTACTGTTTGTTTTTTCCGCAGAAGTAGCTGCGGCTGCCGTTTCCTCTGAACAAGAGACCGCGGCCAGCTATCTTAAAAAGCAAGGAATCATGGTGGGCGATCAGGCTGGAAACATGAATCTGGACAAAGGGCTTACCCGGATAGAACTGGCCACGATTCTAACTCGCTTGAATGGAAATCCAGAGCATGTTCAGGCCGAACAAGTATTTTATTCCGATCAGTGCAAATTCCCGGATGTCCCAGATTGGGCCCGTCTCTATGTAGGCTACTGCTATTTTAACGGCCTTATGGTCGGTTATGATAACGGAGCCTTCGGCGCCTATGATGGTGTGACCCCTGCGGCTGCCACTACAGTTGTTCTAAGGTATATGGCCTTGCCGGAGGTTGAATGGGATTATTCCACCGCTTGCCAAACTGCCCTGGAGCAGGGGCTGATTACATCCGAAGCTGCGCTCAAAGCAGAAGTTACGCGAGGCGATCTGGCAGTCATGATCTACCGGGCTTTGGGGAATACAGGTCCGACGGACACAGAGGAGCCGGAGACTCCGTCTACCACGGGTATCAGTAAAAATCCGGATGGTTCGATCAATCCGCCCGCTGACGGTTCTCAGTATGTTCCCCAGGTCGGAGATGTGATCCGCTGTGATGACGGGACCAATTATACCATCACAGATGTGAGCCGTTGGGATAAGAGCATGTTCGCATCCGGACCAATCGGTGCTTTGCCGGAGCCCACCTGTGACTGGAGCCTTTTGGAACAGCCGGAGCTCCCGGAAATGGAAGTGCGACACTGGCAAAATGAGACTGGCGATCATCTCCGGGTCCGCAATCTCTACGAGACCAGGCGAATGCAATATACCCTTTATAATGCCATAGGCGCTAACCCGGAGACATGGGAAAATGGCGCACCAAAGCTTTCGTCGAAAGGAAACCAGCTTGTTCACATCAATCTCAGCATTCCTGACGACTTGTCTTATCAAATGTTTTGGCCTTGGCGAGCAAGCGAAATCGTAAACCTCTTTAATTCTCTTCCGCCTGGAACCTACTCCATGCAGGCATGGGACGTTTATAAAGACGGAAAATTCCTGCATACAGAATATCAGATCCATGTAATCTAACTTTTGAGCAGAGAAAGACAGCAGGCCAAGTAAGGTGTGCTGTCTTTCTTTTTACCTAGTTTGCATCTTCACCACAATTTAATCAGACCCATTCAAAGGGGGGATGCAACTGCGGTCAGGGGCATCCTCCCTACTTTTATGGAGGTTGCTCATGAAAAAACGATTGATTTCGATACTCTTGACCCTTCTGGTGGTCATGGGACTTCTCCCGACTGCCGCTTTTGCTGCAGAAACGCCTGAGGAGGCGCTGGGAGAGGTCCAGATTTACAATGGCGGCTATAAGATGTCCTACCTGTCCATCAATGGCCGAGTTCGGGAACTGATTTATACCTATTACAACTATGACAATGGAAGCGGCTCAATCCGCGAGATACCGGCATATTGTGTCAATCCCAATATCTATGGCGTTCCCCAATCCGTTCCGGAGGGGGAGAGCATCGAGTATCTGGCGGATGAAAAGGCCAGCGACCCCAAAGTGGTCGGCATCGTCGCTAACGGTTATCCGACCCGCAGTCTGCAGGAGCTGGGACTGGAGAACAAATATCAGGGCTACTACGCCACAAAAATGGCGTTGTGGACTTATCTCCTTGGTAACTGGAACATTAACAATCTCAAGGTGAATCCTGCTCTGACCGGCGTGGAGCTGCAGCGGGCTCAAAAGATTCTTGCAGCTGCCAAGGATATCTATGCCCGAGGCACAGCCTGGACAGAGATGCTTTCGCCTGAGGTAACCTGTACTCCGGACCGGGAAACCGCCTACGAAGTGACAGTAGACGGAAGGCAGTATAAACAACAGGTCTTCACTTTTTGGTCCAAGACCTGGGTGTGCGATTATGCTGTCAATGTATCGTTTACCAATCCGGATGAAGTCCCGGAAGGCACCCGCATCGTGGATATGAACAATAAGGACATTTCCACCATTACAACAGAAGCCACAGGCGATGGCTATGCAGGTAAGTTCAAAGTTCTGTATCCCCTGGATAGCGTTGCAGGGGAAACCGGCAGTGTTCAGCTTTCCTTTAGTACAAACGTCTACAAATACGCTGTGTTCTATGCGATCTGTCAGGAAACAGATAAGTATGGTAATCTACAGAACTATGTGGTAGATACCGACCCCACTGTGACCATGAGAATCTCTGCATACAGCAACTATGCAGATGAACCGACCGTTGAATATGATACTGGCTTGCGCATCCTCAAGTATGAGACCGGAACAGAGATCCCCATCGCGGGGGCGCTGTTTGAGGTCATCGGCCCTGACGGCGATTCCATCGGCACTTTTGTGACGAACGGAGATGGCCGCATCGAAATTCCTCTGAAAAAGAGCGGTAATTATACTGTGATCGAACGAGAGGCAGCGTCCCATTATGTAATCAGTGAAGAACCTGCACAGAACGTCACCGTCTATGATGAAGTAGCCGAGGTGACGTTTTTCAATGATCCCTATGGCAGCTTGCGGATCGAGAAAAAATCCAACACTGGCATGAATCTGCCGGGGGCGGTCATCACCATCACGCATATCGAGTCAGGCCAGACCTTCACCCAAACGACATCGAGTGCGGGCGTTGCCGTTTTTGATGAAATCCCCCTGGGTGCCTATCGAATCCAGGAGGTCGCCGCACCGGTAGGCTGGAAACTGGATGATACCGTAACGGTCTACAATGACCCCGTTGGCGGGGTGGAGATCATCAAGGTCAATGCCAGCAAAACTTCTGAGCGTATTCCCGATACGACCTTTGAGATCCGGCGGATGGATGATGCTCTGGTGGGCACCATCACCACTGATGACAACGGAAGAGCATTCCTTGCATTAGAAGATGGCGCATACTATGCGCTGGAGATCGAGGCAAATCCTGATTTTGTCTTGGATGACACCCCACACTATTTTGAGGTCAAGGATGGCAAGGTGACGAGTCTGCGCGTAACCAATGCGGCGAAATCCGGAATCCTGATCCATAAGGTGGATACCAGCGGCGAAGGCATCTATGGCGTTAAGTTCCTCCTCTATGACGAGGACCGAAATCCCATTGGTGAATTTACCAGCGACGACAACGGTTATGTCTATATTACCGCAGAGGACCTGCCGGATGGTGCTAATACCAGCGGACGATTTTATCTGCGGGAACTGGAGGCTGCGGAGGGCTACATTCTGGACAAGGAATACAAGACCGTCTATGTCCGGCCCGGCCGCACAGCTGAGATTGAATGGGTCAATGAGGCCATTACCGGTCAGATTCAAATTTATAAGTACGCAGCTGAGGCAAACCCCGTCACAGGAGACCCGGCCGGTACTCCGCTCAAGGGCGCAGTCTACGAGATCATCAATGAGCGAAGTGGTAAAGTGGTTGACTACATCACAACGGATGCCCGTGGTGTGGCCGCTTCCAAGCCGCTTCCCTTGACGCGCTATAAAATTCGAGAGGTCACTGCACCGGCCTATTACCAGATTGATCCCACCGTCCATGATGTGACTCTGGAATATGCGGGCCAAATCATCAAAATTGCGGCTTATGACAAACCTGCCAACCTGAAGGTGACGGTCACCAAGACCGGAAATAAGCAGCTGCTTGCCGGTGACTCCATGCGATATGACCTCACCGTATATTGATTCAAGTCATACTGAGCGGATTCATACTGAAGTCAGTCTATCTATCCCACCGGGGGGCTATCCGGAGGGGACGGACAGACTTGGACAGTGGTGGAGAAATCTTTCCGAACAGGAGCAGTTGGAGCAGATCCTGGAGAACTGTTCGCTATGGCTGTTCGACGCGGAAACGGCAAAGGTGTTTGAAAACGCGATTGAGCGGCTGTTCTACACGAAAGAATACCGCATTGGGCGGGCCGTATTGCCCCAGGCCAACGTACGCTCCCGGCTGTGGGATCTGGACAGCACCACCCTCCAGACTGTGGAGCGAAAACTGCATCAAAATCAGAGGTCCATCAAGAACTCGACCGCCTATACCATGGCGGTCATTTTTAATGCGATCTGTGAGGCACAAAGCGATCTTCTGCTTGACCCCTATCTCAACAGCCTCGGCGGGTATTCCGGCGACGGAGCGTGAGAGGGGGCGGGGCAGATGCTTTTGACGAAAGACCAGCAGTTTCTTCTCGGCGTGCTGCGGGAGACGGGATGGATGCGGCAGGATCAGGTGCTTCCCCTCATGCGGCTTTATGATCCCGCCAAAGTGCAGTCCCATTGCGAAGCCATCCTGCGCCACCTCCGCTACGCCGGTGAGCTGATCCCCATGGACGACGGGTTAATCTGTCTGGCGGAGCTCAGGGGAAAGGGGGCGGACCATGCAATGCTGTGCGCCCTTGACGTTCTCCTCTCGCTGGCGTCTGGACCGCCGATTCAGCTGACCAGCCGGATGCCGCCCTATAAGCTGTGTTTTCTGTTGGAGCGGGAGGGCGGTCGGATCGACGCCTTCGGTGTGCTGCCGGTGGAACCCGGGCGCGAGTCGATCACCGGCATACTCCTGGCCCAGCAGCCCCAGGATGTGACCGTGCTCCTGTTTCTCACCAGTTTGGAGCAGCATCAGCTTCTCCACCTGCGCCAACGGCACTACTTTGTCATCCGGCAGGAAGGCAGGCTGCGGTTCTTTAAGGGAGGTGATGCCCGGCAATGACACACAATGGCGGACCAATCTCAAACCATACAGGAAGGAGTCAGACTATGAATTACGACGTACAGGAAGAACGGATGGAGCTCAACGATGGCGGGGAGCAGAGCGGCGCTGTGCTGCTTGAAGATGTGCCCATGGAGGGCGCCGCCGGGGAAAGTGAATTTGCCGGTGACGGGGTAAACGACGGCGCTGCGGAAGATGCCGCCTCCTTTGCCGAGCAGGGAGATGGGCAGCTGGAGCCCGATGTTCCCATGGAGGACAGCGGAGAGACCGCTCAGGAGGCCCAGGAGCCCGCGGAAGAGAAACCCAAGCGTAAGCGTACATCCCGGAAAAAGGCGGCTGAGGGCCCCGCAGAGGCGCCCCAGGAGACGCCCGGTGAGGGCGAACCTGAGGATGGAGACCCTGTGGAGGCCGCCTTGGACGAAGATGCTTCGGATGGGGTGGACGCTTCTGATTCCGGCGGTGAGGAGCATGACGCCGAGACGGCAGCATTTGTCCTGGAGGAAACCGGCGAACCGGAAGATCCGGAAGGAGCGTCCTTGGACGGCGCAGACCTTGGGGACGCGGAAGAGCCGGCGGAAGAACCGGCGTCTGCACCTGCGGCGGCGCCGCCTGCCGGCGGAGCAAGGCCCCGGCGGGTCCGGAGAACGGCCGCTGCAGAAACGGGCCCCAAGGAACAGTTTGCCAGCAGGCCGCTGAAAAACAAACCGGCGCTCCTCTCCTTGGACCTGAATGAATTGGACCGGGACCTCACGGAGGAAGAGCGGGAGGAATGGAATGCCATCTATGCCTCCTACCGTTCCAAGTCCCTTCTGACCGGGCGGATCATGGGCATTGACACCCACTCCTTCACGGTCCGGAACAGGGAGACCGGCCAGATCGAGCGGCGCAGAATGCAGTGCGCGGTCATCATCAGCTATCGCGTCAAGGTGCTGGTCCCGGAGACGGAGGTGTGGATGCCCGGCCAGGAGCGCCCCCCCTATGTGCTGCGCAATATGACCGGTGCTGAGATCGACTACACCATTATGGACGTGGACCGCGAGGGCGGCGTGGCCATTGGCTCCCGCCGGATGGCCATGCTGGCGCGCCGGCATTTCTTCGATACAGCAAGGAACGGCCACGAGCTTGGAGAAAAGCTCACCTGCCGCGTGCTGTCTGTGGGCCCCAAGCGGTGCCTGGTGGAGTGCGGCGGCCGGGACATGAGCCTGAGCCAGAAGGACTTAACCTATACGGCCACCCCCGATCTCCGGGAGCGGTACCATCCTGGTCAGGAGCTGGACTGCATTTTGAAAGAATACAACCGGCAGTCCGGGCAGATGTGGGTCTCCGTCAAGGAGACCATGGCGAACCCCTTCTTCGGCGCCATCAAACGCCACCCCATCGGCAGCCGCAGACAGGCCGTCATTTCCGGTAAATACGGCGGCGGCGTGTTCTGTACGCTGCCCGATGAAACGGTGTGCCTGTGCCTCTATTCCACCCGCCATTCGGACAGTGACTTCCACGTTGGAGACACTGTGATCCTGGCGATCAAGCAGTTCGATTATGAACGGCACCTCATTTATGGGCGCATCCTGTCCAAGTGGTGAGCGGCATGGGGCAGGATAAACAGCTTTTGGAGGATTTGCAGAGGCTGGTAGGGTGTGACTACCTCTCTGATCTGCGCTTCCTTCCTGATCGCGAGCCCATTCACAGGGCTATCAGGCAGCTTTGTCCTGAGGACTATACTCCTGCACAATGGAAAGAGGCTCTATGCTATTTGCTTTTTTAGCTGCAGAATACAGGCTATGAACGATAAATCGGCCCCCTGAGATTTCGCTCAGGGGGCCGATTTTTCGTTTATTTCGATAACCGAGTTCATTACTTCAAGCATCTTGCGTAAAGTTCTGCTGCCATTTCTACATGGTTATAAAACAAGCGTTAGGTATACATATGTTTGAACTAAAAATATAAAAAAACGGGTAGCCAAAGCTTTGGCTGCCCGTAAAAATGTGTACTATTGAACGATTTTACCTGAAAGTTTTATTTACACAGATTCAATCCGAGCGTAATCCACCATGATAGAATCTGTCTTGGAGTCATTGCGTACAACAAAGCAATAATTTCCATCCATGCCAATGGTGATTGAGGTACGATGCGCATACTTCTTTTCAGTAGCTTTATACACGTACGTAGTGTTGCCCAGACGGTCATATCCGATAGAAATTTTAGCCGCAAAGTCAAGAGTGACAACTACATCCAAAACGTCACCTTTCTCTAAGGTAAAACGGTCACCATCTTCATTATAGTATTTCTTTGTTCCAGCAGCAGGGATTTTCGCAGCGCCGTAATCATACAGGGGCATCGGGACGACATTCCCATCTTTATCGTACGTCACAGAGGTCATGGGACGACCATCAAAGGTGAAATTGCTTTCAGTCCCATCAGCATGTTTAACAGACACCCCGATAACAGCACCCAGCTGATCGGCCTGCTCCTGAAATTGCTGTGCTATGTTATCCGAAGGCACTTCAGCCGCAGAAGCAAAACTGGTGATGGAAAGACACATGGCCAAAGTCACAAACAATACGCCAAATCGCTTAAATGCTTTCATAAGATATTAACCTCCATTGTTAATTAATGTACGGACGCTTCAATCAAATACATGCTGTCGATAC
>ENA-UEYL01002581-UEYL01002581.1-human-gut-metagenome-genome-assembly--contig:-NODE-2581-length-13166-cov-3.481626_pt1 | contig 13166 bp, 10 predicted proteins | sample MGYA00242941_ERZ507946 | MGnify/ENA primary metagenome ERZ507946 (study PRJEB26167, sample SAMN06115482) | human gut metagenome | host: Homo sapiens | place: China:Guizhou | collected 2015-03-11...
CGGATCAAGGTGACGGGATTTGATTTGCTTCATGCGCTGCAGGAGGCGAAGCGGTTCAGCGATTACGTGGGAGTGATCACCAGGACGACCCAGCTGCCGCAGCTGGAGCAGGTGCGGGACGTATTGGATATCCGCATCGAAGAGGCGCCGTACAGGCAGCAGGATGATGTGGATGCAGTGCTGCGGGGGCTCTATGCCAGAGGCATCCGGGATGTGATCGGATCTGCGTATGTTCTGGAGCGGGCGGAACTGCTGGGGATGCGCGGCCACTTTATCTGGTCCATTGACGGTGTGCGGGAGGGCATATGGACGGCGATCTCACTTGCGCGGAACATCAAGGAGGCGGCGGAAAAGGCAAAGAAGTTCAACTGTATTCTGGACTATGCCACGGAGGGGATCATTTTAACGGACCGCAATGGCGTCATCACCGATTTCAATACCAGCGCCGAGCGCATTTTGCACCGCAGCCGCAAGGCGGTGATCGGGAAAAACTGCCGGGAAGTGCTGCCCAACACCCAGTTGGATACGGTCATGGAAAAGCGGCAGCCTCAGTACAACAAGATTCAGGATCTCGGCAATGTTAAGATCGTCACGAATCGGAGTCCGATCCTGTATGAAGACGAGGTGATCGGCTCTCTGGCCACATTTTTCAGCGTTGGAAATATCCAGCGGGCGGAGACGGCCATCCGCCAATATGGGTTCCGGGAGAGAAAGACGGCCAACAGCTTTTTCTACGGGCTGCTGGGAGAGAGCCCGGCGTTTCGGAAAAGAAAGGAGCAGGCGGAGAAGTACGCTGGCAGTGAGGCACCGGTTTTGATCACGGGGGAGACCGGCACCGGCAAGCGGACCTTTGCCCAGTGCATCCACAATGCAAGCCAGCGGGGAAACGAACGGTTTGTGATGGTGGATTGCGCGGCCTATTCGCCCTCCGCCCTGGAGCGGGAGCTGTTCGGCTATGAGGAGGGAGCGGTCAGCGGCGGACGAAAGGGAGGCCGCAGCGGCGCCTTTGAGCTGGCCCATCATGGCACGCTGTTTTTGAACCAGGTGGGAGAGCTGCCGCTCAAGCTCCAGGCGCGGGTCCTGCGTGTGCTGGAGGAGAAGGAGGTCCTGCGCCTGGGAGGCGACCGGGCGGTGCCGGTGGATATCCGCGTGGTAGCCGCAACGGATGAGGGGCTTGCGGAGCTGGCGGAGCGGGGAGCATTTCGCCGGGATCTTCTCTACCGACTGAGCGTTTTGTCGCTGGACCTGCCGCCGCTGCGGGAGCGCACGGAGGATATTCCGGCATTTGTGATGCGTTTTTTGCAGGAAAACCGCAGCGACCTGACTCGCTCGGAGCTGGAAGAGGCCGCCGGACTGCCAATGCTGCGGTCCCACGGCTGGCAGGGCAATCTTCGGGAGCTGCGCAATGTGCTGGAGCGGTTCGGCATCCTCTATCAGCCGGGCATGGATGTGGAGGCAGCTATGGCTGACGCTCTGGGACTTCCGCCGGAGTGTCAGTCGGAACGCAAGCGGATCGAGCTGGCGCTGCGGGCAGCCGGTGGCAGCCGGGAGGAGGCTGCCCAGGCACTTGGCATCAGCCGTACGACCTTGTGGCGCAAGCTCAAGGAGTACCATTTGTCGTAAGTCCCCCACCTTGACGGTGGGACATACAGGTGTTATTCTACAAAAAGAAGAACGAAGGAGGCACCTGTATGAGCCTTTCTGCATTGCTGGATGTGACAGCCGGGGTCACGGCCGTGATCGGCGGCGGCGGCAAGACCACGCTGCTGTCGGTTTTGGGGCGGGAGCTGTCCAAGCGGGGGCGGGTGGTGCTGTGTACCACCACGAAGATCTTCCCCTTTCCGGAGATTCCCTGTGCCCAAACGGCGGAGGAGCTGGCGCACCTGGCGGGGGAGCGGCTCATCTGTGCAGGTACGCAGGTCCCCGGTACCGGGAAGCTCACGGTGCCGCCGGTGTCCATTGCCCAGCTGGCGCAGGAATTTGACTATGTGCTGGTGGAGGCGGACGGCTCGGCGGGACGGCCTCTGAAGGCCCACGCCCCCCATGAACCGGTGATCCCGCGGGAGGCGTCCAATGTGATTTTGGTGGTGGGAGTATCCGGCTTTGGCCGTCCCATTCGGGAGGCGGCCCACCGGCCGGAGCGGTATGCGGTCTTGGCCGGCGCCGGGCTGGAGGATCTCGTTTCGCCTGCCATGGCGGCGGCGGTGGCCCGGGCGGAGAGGCTCCACGACCGGGTGTACATCAACCAGGCGGAGGCGCTTTCCCAACTGGCTGATGCAAAGCGTTTTGCGCAGGATATGGACTGTCCCGTCCTGGCGGGCAGCCTGCAAAGAGAGGAGTATCAGATATGCTGACGGTGATTCGCGGTGCCGGGGACCTGGCCAGCGGCATTGCTCTGCGATTATACCGGGCCGGGATCCGGGTGGTCATGACGGAAGTGGAACGGCCTACCGCCATCCGGCGGACGGTGTGCTTTTCCCAGGCTATCGTGCTGGAGGAGACCACCGTGGAGGGTGTGACCGCCCGGCGGGCCGCTTCGCCCGATGCGGCGCGGGACATGCTGGAAGAGGGGATCATCCCCGTGCTGGCAGACCCTGAGGGGACCTGCATCCCGGCACTGAAGCCGGATGCGGTGGTGGATGCCATCCTGGCCAAGCGGAACCTGGGCACGAAAATCACAGACGCGCCGGTGGTCATTGGCGTGGGCCCCGGCTTCACGGCGGGGGAGGACTGTCACGCGGTGGTGGAGACCATGCGGGGCCACTATCTGGGCCGGGTCATGTACGAGGGCTCCGCCATCCCCAACACAGGCATCCCCGGACTCATCGGCGGCTTTGCCGGAGAGCGGGTGCTGCGTGCCCCGGCGGACGGGGTGTTCCATCAGATCCTGGACATCGGCGCCCAGGTGAAAATGGGAGATGTGGCCGCCATGGTGGATGGTCAGCCCATGGTCTGCACCCTGGACGGCGTGCTGCGGGGCATCCTGGCGGACGGCACACCGGTGCACAAAGGTATGAAGGCCGGGGACATCGACCCCCGATGTGAGCTGCGCCACTGCTACTGCGCCAGTGACAAGGCGCTGGCGGTGGGCGGCGGCGTGCTGGAGGCCATTTTGCACTTTACCGGCGCTCTGGAAGAGGCGACTGCGCCCGCTGCTGCGGAACTGTACCGTGCGGTGCAAAACGAGCTGACAGAAGGCAAAAGCCTTGCGGCTCTGGCTATGCTGATCGAGGGAGGCCGGGAGCTGGAGTTCACATTCCGAAGCGGGACCTATTTTCTCTCCCGCCATGGGTCTGCCCGGGGTGTTTCCCTGTGGCATGAACAGGAGGAGCAGGCCTTTTCCAATGTGTGGAGTCTGCTCTCCGGCGCCCGGCTGGAGGGCGTGCCCTTCCGGGAGGCGTGGGCATCCTGCGCCATTGTGACGCTCTTTTAAGGAGGCTTGCAGATGGAAAATGAAGTGAAGCTGACGAAGCTGGCCAAATGTGCCGGATGCGGTGCCAAGGTGGGGGCCGGCGTGCTGGCAAATCTGCTGGAGGGCATCCGGGTCCATGAGGACCCCAATTTGCTGGTGGGATTTGACAAGAGCGACGACGCCTCCGTCTACAAGGTCAGCGACGATCTGGCCTTGGTACAGACGGTGGATTTCTTCCCGCCCATCGCGGATGATCCCTACCTCTTTGGTCAGATCGCAGCCACCAATGCCCTTTCCGATGTGTACGCCATGGGCGGGGAGCCGAAGCTGTGTTTGAACATCATGGCGGTGCCGGAGTCCATGCCCTCCGAGGCGGTGCATCAGATGCTGCGGGGCGGGTACGACAAGGTGTACGAGGCCGGGGCGCTCATTACCGGCGGCCACAGCATTCTGGACGATGAGCCCAAATATGGCCTGGCGGTGACGGGCTTTGTCCACCCGGACCGGGTGCTGACCAACGCGGGGGCCCGGCCGGGAGATGTGCTGGTGCTGACCAAACCCCTGGGCATCGGTATCCTCACCACGGCCGCCAAGGCGGGCATGGCCTCGGCGGAGGGGATCGCTCTGGCGGAGAAGCTCATGACCATCCTCAATAAGTCCGCCCGGGACGTGATGGTGCGCTACCGCGTCCACGCCTGCACGGATGTGACGGGCTTCGGCCTCCTGGGCCATGCCTGTGAGATGGCCCAGGGCAGCGACGTGGAGCTGGAGATCGATACCGCGGCAGTGGATCTGATCCCCGAGGCGGTGGAGCAGGCCAGAATGGGCGTTTTGCCTGCGGGCATGTACCGCAATCGGAAGTTTGCCGAGGACTATGTGGACGCCGGAGGGGTGGAGCTGTGCCGCCAGGATGTGCTGTATGATCCCCAGACGGCAGGCGGACTTTTGATGGCGGTGGCGCCCGAGGATGCGGAGGCTCTGCTGGCGGAGCTCACGCCTTGTGTGCCCAGCGCCCAGCGCATCGGGACGGTACGTTCCTACGGAGGCGGGAAGCGGATCTTCCTGCGCTGAAGAAAAGAAAAAACCGGCCCGGGAGAAACACTTCTCCCGGACCGGTTTTCAGTTTAATAGGCGGCTTCCATCTGCTGGATCTTGCGGTAGAGCCAGTCATTGATGGGGGTGGGGATATGGTGGATGGCGCCCAGGCGGCGGATGGTGCCGGAAAACAGCTCCACCTCGCTCTTGCGGTGGGCCTTGCCATCCTGGCGCATGGAGGGCTCGCCGTCGGCGGGAAATTCCTCCATCACATGGACCCAGCCCTGGAGATCTTCTTCGGTGAGGGGGATGCCCTGGGCATTGGCCACGGCCATGACCTCCCGCATGGCGCCCACCATGATGCGCTTGGCCTCGGGCTGGCGCAGTCCGCCGTAGCCGCACTCAAATACCATGGCAGTCTGATTGCAGCCGGTGTTGACCATGAGCTTGCTCCACATGTGGCGGCGGATGTCCTCGGGGAGCTCGTAGTCCATGTGGATGCGGTCCAGCAGTGCGGTGAGAGCGTGGAGACGAGAGGGATCGGCTCCGGCGGGCACGCCCAATGCCAGATCACCGAAGGGGGAGATGGTGGCCTGATTGCCCACCTTTACGGCGGACATCTTCTGGGCCACGCACCAGACCACCTTCTCACTGCCGAAGGCCTGGGACAAAACCTCCTCGCTGGTGATGCCGTTGAGCACGGAGATGAGCGTGGTGTCCGGGCCTACCAGATGACGGCAGGTCTCCACGGCCTCCCGGAGAGCGCCGAACTTCACGGAAAAGAGCAGCAGGTCCACCGGTTCGGTGACAAGCGCGGCGTCCTCGTAGCGGAAATCGCACAATTGGCCATTGAGGTATACGCCCTCGCTGCGGTAGCGCCGGGTGCGTTCACTGTCCGCCAGGACCAGGACATGTTCCCGGCCCAGGCCCTGGGTGAACAGATGGGCGTACAGCACGCCCAGAGCGCCCAGGCCGATGATGCCGACGGTTTTGATCTCTTTCATAGGGGGACCTCCTTTTGATGATGGAAAACGGCGGAAGGAAGTCCCTCCGCCGTTGCTTTTTATGCGATCTGAACCAGATACTTCAGGTCATAGGGTTCATAGACCACTTTTTCGTAGGCGTCCACATCCAGAAGGGTGCCGTCCCAGTCGGAGTGAATATCGCCGTTTTGCTTGATGAGGATATCGTAGAGGATATCATAGGTGACGCCGTCGGTGGGATCGGTCTCCACGATGGTGGAATAGGGCAGGGTCTTGTGATAGGTCAGCTCCATGCCCTGATAGTCAAAGTGGAAGCCGCAGCGCATCCGGCAGCCGTCCAGGCCCGTGTAGCGGGCGATCTTCTTCAGATCCTGCAGGATCTTGTCGCCCTCCTCCTCATAGAGGTTTTCCGGGGTGGTGGCAGTGTAGTCGAAGCGGAACTGGATGGAGGCGCCGGGGATCTTGTGGAAGCGGTCCAGATAGGGGATCAGACCCTCGGCGGGATAGTTCTTGTAGAGCACGCAGTTGACCCGGAAGGGCACCGGCAGACGGGCCAGCAGGTTGTCATTGGATTCCACCACATAATGCTGCATGTGGCGGGATACATTGATGCAGGTGATCTTGTGCTTGTTGCGCTCGGCAAACGCCAGAATGTCCTCCTCGGACTGGTGCTCGGACACGGGGAGGGTGGTGTTGATATAGACCTTGTGGGTGGTGGGGATCTCGTCAAGCATGCGCTGGAGCGTCTCCAGGTCTGCGAAGGGCTCACCGCCGGTGAACACGAAGTCACAGTTGGGGGTGATGGCGTCCATGCGGCGGATGCTCTTGCAGATGTTGTCGGCAGAGAAGCCAGTCAGGTCTGCGTACTCCCCTTTGTTGATGCAGAAGGGGCAGTGGTTTTTGCAGTCGTAGGGGACGAAAATCGTCACCGTAGCGCCGCCTTCCCGGGTTTTATAGGGATGTTTCATGATGATCGGCCTTTCAAAAAGTAAAATCAAAGGCTTGTGCGCAAAGTTCGCGTTAAAAGCCTTTCAAATTTTCATGTCAATTCCTTATTGTAATGGATTTTTTCCATAAGGTCAAGAGAAAATACGAAATTCCAAATTCCGCTGAAGCCATGAAGGACTGTACAAAAAAGTGGAATCCTGTTATAATCAACTTCGATTTCAACAAAAAAGGAGGCGGACGGCATGGAAGCGGTGCTTGCGCCCGTACAGTCTTTTTTTGATGCTCTGGCGCTTTTTCTGGCGGAGCACCCGCTGGTAGGGGAAGGATACACGGCGTTTGTCCGGTTTTTGTTCCCTGCGCTGGCTGTTTTGATTTTGTATCGGGCGGTGCGGTCCCTTTTGAAGATCCCTCATACGCCGGAGATCTGGGGGCAGCTGAGTCTGCCAAACGGCGCACCCATACAGCTGACCCATTGGGAGAACATCATCGGCCGCAGCGTGGCGGCGGATGTGCGGCTGAACTACCCCAGCATTTCCCGCCAGCACGCGGCGCTGTGCCGGGGGGAGGACGAGGCGTGGACGCTCTACGACCTTGGGTCCAAGGGCGGCACGCAGATCAACGGCAAACCGGTGGAGGGCTCCGCGCCGGTACGCCTGGGCGATACCATTACGCTGGGCGGAGTTCCGCTGCTGTTCTTGCCTCAGACAGTGGCCGAACGGGAGGAGCTGGACGAAAAGCGCCGCTCGGAGCGGCCGACCGCTATCTGGCCGTCGTTTCTATGGCTGACGGTGTTTCAGGTGCTCACCTGCGTGCAGCTGATCATCGCCGGCGGCGGAGCCGACGCGGCCCAGATCACCCTGGCCTTTTTGGGACTGACGGTGGTCATGTGGCTCTATTTTGTGGTGCTGCTTTGTACCCGGTGCGTGGGCTTTGAGCTGGAGACCATCGCGTTTTTCCTCTCCACGCTCTCTTTGTCTGTGACGGCTTCCAGCGTGCCGGAAAGTCTTTTCAAGCAGTTCCTGGCTATTTTGCTGGGCCTGGTCCTCTTTTTGGTGTTGGGCATCTTCCTGCGGGATCTGGGGCGGGTGCAGAAGATCCGCTGGGTCATGGCCGCGGCGGCCATCGGACTTCTGGGCATCACGCTGGTGATCGGCAACCGGAAATACGGCGCCGTCAACTGGATCTCCATCGGCCCCATGTCGTTCCAGCCCTCGGAGATCGCCAAGATCTGCTATATTTTCGCCGGCTCCGCCACACTGGAGCGGCTGTTCCGCCGGCGGAACCTGACGCTGTTCATCGTGCTGACCGGCGTTTGTATCGGACTTCTGGGCATTATGAGCGACTTCGGTACGGCGGCGATTTTCTTCATCACCTTCCTGGTCATTGCGTATCTGCGGTCCGGGGATTGGGCCACATTGTCTTTGATCTGCGGCGGCGCCGTGTTCGGCGCAGGCATCATCGTCAAGTTCAAGCCCTACATTCTGAGCCGCTTTGCTTCCTGGGGCCATGCCTGGGAGGCGGCGTCCACCACCGGCTATCAGCAGACCCGCACCATGTCTGCGGCGGCCTCCGGCGGCCTTTTGGGCATGGGACCGGGAGAGGGCTGGCTCCACAAGATCCCGGCGGCGGACACGGATCTGGTGTTCGGTATGCTGTGTGAGGAGTGGGGGCTTTTGATCGCGCTGCTGGCGGTTGGCTCCATCATCACGCTGGCGCTGTTTTCCATCCGGGCCGCCCGGGTGGGCCGCTCCAGCTTCTATACCATCGCCGCCTGCGCTGCGGGATCCCTGCTGGTGTTCCAGACCTGCCTGAACGTGTTCGGCTCTGTGGACCTTTTGCCCCTGACGGGCGTCACGTTCCCCTTTGTTTCCAACGGCGGCTCGGCCATGATGTCCGCCTGGGGACTGCTGGCCTTTTTGAAAGCCACAGACACCCGGGAAAATGCCAGCTTCGCCATTCGCAGCGCGCCGGGGCGTCGGATCACGGAGGAGGCCCGGCGTCGGGTAGAGCCGGTGGGCGACCCCTTTGCCCGGGAAGAGGAGGCACGGCATGAAGAAGATTGAACGAAGAACTCTGGTGTGCCTGGTCCTGGCATTGTGCCTGGCGGCGGGAATGTGCGTATTCGTGGGCAAGTATCTGCTCGATGGCGGCAGCTGGGCCTCTTCGGCCTTTAACCGCCACCTTTATAATACGGACGGCCAGCTGGCCAGCGGTACGGTACTGGACCGGGACGGAGACGTACTCTCCACGGTGACCGAAGACGGAAAGCGCACCTATTATGATAATGTGGACGTGCGCAAGGCCACGCTCCACGCGGTGGGCGACCTTCAGGGCAACATCGGCACCGGCGCCCTCAACGCCTTTGCCGACAAGCTCACGGGCTACAGCCTCCTCAACGGCGCCTTTGGTGCCGGTGCCGGCAGTGAGCTGTACCTGACCATTGACGCCCGCTATAACTATGAGGCGTACCAGGCCCTGGGCGGACACGCGGGCACCGTGGCGGTGTACAACTACAAGACCGGCGAGATCTTGTGCATGGTCTCCGCGCCCAGTTACGATCCGCTGAACGTGCCTGCGGACATTGAGACCAATGACCGCTACAAAGGCGCCTATATCAACCGTTTCCTCTCCTCCACATTTACGCCCGGCTCCATCTATAAGACCGTGACGCTGATGGCGGCGCTGGAGGAGATCCCCGACCTTACCCAGCGGACCTGGACGTGCGAGGGCTCCGTGCAGATCGGGGAGGAGACCATCGTCTGCTCCGGTACCCATGGCCAGCAGGACATCGGCGATGCCTTTGCCAACTCCTGCAATGTGGCCTTTGCCCAGATCGCGGCAGAGCTGGGAGCGGACACCCTGAAGCAATACACAGAGCAGGCAGGCCTTACAGATAGCTACTCCGTGGACGGACTGCCCACGGCTGTCGGTTCCTTCCAGTGGGACGGCGTGACCGACGGCCAGCTTGGCTGGGCCGGTGTGGGACAGGGCGAGGACCAGGTCAATCCCTGTGCCATGATGGTGTACATGGGGGCCATTGCCTCCGGCGGTAAGGCGGCGGAGCCGTATCTCATTGAAAAGACCGTCTCTGCGCTGGGACTTCCGTCCCTGCCGCATTTCACCAAAAAGACCGGGCGGCTCATCGCGGAGGACACGGCGGCCACACTGGCCGACATGATGGCGGAAAACGTGCAGAAGACTTACGGCGCCAGCCGGTTCCCCAACATGGACATCTGCGCCAAGTCCGGCACCGCCGAGGTGGGGGAGGGAAAGACGCCCCACGCCTGGTTCACGGGCTTTTTGCGGGGAGAGGATACCCCGTATGCCTTTGTGGTGCTGGTGGAAAACGGCGGCGGCGGAAGCGCCGTGGCCGGAACGGTTGCCAGCCGGGTGCTGGATGTGATTGTGAACGGATATTAAAAGAAAAAGGCCGCTGCTTGATAGCAGCGGCCTTTTTTTACGCAATGCCGAGATGGTGTTTGAGTTTTCGCATGGTGATGATGATGCACAGGAAATGTACGCTGGTCGTGACGACCCAGGAGACGGGATAGGACCAGTAGATCACATCCACCGTGTGATAGGCGGGGTTCTGGAACAGTACGGAGATCCATACAAGGCGCAGGGCGCAGGCACCTACCAGTGTCACGATCATGGGCAGCACGGAGTAGCCGATGCCCCGCAGGGTCCCCACGCACGAGTCCATGAAGCCGCACAGCACATAGGTCACCGCCACGATCTTCAAACGGACCAGTCCGGCCTCGATGACGGCGGGACTGGGGGAGTAGAGGGAGAGCAGCTGAGGCCCGAAGAGATAAGTGAGTCCTCCCAGCACCAACCCCAGCACCAGCACGCAGCCCTCCACCCGGATCAGGATCTTCCAGATGCGGTGGTAGTTGCCGGCACCCATATTCTGGCTGGTGAAGGAGACATTGGCCTGATAAAAGGCGTTGAGCGCCACATAGATGAAGTTTTCAATGTTGCTGGCGGCGGAGTTGCCGGCCATGATCGTCTCGCCGAAGCCATTGATGGAGGCCTGGATCACCACGTTGGACAGGGAAAAGAGGATGCCCTGAACGCCTGCGGGCAGACCCACCTGCAAAATCTGGCGCAGCTTGACCTTGTCAAAGTGCAGGCTGTGCAGGTCCAGATGGATGGCGCCCTGCTCCCGCATGAGGCAGCGGACCACCAGAACGGCGGAGATGCACTGGGAGATGACGGTGGCCAGAGCCACGCCCGCCACATCCAGCTTCATGACGATCACGAAGAAGAGGTTCAGCACCACGTTGACGATGCCGGCGAAAAACAGGTAGAACAGAGGACGCTGGGTATCGCCCACGGCACGCAGCAATGCCGCGCCGAAGTTATAGAGCATGGTGGCGGCCATACCGGCAAAGTAAATGCGCAGATACAAGGTGGCAAGATCCAGCACGTTGGCCGGGCACTGCATCCAGATGAGGATCTGGCGGGCACCGGCCACACCTACCACGGTCAAAATGAGGCCGCTGCAAAGACCCAGCAGCATGGCGGTGTGGACCGTCTTGCTCAGTCCTGCGTCATCCTTGGCGCCGAAGTGCTTGGCGGCCAGGATGTTGGCGCCGATGGACAGGCCCAAAAACAGGTTGGTGAGCAGCGCGATAAGGGAGCTGTTGGAACCCACTGCCGCCAGGGAATTGTCTCCGGCGAAGCGGCCGACCACGATCACGTCTGCGGCGTTGAATAGAAGCTGCAGCATACTTGAGCACATGAGCGGCACGGCAAAGCGCAGCAGCTTTGACAAAATGGGGCCATTGCACATATCGATTTCGTAGCTTTTGGAAACTTTGACCGCCTTGGCGGACATGGCAGATCGCTCCCTTGCAGATATTTTTGCTCCCGCTGCGGAAGCATCGCCTATTCTAACACGTCTCTTGTGGGATTTCCAGAGCGTTTTCACAGGTTCTTAACATTTTTCAAAAAAAACGACAGGCTCCGAAAGGAGCCTGTCGCAGCGGCGCGGGAGAAGATCAGAAAGCGGGGACCACGGCACCGTCGAAGGTGTCTTCGATGTAGGTGCGGATGGTGTCGGAGTGCAGGGCCTCCACCAGAGCCTGGATGGCGGGGTTATCTTCGTTGCCCTCCTTGACGACCAGCACGTTCACATAGGGAGAGTCGGAAGACTCGATGGCCATGGAGTCGGTGACGGGGTTATAGCCGGCGCCCAGAGCATAGTTGGAGTTGATGACGGCCAGGTCCACCTCAGAGACGATGCTGGGGATGGTGGCCGCTTCCACTTCCACGAAGGTCAGGTTCTTGGGATTTTCCGCAATGTCCTTGGGGGTGGAGGACAGGTTGGAGCTGTCGGAGAGGGTGATCAGGCCCTGGGCCTCCAGCAGCAGCAGCGCACGGCCCTCGTTGGTGGGATCGTTGGGCACGGCGATGGAGGCACCGTCGGGGAGCTCTTCCAAAGAGGCGGTCTTGCCGGCGTAGATGGCCATGGGCTCAATGTGGACGCTGGCCACGTCTACCAGGTGGGTGCCGCGGGAGGCGTTGAACTCCTCCAGATAGGGGATGTGCTGGAAGTAGTTGGCGTCCTCGTCGCCGTCCTCCACGGCGGTGTTGGGCACCACGTAGTCGCTGTACTCGTTGATGACCAGCTCAATGCCCTGTTCCGCCAGAATGGGGACGCACTGCTCCAGGATCTGAGCGTGGGGCGTGGGGGAGGCGGCCACGGTCAGTGTGGTGGTCTCGGCAGGGGTCTCATCGGGCGTGGTTTCGGCGGGAGTTTCTTCCTTGGCGCCGCAGGCGGCGAGGGACAGGGAGAGGGCCAGCGCCAGAGCGGCAGTGAGAATACGCTTGTTGTTCATAACATCTTTCCTCCAAATATTAAAAATTTTGATTTATTTCAAACGCTTGTCGATGCGCTTCGACAACCAATTGAAAACGAACTGAATGATCTGTACCAGGATAATAAGGAATACTACCGTCACCCACATGACGGAGGGGACGTTGCGGTTGTGTCCGTAGCGGACGGCAATGTCGCCCAGACCGCCGGCACCTACGGTACCAGCAATGGCGGTGTAAGCCAGGATGGTGACGATGGAAATGGCACCGCCCAGGATCAAGGAGGGCTTTGCCTCCGGCAGATAGACCTTCCAGACGATCTGGGCCGGAGAGGCACCCATGGACTGGGCTGCTTCCACCACGCCGGCGTCCACTTCACTGAGGGAGGTCTCCACCATGCGGGCGATGAAAGGAGCTGCGGAGACCACCAGGGGAACGATGGCGCCCTTGACACCGATCTTGGTGCCTACGATCAGTTTGGTAAAGGGCATGATGGCCACCATCAAAATGATGAAGGGAAGGGAGCGGCCCACGTTGACGATCCAGTCCAGAATGCGGTAGGCGCCCCGGTTGGGACGGATGCCGTGAGGCTGGGTCAGGATCAGCGCCACGCCCAGGGGAAGGCCCAGCAGATAGGCAAAAACGGTGGAGATGCTGACCATCAGCAGCGTGTCGACCGTGCCCTGAATCAGGGTGTCTCCATATTCGGCCCAGAAAGCGGCAATGGTTTCAAGCATGGTATTCGACCTCCTCAATGGTGAGATTGGGCTGGGAGCGAAGGTACCCGATGGCCCGGGCGGCCTCGGCTGGCTCCTGGGGCAGGCTCAAGAGCATGGTGCCGAAGGCGTGGCCGTTGATGTTGCGGGTATCGGCGCCCAGGATGTTGGCCTTCACGCCGCAGTCGATGGCAAGGGAGGCGATCAGAGGCTGATAGACGGTGCCGCCGTTGAAGGAGATGCGGATGGCCC